>Ga0181584_10003131_pt1 | contig 12731 bp, 8 predicted proteins | sample 071ome_30_FD_132462 | JGI IMG/M metagenome (GOLD analysis project Ga0181584, IMG submission 132462) | Coastal salt marsh microbial communities from the Groves Creek Marsh, Skidaway Island, Georgia - 071406AT metaG (megahit assembly) | ecosystem: Environmental > Aquatic > Marine > Intertidal zone... | reverse complement strand
GAAGCCTGGATGAAGTCACTGGGAATTTCCGGCAGGAAGACGACGCGGACGATACCGCCTGCCATCAGGCCGGCCGAAACGATGAGAACGCCAACGAATGAAGACAGTGTTATCCAGCGGTACTTGATGCAGCGGCGCAGCCAGGGTACGTAAGTATTGTGCACGTAGGTGCTGAGCTTGTCGTTGCACCACACGGGAATCCTGCTGAACCAGCTGTTCGCGTTCGGACGGCCAAAGTGCACCAGGTGTGACGGCAGGATCAGCTTCGACTCGACCAGCGAGAACACCAGGCAAAGGATTACCACCCAGCCGATGGACTCGGTGAAGGCGGCGGCGAAGCCGCTGATCATCAGCAGGGGCATGAAAGCGACGATGGTGGTGAGCACGCCAAACGTGGCTGGCAGGGCGACCCGGTTGGCGCCATGTACGATGCTGTCTACGCTGTGGCCATACTTGGACATGCTGTGATGGGCGCTTTCACCAATGATGATGGCATCATCCACCACGATTCCGAGCACCATGATGAATCCGAACAGGCTGAGCATGTTCAGGTCCAGTCCCACGGCAGGCATCAGGGCAAAGGCGCCGAGGAAGGAAATGGGTATGCCGACGATGACCCAGAAAGCCAGTTTCAGTTCCAGGAAGAGGCTTAGGATGATCAGTACGAGCAGGGCGCCCATCAGCAAATTGGTTGTCATCAGGTCGAGGCGATCCTGCAGGTAGTAGGACGTGTCGGCCCAGACATTCATTTGGATGCCTTCGGGCAGTGCCTGGCTGCGCTCGGCAACGAAATTGCGCACGCTTTCGGTGACCTGGAGCATGTTCTGGTTGCTGGTTGTCTGTACCGTCAGGCTGATGGAGGGGTGGCCGTCGAAGCGGGCGTAGGTCTCGGTATCCTCGAAACCGTCGACGATGGTGGCGATGTCGCCGAGCGTCAGGATGGTGCCGTCAGTCGTGGTCATCAGGACGATCTTGTCGAAATCCTGGTAGTTGTAGGCCATGGCCTGTGTACGCACGAGAATCTCTCCACCCTCGGTGTCGATGGAGCCGGCCGGCAGGTCCAGGGAGGACATGCGGATGCGCTGTGCGATCTGGTCCAGGCTCAGGCCGTATTTGAGCAGGGTGTTTTCGGACACCTCGATGCCGATTTCATAAGGGCGGTCGCCGGCCAGGCGCACGGAAGTGACGTTGTCCAGCTCCAGAAGCTCATCGCGGATCTGCTGGGCCAGTTCTTTCTGGCTGACGGGGTTGATGTCGCCGTAAACCTCTATGCGCAGGGCATCATTGCGGATGAGGGTACGTGAGACAGAAGCCGGCTCGGCATCGATAGGGAAATTGATGATACCGTCCACGCGCGTTTTGACATCATTGAGTACTTCGTTAATGTCATAGGACTCGGCCACTTCCAGTGTGACGCTGCCGCTGCCTTCACGGGCGACCGAGCGCACGGTGGTGATGCCGTCCACATCTTCCACGGCTTCTTCGATAAGAATGATAATACCTTTTTCCACGTCGGCCGGGGTGGCGCCAGGGTAGGCCATGCTGATCTGGATGATCGGCAGGTCGAAATCCGGCATCGACTTCTTGGTGATGGTGGCGACGGAATAAAGTCCTGACAGGATGATGATGATCATCATCAGGTTGGCCGCAACATGATTGTTGGCGAACCAGTTGATCAGACCTTGTTCTACTTTGGGTTTGCTGGCCATGGTGTCTCTCTGGGTCCGGGGGCGGGTTACTGGAGCGCCTGCAGCGACAGGCCGCTGCTTTCCATCGTGTTGACCTGAACGAGCGCGCCGTTCAGCGGGTTTTCCAGGCGAGTCAGGATGACACGGTCACCGTTTTCCAGGCCTCCCGAGATATAGACATCGTCACCATTGATAGTGAGTACGTCCACGTCCTTTGGCCGCAGGCGGCCTTCGGTATCCGCAGTCCAGATAACATTGTTGGCCTGGAGGGTGTAGCGGGGCAGTACCACCACATCTTCAAGCACTTTTCCTTTTATGCTGGCGGTGACGTAAGTCCCGATACGTAGGGGCGCGCGGGACCAGCCGTCGCCGTTGTCGTAAAGGTTGTACGGATCTTCTACCTGCACCACGCTGAACAGGACGCGGGTGCGGGTATCCAGCACACCCTCGGTACGGGTGAGGTTGCCAGTCCAGTGGTAGTCGCGGCTGCCAATGCGGCTGACCAGGTCGACTTCCGGCGCATTTGCCAGGTCGCCATTGCCGGCAAAATTACTGGTGGCGGCAGGCAGGTCGAGGAAAGCGATCTTGCCTTCGGGAATCGGCAGCCTGACTTCGGCATAATCCACGGCAAAGGTTTCGGCAATGGCAGCACCGGTTGTCACGTACTGGCCGATATCGGTGTTCTTGGCACTGACCAGTCCGTCGTAGGGTGCGATGATCGTGGATTTGGACAGGTCGGTCCTGGCCTGTTCGAGATCGGCTTTCGCCGATTCCAGCCTGGCTACGGCTTCGGCCATTTGCGGTTTGCGCAGGTACAGCTCCCTGGCTCGTATGCGTGCACGTTCGCTCTCGCTCATCCTGTCCCATTCCCGCTGGGCGACATCGCCCTGGCCACGTTCCAGTTCGAGCTGGCTGCGGGCGGCGGCGACAGCGGCTTCCGCGCGACTGACGGCGGCACGGTAATCGAGGTCGTCAAGCTGCAGCAGTACATCGCCCTTGCGGAAGAAACCGCCGGCGACAAAGGCAGGGGACACGGAGACGACCTGGCCGGAAACTTCAGAGACCAGGTTGGTGCGTGTGCGCGGTTCCACGGTGCCCTGGGAGGCGACAACGATGGCGGCGTCCTGCACCACCACGGTGACGGCATCAACGACAACGGCAAGTTGCTGCGGTTCGTTCTGTTCCGCTTCCGGGCGGAGCTGCCGCAGCATGACGGCAATGACGAGCGCTGCAATAATGATGACGGCAGGAAGCAGCTTTTTCAGCATCAGAAGATCCTTTCAATAATCAAAAAACCGGTAACCGTTCCCGTCACGCCTGGGGTTGGTGCCCTGTGCATTAAGGGACCGGGTTATGGCAAATTTACGCACCGTGGACCGGGACTGTCCGACTTGTTCTTCCGGGGTTCAACCGGGCTGTCGGAACCTGGCTATCATTACGGCCAACCGGCTGATTCGGATTAGTTTTTAAAAAAGTGACTCACGAGTCATTATTTGGCGTGCATCTTACCCGTAACACCGGGCCATGACAACGGCAAACCCGCCGCAATTGTGGAAATATAGGGGTTACGCACCCTGGCTACGGGTGTCAGCAGAAGGGTATGGATCAGGCGGCCTGGTAGGGCAGCGAGGTAAAGGTGTTGAGCAAGGCCTGCCAGTTCCTGCGCTTGCCCTGCAATTCCACCTTCAGCAGCCGGTAGCGCTGGCGCATGTTTTCCAGTTCAAGCTCGGGGAACTTGGAATGCAGCTCCTCGGATAACTGCTTTGACAGCTTGTCGGACTTCGCCTGGTACCACTGCTGTCTGAATTCCGCCCAGTGATTGAGCGTGTCGACCAGCTGGCGGTACTCGTGCTCGAGTTTCTTGCGCCAGGTGCGGGAATCGAATACCTGCTCGCATTTGCTCAGCGCCGCCTGGTACTGCACTTCCAGGCGGGTCAGTTCCTGCCGGTAAGGTGAGCACATGCGCAGCTCCCTGGCCAGGCCAATCCAGGAACACGAGCGTATCAGCCACTTGGTCGGATCCCAGTGGTACCACCTGATGCCATTGCGGTAATCCCAGGCAAACGTGTGGTGGTAGTTGTGATAGCCCTCACCGAAAGTGAACAGGGAGATGAACCAGTTGTCACGGGCGGTCTGCAGGGGATCGTAATCACGGGTACCCCACATGTGGGCGGCGGAATTGATCAGGTAGGTGAAATGCTGGCTCAGCGTCAGGCGCAGAAAGCCGGCGAGCAGGAAGCTGCCCCAGATATCGCCGTGAAGCACGCCAAGCAAGACTGGCACGCCCACGTTCATGAGCAGCAGCAGGGCAAGGTAATGCTTGCGCTGCCAGACCAGGATAGGGTCCTTGAACAGGTCCTGTACATTGCTGACATCCTCACGGGTGGCATCCCAGTCACGGATCATCCATTCGAAATGGGAATACCAGAAGCCCTTGCCGGCGGAATAGGGGTCCTTTTCGTCATCGTCCACGTGCAGGTGGTGGCGGCGGTGGTCGGAGGCCCAGGTGATGCAGTCGTTCTGCAGGGCGCATGCGCCGCCAAGGGCAAAGATGAACTTGAGGATCGGGTGTGCCTTGTAGGATTTGTGCGACCATAGGCGGTGGTAGCCCGCCGTGATGGACATTTCACAGAACACCATGAGGACCAGGAACCAGGCCCACTCGTAGGCATCATAGCCATACCGGATGCCGTACCAGGGCACGATGGTCAGCGCGACAAGCGGGGGGATGCCAAGAACGGCGAGATTCAACCAGCGGATGGGGGGCTTGGGCGTGTCGGTAGACATGATCTGGATTTGTTGGCCTTGGTCTGTTTTGATGAGGTCCCAGGAGAAAACTAGCACGGATAAAGCGGACAGGTAAACCGGCAAAAACCGAGGAAAACGGTTGCCGGGGTTCGAACAGGCAGGATGGATTCGCTATAATCCGCTATCGCCCATTTCCTGCTAGAAAGAAGCTTCATGTCATCAGGCAGTTACCCAATTAAAACCCTCGATATTCCGTTCAGAAAAAAACCTGATCCCCTGCGCCAGCTGATGACCCGTGTGCTGATCGGCACGGGAGTCAACCTGCTGGCCGCTGGTATGGCGCATGGCCAGGACGGGGCCGTTGAGGAAATTATCGTCGAGGACACGGTGGGTGGCGCATACCGCATCGACCAGAGCTCCATCGGCAAGTTCACCGAACCCCTGCTGGATACCCCGCAGTCGGTTACCACGATTTCCTCGCAGCTTATGGAAGACCGCAATGTCATGAGTCTCGACGATGCCTTGCGCAACGTGCCGGGAATCACCCTGGGCGCCGGGGAGTTCAGCTGGCAGGGCAACAACCCATTTATTCGCGGTTTTTCCTCGCGCAATGACATGTTCCTCGACGGTATGCGTGATCTGGGCAGTTACGCCCGCGACCCCTTCAACCTGGAATCCGTGGAAGTTTTGCTGGGCCCGTCCTCGATGGTCTTTGGCCGCGGTTCCACCGGGGGGGTAGTTAACCAGAGCACGAAGAAACCCATTGACCAGGAACTGCGCAGCCTGCACGTGAATCTGGGCAATGCGTCTACGGCCAGGGCCACGGTCGATCTCAACCAGCCACTGGGTATCGGCAGCGGTACGGCCCTGCGCCTCAACCTGCTTGCCCACAGCAGCGATGTTCCGGGCCGTGACACCGTGGAAACCGAGCGCTTTGGCATTGCGCCCAGCCTGAGCACGGAACTCGGCAGTGCCACCCGGCTTACGCTGAGCTACATGCATCTGGCAAGTGACAGCATTCCGGATTATGGCATGCCCTGGATCAGCAATCGTCCCCCGCGAGTGGACAGGGAAAATTTCTATGGCTTCGACTCCGATTACCTGGAAACCGAGGCTGATGTATTTTCAGGTATTCTCGAGCACGAATTCAGCCGCGCCTGGTCGCTGAACGCCCAGTTGCGCTATGCCAATTACGGGCGGCGCAGCTTCATCACAGAACCCCAGGTGGGGCCGTCATTCACCCAGGCCGACGCGCCGGACAGCGTGACGGTCGAGCGCATGATTTTCACCGGACAGAGCGATGAAAGCATGCTCCAGGGGCAACTGAATCTGCGTGGCGATTTCACGACAGGCAACGTGGAGCATGCCCTTATCACCGGCATCGAGATTGCCAGTGAGGCATCCGACCCTTCATTCGGTTTCGCCTCGCAAACCCCGTATTTCGATTACGGCATACCGGTGCCGGCGACCAATCTTGCAAACCCGGTCGCCGGATCCTATACCGGCATCACGGCGACACGACTGACCTCGGACGCAGACAGTGACACCGTGGCCGCCTATCTGCTCGATATCCTCAAGTTCGGTGATGGCTGGCAACTCAGCCTGGGTGTGCGCTGGGACCGTTTCGAGACAGGCTATGCCGAGCGTCGCCTTGATGTGGACGGACTGCAAACCTCGAGCAACCGTTTTGACACCAGCGATAGTGAATTAAGCTACCGCACGGCCCTGGTATACAAACCGGTGGAGAATGGCACGCTGTATATTGGTTGGGGCACTTCGTTCAACCCGTCCGCTGAATCCGTTTCCTTTATCAACAGTGGCAGAGGGTTGACCGTTGGTGATGTGGCGCTGGACCCCGAAGAAAACGAGAGCCTCGAGTTCGGCATCAAGTGGAGCCTGCTCAACGACAGGCTGCTCGTGGACGGAGCCGTGTTTCGCATCACCAAGGACAACGCGCGCGTGGCCGACCCGCTCAATCCTGGATTCAATACCCTGGCCGGCAGGCAGGAGATAAAGGGATTGTCACTGAACATGAGCGGCGGTTTCGGTGACATCCTTCATTTCACGGCCGGCTATACCCGGCTTGATGATGAACAGCGTAACACTATCAACGGTACTACAGGCCGCATAAACAACGTGGCACAGAACAGTTTCTCCTTCTGGCTGAACTGGGCGACGGGCGAGCGCTTCGATTTCGGCATTGGTACACGCTACATGGATGACAGGGTCTTCGGCGCCAAGCTCGCCGACGATTACTGGGCTCTCGATGCGATGATGAAATACCAGTATTCAGCCACCTTCACCTACAAGCTCAATCTCACCAATCTTGCCGACGAGTACTATTTTGACCAGTTGCATCCCTGGCATGTCATCCCCGGACCGGGCCTTGGCGCCGTTTTTGCTGTAAATTTCGACTACTGACCCGTCATCCCGGAACTGTCGATGCTGATACACCTTACCCAGGTACTGAACAAGGAAGAACTGGCGCAGTGCTGTTCCGCCCTGGCAAACGTGGAGTGGGCCGATGGCCGGGGCAGTGCCGGCTACCTGTCCCGGGCCGTTAAAAACAACCGCCAGCTGCCTGACAACCATCCCGTGGCCCGCGAACTGGGAGAACTGGTCGTCAGGGCGCTGGACCGCAATGAGCGCTTTACGGCTGCTGCGCTTCCGCAGAAGCTGGTACCGCCGTTGTTCAACTGCTATGAAAGCGGTGGTGAATATGGCCGCCATGTCGATGGCGCCATTCGTCCAGTGACAGGCACTCCGTACCGGGTGCGCACGGATCTCTCTGCCACCCTGTTCCTGTCCGACCCCGATTCATACGAAGGCGGGGAGCTGGTCATCGAGGGCAACCCGGGTCCGGCCGAGGTCAAGCTTGCCGCCGGCGATATGATCCTGTACCCGGGCACGAGTGTTCACGGCGTCAGGCCGGTCACATCCGGCCGCCGGCTGGCCGCCTTCTTCTGGATCCAGAGCATGGTGCGCAGCGACCAGCACCGCACCATTCTCTATGAACTGGACAACGCCATCCAGGAGGTCGCGTCAGCATCACCCGACCAGCTGGCGCTCACCAACCTGGCAGGCGTCTATCACAATCTGTTGCGGGAATGGGCGGATACGTGAAGAACAGAGGAAAGAGACAAGAGGCAAGAGGCAAGGAACTGCAGGCGGATATTTACGCTTTATCCTTTTTTCGGTTTATCCGTTTATCGATCCGCAACCATGACTGAATCCAAACGTTTAAATACCGATCTGGAAGATTTATTGACTGATCTGCAGACACGTCTGGCATTCCAGGATGAAACCATCAACGAGCTAAACGACGTGGTCACCGACCAGCAGCAACAGATCGACAGGCTGCGTGAGGAACTGCGTATTTTCAGTGACAAGCTGAAAACGCTGGAAGAGTCGGTCGATACCGCCCCACAGGACGAAAAACCACCGCACTATTGAGTCAGCCGCAAGGAGCAAGGGGTTAAATAGTCGGCCCTGTATCCCTTTATCCCTTTGTCGAAAATCTTGATTCCTGAGTGGTGTCGGCAAACGGCCTTGCGGCCTATGCCGACCTGCAAGCGTCGAAGAATCATCCCTTTATGGCTGTCACTTCCTCGGCCTGCGGGCCCTTCGTTCCCTCTGATACGGCAAATTCCACGCGCTGCCCCTCACGCAGGATGCGGTGGCCATTGCCCATGATGGAGCGGAAATGAACGAAGATGTCTTCGCCATTGTCGCGGGTTATAAAACCGAACCCCTTGCTGGCACTGAACCACTTCACGCTGCCGATTTCCTTGTTGCCGCTACTGGCGGGTTTGCTGCGTGTCTTTTTCTGCCTGGCCGGGGCGTGTGCCGCGCCTTCAGCGGAACAGACCCAATAGCAGCTGAAACAGCCGCCGAGAAATGCGCTGGCGAAAACGGCGAGCGGTTGGGGAAAAAGTGTGTAGAAGTCGATAAAAAATGCGAGTGCGCAAAGCACGATCGCCACTATTAATGAAGCAATAATGATTTTGGTGTTCATGGCTGGCTCTTTGGTATTGGTAATTTTTCTTGTTCTTATTTTCTTGTTATTACTGCAGTGGTGAGGAATAAAAAAATATCTCACCGCAGCATGCGCACGATGGTAACACTATCGAAAGCGGGATTTAAAGACTGGGCGGCGATTACCGGGACGGTGTGCCCTGGCAGGAATTCAAGGCAGGGGCCTACAGGGGGATCGGAATGCCGCCGGCGCGAATTTCGACGTCGGTATCCTTGTCGCTGCCTTCGATTTCGCTCGGTGGTGCATCGCATTCCTCGAGGATGGTATTCATCCGGCTCTTGTCCCTGGCAAAGAGGTCAAGATCATACTTGAGCGAGACGTCACGCCAGGCGATGGCGTAATCGCAGTGGTAACTTTCTTGCGGCGGACGCCAGCTGCCTATGCCGCGATCGCGTTTCTTCTCGTGGATGTCACGACCGACGGCGATCAGGTTAAGCGGGTCGTTGGCAAACTGCATGCGCTTGTTGTCGTCCCACTGGTAGCCGTTGGAGGCGTTGGCGTAGACCGGCGAAATGATATGGTCGATCTCGAGGCGAGCGGCGCGGTCAAACACGTCGCCGGTATAGGGGTCGGTCCATTTGCCCATCCGGACCTCGCATTGGCGCGGGTTGGAATACGTGACGGGTACTTCGCTGGTGGCAACGAGTATCTGGGTGCGAACGGTCTGACAGTCACCGGTGACGATCCAGTGCGGCCAGTCTTCCTCGAGGTAAAACAGGTCCTGTTCCCGGTTGGTCAGCCGCGAGCGGCTGGCGGGCATGAAATCGTTGCGGTTCGGTGCCTGGCGGCAATTACCCTGGTGGCAATGGTAAAAGCCGAAGGGGTCCCAGTGACCGCCGTTGCGGTCAACGCCCTTGTCAAAATGGGCGCCGGCGCTGGCGCTGACCAGGCTGGCTATGGCCAGAGGGATGATCTGTTTCAGGTTCGCCATGGCGCTCTCCTGATATGATGCAGGGGTTGAACTATGTTTCGAAACGGGCGAAGAAAATCTATTTAAAACAGCAGGTTATGGCTTATTGTCACAACTGCTCAAGCTTGCCGACCTGCTCCTGGAGCTGGTTCAGGGTTGCCTGGGCATTAGACAGTTTTTCCTTTTCCTTCGCAACCACGTCGGCCGGGGCATTATCGACAAACCTGGCGTTGCCAAGCTTGCCGGACAGACGGGCGATTTCCTTTTCCAGCTTGTCCCGTTCCTTGGCCAGGCGACCGAGTTCAGCGGCCACATCGATAAGACCGGCCAGGGGCACGAGAACTTCCATATCACCGACCACCTGCATGGAGGCCGGCGGTGCGGCGGCCGGATCATCTAGCCAGGACACGGATTCGAGCTTGGCCAGCTTGACCAGGAACTGTGCATTGTTGGCCAGGTATTGCCTGTCCCGGTTTGCACCCTTGGTCAGAAGCACCGGGATATCGCGAGCGGGCGATATATTCATTTCTCCGCGAATGTTGCGTACGGCGATGATGACACCCTTCAGCCATTCCACTTCATTGTCGACTTCGGGGTCGCTGCTGCGGGCATCCTGCACGGGGTAGGGCTGGAGCATGATGGTGTCGCCTGCTATGCCGAGCAGGGGTGCAGCCTTCTGCCAGATTTCCTCGGTGATATAGGGCATGAAGGGGTGCAGCAGGCGCAGACTCTGCTCGAGTATGTCCAGCAGGGTGTGGCGTGTGGCGTTCTTCTGCGCGGCGGTGGCGTTGTCGTCCCAGAGCACCGGCTTCGACAGTTCCAGGTACCAGTCGCAGTATTCGTTCCAGAAGAAATCGTAGATGGCCTGTGCGACGAGGTCGAAACGGAACACGACGACGGCATCTTCCACCTTCCTCAACGTGTCCTGCAGCTTCGACCGTATCCAGATGTCTACCTGCGAGTAATCCGAGCTGCTGGCGGGCGCGGAGACGTTTTGCTCCTCCACCTGCATGAACACGTAGCGCGCGGCGTTCCAGATCTTGTTGCAGAAGTTGCGGTAGCCCTCGATGCGGCCCATGTCGAAGTTGATGTCGCGTCCGGTGGATGCGAGTGAATAGAACGTATAGCGCAGGGCATCGGTGCCGAAGGCCGGGATGCCGTCGGGGAATTCCTTGCGCGTTTTCTTCTCGATCTTCGCGGCCAGTTCCGGCTGCATCATATTGCTGGTGCGCTGGGAGACCAGCTTATCCAGATCGATGCCGTCGATGAGGTCAATGGGGTCGAGCACGTTGCCCTTGGATTTCGACATCTTCTGGCCTTCGCCATCACGGATGAGGCCGTGGATGTAGACCTTTTTAAAGGGGATCTGTCCGGTGAACTTCAGGGTCATCATGATCATGCGCGCGACCCAGAAGAAGATGATGTCGAATGCAGTGACCAGTACGTTGGTGGGATGGAAAGTGCGCAGTTCCTCGGTATCCTCGGGCCAGCCCAGCGTCGAGAAGGTCCACAGGGCGGACGAGAACCAGGTATCCAGGACATCCTCGTCCTGGGTCAGCGGCAGGTCGGCGGCGAGGGCGTATTTTTCGCGAACATGCTCCTCGTTGCGGCCAACATAGATATTGCCCGCCTCGTCGTACCAGGCCGGAATGCGGTGTCCCCACCAGAGCTGGCGGCTGATGCACCAGTCCTGCAGGTCGCGCATCCAGGCAAAGTAGGTGTTCTCCCAGTTCTTCGGCACGAATTCGATGTCACCGTTTTCCACGGCGGCAATGGCGGGCTTTGCCAGGCTTGCCACCGCCACGTACCACTGGTTGGTCAGGTAAGGTTCGATGACGACGCCGGAACGGTCGCCGCGCGGCACCTTCAGCTTGTGATCCTCGATCTTCTCCAGCAGGCCGGCCTTCTGCATGTCGAGCACGATCTGCTTGCGGGCGATGAAGCGGTCGAGACCGGCGTAGGCATCCGGCGCATTGTCGTTGATGGCGGCATCCACGGTCAGGATGTTGATCATCGGCAGGTTGTGGCGCTTGCCGATCTCGTAGTCGTTGAAATCATGGGCAGGCGTGATCTTCACGCAGCCGGTGCCGAACTCGGTATCCACATAATCGTCGGCAATGACGGGAATCTCGCGATCGCACAGCGGCAGCATGATGGTCTTGCCGATCAGCGCCTTGTAGCGCTCGTCGTCCGGATGCACGGCCACCGCGGTATCGCCCAGCATGGTCTCCGGACGCGTGGTGGCGATGACGATGTGATCCTTACCGTCGGCAGTTTTGGCGCCATTGGCGAGGGGATAGCGGAAATACCAGAAGTTGCCGTTCTCTTCCTCGGACACGACTTCCAGGTCGGAGATGGCAGTGTGCAGTTTCGGGTCCCAGTTCACCAGGCGGTTGCCGCGGTAGATAATGTCCTCGTCATAGAGGCGGATGAACACTTCCTCGACTGCGCGGGACAGTCCTGCGTCCATGGTGAAACGTTCGCGCGACCAGTCGATGCTGGAGCCGAGGCGGCGCAACTGGCGGGTGATGTTGCCGCCGGATTCCGCTTTCCAGTCCCATACTTTTTCGACGAATTTTTCCCGGCCGAGGTCGTGCCGGGTCTGCCCTTTGGCCGCGAGCTGGCGCTCGACCACCATCTGTGTCGCGATGCCGGCATGATCGGTGCCCACCTGCCAGAGTGTGTTGCACCCCTTCATGCGGTGATAGCGGATCAGTGCGTCCATGATGGCGTTGTTGAAACCATGACCCATGTGCAGGCTGCCGGTCACGTTGGGTGGCGGGATGGCGATGCTGTAGGGTGTGCCGGTGCCGGAAGGGGCGAAGTAGCCGCTGGCCTCCCATTTTTCGTACCAGGATTTTTCGATCTCAAAGGGCTGGTATGTTTTATCCATTACTGCGTGACTGCCGTGATACCTGTCGTGGAAAGCCGCGCATTATAGCCTTTCGGCCAGGGAATGCCCAAGGCGGCGGACAGTAACGTGCGGCAGGTGTGGAAACGGGAAAGTGCCGCTTATGGGAAAGTCGCTATCTATAAAAGTCACTATTGCCCGGCTGGCAGGGCAAAGGCGGTGATGGTGTCGCCGATAGCCACGGCAATATACTGGCGGCCGTCGAATTCGTAGGCCATGGGGGAGCCGCGCCAGCTGTCGACATTGGCCTGGAACTGCCACAGGACCTCGCCGGTGGCGGCTTCGGCGGCCATGAAGGAGCCGCTTTCCTCATCAAAGAACACCAGGCCGCTGTCGGTGGTCAGCACGCCGGGGAAATGCCGGCCGGCTGTCGGTCCATGGGGAATGTCGATGACAATCTCGCCCGTGTGAATATCGATGGCCCGCAGGAACCGGTTG
>Ga0181584_10003122_pt1 | contig 12753 bp, 12 predicted proteins | sample 071ome_30_FD_132462 | JGI IMG/M metagenome (GOLD analysis project Ga0181584, IMG submission 132462) | Coastal salt marsh microbial communities from the Groves Creek Marsh, Skidaway Island, Georgia - 071406AT metaG (megahit assembly) | ecosystem: Environmental > Aquatic > Marine > Intertidal... | reverse complement strand
TCGACGCTTCCCGTGTTCCATTGCCCACCACGCGCCCGACGTCCTCTATTAACACCGTCCACCTCCCATGGGCATGCGCCTCGCAGGACTGCTGCTGTTGGCGTTGGCCGTCTTCGCGGCCCCGACCGCGGCAGCAGAGGACGCGGCGTGGGGAGCGGTCTGCGTTGATGAAGACTGCACGAACGCCACGCCGCTTCGCATCGTCGAGTACTTTGGTGCCGATTGGTGCGAACCCTGCCGCCCGGTGGAGGCGATGCTGGACAACCTCACTGTGGATGGAGTCCTCGTGGTGCACCATCGACCGTCCCCGGCGGACGCTGCGTTCTCCAACGCATCTCACCTCCGATTTTCAACGCACTACGGGCTGCTTGGCCTACCGGCCATCGTCGTTGATGGGCAAGCACTGCTCAGCGGTGAAACGATGGCGATGCGCTTGGAAGAAGCCCTGGCCAGCAACGCTTGGAGCCTTCCTGCAGGTGCCATAGCGAACCTGACCACGGCTGGATGGTCAGCAGCGGCGAAGGCTCACATCAACACAAGCGTCCACCACGTCACCATCGCCGCTTCCGTCGCCGGAGCCGTTGAGGGCGATGTCACGGTGGTGATCGCCGACCCTCCGAGCAACGGCACGCTCGTGGCGGCCTTGACCGCGCCCGCCGAAGCCTCGACGCGCCCGCCACTGCCACCGCTCGCTGTGGCCGGCATCACGGCCGGGCTGGTCGTCTTGATGGCTCCCGCGGTCGCGCTCCACGTACGCTCAATGCGCAACAATGGGGCGCCCGGTCACGACGAGGAGGGGTGAGGCGCCTGCCACCTCGCGGGCAAAGGCTTCAAGAAGACCCCATCGGTCGACGGTCTGCGAGTTCGCTCGCAGGTGCGCCCCATGGTGAAGCCAGCACGACCCCACACCCGCTTTGAGCGTGCTCGAATCATCGGTGCACGCGCCCTTCAGATTGGCATGGGAGCGCCCCTTTTCGCAAAGGAAGACGACCTCCGTGAGGCCTTCCGCGAAGAACTTGTTTCGCTTCACGGGCACGAAGAAGCGGGTGTGCGCTTCGTCCTCGACCCGCTCAAGATTGCGCTGTTCGAGTACGAGCACGAGTTGATCCCCATCGACATCGACCCACACGAAGCGTGAGATCAACGCCGCTCCGCAAAGCCGTAGAAGGCGGCATCCTTTGGCTGAGGCAACAGGTCCTCCCGGACCAGCATCGTTCGAACCGCCCACAATTCTGTGAACACGCGGTACTTTGTCGTTGCATCGAGGTAATCCACTCCGGCGGAACCGCCGGTGCCCATCCTGCGGCCGATCATTCGCTCCACCATGCGCGCATGCGCATGCCGGAAGGCCAACATCGATTGTTCCACTTCCACGATGGTGTCGACCAAACGCCTCGGCCACGCCAGCAAGGGGAGGTCCCGGTGGGACTCGATGTACAACAGACCAGCATGCGCCCGATGCACCTGCCCATCCGGGCGAAGGAAGGCTTCAGCAGCATCCACACCCGCCTGCACCCGGCCGCTCAATGCTGTGGGGTCGCCTTGACCAACGGCCACCATGCGTTTGACAACCTCCGCTCCATGGGCCCTCATCGCGGCGAGGTGCCCGTCGACGAACGCGGCGACCGCCGCGTCGTCCGAACCGTCGCCGGGCGATGAGCCGTCGATGGGGGTGCGGTGGAGCCAGGCAAGAAGCACGTCGTGCAAGGAAGAGGACGAAAGGCGTCGCTCAAGGTCAGCCATCGCCGCATCGGGCATGTCCCCCGCCAGGTGCAACCGGCGAAGGTGCCCGATCGGGTCGACGCCCTCAACACGCTGTTCGTCGGCCAAGCCGAGGGTCAACTCGAGGGCACGCATTTGCCAGGACTCAAAACCTGAAGACGTCCCAAGTCGGTCCCGGAACGCCAAAAATTCCTGAGGAGCCAGCGTTTCCATCACCTTCCACTGGGCAGACAACAGCCGGAGGATTTCTGAAACGCGTTCGAGATGGCGAACGGCTCGGGGGACGTCCCCTTCGGGAACGTCTGAGCGACCCAGCCCGGAGACCACCGCGTCGAGTTCCGTCAGGATTTGTTTGAACCAGAGTTCGTAGGCCTGATGCACGATGATGAAGTGCTGCTCGTCGGGGCTTGGAGCGGGCACGTGCCCATCTGGACCGGCCTGGAGGCCGAGCAGGTCGCCAAGCCGGAGGTATCCAGCATAGGTCAGGCGCTTCCCTTCGTCCACCATAGCCATCCCAGCCTGCAGACGGCATGAAAAGCCACCGCATGGACAACACCGGTTCGCAGTCCCCCGATGAGCACGACAATGGTCATAGAGCGGGTTTGAAACCTGACCGTATGGGCGTGGATGGTCAAACCCTCGCCGGCTGGTTGGCCGGCTACGACCCGGCGAGCATCACCATCGGGGTGGTCGCCTCGCATTCCTCGCTTCAGATCCTTCACGGAGCACGAATGGAAGGCTTTCGGACGCTAGGCATTGCCGTTGGCGAGGAGCGCCGACGGTTCTATGCCGCCTTTCCTGGCGCTGACCCCGACGAGTGGCTGATGCTCGACGACTACCAGCAACTCATGGACAAGGCAGCATGGCTTCGTGAACGAAACGTGATCATTGTCCCGCACGGTTCACTTGTGGAGTACCTTGGCTCCGACAATTTCCGAGAACTCCAGGTGCCAACCTTCGGCAACCGAGGCATCTTGCATTGGGAGTCGAGCCGTGAGCGCCAACGTCAGTGGCTCGAAGACGGCGGCTGCACCATGCCGCGCGTGGTGCACGACCCGAAGGACATCGATGGGCCGGTCATCGTCAAGTACGCAGGTGCAAAGGGCGGTCGAGGGTACTTCATCGCCCGCGACTACCGTGACTTCCGTCGAAACGTCGACATCGAAGAGGAATTCACCATTCAGGAATACGTCCTCGGATGCCGGTATTACCTCCATTTCTTCTTTGACCCAACCGCTGAGGGCGGCTTCCAAGTGCAGGGTCGAGGCCGACACGAGGGCCAATCCCTCGGTCGGCTTGAACTGCTTTCGATGGACCGACGGGACGAATCGAACGTGGACGAATTCTACAAGCTCGGCTCGCTGAGGGACCTTCGCGAAATGGCCCTCGAGCCATCGTTCGTCGTCACTGGAAACCAACCCGTGGTCATCCGTGAATCCCTGCTCCCAAAGGCCTTCGAAATGGCCGAGGGTACGGTGGCGTCGTCGTTTGAGTTGGAGGAAGGTGCACGGGGCATGATCGGGCCCTTCTGCCTGGAAACCATCGTCACGGACCAACTTGAGTTCAAGGTCTTCGAGATCTCCGCTCGAATCGTGGCAGGCTCAAACCCCTTCGTTGGTGGCTCCCCCTATTCCGACATCAACGAACCGTTCATGTCCACCGGCCGGCGCATCGCCCGCTCCGTCCGGTTGGCGTTGGAGCAGGGTCGCCTTGATGACATCCTGTCCTGAAGCCGTCCACGCAGCGGCGTAACGTACTGGCCATGCGCCGCGACACCCACGACGTCGTCAGGGGCCTCAGAGGTTGTTCACCTTACGAGACCGCTGGTTCGCGTAGTGGTAGGTCATCTTCAGCAAGCGCAGCCAGTGGTCCAAGCCGTCCTTCTGGAAGCGGTTGTGGAGTTGCTCGTTGGCGATCAGTGGGTCGCCCCAGAGGTTGGCCGCCGTGCCCTTGTTGCCCTTGACGGTGGTGAAGGTGTCGTTGCACGTGTAGTCCAAGAGGGACTTCCACACTTCGTTCGGGTTCACAGCACAGGTCACCTCAACAATCACCTCGTCCGGTCGAATCCCGGTGCCGGTCTGCCAGGTCCCTTCGCCCATGTCCCCAGCGAACGGAAGGCACAGGTCGAGGATGGACAGCCCGGTGACGGGGTCGGCACCGGTCAGTTCGGTGAACGCGTCGCGCATCCGTGATCGGTCCGCACCTCGCTGGCCCGTCAGCAAACGGAGTTGGTCGATGCTGTTGGGCACAAGGAACCTGATGTCGGTGTAGTAGACGAGCGGCTGGTCCCGCCCGAGCACGGAAAACAGACCCGCGTAGGGAGCGGAGGAGCCCTCAGGACCAGGACCGCCCATGAGGTCGAGGGGAAAGACGGTCTTCATCGCGTTCATCGCAATGGACTGGATGATGCGCGTCATGAGCCGCCGTGGTGCTTCGCTAACCTCGTTGAACGTGGCCTGGTACTCGTCGAGCGAGAGCAGTTCGTAGCCACGAACGGCCAGCAAGGAGTGGACCACCGGTCCCATTTGCTTCTTCTTGCCGTTGCCGTCACCAGCATCGTATTCTGCACCGGAAATCCAACGCATGCAGCGCGCCGTGGCGCTCGGCGTGATCTCGTCGGCGTAGGCGCTGATTCGGCGGGACATGCGGTTCTCAAAGTCCGCCTGATCCAACTTCGTGAACACGGTCGAGCCGTAGTTGACCTTCACCGCGTGGTCGGCCACCTGGGAGGCGCTGACGCAAGCGAGGAGGTTGGACTGGTCCTGCGGGTAAATCAGCAGGCGACGGCGCTGACGGCCCTCGCCAAGGTTCCCGATGGCGGGGTCCGTGAGCAGGTAACCCAGCGTCGCACAGTACTCGAAAATGCGGCCGTAGCGGTCTTCATCGCTCGCGCGTTGTGCCCACTCGTCGAGGCCCGGCTCCACCATGTGCATTTCAAGCGGAACAAGGTCGGAACCGGAGCCAAACATCTGTCGAACGACCGGCGAGGACATCATGCCCATCAGCGTGTACAAGGAGGTCTTTCCGGAGGTCAGGAAGATGTCCGTGATGCCTTCTTCACCGAAGGATTGCCTGCGGTCGGGCATGTTCACGAGGAGGTTGAACGAGGTCGGCGTGTCACGGCTTCCGTTGACAGCGGGCCAGATCCAATCGAACGGACGGGTCAGCATGTAGCCGTTGGCGTCCTTCCCGAATCCTGCGGGGGAAAAGCGGACCCACCCGAGCTTGTTGTTGTAGGTCACGTTGCGGTGCATCAACGAGGGGTAGAACACGCGCTCCGCAGGGTCCGAGCCGGGCACGACGCCACGGTGACCGAGGCCCCAGAGGACGGGGTCCCATTCTGGCCAGCCGTCCTTGGTGGGTTCGAAGAGGATGTGGTCCTCAGGAGGTAGGTCAAAGTCCTGCGGACCGCGAACGGAGTACGCGCTACCCATCCTCGATTCGTCGCCCGTGGAGCAGAACACGAAGGTCTGCGTGGTGGCGACCGTGCTGGGCGTCCACATGTTGGCGTTCATCACGGTCTTCTGCTTCATCCAGTCAGCCGTCGTCTTGAGGTCACGCTCAAAGCGGAAACGCTCTGCTTCGATCCAACTCGAACCCAGGATGATGTTGGTGTTGAGCAGCGTTGCACGGCCCTTTCCAATGTAGCGTGTGCGCGGGTCGGCCTTGGTCATGTCCGTTTCCATCTGGGCAGCCCAAGGGCCTTCTTGAGGAACGTACCGGAGGAAGTCTTCGTGGTCGAAGATGTGCGATTCCGCCGCCTCCATGGCTTTGGTGATCTGCTGCGTCAGGTCTACGTAGGACTCCATGGGTTGCACACGTCGGTGCTCCTGAAGGTGGGCGTCAGAGATTGTTCGGTGTTCCCACATGGCCATCACATCAGTGTTTGTTTCGCGAGTCCTCTTCTTCGACCTCAGGCGCCGGGCCGCTTGGCATGGGGATCCACCCCATCATCGCTGCGGCGAGCACCATCTGCAAGAGGCCGAGGAGCAGTTGGTAGAGGTCGAAGTCGTTCCCATCGTGTGCGAAGCCTGTCCCGAAGACGGTGAACACCAAGCCCAAGACGAAGAACATCAGCGGCAGGACCTTCACGCATGTTCCTCCTCGGCAGACGCGCATCGTGGTCTGAACCCCCTCTTATAGCGGTTCTTACCCTTGCCCTTGTGCGAGGGTGGACTCAGAACTTCCGATCGATCTGTGAGGATTCGTCTTCGTTTTCCACAGGACCATACCGGTCGGCCATGCTCCGACGCGGCGCCGGGGCCGCCTCGGGTTCCGAAGCCGTCAATTCGTCGAGGTCGGGGGCGGCAGGCAAATCGTCGACGTTTTCGTCCATCGGCTCGCCGTCGTCTTCCACCTCGGCCGCTTCCTCAAGGACGGGTTCTTCCTCAACGTCCTCCTCAGACGTTGGTTCTTCGTCAAGGTGGAAATCGCCACTTGCGAGGGCCTCGGTGGTCGCCGCCAGCTCCGCTTCGAGTTCTGCACGCTTCGCAGCCCTGACCTCGGGCGGGTCCACGCTGAACTCACAGACCTTCAGGATGGGGTCACCTGCGCTGAGTTCGCCCGAATATTCCCGGGGGTCGCCACCAGCGTTGACGATGATGGAGAACTTCGTTGGGTCCTTTGAACGGCGCTTGGCGTGCTTCTTGTAATGGTGGACGTACACCTGGTATACGCCACCTGGAGCCACGCCGTCGGGCCACACGCAGTTTTCGACAGGGCGACGGGAGTCCGGTTTGACGTTCGCATCCACGTCGAGCACGCCACCGCATGCCGATTCCTTGTTTCCACCGTGGATCCGCTCACCCGACGGGCAGACGACGTGCAGGTCGAGGTCGTTGAAATTGTTCCACATCAGCGAAATCTGCACGTCGGATGAGGAAGCACCCTCACGGTCAAGCCTGGCCCGAAGTTCTGCGGCGGAGCGCTCAGCGGCGGCCCTTGCCTCCATCTCGGCTTGTTCCCGAGCGGCTTGAACCTCGGCCTGCCGCTGTTCTTCGATGGCCAGCAACTCTGCTTGCCGAGCCGCTTCGCGCTCTTCTGCAAGTCGGGCCTCCTCGGCCTCACGGGCGGCGACGCGTGCGGCTTCTTCGTCGGCCTCACGGCGCAGGCGCTCCTCCTCAGCGCGGCGCGCTTCTGCCTCTTCCATTCGGCGGCGTGCCTCGTCTTCCTTCCGACGGGCCTCTTCTTCTCGACGAAGAAGGTCAGCGTGGCGCGCCCGGTCACGGAGTTGGTCGGCCTCGACGCGCCTGCGTTGCCCCTGAATGATGGCCAATTGCCGGTCAAATTCGGCGCGGGGTGTGGAGAAGTCGGCCCCAGCAGACCTCGCACCGAGGCCGTCGGCGACGAGCCCCTGACGGAGATCGATACGGCTGTCGCGACGAAGCATGAGGCGGAGAACCCCAAACGCGAACGCGCCACCAAGCACGCCCGAGAGCGCCATGCCGAGGACGGCCATGGCGGAGCCACGGCATGGTCGGTCATGACCGTATCGGTGCAAGGCGGCGGCGAAGCCTTCACGTCAACGAACCATCAGCCGGGACCATGGACCTGCACGCTCAGCGTCTAAGCGGACTCTTGCCAGGAGGCCGTGGCGTGTGGGTGCCCATCGACCATGGCGCATCCGATTGGCCCGTCGCGGGCCTCGAGCATCCCCTCGAACTCGTTCGCCTCCTACGCGAGGGGGGGGCAGACGCCATCGTCGCTCAGAAAGGCCTGATCAGCCATGTGCTTCGCCACGATCCGCAGATCGGTGTTGGTCTCGTTGCGCACCTCTCCGTGTCCACGCGGCACGGCGGCCCTGATGCAGGGGAAAAGGTCAACGTCGGCGACGTTGCAGAGGCCATCGCCCGCGGGGCGACCGGCGTGAGCGCTCAGGTGAACATCGGCACCCCCGGCGAGGGCCGTATGATCGAGCGCCTCGGGGTGGTGACGCGTGACGCCTTCTCAAACGACGTCCCGGCCCTTGGCATGGTGTACGCGCGGGGGGAACACCTCAATGTCATGGACGGCGACGCAAGCCGTGGGCAAGCGCATGGCGTGCGGCTTGCCTTCGAGCTTGGCTGTGCCGTGGCGAAAGCCGTGTGGACGGGGGATGAGGCATCCTTCCGCACCGTTGTCGATGCAGCCCCGATTCCAGTGCTTGTCGCGGGAGGCCCGCGAACCGAGGACGATGAAGCCCTGCTGACGATGGTCCACCGCGCGATGCGATGCGGTGCAGCCGGTGTTTGCATGGGCCGGCAAATTTTCGCACACCCTCACCCGGACCGCATCGTCCGGGCCATCGCTTCTATCGTGCACCACGAGGCGGGCGTGGTGGCTGCGATGCAGCATCTTGAGGGTTGATGATGGAAGTCTGGTGCACAACCGAGGGCCCACTCCCCTCGCCTGAGGTGGACCGTTGGTTGAGGATGACGTCCGATGCTCCTTCGGCACCATCGACCTCAACCCAAACGGTCGAACCATGGCGCGACTCGTCGGACGTCGTGCACGTCCACGTGCGTTCCGAGGAAGATCAAACCACGGCATTGTCGCATGTTGGACTTGCGTCGTGGGTCTTGCTGTCCTTCGAACATTGGTCGATGATCCCCGTGGAAAACCTCGTCGCGGCCGCTCAGGGCAGCCCCACACAGATCGCGGCGCTGGTTCGCACAGAAGCAGAAGTCGCGGGTGCAGCCTTTGCCTTGCAAACTGGCGTCGATGCCGTCGCCGTACGGCCTGAACAACACATGCTTGACGCCGCTTTCGCCATGAAAGCCGCACGAGGCGTCGAGGCCACCCCTGCGCCCCATGGCCCAACCACGTCTGACATGCCGATGGGCGAAGCGGTGGTGCTGGAGACGGTCAGCGTCGAGGCCGGTGAACGGGCTTGCGTGGATTTGGCTGGCCTCCTCGAGGCGGGTGAAGGCATGCTTGTAGGGAGCACGGCGTGCCCGCTGCTGCTTGTCCACGGCGAAACGGTGCCTTCGTCCTTCGTTCCAACACGACCCTTTCGTGTGAACGCAGGGGCCGTTCACCACTACGTCCTCATGCTTGACGGAAGCACCCGCTACCTCAGCGAACTGCAGCCGGGCGATGAGGTGCTCATCGCGAACAGGCTTGGAGGGACACGGCACCTTCCTGTCGGACGGGTGAAGGTGGAACGGCGCCCTTTGCTGCTGCTGCGATACAGGGATGGCAAGGGTCAAGAGGGCCATGCGTTATTGCAAAACGCAGAAACCGTCCGTGCGGTGGGCCCCGAGGGACATGCGCGTTCCATCACAACCATACAGACGAACGACCGTGTTGTCGTGTGGTCCGGTGGTGGAGCGCGCCACCTCGGGAAGCACATTGCTTCGGAGGTGAAGGAGTGACCACCGCATGCCGATGCTCGGAGAAGGACGCGCGAATGGGGGCTGCAGCCTCATTCATGCTGCCGGGCTTGGCTACGGCGTCAGCCTCGGGCTGGACCTGCCCGTGACGGTTCGCATCCACGACAGGCCACTGAAAACACGTCCCGACGACCCCCACGGCCTGCTGAACGCGGTCGTTGAGGCATGGACGGGCGCGTCCCATCCTCTCCCCGACGACCTGCATTGGGCGGTGCGTTCATCGATCCCCGCTGCTCAGGGGCTCAAATCCTCCGCTGCCGTGGCTGTCGCGGCCCTTCGTGCCCTCTGTTCCAGCACGAAGGTGCACCTTGAGGATGCAGACATCGTCGAATTTGCGGCCATCGCACAAGTGGAGGCGGGCACCTCCCTCACCGGGGCCTTCGACGACGCATGGGCTGCTGCTGCGCCGGGTTGGAAACTTGTGGACGCCGGGGCGGACCATCCAAAAAATCGGGTCCTGATGGAAGGACCTGGCCCCGCCCCTGAGGACTGGACGGTCCTCGTCCTCACGGGCACGCCACGACGCCAACATCCAGATCGAGATCACTTCCATGCTCAAGCACCGCTCTTTCAACAAGCACTCACTGCGGTACAGGAAGGGCAACTTTTGGTCGCGCTTACGATGAACGGCAGGGCGATGGCGAGCGTCACGAACGATGCAGAAGGACGACGGTTTGCCAACGATGCCTTCGTCAACGGGGCCCGAGCGGCGGGCATCTCAGGCTCCGGTCCCGCCATCGTGTTTGTGTTTCCGAGCGCTGCGGAATCGTCCATTCGTCGACTTGAGTCCCGGTTTGCGGCCCAAGCGGCAGGTCGGACCCTCCTTCGGACAACGTTCGTTGGTTGAGCAAGCAAGGACAAGGGCAACGGTTGAAGTCAACCGCCGGCGAGGCACGGGCGAGCCACCATGCGGATGCGTCTGGGAGAGGTGGTCACAACCACCCTGTTTGGCACAAGCCACGGACCAAGCGTTGGGGCCATCGTCGAAGGACTTCCTGCCGGCGTCGAGGTGGATGAAGGTCGGATGGCCGCGGCCTTGGCCCTTCGCCGGACGGGAGGTCCATGGACGAGCACGCGAAAGGAAACCGACGAAGTCATCCTCCGTTCAGGTGTTCATCATGGGCGGACCACGGGTCAGCCGCTCGTGCTTGAGATCATGAACAACGACGCGCGCAGCAGCGACTACAGTTTCCTCCCGAACCGTCCTCGTCCCGCGCACCAAGACCTCCCGATGCAAGAGCGCACGGAAGGGCACGCCGACCTTCGCGGCGGTGGTTCATCGTCGGCACGGCTTACGGCGCCACTTGTCGCGGCAGCCGCGATCATGCGCCCTTTGCTGGACGACCTCGGGGTGAGGCTCACCGCTCACGTCGGGGCCATCGGCTCCATTGAAGCCACACTCCCTATGCACGGCACAGCGTTCGCGGACGGTGACCTTCGATGCCAGGACGGCGACGTGGTCGAAGCGATGCGTGCCCTGATCGAAGCGACACGAAGCGACCGAAACAGCATCGGATCTCGCGTGGACCTCGTTGTGTCTGGACTCCCTATGGGCCTCGGCGAGCCATGGTTCGACGGCGTCGAACCCGCCCTTGCGCGAGCCTTGATGGCCGTGCCAGGAGCCCGCGCCATCGAGGTCGGACAAGGCGTGCGAGCGTTGCGCATGCTCGGTTCGGAGCACCACGGCGCATGGCGTCAAGGCCCCAACGGACCACAACTCCAATCCGAGGTTGGGGAAGGCGCGCTCGGTGGCTTGGCCTCCGGGGCAGACCTTGTGCTTCGGGTGACGCTCAAACCGCCTTCGAGCATCCCACGTCCCCAACCGACCATCGACCTGCAGACCTCAGAAGAGGTGGATGTCACCGTCAAGGGACGGCATGACCCGGTGCTGGCCCCACGTGGGGTGGCCGTGGTCGAAGCCATGGCGGTGCTTGTGCTGACCGACCTCGCGGCGCGTGGGGGACACCTGCATGGCTGACCAATGGACGGTGCACAAGTTCGGGGGTTCGGTCCTTCGAGGCGCGCCGGACCTCGACCGCTTGGCCGATCGCGTTTCGGAATCGGACGGTCGAAACGCCTTGGTGGTGTCCGCATTATGGGGAACGACGGATCGGTTGCTCCGTGCTGTGGACGACCCCGCCTATGCCGACCGGCTTGTGGCAGATTTGAGGGCCCATCATCTCATGTTCGCCCCCCGCCTGTCTTCAGGGAGGGACGGTGCCCGGTTCGAACGCGTCCTCGATTCCATGGAATACGCCCTCGAAGCCCGCAGAGCCGACCCTTCCGACCAACGCGCCCGCACCCAACTCTTGGCCACGGGCGAACGCTTGTCCGCCCTCGTCGTGGCGCACCATCTCCGTCGATGCGGCCTTGACGCTCATGCTGTCGGTGCGGAGGACATTGGGCTGGTTCTGAACGGCCGTGGAGAAGCGGACTCGGTGGACTTGGCCGAAAGCGAGTCGAGGTTTGATCGCTCAGCCCTGCACGGCACGCCGGTGATCACGGGCTGGCTCGGTTCAGGCGACGACGGAGACCTGGCCCTGCTTGGACGCGGAGGGTCGGATCACACCGCAACGGCCGTGGCGCACCTCCTTCGCGCGCGCCGGGTGATTCTGTGGAAAGACGTCAAGGGCATCCATCCAATCAATCCACGTTGGGGGCTGGAAACGGCCCCCATACCCTACCTCACCTACGAACACGCACAGATGGCGGCCACCATGGACGCCACCGTGCTTCACCCGGCCACGGTTGGACCTTGCATCACGGAGGGAATTCCGATCGAAGTCCGACGACTTCATGACGACACACGGGGGCCTCCGGGAACGCTGATCGGGCCCGGGATTCATGCAAATCAAGGCCCCATTGCTGCGTCCTGCACCCTCGACGTGCGTACCGTGCAGATCAGGCACCCACCGTCCATCACACCAGGAGCCTCCACGGCGAGGGTGCTGAGCCTGCTTGCCGCGAAGGGCATCGGCGTTCACGCCTCAACGCAGTGGCCGGACGGTGCGCGGCTCATCCTCGATGCACCACGGCTTGACGAGGCGACCGACGTGGTCCGCGCTTCAGGCTCGTCGGTTGCTGACGTGGGGGAGGCGTCCGCCCTGATCACCGTGCTTGGATCGTGGAGCGACCCTGAAAACGCCGCAGGGGTGCTCGAAGGTGCCACGGGGGCCGAGCCGATCGATGCTGAAGCGCTTCGGGTACGGCTCCTCGTCCCCCGAGGATCGGTACGGGACGTCTTGGGACGACTGATCGCCACAGCGTCGTGGACAACGGGAGTGGCCTGAGGCTTCACTCGCTTCGGGCTTCGCGCCACTTTTGCACGGCGCCCGGCAGGTTGAGCATGAACAAGGCGCCGGTGACGATGAACACGAACAAGGTCCCGAGGGCCACGCCGTACACGGAGGTCAGTTCGACCGACTCCTCCATTCGAAGGGCCGTTTCGGAGTTCAACAAACCGACGATGAACGGGAGGATCTTGTTGGCTGAGAGCACCAACGTGGCGAGCACAACGGACACCACGGGGTTGATGACGAGGGCCCGGTGGTACTTCCCGACGATCTTCCCCGGGTTCATGACGTAGACTTCGTTCGTTCGAATGCTCGTGTCCAGCATGCTGTACCGCAACACGCCGTTCCCGAGTTCAATGTACATGATC
>Ga0181584_10003117_pt1 | contig 12762 bp, 5 predicted proteins | sample 071ome_30_FD_132462 | JGI IMG/M metagenome (GOLD analysis project Ga0181584, IMG submission 132462) | Coastal salt marsh microbial communities from the Groves Creek Marsh, Skidaway Island, Georgia - 071406AT metaG (megahit assembly) | ecosystem: Environmental > Aquatic > Marine > Intertidal zone... | reverse complement strand
GCAAGGAAGGACGCGAGAAGACCTACGCCCAGTACTTCAAGGCACACCGCAGCCAAACCGGCCGGGTCAAGCGCGGCATGGTGGACAAGGCGATCGTGATGCCGAACTTCAACGGCGTCCTGGCACCGGACATGCAGCAGGCCATGCGAGACAGGAACGTGGTCTACATCCCAAACCGCTCGTTCACCTCCTACTGCGACATCAATGCCATCGAGAACGATTTCCACGTACCGATGTTCGGCTCCCGGAACATGCTGCGCATGGAGGAGCGGACCGAGGACCAAGATTACTACTGGATCCTCGACAAGGCAGGCCTCCCGTATCCAGAAAAGATCGATGACCCTCAGGACATCGATTGCCTTGTCATCGTCAAGCTGCACCACGCCCAGAAGAAACTCGAACGTGGTTTCTTCACCTGCGCCTCCTACGAGGAGTACCTCGAAAAATCCCAAACGTTGCTGAACGAGGGTGTCATTGACCAAGCCAGCCTTGACGGTGCTCGAATCGAACGTTACGTGATTGGTCCAGTGTTCAACTTGAACTTCTTCCACAGCCCGCTCGCAGACCGCGATGAAGCACTCGAACTGCTCGGGGTGGACTGGCGGTTCGAATCCTCCCTTGATGGGCACGTCCGCCTCCCAGCGCCGCAGCAGATGACCATGCCTGCGCATCAGCAGATCCCAGAAATGACGGTCGTGGGCCACAACACGGCCACCATCCGTGAATCCCTGCTTGAAACGGCCTTCGAACTTGGTGAGAAGTTCATCGAGGCATCAAAGGAACACTACGACCCTGGGGTCATTGGGCCGTTTTGCCTCCAAACCTGCATTGACAAGGACATGAACTACGCCATCTACGACGTGGCACCACGCCTTGGTGGAGGTACGAACGTCCACGTCAACGTGGGGCACCCGTACGGAAATGCGCTGTGGCGCAAGCCGATGAGCAGTGGCCGCCGGATCGCCATGGAGCTTCGGCGAGCAGCAGAACAGGACCGCCTGCTCGAAGTGCTGACCTGAACCTCAGTACCGGTACGCTTCGGCTTTGAACGGGCCGGCGACGTCAACACCGATGTATTCGGCTTGGTCCGAACGTAGCGTGGTCAACTTTGCACCGATGCGCTCCAGATGGAGCAAGGCCACCTCTTCATCGAGGTGTTTTGGAAGCAGCATGACCGAGGGTCCGTACGTTGACCGGTTGGCCCACAGGTCCATCTGAGCAAGGACTTGGTTGCTGAAGCTGTTTGACATGACGAAACTTGGGTGCCCCGTCGCGCAACCAAGGTTCACAAGCCGACCCTCAGCGAGGAGGTAGATGGACGGTCCCTCAGGGAAATCGTAGCGGTCGACCTGCGGCTTGATGTTCACGTGCCCGACGTCTGGCGCGGTTTGAAGTGGCGCAACCTGAATTTCGTTGTCGAAATGGCCAATGTTGCAGACAATGGCCTGGTCCTTCATTTGGCGCATGTGCTCCAGGGTGATGACGTCCTTGTTGCCCGTCGCGGTCACGTAGATGTCTGCTTGCCCCAGCGTGTCCTCCACCGTCGCAACGGTGTAGCCTTCCATCGCTGCCTGCAGGGCGCAGATCGGGTCCACTTCCGTGACCACAACCCGAGCCCCTTGAGCCTTCAAGGCCGCTGCGGAACCTTTGCCAACATCACCGTATCCACAGACGACGGCCAACTTTCCAGAGATCATCACGTCTGTCGCACGCTTGATGCCGTCGACCAGGGATTCACGGCATCCATACAGGTTATCGAATTTTGATTTCGTTACGGAATCGTTCACGTTGATGGCCGGGAAGAGCAGCGTCCCTTCATCCAGCATGCGCTTGAGTCGGTGAACGCCTGTGGTGGTCTCTTCGGACACGCCGACAATCTCCGGAACCATTCGCCGCCAATGCCCAGGGTCCTCGGCGTGCACCCGCTTCAGGAGGGTTTTGATGACCTCCTCTTCCTCAGAGGAGGAAGGCGTTTCCACCCATGTTGAACCGTGCTCCAGTTCCCAACCTTTGTGGATCAAGAGTGTTGCGTCCCCCCCGTCGTCAACAATCAATTGGGGACCGAGTCCGCCTTCATGCGTCAACGCATGCATGGTGCAGTCCCAGTACTCGACAAGCGACATCCCTTTCCAAGCAAAGACGGGGACGCCGGCGGCAGCCATGGCAGCGGCGGCGTGGTCCTGCGTGGAGAAAATGTTGCAACTCGCCCATCGGACGTCGGCGCCGAGGGCCACAAGGGTCTCAATCAGCACCGCGGTCTGAACCGTCATGTGGAGGGAACCGGTGATGCGAACACCCTCCAAGGGACGTTGCGGAGCATAGCGGGCTCGAATGGCCATCAAGCCAGGCATTTCGTGTTCCGCGACGTCAAGTTCCTTCCGGCCAAAGTCAGCCAAACCAAGGTCGGCCACGAGGTACGGGAGCGCGTCGTGGCTGGCCTTCATGGCCGTCCGCTGAAGCCGTGCTTCAAGAGGCTTGCTTGCTCCCCGCTTCCGCTCAGCCTTGGAAGTTCGGGAAGTATTGCTGGGTGTAGGTTTTCGCCGACGCGGGGTCGTACCCTTGGGCAAGGAGCCCGTCGTAGTACGAGCGGGCCGCGGGGTCCTCCACCGGCGCCGTTGGCTGGGCAGGAGCAAGGCCAGGTGGCATCGCGACGGAGGTCGAGACCGGTTGTGCGGTCATGTTTGGCACCGCCACGGCCGCCCCCATGGGCTGAGCCGCCATGCTTGGCACGCCCATGGCACTCTGGGAGGCACCAAACGGTTGAGCGTGCATGTCCGGCATGCCGAGGCCGGGGGGCATCGTTGCTGGGGCCTTGACGTCAACCGAACCAGAACGGCCACGGAGGGCGACGGCAGCACCCATACCAGCAAGCACGAGCAGCAGGCCTCCGACCATCAGGACGGTACGGCCCGCAGAGGACGCGCCGTCGGTGCCTTCCTCAGCTTCTGGCTCCCACTTCGTTGGATCCTCCGGGAACGCGTCGGCCCCCATCTCGACCGTCCAGCCCTGGTCGGGGTCGGACCAGCCGTCCCCGTCCGTGTCGAGGCAGCCGAACCGGTCCTGCGTTGACAGCACCGATGCATCGTACCCCGCGTCAGGACAGGCGTCGGCCCCCATGTCGACGGTCCACTCTGCGTCTGGATCGGAGTATCCGTCAAAATCGCTGTCGGGACATCCCTGACGGTCGATGCCTTCGAGGCGGGTTTGGACGTTGACGGCCGTTGGAGCATCTGGGCACATGTCGGCGAAATTGCCGTCCGGGTTGTCGAACCAAAGGTCACCGTCGCGGTCGCTCCATTGCGTTGGGTCGTCCGGGGCCACGTCGAGGCCTTCGCCGTCGAAGGGGTCCGACCAGCCGTCCCCGTCGTAATCGGTGCAGCCATAGCGGTCCTCGGTCGAATTGCCTGCTTCATCGGGACACGCATCTGGCTCGACGCCCGAAGCGTTGTCCCCGTAGCCGTCCCCGTCCAGGTCTTGCCACTGTGTTGCTTCGGTTTGGAAGGCGTCGATCTCGTTGGCATAGCCGTCGCCATCGGGGTCAGGACAGCCCATGATGTCAAGTTTGGAACTGGTCCCTGGGACGGCAGGACAACGGTCGTAGTCCCCGACGATGGCGAGGTATTCACCTGGCCACGAGGGATTACGGTCGGACCAGTCCGGGTCGTTGTGGTTGTCCCCGAGGCCGTCCCCGTCGTAGTCCGACCACTGCGCCGGGTCCGTCGGGAAGGCGTCCGCGCCATCATCGAGGCCCCACGCGCTGTCGGGCGAGGAACGTCCGTCCGCGTCGGGGTCAACGCACCCAAAGCGGTCCACAGTCGAGGTCCCGGCGACGGTCGGACAGGCATCAGGCTGGTTTCCATCGACAGCGTCACCGAAACCGTCCCCGTCCGTGTCCGACCATTGTGTGGGGTCGGCGACAAAGGCGTCCTGGGCGTCCGCCCAACCGTCCCCGTCTTGGTCGGGACAGGCGTTCGTTCCGTTGGCGGTGGAATTGCCGGCGAGGTCTGGACAGTCGTCGACCACGTCGGCCCATCCGTCCATGTCGAGGTCAGGGCAACCAACCATGCTCCCCAGCGTCGCGTTGCCTGCTTCAAGCGGGCACGAATCAGCGGCGTCTTCCCAACCGTCGCCGTCGTCGTCAAGGTCCTCATCAACGTCCCTGCAACCGTCCCCGTCCAAATCGTTGGTTTCGTTGGACACCCACGTCGGGCGCGGAGGTGCATAGGAGGTGAACTGGCACTGGTCGTCCACATCGGACACCCCGTCGTTGTCGTCGTCGTCGTCCTCGAGGCCATCGTGGCAACCGTCGTTGTCCCAGTCCGTCGAGGCGGCTGGGTCAGCAAGGTCCTGCATCGAGGTCCAATTGAACTGGCTGTTGCGGGGGCAAAGATCGGGGAAGTTGTCGGTCAGTCCGTCGTTGTCGTCGTCAGAATCGCACGCATCGCCCTCGCTGTCGAGGTCCGTGTTCGCCTGGTCAGCATTGCTGACCGTGGGACAGTTGTCGTTCACGTCTGGGACACCATCGTTGTCCGTGTCCAACAAGGTTGTTGGATCGAATCCGAAGATCATACCGTCAACGCCTCCGGTGGTGGAAATGGATTTGCCAGCGATGTTGAGCGTCCCACCAAATCCACCAACCATGATGGCTTCATCGGACATGTTCACAGCGAGGTCAAACGCATAGTCGTTCGAGGTTGTTGAAACGCGTTGAGCCCATGTCCAGACGCCCGAGCCTGAGAGGCCGGCAAGCACAGCGTCGCTCCCGCCATGCAGCAGCACCGATTTCGAGCCAAACGTCGAGGAAGCAGACATCGTGGTGGCCAGAACGAGGTCGTTCGTGCTGGTTACTCCCATCCCGGAGACCGAATCGTTTTCGCTTGAACCTGCACTGGTGATCCATCCCCCGGAACCGGAGGCCGGCATCTGCATCACGAAGAGGTCGGCCTTGCCCTGGGAAGCGGTCACGGACCCTGCGGGAACGGTGAGGGTTCCCTTGAAGGAGCCAGCCATGTACACGTCCCCGCCGCCGTTCACGGCAAGGTTGGAGATGCTCGTGGCTTCGTTGGCTACGCCAAAGCCGTTCATGGTGAGGATGGTGCCGCTCCCGTCCAGTTCCAGCAGGATGGCGTCTTGGGTGCCAATCAAGGAGTGGAGGGTGTTGGCTGCGTTCACCGTGGCACTCGCGGTCAGCATGGACACCACGATGTTCCCCATCGGTGTGGTTTCAATCGCCACGCCAATGTCGTTCCCGAGGCCACCCACTGGGGTGACCCATCCAAGGTTCCCAGTTTGCCTGTCGTACTTGGCGATGAAGGCTTGGAGGTCGCTCACGTTGACGGATTGCCCACCAAAATCGGTCTCACCGATGAAGTAGCCCGTGACGTAGACGTTGCCTTGCATGTCGGTTGCCACATCAAGCACGCTGGACTGCGCACCAAAACCCCCATCGATCGTGGAATAGCCAACCGCCCAAAGCCAGTTGCCCATGGGGTCGGTCTTCGCAACCCACCCCTCGAAATTCTGAGAGAAGGGTTGGTTTTGGGAGGCCGGGTTGAACACCAAACCGCCGGCGTATTGACCACCGGCGATGGCCTCACCAGCTCCGCCCGCAGCCACGGAGACGGACGCCAACAAGCCGTTGCTTGCATCAATCGTCGTCCCCCAGCCGTAGGACCCACCTTCGCTTACGCTCACGATGCCGACGTCGCATGGCCCTGGACTCAGTTGGGTTCCTGCGTAGGGGCAGGACGTGGCCAGCGACGACGAACCGTAGGTCAAGGTGTCCGCGAACATGATCGCTGCAACGGAACCTGTCGTATGGGCCGCCACGCTCGTGAACGCATCGGCCTGGGTCGTTGTTCCCGCGCCAATCAAGAAGCCCTTAGAGGCGGCTCGACCGCTGACGTCCAGAACGCTCGCCGGAGGGGGGAGGTCCTCACGTTCCGTCCACGTGGCATGAGAAGGAACAAACGAGGTCAGAAGAAGGGCGACGAGGAGGAGGGTGGCCGCGGTGCGACGCATATCCGTGATGCCAGACCCGACCCTGATAGAGCCTTCCGCTCTGCGTTCAGAGGTTGGCTTCGAGGCCGAGGAGATCGCTGTCCCCTGCGTCGACCACACAAATGGTGGATACGCTGAACGGCTTCCCCACCGCGACACCGAGGTCACGGTTGACGAGCATCGCACGGTGGATGCTGACCTCGGGATGCTTGGCAGCAAGGCCATCGAGGTAGGTCTGCGGGCAGTTGGCGGCCACGATCACGAGTCGTGCTTCGCCAGCGGCGCATGCGTCCATCGTTTGTCGCTGGCCGTACAGGAGTCGGCCCGTGCTGGCTGCGGTCTTGAGGTGTCGGCTGAGGTCCATATGTTCACGTCCATTCTCCACTGTTGCTTCTCATGGCGGGAGGCTCAAGCGTCGGGCACGTAGAAGAGCTCGACGCTACCTGTTCCAAGGGCAATCGGCTGCCCGACGATGATGTTCTCAGCGACGCCAGTGAGGTGGTCGCGTTCGCCGATGATACCGGCCTTGAGGAGGTGGTTCACCGTCACTTCAAAGGCCGCACGGGCCAGGATGGAGTGCTTCGTTCCCGAGACACCGTGCCGTCCGATCGCTCGGACTTCACCTTCGGAGGTCATCACATCGGCGACAATCAACAAGTGCCGGTCGTCGACCTCCAAGCGTGCTCCATCGAGGGTCTCCCTCAATTCGTCCACAATCGCTTGACGAGCGGCTTCAATCCCGAGTTGGTCGTAGATCTCGATGATGTTGTTCGTGTAGGTCCGGGTGCGGTCAATCGCTTCGATTTCGTTGATCCGCTGCAGGTTCGAGCCGATGGTGGCGAGGTAGTGCTCCCCCGTCTTGTCGTTGAACTGAACGTTGGCCCGCTCCACACCGGGAACGCCCTTGAGCCGTAGGTCTCGGATTTTCTCCTCCAATTGGAGCAGCATTGTGTACGAGGGCGGGTTTTCTGCGAGGGTATCGAGGTCTTCCGCCGAATGCACGTTCGGGATGAGCGTGAGGGTCTTCGGTGACTTTTCCTTGTCCGGAATCACGTGCAAGCGGGTGGCACGCTCGAGTTTCTCACGCACTTCCACACCCGTCATGTTCTTCTGCTCAAGGTTGGCTTTGTTGAGGTGAAGCACCAGACGGCGCTGAGCAACGTCGGTCTCAATGGTCGCGATGTTCACCGTCGTGGTCACTTCAAGGGATGCAGCGAGCTTCTTCGCGTCGTCTGAACTCGCCTTGATGCCGTCCTTCAGGTAGATCTTCATCGTCGGGGTGTTTGGCACCTTCCGCGCGTCGACAATTTCGATGATGCGAGGAAGACCCTGGGTCACGTTCACCGTCGCCACACCTGCATAGTGGAAGGTACGCATCGTCATCTGCGTGCCGGGCTCGCCGAGGCTCTGAGCGGTAACAATGCCAGCCGCCTCGTACGGGTCAATCCGGGAACGGTCAAGTTCAGAGGCCGCGTGGGAAATCACCTTGTCCGCCTGCGCCGCAGTCAGCTTCTTCTTCCCGCGCTTCAGGATCGCGTCGGTCAGGTCTTCGAAAATGCGGTCCGTGAGCGACAAACCGGCCTTCTCAGCCGCCTTTTCAAGCGCCGTGAACACAGGGTCATCGGCCAAGGCGCTGCGCATGGACTGAATCTTGCTGCTGGCGTTGTAGGACTGCAGATCAACGTCGGCCTTGACGCGACGGCTTCGGCTCTTCCGGAGCGTAACCTTCGTGGTTGGTCCGCCACCGTCGGCTTCACCCTCCGAGGATTTGCGGTCCGCGGCGTGAATTTGGGCGTGAACCTTCTCGGCGGTTTCCGAATCGGTTTCGCAGATTTGCGCGATGTCTTGAACACCGAGCACCTTGACGTCGTCCCACTTTCGGTCGTTTGCCAATGCGTGGGCAAAGGTGTCGGGGACACCAAGGTCCTGCAGCTTCTTCTTGGTGGCGCTCTTGACAACCATCAATCCTCACCTCCGACATCGCTGTCGTCCTCGTCAAACTCCCAACCGCCGAGGTCGTCTTCTTGCTCGTCGCGGTCGTAGGAATCGTGCGCGAACTCGATGGCTCCCTTCGTGCCGAGTGCCTCGTCGACAACCACGTCGACGTTGAACGGAGAACCGTGGACGCCACGCGACGGGTCAATGCCGTCCTCACCGTAGGAGAACTGGATGATGCGGTTCGCGGTGTTTCGGACCGAGAGCATCTCGTCGTCGTAGACCTTCAGGTCGTCCATGGCGTTGATCAGACGGCGCTGCATGTACCCGGACTTTGCCGTACGAACCGCCGTGTCGACGAGCGACTCGCGGCCGGACACGGAGAGCATGAAGAACTCCGTGGGCTGAAGTCCACGCTTGAACGAAGACGAAATGAAGCCCTTCTGCCGACCACCCTTGTCGCCTCGCTTGAAGTGAGGCAACACACGGTCGTCGTATCCGCGCTCGAGGCGGCGACCACGCACCTTGGCTTGGCCGATGGAACCGGCCATCATCGTCAGGTTGTCCATGGAACCACGGGCTCCGGAAATGGCCATGTTGACGGCCGCGTTGGTCGAGCCGGACCGGTTCAGTTCATCCTTTGCCACGTCACCAGCGGCTTGCTTGCCCTGGTCGAGGATGATCATGATGTTCTCCTCAAGCGTCTCAAGTGGGGTGCGACCGGGACGCACTTCGTAGGCGGCGCCGTCGGAGCCGAACTTTTCGAGTTCGGACCGCACTTGCACACGGGCCTCTTCGTTGGCCTGTTCAATCGCGTCAATGGCGTCCTGCGTCAGGTCTTCGTCGTCGATGCCGGTCGTGAAGCCGAGGGAGGTGCATGCACCGATGGTGAGGCGCGTAAAGGCGTCGAGGAACTCCGCGCCACGGCTCGGACCGTTGGTCTGGATGATGGCGTCAAGCAGGCGTCCGTCTTCAGCACCGATGGCACGCTTGTCGAGGGTACCCGACACTTGCCCGGCTTCCACCGTCACGTCGTCGAGGGAACGGCTTCGGAAACGCATGTTGATGTTCTCAGGAACAATCAACGACATGATGTCCTCACCGCGGTAGCAGGCTTCACCTGCGCTGTTCTTGACTTCCTTCGGGAGGTCGCCACGGTACCGGATGTAGCCGAGCATCTCAAGCGCGTTGCGCTTGGGGATGAGGCCTTGCTCACCGCCACGGGTGAGCAGGTAGGCCCCCGAGATGTGGTCGTGAATACCACCGATGACGGCGCCGCCGTAGCGGGGCGTCAGGATGTGTTCCTGGACGCGCATCAGGATCTTCGCTTCGGCACGGGCTTCTTCCGACTGAATCACGTGCAGGTTCATCTCGTCACCGTCGAAGTCCGCGTTGTACGGGGTGCACACGGCGAGGTTGAAGCGGAAGGTCTTGCCTTCCATGACCCGCACTTCGTGGACCATCATGGACATCCTGTGAAGCGAAGGCTGTCGGTTGAAGATCGCGACGTCACCGTCGATGAGGTGACGCTCAACCGTGATGCCGGGCTTGGGGTTGCCACTCCAGTCCACGGTTGAGAGGCGGTCGTCGACGCGCGTGGTGTCGCCCCACTCGTCTTCTGGTGAACCGCAGTGCGGGCACAGCACATCGAGGTGAGGGGGGAGGGGTTCGGGGTCGGGCGAGTCGGCCTGACGGATTTCCCACTTCCAGCGCTGGTTCAGGATGCCGCGGGGGTCGTCCTCAGCGAGCGGCGTGCCGTCGAGTTCCTCGCCGCGGAGGTTGGCCAAGGTCGCGTCGTCGTCCACGCTGTGCTTCACGATCTCTTCGCCAGAGGGCGTCCGCATGATGAGCGACTTGATGACCAATCCTGGGAGGAAGTTCGGGGCAGGCATCACGGCGTCGAGGTCCGGGCGCAGGCTGCGCTCGGAGTCGCATTCCGGGTTGAAGCAGCGGAAGCCGGCGTTGATGAGGCGGCTGCGTTCGTTGATTCGGACGCGGCGCTTGTCGCCACGAACGATGTAGTTGACACCGGGGTGCACGTCAGGGCCACGAAGGATCATCTGACGCATGTCCTCACGGTTGCGCATCGTGACCCGGATGGGGACCGTCAGTTCCTTCGCGATCCGCGTCGGCACACCCACCTCGTTGACACCCAGGAAGGGGTCCGGCGAAATGACCGAGCGAGCACAGAAGTTCACACGCTTGCCGGACAGGTTTGAACGGAAGCGCCCTTCCTTGCCCTTCAAGCGCTGCGTGAGGGTCTTGAGGGTTCGGCCGGAGCGGTGGCGTGCGGGAGGAATACCCGAGGTTTGGTTGTCGAAGTAGGTCGTGCAGTGGTACTGAAGCAGTTCCCACAGGTCCTCAACGATCAGCTGAGGCGCACCGGAATCACGGTTCTCACGCAGGCGTTGGTTGATCCGCAACACGTCCACGAGTTTGTGGGTCAGGTCGTCCTCGGAGCGGTCGCCGCTGTCGAGGGTGATCGAGGGTCGAACGGTGATCGGAGGCACGGGGAGGACCTTGAGCACCACCCATTCTGGACGGTTTGTCTTGTCCATGCCAATGAAGATGAGGTCGTCGTTCGGAATCTCAGCGAGCCACTCGCGGACGTCACGGGCGTTGAGCTTCCGCTCGGTTTCCTTTGTGGTGCCGGCCGTGGAAATCTTCTCCTTGAAGTTCGTCGGCTTTTCAAGAACGATTTTCCCTTGCTGGTTGCCACAGTGCATGCACACGGCACGCTTGGCACCGGAGGTGACCTTCTCGATGTCCTTGATGATCTTCGCGAATTCGGTGGACCCGACGCCGTGCTTGGTGATGATGTCCTTGACGCGGCGACGGTAGTGGTCCTGCTCGGACAACGCCGGGTTGGAGGGGTGCGTCCCTTCGGTCTCGTGCAGCAAGATGCGATGGCAACCGTTGCAGGTCGCCTTCAGCGCCGTCTTGATCAGGTTCACGAAGCCGATGTGAATCACTGGGAGTTCAAGGGCAATGTGACCGAAGTGGCCCGGGCTCTCGTCGTACTTGCAGTTGTCCGTGGGGCAAATGAGGCCAGGCTCGATGACACCCATGTGCGGGTCCATCAGACCCTGCGTGTAGGCGTGACCGTCGTCCTTGTAGGTGTCAGGCGTTTTCACCTCGACCGCCGACATCTTGCGGATCTCGTTGGGGTCCATCAGGCTGAAGCGAATCGAGGCGATCCGCTTCGGAATCAGAATGCTCTTTCGGCTCATCGTCGGTCCTCCAGTTCCAGTCGCATGGCCACTTCGAGACTCTTCATCTCGTCGAGCAGCAGCTTGAAAGCGTACGAAGTCTGCACCTTGTAGACCTCAGCTCCATCGCCGTGGATCGGGCTGACGAAGGTGTTGCGCTTGGGGTCGTGCCATGCAATGTGGCCAGACTCTGCACAGACGAAGAGGTCGATGCCGTCGGACTCGTCCAGCAGACGGTCCTTGATGACCATCGAGGCACCGTGTGCGATGAGGCAGTCACGCTCCATCTCACCAAACCGCAGGCCGCCCTGGCGGGCGCGGCCTTCCGTGGGTTGGCGCGTGAGGATTTGCACACGACCGCGGGACCGGGCGTGGATCTTCGACGAAACGAGGTGGTGGAGGCGCTGGTAGAAGATGCAACCGACGAAAATCTCGGCGGGGTAGGCCTCGCCGGTTTCCCCGTTGACCATGCGTTCGCGGCCTGAATGGGCGAAGCCGTTGCGAACAAGGGCGTCGCGCAGGCTGCTCTCCTTTTCTCCGCGGAATGCGGTGCCGTTGATGCGGCGTCCTTCCATCGAGCCCACCTTGCCGCCAATCATCTCGAGGACGTGAGCGACGGTCATCCTGGACGGAATCGCGTGGGGGTTGATGATGAGGTCAGGGACCACACCGTCTTCGGTGAAGGGCATGTCCTCGGGGTCGAGCAGGCGACCAATAACGCCCTTCTGGCCGTGCCGGGAGGCAAACTTGTCGCCGACCTCGGGGACCTTGTGGCTCCGAACGATGACCCGGACCAGTCGACCGCTGTCGAGGGATTCGGTCACGTAGACGTTGTCAACGTGGCCCTGTTCGCCATGGCGCACGAGCATCGAGGATTCGCGTCGCTCTTGGGCTTGCAAGAAGGTGCCAGCGCCGGTTTCCTCGAGGAAGCGGGGGGGGCTCGTCTTGCCAACCAGAACGTCGCCGCCCGAGAGGTCGACCTCGGGGATGGGGAGGCCGTCCCCTTCGAGGTGCTTGTAGGCCTCTTCGGGCTTGAGGCCCTTGACCTCTTGGAGGGAGGACCCGGGCTTCTCAATCTCCTCGACTTGTCCACCGGGGAATCGCTTGCGTTCAGCGTTGTATGTGCGGTTGAAACTGGAGCGGCCCAGGGCGCGGTCGACGGAGCCGCGGTTCATGATAACGGCGTCCTGCATGTTGTACCCGTGGAGCGACATGATCGCCACGATGAAGTTCTGACCACCGGGGCGCTCGTCGAACCCGGTCGTGGTCATTGCATCCGTACGGGTAATCGACCGGTGCGGGTAGTGAAGGACGTGCGCACGGGTGTCAGGGCGCAGACGGTAGTTGGCGCTTGGGAGGCCGAGCGATTGCTTGACCATCGCCGTACCGCCGGTCACACGCGGGGTGGAGTTGTGCTCCGGGTACGGGATGAGCGACGCGCAGACGCCGAGCATGAGTTGCGGGTCGATCTCGCAGTGCGTGTGCTCATCGGAGTACGTCAACGGGACCGAGAAGTTCGCGGTCGCCCACGTGCCGGTGGGCATTCGAACGCGAGCTTCGAGTTCGGCTGACTCGGCGTTGTCCTGTCCGAGGTTCGTCCAGGTGACGTTTTCGCTGG
>Ga0181584_10003107_pt1 | contig 12777 bp, 10 predicted proteins | sample 071ome_30_FD_132462 | JGI IMG/M metagenome (GOLD analysis project Ga0181584, IMG submission 132462) | Coastal salt marsh microbial communities from the Groves Creek Marsh, Skidaway Island, Georgia - 071406AT metaG (megahit assembly) | ecosystem: Environmental > Aquatic > Marine > Intertidal... | reverse complement strand
GTGTGCCCCCCAGATCCCATCCCAGAGTGATGGGTTTCATGAGCCAGTGTCGCCAGTGTCAGGATGATGTTTCTCCAACCATGTAAGGGTCTCTTGCCACACCAGGCGGAAGGCGCTGGCAAAATCCTTGGGCGTTCTTTGCAGCCAGCGGTTCACCTCATCGGTCTTAAACCACTCACCGGACTCGATTTCTTCCGGGTGCAATACAAAAGGGCCATTGTAAGTGACGCGGTAAACCCAGACGAATTCCCAGCCAGTTTCCAAGCTGGCTGGGAGTTTGAAAAGTTTCTCAAGAGGCCGATCCGGAATCCATCCCAGCTCTTCGCCTACTTCCCGAATGGCACAGGCATCGTAGGATTCTCCCTTGTCCACATGCCCGGATGCCGAGGAATCCCAGGTGCCGGGGAAGCAATCCTTGGTCATGGAGCGTTTTTGTAGAAAGAGTCGACCGTCCTCATGGAAGACCAGGACATGAACGGCTCGATGAAGCAGGTTTTCGGCGTGTACGGTGCTGCGCGGGGCTTGCCCGACAATCGCATCCTCCTGATTGACGACATCAAATATTTCCTCACTCATGAGCTTTGGCGTAGGGTGATGATGCAGATCATGTGACTCCTTCCTTGCGGCATTGGCAAGCCAAACCCTCTGGTAGGCCCTTTCAAGGTCGCTCAAGAACAAGCTCTCAGCCATGGGGCACTCTCCCGGAAATGGCCCCGCAAAAAAACCAGGGACCCAAACCATCCTTTCCGGTGTGAGTCCCTGGTTTCGATGGATGCACACAGGTAACGAAATGGGTTTTTCTGACTCGAAGCTTTGTCTGCAGCCGACGGCAAGGAAGCGAATCAGGGATGGTCTGGCCAGGTGAGTGATTCTCAGAATCCCTTTTCGATTATCCGAGCTTCGAAGGAATGGCGTCTCCGTGGACGATTTCTGTCCCCAGAAAGCGTTGCTGGATATTTAAGGAGAGATCTTTCAGATCCAGAAGGGTGAGAAAGTCGATGGTTCCGAACGATTCATCCATGGAGGGGCGAGCACAGATTTTGGCTCCCAAGCTCAGGTAGCACCGGAGGAGCTTGGGGATTTTCGGAGTCACCGATTCCCAGTCCATGAAGGGTAATTGAGTTTCAAAATGTGGGGTCGTTTGAAAAGCCTCTGGAGCCAGGTGGGATTTCTTCAACGCTTCGTAGATCGCATGTCCCTGCTGAATGTCCAATCCATGAAGCGAGCTGCAGCCCAACAAGTAACGCAAGGCTCGTTTGTTGGCATATCGGAGGATACCTTTCCAGAGCAGAGACAAAGCCTGGTAATGACGATGGTCAGGATGCAGGCACGCTCGACCCAGCTCCAGCGATGCGGATCGAACGCGTTCAAAGGGTGAGAAGTCAAAGGCTTGTTCCGAAACATATCCGAAGGCCTCCTCAGCCGTATCACCACTTTGCATACGGTAGGTTCCCACAACCTCTCCAGACATGCGGTCGATCAGGATCATATGATCACAGACCGCATCAAAAGGATCTTGATCGCGCTGATGCAGATGCGAGGAGGCCAGGCCCTCACCCAATTCCAAGTTGAACACTTCAAATCGCAGGTGTTGGGCGCGGCAGATTTCCTCTTGTGTCTTGGCCAGACGACAATCGTAGCGGTCGTTGGACAAGGAGGGGAGCGAATGGGGGAGCAATCTCATGGTCTGTAAGTCAATGACGGACTTCCGGCTCAAGGGTTTCCTTGAACACATTAGAGTAACCTTGACTCTTGAGAGTGACGTTTTGTTACCACTCAAGTCACAAACTAGTGACGAATGCCTGTGTCTTGCCGAGGTGATGAAAGGAAAATGGTAGGCTGACAGGGACTCGAACCCTGGACAAACGGCTTAAAAGGCCGCTGCTCTACCAACTGAGCTATCAGCCCTACCTGAAGATTTGGCTTTTGCTAGGAAGCCTGTTCCTCGTTGCCGAGGAAGTGCAGAAAACTAGTCCTGGTTCCATGCTCATGCAAGTGTTTTTGCCACTTTTTTGGTTCAGGAGATGGATCCATCAAGGAAGCTCAGGCTTGGGTCTTTGGGGCTGGCAAGAGACAGCTGAGCCATCCTGCCATCAGACAGATGCCCCCAATGGGTGTGATGGCACCCAGCCAGTTGAGGCCACTCAGGCACAGCAGGTAGAGGCTGCCGGAAAACACCGCGACCCCACCCACAAAACCATAAAAAGTAGACCTTCGCATCGAAGGCTGTGTGGATAGAACCAGCAAGGCCAGCGCATGAACCAAATGGTAGAACACGGCTGTTTCCCAGGTGTCCGTTCGACCGTTGGCCTCGAGTGTTGCCTTCAGAGCGTGAGCCCCAAAAGCGCCTAGCGCGACTCCCGCGGTCCCCAGGATGGCGGCAGCCATGCGGGCTTTTTGGGGCAGAGGATGGTCTGCTAGCGACATGGGCGAATGAGTAACTCCTGGACCACAGCTCGTGGAGGCAGATTCACTGCCAGCATGACACATTCGGCCACATCTTCAGGACGCAGCATGGTGGCTCTGTGAGCTTCAGTGGGCATGGTGGGACGTTGTTTCAAGATGGGGGTATCGATTTCCCCCGGGAGAATGCCACAAGCTCGGATGCCATGCTTGTTTTCTTCGGCATTGATGGTTTGGGTTAGACCGCGCAAACCAAATTTGGAGACCGTGTAGGCTGCCCCTGCCAGAGGCATGCCCCAAAGTGCGGAGTCTGAAATGATGTTGATGATGGTTCCCGAGCGCGCTTCCCGCATCGAGGGAAGGATGGCCTGAATGGCGTCGTAGCTGCCGTGGAGATTGGTGTCGATGAGTCGGTGATAATCTTCTTCAGAAAGCTCCTCAAGCATGCGACGCGGGGTATTGGTGCCTGCGGCATTGCAGAGTACACCGACAGCACCATGGGTTTGGATGGCTTCCTGAATGAGCTGAGCTGCGAAGCCTCTTTGGGCGATGCTGCCTGCAACAATGTGGCAACGGGTGCCATGCGCTTGGCAGGATTTCTGGGTTTCCTCGAGCGTGGAGAGGGTCCGTCCGTTGAGGGTTAGTGCCCAGCCAGCCTTGGCCAGAGCGATGGCGGTATGACGCCCAACGCCTGTGCCGGCTCCAGTGATGATCGCGTGTTGTTTCATGATGTTATTGGTGGCGCTCTCCCTATGCCTCCCCCATGTTCACGGCTCAACGCTTGGCGAAGATGGCTTGAGGAAGGGATTCAGCAGGCTTTTGGCCTTTTCCTTGACGTCATTGAACTTCGAGGGAAGAGCCCCTCCGGCAGGCGAGTCGAAGCGTTTGAGAAGACCTTGCCATCCTTCTTCGTCAAATTCAGCCAGGAGTTGATCAAGTAAATGACGCATGATGTGGCTGGTGATCTCTGATGCCGTCACGCCTTTGTCTTCAGCGCCCAGATGCTCCAGGGTCATGTCCGGCAGTTGGAGTGAGAGAAGAGGCTGCTCGAGGATGGGGGTTGAGATCTCTACCTGGATGTCTTTCAAGGTCAGGAGGTCGACTTGAAAATGGCTCTCCTGATCCGTTGGCCAGGTGGCCAGTTGCTCCTCCAGATGTTGGATCAGGGACTCCAGGTTGCCCGATTTGAGGTGCCGCTCATAAGCCACTTTGACCCGTGAGATGGCCAGGGAAGGCACCCTGATTTTCTCGCTCATCAGTGAAGTGGGCTGAATTTGTGCTGCTATTTCCTGGATTTCCACGGCGGGTCCTTCGGAGTAGTTCGTGGGGTTGGCGACTGCCAGCATCCGCAGTTCTCCCGTGCCTTTGAACGGGTTGATACTCACCGAATCCAGCGTCACTGGAGTTCCCAGGAGTTGGCTTCCTGTTTTGACAATGGTTGATTGGACCAAAGACCCCATGTTCCACATGAGGAAAATCATGCCTGCAACGAGAAGGATGCTCAAGATTCCAGCGCGGCGCTTCCAGGATTTCATCTTAGTTTGAAGGAGGGCTTAAAAGATACGTTTGGCTAGACTCGGAGGTAGATCTTGCGACGGTGAAGAAACCATACCAACCCAAAGCTCATGGCCACCACTACGGCGAGCACCAGGACTTCGCCGTAATTGCCAAGAGCGCCCTTGATGGGGCCTCCGACGAGGCGATTGGCCAAGTTGTCGAAGCGAAGAAACTTATGCGCCAGATAGATGGTGATGGGGTTCATGCCAATCCATACAAAAGGCCAGCACCAGTGATGAAAGCCCAGGCCGTCGATCACGTAGTAGAACAATGCCAGGAGGAGAAAACTGTAGCCCCCGGCCACCAGCACAAAAGAAGAAGTCCAGATCTTCTTGATAATGGGGAACTGCATGCTCCAGGCATAGCCCAGTGCCAGACAAATGAGCCCGCAGCCTGCCAGTTGAAGAGCCTTTTTCGAGTGCGATGGGTTCGAGGCCTGAAGGATCATGCCTGCAAACACTCCCAAGAGGCAGCTCCCGATGGCGGGTAAGGTGCTCAACAAGCCTTCGGGATCGTGATCTCCATTCCACTTAAAAAGGGGCAGATACATTTTGTCCACGTAGTTGGCAAGATTCTTACCTACTTCAAAGTTTCCTGCACCAACGCCCGGCACGGGAATGAAGGTCATCATGGCCCAGTATCCGCCAAGAATGGCCACCAGGGCCACCAGTCTTCCTTTCAAATCGGTGAAACAGAAAATCAAGGCAGCAAAAAGATAGCAAAGAGCAATGCGCTGCAGAACCCCAAGAAGCCGGATCTTTTCGACTCCTTCGGAAAACCCTCCATAATAATAGATTCCAATCAGGTAGAGTATGAGAGAGCGGATGAATACTTTGCGAAGTGTGCTGGCGCGCCCCTTTTGAGCCATGGAGCGGTTCAAGCTGAAAACGATGGAGACACCCGCCAGGAACACAAACAAAGGAAAAATGCAGTCATAAAAGGCCAACCCCTCCCACTTTTTATGACTCAGTTGTTCGGTGAGAAAGGTTACCCAGCTCGCACTGGAGGCCCCACTCAGGGCGTGGACGAATTCTTCGGCACCGACAATCCAGAACATGTCGAAGCCGCGCAAGGCATCCAAGCTGGTCAATCGTTGGGGTGAGGCATGGGATTCGTTGTTCATTTTTCCTGATCGATCGTGGGCTTCCGGTGAAAAAAATCTGTGGATGATGGATTGTTGCCTACGTATTCTCCAAGCCCGTCCTTGGCTCAGCAAGTCAAAAGGTTCCTTCATGAACCCGAAGAACCACCTCGCCAGCCTCGAGAGACAAGAGATCCAAGGTGTTGGTCTGAATCTTGCTGGTTTGTGGCTGCCTTTCGGCATAAAACGCGGCAACTTTTGGTGATAAACGGGATGAAAGAAGACTACTTTGGTCTTGTTATTCAAGGTCATCGCTCTACATTTTCACCTTTTGGTGATGTTTGCCGAAGGTTGCCAACTCACTCAACCATAAGAAATTCATATGTTTATCTGGATCATTGCCATTCTGCTGCTCCTCGTGTGGGGTGCTTTGGGGTTTTTCACTGGAGCACTTGCCATGCTGATCACCCTGGCGGGTTTCCTTGTTGCGCTGCTCGCCTCCAAGGCTCTCGCGCCGCTTATGGAATCTCTTTACCTCAAGATGGAATTCTCCAACTTGATCGCGCTCAAAATGCTGCCGCCAATCACGGCGTTTCTTCTGGTCAGTCTGATTTTTCTGATCATCGGTTTGGTCGTTCATTGGAAACTTTCCAGCCGCTTCAAATTTGCCATGGATGAGGTGACCCGACTGCGCTGGACTCGCATGAATCAACATTGTGGCGCGGCCATTGGCCTTTTCATGGGAAGCGCCTACACCGTGCTGGTGGGCATGTTGGTTTATGTGATGGGATATTTCAGCCTTCAGGTTGCTTCCTCGAACGATCAGGGGTGGATTTCTCGATTGAACGCGGTGGCCAGTGGTTTGGAGGGCTCTGGTATGGCAAAAATTGCACGTTCCATTTGTCCTGCTCCCGAAACGTTTTTCAAGGTTTCCGATCTTTTGGCTTTTTCCCGAGCCAACCCTTTGCTGGAGGTCCGCTATCGCAACTATCCGCCATTTCTCAAATTGTCAGATGACAAGATGATTCAGGACATCGCTGCAGACGAAGGTTTCAATAATTTGTGGACTCAGCAAGCGGCCTTGGGTGAATTCATGGCGAACCCAATCTGCCAACAGGTCATGACCGACCAAGGCTTTGTGGATCGGATGCTTGCTTATGATTTGGAGGACCTGGATGCTTACTTACACACCGGAGAATCGCCGGCGCACAAGGATGAATCCATTCTGGGGCGGTGGGAGTTCGACGCCAATGCTACGATCAACCACTTCATGCGCAATACCGTGGGGGTCACAGGAAAGCAGATCCGAGAGTTCAAGGCCGCGGCATACGGCACGGACGGAGGACTCACGCTCGTGGCCCATCCAGATCAAAAGATCACCATCCAAGCTGATGCCAAGACCTTTCTCAAAAATGTCATGCGCATGGGAATCATGAAGGTCTATAAGATCGACTCTGAAACAGCTGAAGCCTACGTCACTCAGTTCATGGACGGTGGGGGCGACCAAGGGAATGATGATGGCTACGGTGATCCTTACGGGGGGATGAACCAGGGGGATTATGAAATGCAGCAGCGCTATGGTCTCAGTCCCGGCGCCATGAGTCAGCAGCAGGGCCCCAGCAGTGATCAGATTTCGGACTTCATGGAGCAGATGCAGAAAGGCTTTGAAGATTATTTCAGTAACCTCGATCTTCAGTGGAAGAGGGTGGGACGGGGTCGCTACGAGGCCTCAGGTGACCAGATTACCATCAAAAAGGATTACCGTTTGAGCCTCGAGACCAAGAATGCCTTTGCGGGTGCTCAAGGTAGGCTTTTTGGCGATGGTAAAGTCATGGTATTCAAACGCGTCTGGTAAGACCAAAATTTCTAATGTCGAGTCGAGCAACCACAGCCTGAGAGCTGTGGTTTTTCTTTTTTTTAGTTACCTAGTTGCATCCATCTCGCGTCCATGGAGCAAGGCGTTGCCGGCTTCAGTTGACGTCTGAGGTGCCATGGCGCAGAATAGCCATCAATGCTCCGTGTGTTTCCAAAGTCATGGGCTTGGCGCTCCCTGCTGCTTGCTTTCGGGGCCGTGCTGTGGGCATCAGACTGTCTTGGTGCCCCTGAGTCTGAATCTCCGCCGGGGTGGGAAACCATCCAATCCCTCCTGCAGACCCATTGCTCCGATTGTCATGGTGCAAAGAAACAAAAAGGGGGATTGCGTCTGGACAGCCTCTCTCATCTCCTGCTGGGGGGTGCATCAGGCCCCATTCTGGATCCAACCGATGTGAAGCAAAGCGCTTTAGTGCAGCGCTTGCAACATCCGAACCCCGAAGAACGGATGCCTCCCGATGCTTCATCGAAATGGACACCTTCCATGAAAGACCGGGTGGTGGAGTGGTTTGGCGAGCATCACAAAGAGCTGATGGATCGAGAAAATCGAGAAGATTCCCCCTTCGATTCTGAGGTGTACACCCACTGGTCGCTCCTGCCGCTTGAACGTCCCCAAGTGCCCCATGGGCTGAAGGCGGATCTGCCGGATTGGGCGCGCAATCCCGTCGATGCCTTTGTATTGAAAGCCATGCTTGGGCAGGGCTTGAGCCCATCCCAACAGGCAGGGCGCGAAACGCTCATTCGAAGGGTCTACGTGGACATGTTGGGTTTGTTGCCCACCCCTGAAGAGGTTCAAACCTTTATACAGGACACGCATCCGATGGCCTATGAACGGTTGGTGGACCGCTTGCTGGCCTCGCCTGCTTACGGTGAGCGCTGGGCACGTCACTGGCTTGATGTGGTTCACTATGCCGACACGCATGGGTATGATAAGGACAAGTTGCGTCCTCATGCCTGGCCCTATCGGGATTATGTGGTTCGCTCATTTAATGCGGACAAACCCTATGCCCGATTTGTGCGGGAACAATTGGCAGGTGATGTGCTCTATCCTCAAAGCGTTGACGGGCTAACAGCCACTGGTTTCATCGCCACCGGGCCATGGGACTTCATCGGGCATGCCGAGGTTTCGGAAGACAAGGTGGACGGTCAGATTGCAAGGCACCTGGATCGCGATGACATGGTCACCACCGCGATGAACACCTTTGTCAGCACAACCGTTCAATGTGCCCGCTGTCATCATCATAAATTTGATCCAGTGAGGATGGATGACTACTACAGCTTGCAGGCGGTTTTTGCCGCCTTGGATCGATCGGATCGTGAGTTTGATGCGGACCCGGTCGTGGCTCGTCAGCGCCAGTTTCTGCAGGAGCGCCAAACGCAGCTGACCGCTGACCTGAGCGCCCTGCAGGAGCGCATTCGCGAGAAAGCAGGCGAGCCGTTAAGGGAAGTAGAGGCGTCCATCCAGACCTTGGAAAAGGCCTCTGCCAGCAGGCCAGATGCCTACGGTTACCACAGTGCGATCGCCGATGTACCCGATGTTGAAAAGTGGGTTCAGGTGGATCTGGGTTCCGTCCAAAGGATCCAGCAGGTGCGTCTTTGGGGCTGTGAAGATGATTTCAATGGCATTGGTGCAGGCTTTGGGTTTCCTCCCAGGTTTCGTATTGAAGCTTCGAGCGAGGCCAGCTTCACCCAGGAGAAATATTCACTGGTCGACCATACCCAACAGGATGTGACCTCCCCTGGATCGGGTGTCTTTGAAAGAACCTTTGAGCCGGTTCAGGCGCGGTATGTCAGGGTGACGGCGACTAAGCTGGCCCATCGCTCCAATGACTTCATCTTCGCGCTGGCCGAGTTGGAGGTGCTGGATGTGGGGGGCAATCCACTGGCGTTGGGGGCCCCAGTGCAAGCACTGGACAGCATTGAAGCCCCTGTGCGCTGGGCACGAAGCAATCTGGTGGATGGGAAGCATATCGAGTCGCCTTCACTCTCGGAGGATGGACGCAACCTTGGAGAACTCAAGGAAGCCAGGCGGGAGTTACTCGAAAATGCCACCCAGCCCGAATGGTCCAGAGATCAACATGACTGGAAAGAGGAGTTGAAGGAGGTAGCTGTGGCACTGGAAGAGCTTCCCCCTGTCTCCAAGGTCTATGCTGGCATGGTGCATCACGGTTCCGGGGCTTTTCGTGGGCGTGGGCATCTGAATGGTGAGCCGAGAATGATTCGCGTATTAGCCAGGGGAGATGTTTCACAACCTGGAAAGGAAGTTCAACCCGGGGCCATCCCTGTCTTTGACGGTCAAGCTCCATCCTTCGCCTTGGCCGATGGGCATTCTGAGGGTGACCGGCGAGTGGCCCTGGCATCCTGGATTCTTCGGCCTGATCACCCACTTACCTGGAGAACCATCGTCAATCGCCTTTGGCAATACCATTTCGGGGTGGGAATCTGTCCCACGCCAAATGATTTTGGCCGCATGGGCGCCGACCCCAGCCATCCTGACTTGCTGGACTGGTTGGCGGTGGAATTCAGGGATGGAGGTCAGTCCTTCAAGAAGTTGCATCGCTTGATTCTCACCAGTGCCACCTATCGTCAGGTGTCTTCCGCCGATCCGGGCAGGGCCAGCATCGATGGTGATAATCGCTATTTGTGGAGAATGAATCGGCGACGATTGGAGGCTGAAGCTTATCGCGATTCGGTTCTGCAGCTGGCCGGGCTCTTGGACCGGCGCATGGGAGGATCGTCTTTCAGGGACTTTGTCATAGAAAAACCCGAGCATTCTCCTCATTACGAATACCATTTGCATGATCCGATGGATCCTCAATCCCATCGCCGATCGGTGTATCGATTCATCGTGCGCTCCCAGCAACAACCTTTCATGACGACACTGGATTGTGCCGACCCCTCCCTGATGGTGGCCAAACGTAATGAAACCCTCACGCCCGCGCAGTCGCTCGCCATGTTGAACAACCCCTTCATGCTCGCTATGTCCGAGGCATGGGCGGATCGACTCACCCGGGAGGGAGGCTCCCTCCAGGACCAGGTTCGAGGGGCGCTTGGAACCCTGCTTGGTAGGCAACCATCCTCCAAGGAGATTCATCGCTGGCTGGGGTATGCCCGGGACCATGGGTTGGCCAACACCTGCCGCTGGCTCTTCAACCTCAACGCTTTCCTTTTCGTCGACTGAAAAAGTAAACCCCGATCTCCAAGGCAAGGAGAACGGGGTCTTTTAAAGCGCTTGGTCCGCTGTGCGGATCAGTGCTTGGGACGCAGAAGAATGGCTTTCTTGCGCGTACCATCAACTTCCACACTGTGAGTCTCGATGGATGGATCGTCCTTTAAGGTGTTGTGAACGATTCGTCTCTCATAAGCATTCATGGGCTCCAGTTCGACCACGTCACCCCAGCGGCGAACTTTGTCCGCAGCTGCCTTGGTTTTTTCAACCAAGGAGTCTCTGGACTTCATGCGGTAATTGCCGACATCCAGGGTGACCTTGGGAACGTCGCGATCCTGGCGAAAGAGAAGTCGGTTGACGACGTATTGTAATTGACTGAGCGTCTGCCCCTGACGGCCAATGAGGCGTCCCGGATCTTCGGTTTGGATCTCGAGAAAAATATTGTCATCCATGTGGGTTTCTGCCACCGAGGCGGAAAAACCCAGGGAGTTCAACAGGCCTTCCAATGTTTCTTTTGGTTTTGCGTTCATGGTTTCACGAATCGGAGGAACCCCTGATCATGGGTTCTTCTTCTTGTTTGGTTTACGGTAGGATTGCCCCCAGTCCGGGCTCCCTTTGTGTGGAGTCTTCGGTTGGTCGGTTGGAGTGGGGGTCGATCCCGCAGTCTCGTTTCTGATGAGCTTCATCTGGACAATGGACAAGAGGTTTTGGACCGTCCAGTAAAGGGCAAGACCTGCGGAAAAGTTGTATAAAATGAAGACAAACATCAATGGCATGTATCTCATGATCTTCTGCTGGGCAGGATCCATACCTGGAGAGGGAGGTGTCATGCTGGTCTGCCAAAGCTGGGCCGCTCCCATCAGTAGAGGCCATAAATTGAATGGGATTTCCAATCCCGGAATGATGAACAGGGTATCTGGCTGGGAGAGATCACTGGTCCAAAGGAAGCTGGCACCTCTCAACTCAATCGCGCTCTGAAGCATGGAATAAAAGCCAAAGAACACGGGAAGTTGTAGAAGGATGGGCAGGCAACCCCCCAGCGGGCTGACTTTGTTTTCCCGCATGAACTCCATGAGCTTGCGGTTCATTTTTTGAGGATCCTCCTTGTATTTGTCCTGAATAGCCTTCATCTGGGGCTGGAGGGCCGACATGCGCTTCATGGACCGCGTGCTCGCCTGAGTTAGAGGCCAGAATAGGATCTTGATAATGACGGTGATCGCGACAATGGCCCAACCGTAGCTCAATCCCCAATCTACGAGCTTGTTCATCGCCAGGAGGAGTCCCTTGGCAAAAACGCCGAAAAATCCCGTGAAGCCCATCACGGCATCCACACCTTCGTTGGTTTGTTTTCCGAGGCGAGCGAGGGTGTTGTATTCCTTGGGGCCTGTGAACAAGGTGTACTGATACTCCACATTTTCATTGGCTCCCAGGGTGGTGGCTGGATAAACAAAGGCGTTGAGGTAAGCCTTGGGGTTGGGGTTGGCGTTGGGGTGCTTCTGGAGGGTTTCCACGCTGGGGGCGGGGAGCGCCTTCTGTTGAGTGACCAAGGCAGGGGCGGGTTTCTCCGGGATGGCAATCATGGCAAAAAACTGATTGTCCACCGAGGCCCATCGAATGGGACCATACTCCGAAGCGTACGTGGTGCGAGGCGTGCCAGGGAAACACCCCAAGGTGCGGTTGGCAAACCATCCTTCCTTCACCTCCTCAACCTCATCCTCGTAGCCATAGCGAAGGCCCATGTAGAGATCCTTGTCTTCCGGCGTGGTGGGGCCGGTGCTCCCCGTCACCACGTAATGCTCGGGAACATTCATTCCTTGCTTCGAGGTGTTCTCAATCCTGATGGAAGCCTGAATGACATAATTGGTGGTTGGGGTGAATGTTTTCGTCACGCGCAGGCCCTCCTCAGTTTGAGTGGTGGCCATGATTTGATCCCCTTGCTGGGAAAGCTGGTAGGGCATTGGGGAAGCAGCATTCAGGCTCCCAAAGAGGACACTCATGGCGGGGATCTCCAGGTGATGATTCAGTTGCACCTTTTCCTCTGTGGTGGAGTCATCCTCTTCGCGGCGAGTGGTGACATTAAAATCGCGGAGCAGGATGGACTCAATACCTCCACCCAGGGAGGTAAAGTTGTAGTCCAATGATTCCATTTCCAGGATCCGTGCAGAGGCTTCCACGCCAACCGGAGCAGTGAGAGGGGTGTTGCCTTCCTGTTCCCCAGGGCTTCCAGCAGTCTCCGTCAGAGTTGGGTTGACCGAGGGAGCTTCTTGGTTTTCGGCAACCGCCTGAGGAGTCGGCTTGGGGGGATACATCTGGTTGATGCTTTTGTACCAGATGACCATGCCGAGGATGGAAAAGATGAGGATGGCTACGGATTTACGATCCATGGGTGCGAGAATAATTCTTTAAGGTCGCCGCTCGTCTGTTTTCGAGCGGTATAAGATGGGTGACATGGGTCTTAGCGGCTTTGCTGCCACTGAGGCGACCACATTGGGATCCATGGAATTTGGAACAGGATCCCAGCCGGAGGGCCCCCACGGATGGCATTTTGTCAGGCGCTTGAGCGCTAGAAGGCTTCCACTCCAGACCCCGTGTTGCATGATCGACTCCATGGCATAGGCTGAACATGTGGGAAGGAATCGGCAGCCTGCTCCGGGCCCCATGAAGAACCTTTTCATCGGGGACAGGGTCCACCGGT
>Ga0181584_10003081_pt1 | contig 12832 bp, 7 predicted proteins | sample 071ome_30_FD_132462 | JGI IMG/M metagenome (GOLD analysis project Ga0181584, IMG submission 132462) | Coastal salt marsh microbial communities from the Groves Creek Marsh, Skidaway Island, Georgia - 071406AT metaG (megahit assembly) | ecosystem: Environmental > Aquatic > Marine > Intertidal zone... | reverse complement strand
TGTTGCTTCTGTTGCTTCTGTTGCTTCTGCTGCTTGCCTCCCTTCTGGTTCTCCGCCGAAGATGCCTCTGCCGAAGCACGGACCAAGTGGGAAAAAGACGGGTGGCTCCCGTGGTGGGTGGCTCCCGGCAGCCTCGCATGGCCGGCAACTCGACGGAGGCCGAGCACGCTTCGTGCGCTCATCGTACAATGCGCGTGTTGTGGATTCAAGAAGCGTTTCATTCCTAGGTATGTACGAGAGATGCGTGCCCAGACGTGCGAATTGAGCGAGAAATTCTTCTTGTTCGGTGGCGTTCTCGAACCGGCGTTTCAAGAACACGTTTTCAGTCGCGGGAAGGACCATGTCTCAGATATCGGACGCCCAGAAGCAGCAGATCATCGATGGTACGTACGTGGTGCGGACGTGGGTGGATGACTGGCCGAAGATTCCACGCAGCTCGCTCGGACGAGGAGGACGAGGGGGACGAGGGGGACGAGGGGGAGCCTCTCTTCGACGCCGAGACGACCCGCTTCCCGCCTCCTACCTCACGGAACGTACCTCCCTCCCTCCCTCCCTCCCTTAACAGGATATAAACGGCTACTGTCGGAGCGGGAGCAGCTTGCGTCGATGGTGATCGACCGGGAGTCGGAGGCGGAGGAGCATCGGTTGGTGGCGTCGACGCTGAAAAAGTCGGATGCGACGAAGCGGGCGTGGCGGTTGGTGGGGGATGTGCTGGTGGAAGGCACGGTGGCAGATGTGGTCTTGGAGGTCGACAAGAACTACGAGGGGTTGAAGGGCGTGTGTGAGAATGGGAGGCAGCAGTTGGCGCGGAAGGGGGAGGAGCTCAAGGCGTACGAGAAGAAGTGGGGGATCACGATCAAGGACCGCGACTCGAATTCAAAGGAGGCGGAGGGGAATCGAAAGGAACCGGGCGAGAAGGCGAAAGAGAAAGCCCCGGGGGGCGTCCTGGTGAAATAACCGACAGAGGTCGACGTACCAGTGACAAAAACATTCACTAAAAATCAAAAACACATGCACACAATATCAGTCTAGTCGTAATCGCTGTCGTTCGATTGCTTGGCCGGGGGTCGGCAGAGCAGGAGCACCTTGCCCAAGACGCTCTCCGGGTCTGCGATGGCGTCGGGGGTCAGCAGGTCGAATGCGCCGTCCTTCCCCTTGGCGACATAGTACGAGCCCCCTGAAGACAAATATGTATCTTCCGTGTCAATCAGGACGAGTCCCTCGCCGGAGATCTTCAACGCGTCCTTCTCCGAGTTGACGCTGCTCGTCACCCGCATCGCATTGAGCGTCGCGCAGTTGGTCACCCCCACGGCGACCAAGTGTTTCGCCGACGCCGTCATCGGCCACGACGGTATCGACACCCAGTCGTACTCGGTGGCGACGCTACCAGCCCCAGCGAACGAGATGGTGCCAAACACGCCGCTGGCGCGCGCCTGGGGCGCCTGCTTGACCTTTTCCGGGTCCAAACTCGCCAGGTTCCCGGCCAACGCCACGGGCCTGTGCCCTGTCTCCTCCCGCAACAGCCGCACCACGTCGAGCTTGGTCTCAGCCACCCCAGCCGCCTCCCGTGCGACCTCCACCTCGACGTCTGCCGCCAGACGCTCCAACGCCTCCCTCGCCTTGGCAGTCACCGCCAGCTCGAGCCCCTTGGTAATATACACTTCCACCTCCTCCTGACGCTTGTTCTCCAGGGCATCTCGGTAGAACTTGAACGCCAGACAGTCGGCGGGGTGCTCGCTGAATCCCTCCTTCTCTCCGTTACGAATCCTCTGTTCCTTGACCGCCCTCGCGAGCATCTCCGACTGCCGGTCCTCCATGCGCTGTTCCGCGATATACGTCGCCGTTGCCACGCGCTGTTCCACGGAAAGAAAGCGGAGCTCGTGAAGAAGCCGCTCCCCGCCTGGCTGATCGAAAAACGACAGCGTCTCCTTGCTCATCGCCCCACTGTTCTTCAAGCTCACGTACACCGTGCTCGAATTCACCCACATATTCTGCGTCCGACGATCCACCCCACTCATCTCCTCCACAATATTCCCGTCAATCCCCTCACGCTGCAGCTTGGGCAGGTACGACGCCAGCTCGTGCCAGTACCCCCGACCCTGCTGCAGCCTGTCCAGCATCTCCTGCGTACTCAACGAAGGAGACGACGAGTCTCCGTCACTGTCCATGAACCCCGGAGGTGGCCTGAAGTTCGTAAACCCACCCGGCTGCACTGGCGGAGGACCAGCGGATGGTGCAGCCGGGGAGGGGGACGCACCACCCCCAGCCGGACCGCCTTGACCGGGAAGCACCAGCTTGGGACCGGGACCGCCCTGGCGGGGGCCCTGCTCCCCGGGAATCACCAGCTTGGGCGGACCGGTCGGGCCGTTCTGGTTGTTGCCCATCGGCCCCCCCAAAAGCGCCTGGGTGGTTATCTTCTTGTTCTTAGTTTTGGGGGAGGGACGAGGACGTGCGAGGGACGACTGCGTCGTGCCTCGACGCGCCAATGCGCGGCCACTGACATTCATCGTGATGCTCGTGATATGTGCACGCTGCCGTCTGGGCGAATACAGGCAAATTTGGGATGAAATTTCGAGTGTGAGAGGGTCGAGTGCATACGGAAAACAAGCTCCGGAGGAGAGAGATCCCGTCAGAGTCAGTGGTCTGGTGCCGTCGATATCACGGAGACATTGACGCAGCGGAAGTAGAACGCGCGAGCGGGAGACGGGGAGACGGGGAGCAGAAGACGAGCAAGCATGAGCACTTGGACTTTGCGTCTTGGTCGGGTCGCTCCGGCGCAAGCGCCGCTGTGGTGCACACGCACGGCACACGGGCACGCGGCGATGATGACAACGAGGGCCAGTGGTCCGAACGGAAACAACGCGAACAACGGGTCTTGGGGCCGGCCGACAACGGGCCATGGCGGCAACGGCGACGCGCATGTCGACTATGAGCCCGAGTACGACTCATCTCTGGACGATTCCATCCAGCAGACAACGCAAATGCTCGTCTGGGAGGAGCTTTTGTCGTCGCCAGAGCCGGAAATCTTCGGGCCTCGGGCCAGGAGTGCGTCTGACGCGGGGGTGCTTCGTCGGAAGGGTCATCTGAAGGAGCAGGACAAGTTTATTCAGTTCTTGCTGGATATGCATGAGACGCATACGTCGTTGGAGGTCATGGAGAAGGTAGATCGCTGGATCGCCGAGCATCGTCGCGATCCGACCTCTTCAAAGTTACGGCGGATCGTTCCGACGCTGGGAACGTTTTACACGCCGTTGCGTCTCGTGGATGCGTTTCTGGAGTATGACGAGTTTTTCGCGCTGTCGCGGAGGCAGTACGTGCCGCCGAACTTTGCCGAGCTACGGCATATTCTCAACATTGCGCAGGTGCACGCGTCTGCGGATGCGCTCAAGCTGGTAACGTTTGACGCTGACGGGACGCTGTATGCGGACGGGGCGCATATGCAGCATGATAACGATATGATTCGGTTGATCGTGGGGTTGATGCGGCGGGGGGTGCATGTGGCGATTGTGACGGCGGCGGGGTACCCGGGGGACGCTGGGAAGTTCGAGCAGCGGGTCGAGGGGCTGTTGGCGGCGTTTGCGGCGTTGGATTTGCCCGGGAATGTGATCGACAAGTTCCATATCATGGGCGGGGAGTGCAACTATTTGTTGCGGGTGGGGAGCGGGTACAGGCTGGAGTTTGTGGAGGACGAGGCGTGGAAATCTCCCGAGATGCAGGCGTGGAAGCAGGAGGATATCGACGAGTTGCTGGGGAAGGCGGAGCGGATGTTGTTGGATGGGGCGGCGAGGTTGCGGTTGCCGGTGGACGTGCTGCGGAAGGAGCGGGCGGTGGGGGTGATTCCGACCGGGCCGACGATCTACGAGGTGCTGGAGGACCTGGCGATTGCGACGCAGCTGAATCTTCGGACGGATGGAGCGTTGCCGTTTTGTGCGTTCAACGGGGGGAATGACGTGTTCGTGGATGTGGGGAACAAGAGTTTGGGGCTGGAGGCGCTGATGGCCCACCTGGGGTGTTCGCCGGAGGAGGTGTTGCACGTCGGGGACAGGTTCACGGACAGCGGGAACGATAGCGCGACGAGGGATTGCTGCAGTATTCTGTGGGTGGCGAATCCCGAGGAGACGTACTTCTTCATTCATCTGATGTTGGATCGGATGAACAACGGGCAGCGGGGCGGTGGCGGTGGCGATGCCGAGGCCCAGTACCTCGAGTGAGTTCAAATAATAATCATACACATGTGTACGCCATTTTGGTATTCGTTTTGGTATTCATTTTGGTATTCACCAGCGCAGTCCCCGCCAGGCGGTGCTGAACTGCGCGTCCCTTCGTAACCCTTCGTTCGCCTCCTGGATCGCGACAAAGCCCTCCAAACTACCGCTGTTGACAGTCTCAGCGCTCATCGCTGGCAGCTCCTGCAGCGCGGCGAGAATCTCGCGGCAGTCGGATCGGGTGAGGTCGACGCGCTTGTGCACCAGTCCCTGCACCAGTCCCAGTGCCGGGCCGCCGAGGCCGCCAGAATCCAAGAGACTCGACCACCCGATCACGAACGACTCGACCGAGTCGGACGCGAAAAACTCACGGATGCCTTCGATGACGTCCAGCCCGACGTTCCTCTCGTTCCTCTCGTTCCTCTCGTTTCCAAGCTTGTCGCGCATGCGGGACAGGTCATCGTCCATCCGGTCGATCGCGGCCGAGTCGATGACGTTCAGGCCACTCAGGAGGCTCGCAACATAGTACCTGCAGCACCCGTCGACGACCTCCTTCACGCACACGTCGCCCATGCCGGCTTGGGCGGCGTTGGCCGCGTCACCCGCCGCCGCCGCCACCGCCGAGCTTGGCCCGAGCCAGACGCGAAAGTCAGCCATGAAATCCTCGAGCGTCGCCATCAGACTCCCCGTCCTCGCTCCCGCCTTCTTCCACCCTTCGTCGTCGGCGAAGAACCCGCCAAACAGCTCTGCAAATCCCGGGTCCAGGAAGACCACCCTGCCGCAGCGCACGGCTGCGTCCCTGGCTCGCTGCTTGAACCCGTCCAGCTTGTACTCGCTCAGCAGGTCGTCCAACAACAGCAGGTTGTTGCACACGGCGCAGAGCACTTCGAGATTCTCCTCGACGTCGATGCGCCGCCGGTACTCCTCGATCAGAAACTCCTTGAGGATGGCGCGGATCCGACGCCTGACGCCAGCACGCATCATCGCATTATCGCCTACAAACCGTTCCTGTTCCTCAATCAGGCGGAACATATCCTGAGGACCGGGCGTGAACAGCTGTCCCTTCTTGTCCGACTTCGGTTCGCCCTCAAAGTCGGCCGTCAGGATGTTTTTGAGCCAGTTCCGCAGCGCCCGGTCCATCCTGCTCAGGTACCGGTCGGCAAAGACAGCGACCGCGGCACCGTCCACACCGTCCACACCGTCCACACCGTCTGCCGCGGGAGCACCGTGGGCACGACCGTCGACCCCAGCATCCGCGGCCCAGTCCAGCACGAACAAGATATCGCCATTGCTCATGTCCTCGCTGTACCCGCCCAGGATCTCCAGCACACTCTCCTTGAACGCCCTCGACTCGTTCCGCACAAACTCCCGTATCCGATACCGCTCCGGGAAGCACATCTCGACCCGATCAACCGCGACCGTCATTCCACGAAGGATCCGCCCGGCTTCTCCCAACACGTCCCGCAGCGCTTCCCCCAACCGCACCGACAGCGCCTCCCCGCCCGCACCGCCCGCGCTTCCTTCCCCCTCGTCAGAGAGAATTTTACTGCACCGCTGCAGCACGTGAACCGTCCTCTCCGAAATCGCATTCGACATATTCTGCATACAGCGGTGCCGCCACCCCTTCCGTAACGGACAGTCCCCGAGCCCGTCGGCAACCAGCTTGGAGTCGACGAGCTCTTGCGTCTCGATCACCTGCAGCGCCGCCACCAACGCCCGTCGGTCCAACTCTGGCTCCATGAACGACCGAACAATCCACCACAGTTTGTGTTCAATCTTCGTCATCGACACCCGAACTCGATCGAAGTACGGCTCCAGACTCATCTCGTCCGTCGACGAGTCTGCCGAGTCTGCCGAGTCTGTCCCGTCCAGCGCATGCTTTATCCGATATACCGTCGCCTCTACCTGCGACAGATACAGGTGCGCGTCCACCAGGTTCATATCCGAGATCATCGCCTCGGCCTTGAGCGCCGCCTCCGGCAGTCCAGCAACCGTTTCCGTGCTGCGGTAGGTCTGGTCGATGTTCGAGTGCACCGTCGCCAACTTTTTCAACAGCTGCGAATCGAACGAACCCAGCGCAGTATCCGCTGGTTTGTCGCACAGCTCGATAATCTGCATAAACAGACTGCTGAGATTGGCGATCGACGCCCGGGCAGTCTTGAGGTTGTCCAGGGCCGCCTCGGTCGACCGCCGCTGCTGACTCGATACGCTCTGAAACTCCTTCAGCGCCTCCTCTTGCTTCCTCGCGTATTCCGCGGTCAGCTGAGGAACAAGCCCCAGGTCATCCGCAGTGAGGAGCACGCTCGAGACCAGCGTCTTGGCGTTGGGAGTGTGGGGAGTCATGGGGGGGCGGATCGTTCGATTGAAGCTTCCACGTCGTCGAGCTCTGCGCGCTCGTCGCACTGCACACCGTTTACCGTTTACCGTTTACCGGCTAGGCTACGCGCTGTCACCGAACCCCATGTAACCGCGATCGCTTCCCACCCGCAATTCGAATTCGAAGGGAAAGAATGCCCTCGTCCGTCAAGCTCAAGTTCAAGCTCGCGACGATTGTCATCGACATTCCCGATGCCGAGACGACGGGGGGCGAGACTGACTACGACGTGCTCCGTCGCAAGGTGAGGGAGGCGACGGGAGTGCTCGAGAGTCGCCAGAAGCTGATCATGAAGGGCAAACAGCTCGATCCCACCTGGCGAGCAGGTGGGGCTCGAGCCTCCACCGTCCTCCTCCTGGAGCAAGCCAGCGGCGGCACATACGGTTCCAGAGTGGCACCGACCAGCACCCAGAGCCGCGGCCAGGTCTTGCAAAGGACGATGCTCAAAGCCAAGGCGGCGATACGCAACGCCGTGAGCCCGGCCGCGGTACTGCAGGAGACGATCGAGGAGCGCGTGGGTGCTGCTGCGAAGCTTGGATACTTGAGTCTGAATGGTGTCGACGCAGGCAACATCCCCACCGGCTCGTTCGATCGCAGTCTGTCTCGCGTCGAGCTGACCGGGTGCCGGAACTTCCGGGCCGACATGCTCGCGCGGTGGCTCTCGTCACCACAGCTGCGGGCCTCGCTGAAGAAGCTCGTTATCAATTCGTGCCAGCTCAATGACGACCATTTGATTTTCCAGGCGATCGAGGGCCTGGAGCAGCTTACGCACCTCGAGCTCAAGGGTAACAGCCTGAGGAAAGTCACGGTGCCAGTCGGCAGGCTGACGGTGCTCGACCTGAGCAACAACGCCCTGACCGACTGCGGGCGCGTCCCGTTGGACGCGGAGACGGTGGTGCTGAGCGGGAACCGGATACGCATCCTTGATTTGGACGTGCTCAATGCTGCCAAGGTGGTCCTGGCGGCCGGGGCGGGCGTCGAGACGGTGATCACGTCGGCGCCGACGGCGCCAAACGGCATCGAAGTTTTGGACGTGCGTGGCAACCGAAACTTGACGAGGCTACCGGACGGGTTCTTCCGAGGGTTGGGTTCACTCGTGCAGCTCGAACTGAGCAATACAGCGGTGGAGGAGCGAGACCTTCGCGAGCTGGACGGGTGGGACGGGTTCGTCGAGCGACGACGGAAGCGGAAGGACAAGGCGCACCTTTTTGTCAACGAGTATACGTTATCCTGAGACACCAAGGCACCCGGAGCTGCTCGGTCATTCAGCGTTCATTCAAACGGATCCACCTCAGGCCAGAAAAACTTCAAAGCGAGGATTCGAATCCAAATCCGGCTTCGCGGCAGCGATGGCGGACGACAGCGACGCCGTTCCTGACACCGCCTCGGAGGAGGCGCTAGAGCTCTTCAACGCGTTCCAGCTGGCGAGCCCGAAAGACAAACCTGGGATCCTGAAGAGCCTGGCCGAGGTCGCGATTCGCCGTCCGGAAGTTCTGGACGTCGACAGCCTGCTCGACAACGTCCTCCAGTGCTCCAGGGTCGACCCGGGCGTGAACGTTCGGAAGGCTGTGCTCGATTTCTGGGATACGTGTCTTGCCGAGGTGCCGGGCGTCCGGGTGGACCAGGTGGAGCTTGGGGCCGGGGCGGTGGTCGGGCTGCTGGCAGACGAGAGTGCGCCCGTGGTGAAGCGGGCGATCACGTCGCTGCTGATGATATTGCGGTGGCAGTTTGCAAAGGAGAGCGATGGACTTGCGGACGGGACGCTGACGAGCGTCGTGCAACGGGGACTGGAGAAGGTCTCGGCGCTCTGTCTGGACGACGGGTCGGCGGCAGGGATCAGGCTGGGGGCGTCGAAGTTCATCGAGCAGGCGATATTGTCGCCGAGTATTGCCCAGCAGAGTGCGCACCAAAAGACAATGAACAGTATGCTGTCGTGCTTCGTCAAATTGTTGAAGAAGCTCAAGGCGGCAGAGACGACGGGACCGCTGGCGGTGGCGTGCATCCGTTCGTGCCGGTCGATTCTGACGACGAGGCCGCAGTTTGCTGGAAAGCTGGTGCCTGCGGTGCTGGCGTTTGGGCAGGTCGAAGCGTATCGGAATGCCAAGACGGCGACGGCGCTGGACGATTGTCTGCGTGGGTTTGTGTGCTCGGGGAACCAGCTGGCCAAGCCCTGGGCCAGGAAGGCGAACGACTGTCTGGTGGCGCTCGGGCGGGACCCGCTGCCGGATGCGTACGTGGGTGCCGCGGGGAAGCGGGCAGGCGATGCTGCCGGTGCGGGTGTGGGCGGTTTGCAGCCTGCGGGCAAGGACAGGGACAGGGACAGCATTAAGCGGGCGCGTGTGGACGTGCACAACGACGCGAACCAGGATTTGGAGACGAGGATCCGGACCCGTGTGGAGAAGTATGATGCGGACGGTCTGTTTGATCTGATTCGTGGTCTTCCGGCGGGTGTCTCGGCGGAGATGGCGTTCAAGGCGCTGACGTCGACGCGGGGCGTGGCCCGGAAGAACACGGTCAGCCAGGACGTGATTTCCGTGAAGATGTGCAATTTGATGCTGGATGCGCTGAGCAATCCGGCGGTGTGGGCTGCTGCTGCTGCTCGCGGCGGCGGCGGCGGCGGCGGAAGTGGTCGGGGCGAGATGCTGGAGGCGCCAACGACAGCGGCAGGCACGGAACCCAAGGCTTCAGGCGTGGCGACCAAGGTGGAGACAAAGGCGGCGAGGCCGAAAGGCGAACAGACCGCGCGCAAGGGCGCCAAGGCGAGTGCCCCGGTGCCGGTGCCGCGGGTGCGGGAGTTTAAAGATCCGCTGGCGACGCCTGCCGCGATGTCGGACGAACAGGCATCGTATCAACGCCTGCAGGCACTTCGGCGGATCATGCGGGGCAACGGAGCCGCGAAGGCGCGGCTCGTCGCGCGGCTGGCGGCCCTGTTTCCGGCGACGGACAACGCATTCGAGGCCGTCGTGTCCACCATCATGCAGGATTACGAGGGCAACGAGGGCCGCGAGACGTTCAATCTGCTGCTTCTGATGCTGTTCGTAGAAGGAGAGAACGGCAACGGGACTGGGAACGGGAACGCTGACGAGGAGCAATCGAACGAACGGTACGAGAGCGCCTTGCAGATCATCATCGACGGCATGCGAGAGGCGCTGCCCGAGACGAACAAAGCGCTCCCGGAGCTGCTGATGGAGGTACCCGTGCTTCCGTCTGAGATCATCACGGCATTTGCGGATGGCCTGCTGCAGGACGCCGACCCGGGCATGAACAGCGTGGGCCTCGTCATCTGCCGAGACGCCGTGCTGAACAGGCCGCGGTGCCGGCAGCAGGTCCTCGACCTCGTCCTGAAATCCTGCACGTCTCGCAACGGAGACTTGCGGAGCAAAGCCATCCGCATGTGCACCAACCAGCTGTTCCCCGAGGAAGCCCTGCAGCCTGCGATCGAAACCGCCGCCGCCGGGTTCCTCAAGGAGGCCGTCGAGCGGGCCGTCAAGGACGCCAAGGAGACCGAGGACGCCAAGGAGACCGAGGACGCCAAGGAGACCGAGGACGCCAAGGAGACTGAAGAATCGACGCCCCCGAGCACCGAAACGCCCGATCAACTGACGGACCTCTATTGCGCCCTGACCACCAAGAAGTCGGGCCTCCTCTTGGCGCTGTTCCAGGCCTATGGCGCATCGCCGAGCGAGTCCTCCGTCCGGGCCTCCCTGCTGGATAAGTGCGCAAACATTGCCGAAGCCGTCGGCTCGAGCGACAAGAACGTCCTTGCCATCATCCAAGCGCCGCCCCCGGGGAGCGAGGACCTCGTGATGAGCATCCTCGACTCGTTCACCATCGACATGCCGGGCCGCCCGCTCGTGGAAAGCGTCCTCAAGTACTTTGAGCGGCACCCGTCCTCCCTCGCCACGACCATCCCCGTCCTCCCGGGGATGCCCAAGGCCGAGGCCATCAAGCTCGTCCCGTCGCTCATCCAGCTCCCGGAGACCAAGCTGATTGAGGCCATCATGCGACTTTGCACGGTCGTCTACGAGGAACAGAGCACGCCAGTCATCACCCCGGCGGAAATTCTGACCCTGTTGCACATGGTGGACGACCGGAAGCTCCTGAAGAGCACAATCGCCGCCATCAACGTGTGCCTCGGCATGGGCACCCTCTTCACCTCCGAGGTGCTCGCGGCGTCCCTGAGCCAGCTCATCACCCGCATCCCGCTGCCGCAGCTCTTCATGCGCACGGTCATCCAGAGTATTTCGGTGGCTCCAAAGCTCCGGGGATTCATCGTGGACCTCCTCGGCCAGCTGGTCGTCAACCAGATTTGGACCAACACCACCCAGTGGAAGGGCTGGATCATGGCCGCGCAGCAGACCTCGCCCGACTCCTTCCCCGTCATTCTCCGCCTGCCTCCCAGCGTCCTCGACCAGGCCCTCGCCGGCCTCCAGCAGGACACCCGCTCGAGCTTTGCCGAGCGCGGCGTGAAAGAGTCGGGTCTCCCCGAGAACGTCATGGCCGTCTTCAAGAAATACCACACTCGGTAAACCCTTAACTTACACGACGGACAATCGATCATTTCTCCTTCGCCTTCTCCTCGAGCGCCTTGCTGTTGTTCTCGTCGAGGATCGGCCGCAGCTCCGACTCCTCGAAGATCTTGTACACCACGTTTTCCCCCGCACCGAGCGTCAGCGTCGAAATCTCCACCTTCTCCGGCGACAACGTCGTGCTATCCATCGTCTTGCTCAGAACCTTCAATACCAGCTGCATGCCCTTTTCCAGGGTCAAATCCTCCTCGTAGTCGTCCAACAGAATGCCGCTCGCGCTCGAGTGATTGTTCCCGATGGCCGTCGCCTTCCAACCCCCGTAGTTTCCGCTCGGATCGCTCTGGTATAGCTGGAACCCTTTGATCCTATCCCACCCGGCGTACAGCAGCGACGTCCCGAACGGACGCTGCCCCCCAAACTGCGTATAGCTCTGCTTTGCGTCGCAGATGCTCCTCACCAGCTGGTCCACAGGAATCGGCTCCTGGTACGTCAGGAGGTACGACTGGGCAATCAGACGGCATTTATTGATCAGAATGTTTGCGTCGGACGTCAGCCCCGCGATCGAGCAGCAGACGTGCGAGTCGATCTGGTACATCTTCTCTCGCTTGACGCCCACGGCTTTGGTATCGAGCAGCTTGCTCGAGATCCTCTTCTCCGCGCCGAGCACGACGCCTTCCTTCGTGAGTACGGCGACGCACGAACCTGCCTGGGAGATGGACTCCATCGCATACTCGACCTGAAGTGCGTGGATTGGTGGTCGTCGGGCGGTGTGAGCGCTGGACGCTGCTTGACTTCTCGACGTCGTCGATAATCCGTTGTTTCCGGGAGAGCCGGACGGAGGTGCGGATATTGACGTACCTGATGCAGACGGCCCTCCGGGGAGAAGATTGTTGTTCGGGAATCGTAACGCTTCGCCATGATTTGATTCGGTGGATCGGGAACGAAAAGGAAAGGAAAGGCTTGCCCCGATAGGCTCTATCGACGCTTCCGGACGTGTTGCACGTAGAGTGGGTACGAATGCTGATCTCCGCGGGCGGACGTGTCAAGAATTTGTTTCCATTTCGAAAAGATCCTGGTCATGAATTACTTGAGCGTTCGGAACGCTCACTCACTCACCAACAACTCCCGTTCGATCGCCCTCGCCATGCCGTCGAACGTGGACGAGTCGGCGCTGACAACGACCTGCACGCCCGGCAACCCGGCGCGGACGCCCGCGGCCGTCGTCTCGCCATGCGCTGCGACGACAATGCCCCGGCTCGTGATGGCATCCACGACTCGATCCCGACCACCCGGCGCCACGAGGCACAGGCTTTGGATCTCTGCCTGCGAGCTGACGGCGATCGCATCGATGGCCCCTCCAAAGAGCAAGTCGAGCTCCACCTGACAGTCGTCACCGATGCGCGTCTCGTACGCCGGGACAGCTCGCGGGTTGCACCCGATGCGACGGAGGCCAGCGAGAAAGGCGGGAACCACCGGCGGCTCGACGAGCGGCTGGATGACCTTCGGGACGAACACCAGCACGTCCGACTTGGCGCCTGCCGTTTCGAGGTCGTCCACGATGGCCTGCGTGTTTGGCCGCGACGACTTGGTCACGTTCTCCCGCCGCACTCCGACGGCGTCGATCAGGTATTCCGCGTCGGCGCCCATCGCGAGTAGTTCCATGCCGTCTCGCCCTGCCCACTCTCGGAACGCCTCCAGGCTATCAAACGCGCCTTCGATGCAGC
>Ga0181584_10003065_pt1 | contig 12853 bp, 9 predicted proteins | sample 071ome_30_FD_132462 | JGI IMG/M metagenome (GOLD analysis project Ga0181584, IMG submission 132462) | Coastal salt marsh microbial communities from the Groves Creek Marsh, Skidaway Island, Georgia - 071406AT metaG (megahit assembly) | ecosystem: Environmental > Aquatic > Marine > Intertidal zone... | reverse complement strand
TGGATGGAGACTGAGGGTGGCTGGATGCCCGGGGAGGGTCACCGCCAGGAGTGTTGGCTGGTTGAGGATGGCATCAATCAACTGGCAGAGCAGAAGTTGGTCGTCCTCACGGGTCCCTGCTGTATCAAGGCGATCAATGAGCACGCAATGCGGCAAGGCAGTCTGCCGAGTTTTGGAATTGCGTGGGCGGGCAGGGGGTAGTTCGAGGGTGAGCGATTTTCGGAGTGCCTCAAGGGAACCGCTGGCGCGGGCTCGGCGGAGTTCCTTGGCAATTCCTTTTCCATCGAGCGGTTGAACGGGTGGAAGCATTTTGATGAGGTTTCCACCAGCCCACTCCTGCCAGAGCGAGGCGGTCTCGGAAAGCCAGGTTTGACGACAGCGGCGATCTTGACTGATACCAACAAGCAGGCGTCCACTTCCATTTCCAGACTCGTCAGTGGCACATGACGCAATCTGATCAATGGCCCACGTGCTAGCTGAAGCAGGAAGACCCTCCAGCCAGTTTGAAGGCCCACTCGTTTTGGATGAGTTTGCGGGGCTCGCGGCGTGTCGGCTGAATCGCGTTGTCGTGACGACTGACATGGCACGAGTGGGACGTTCAGCCGGGAGAGACGAGGGCAGGTCCGTGCCGCTACTATGCGAGCCGAGTTCCGCCGGCCCGTCCCAGACGAGCAAGAGCCTACGGGATTGAGTTCGCGAAGGCAATGAAAGTCAGGCTTTCTTGGTGCGTGTGGCGAACTCTCGCAATAACTCGCCCAGCCGGGAAACGGCCTCATCGATGTCAGCCTGTGTTGTGGTCTGGCCAATGCTGAATCGCACCGCAGATTCCACCAGTTCGCGATCAAGACCCATTGCTACCAGTGCCGCCGACGGTTCACGTGAGCCGCTGGCACAGGCGGTCCCGGTGGCCAATGCCAGGCCAGCAAAATCTGCCGCCAAGACAAAGACCTGCCGGTCAATACCGGGGAAGGCAATGGTGGTCAGGTGAGGGCTGCGAGGAGTCTCGTTCCCAATAATCTGTAGCGTCAAACCCAGCGTCTGGGATGTCTCTAGGAGTCTGGTTTCTAGTTGCTTGCGGAGTGCGAGGAGCCGCTCAGACTCGGCCTGTTGGCAACGGAGGGCCTTCTTGAGAGCGAGTCCGCAACCGGCGATCAGGGCGACCGGTTCAGTACCGCCGCGTCGCTGTTGTTGTTGGCTGCCAGGCAAGAGTGGCACCAGGGTCTCATCGGGATGAAGAATCAGACAGCCGATGCCCCGGGGACCCCCGATTTTATGGGCCGCAAAGGCAAGACTGGTCGTTCCCATCGTGGCCAGATTGATTGGCAGCCGTCCGATCGCCTGGGTGGCATCGGTATGGAGCCGGCAGGCTGCCTGCGTCTGCGAGATCAGGTCGACCAAGCCAGCGACATCTTCAATGGTGCCTGTTTGGCCGCAGACAAGAGTTGCAGTCAGCAACCGCCGGAAAGAGCCGGCAGTTTTCTCCGGCCTCGGTTTGTCCGTTTGGGGTGAGGAAGCCACGGCTGAATCGAGGCTGCTCGCAAGCCATTGCTTGACCGCAGACTGGCTCAGTCGGCCGGTGCAGTCGAGGGGCAGCAGTGTGCTGTGGCAGTCCGTCGATTTGGCGACACTTGCCAATCCACGCAGGCTTTCGTGGTCGCGGGGACTACAGGCAAAAGCCGCAGGAAACCGTGGGTCTGACACCGTCAGGCTGTGGACTGCCAGGGCGTTGGCTTCGGTAGCACCTGACGTGAAGACAAGCTGAGCATGGGGAGCCCCGAGATCCGCCAGAATCTGCTCACGAGTGTCGTCGACAATCCGCCGAGCCCGCCTGCCTGCGGCATGGGGGCTTGATGGATTGGCAAAGCAGTCAGCCTGGACCTGGGCAACCAGGTCGGCCACCTCCGGGTCGAGCGGTGTCGTGGCGGCATGATCGAGGTAGATTTCTCGGCTGGCCATCATTCACGACGCTCCGCTCGCCCCGTGGGGTGAGCTGTTAGCGGACGTCGAGGAGTTCGACGACAAAGTGCAGGGTGGCATTGGGGGGAATGACCGGAGGGGCTCCACGAGCACCGTAGCCAATTGCACTGGGAATCTGCAGTTCAATCATGCCGCCCTTGTCAACCAGTTGCATGCCCTCAGTCCAGCCAGGAATGACACGGTTGAGCGGGAACTCGATCGATTCACCACGCTTGTAGGAACTGTCAAAGACAGTGCCGTTGTCGAGCCAGCCGTGGTAGTGAACCGACACCGTGCTGGCAGCCGTTGGCTTTCCGCCAGCACCGGCTCGTAGAACCCGGTATTCAAGTCCGGTGGCAGTCTTGGTGAATTGCATGGGCGGACTGGCATCAACCGGGCCAGAGCCCTCGGGCAATTCGGGAAGGGGAATATCAGCAGCGGGGGTATCGGCCATGATCGGGGAACTCACAAAGGCGAGGGAGACAAGTAGGGCCGCGAAAACAGTGACGACAGCACGCATGAGGAGCCTCCTGGGAAAAGTTTTCGCAGATCATACCAGATTCTGGTGTTTGTGGTGCCGGAGGTACCCATACTGGAGGTGGGCTAGCCTGCCATCCAGGCTTCAATAGCGTCCGGCTCGAGCGGGACGTCGGCACAGAGGTCGACAGGCCCATCGGCGGTGACCAGGATGTCATTTTCCAGCCGAATACCGATTCCTTCCTCGGGCAGGTAAAGCCCAGGCTCGACCGTCATGACCCAGCCTGGTTCCAGTGGGCCATCGGCTGGCGCCAGGTCGTGAACACCGAGCCCTAGAGAATGCCCTAGGCCATGCATGAAGTAGCGTTGGCAGGCTGGACTGCTGGCCGTATCGGCTGCCAACGCCTCAGGTTCAAGGAGTCCAAGGCCGACCAGTTCTTCAGCCATTTGGACCTGGGCGGCCCGTTTCCAGGCACGCAGCGAGGTGCCGACCACGGTTCGTTCAATCGAACTTTTCAAGACACGGAGGACAGCGTTGTAGAGATCCCGCTGACGAGGCGTAAATCGACCCCCGACTGGAAAAACCCGAGTCAGGTCTGAGGAATAGTTGGCATAGCTGGCCCCGACATCGAGCAGCACAAGATCACCATCCTGACAGGCCTGATCGTTGGCGACGTAATGCAACGTGCAGGCATTTTTCCCAGAAGCCACGATTGGCTCATACCCCATGCCAGCACGGTTGCGGGTGAATTCACCGATCAATTCAGCCTCGAGTTCATACTCCATCACGCCCGGCTTGAGGGTAGCCACAACCCGGTCAAACCCTTTCCGTGTGATCGATATCGCCTGCCGAAGGAGATCGACTTCGGCTTGATCCTTTACCGCACGCAACTTCCGCAGCAGAGGAGCGAGGCGACGAAACTGATGGAGCGGATAGCGAGAGATCAGCTGCCGAGCCATTCGCAGATCACGGGTTTCAACATCAAGGCTGGCCCGTTCGTGTTCATTGGCATTGAGGAAGATCTGTTCGCTTGCTGCCATCAGTCCATGAAGCACCGCTGGCAGATCGGTAATCCACCGCACGGTTTTGATTCCCGAAATCCGTTGGGCATCATCCCGGGAGAGGCTGGCCCCTTCCCAGGTGGCCAGATGGGGGCTTGGCTCTCGGAGAAAGAGGATCTCCCGGTGGCTCGGTTCGACAGCATCGGGGGCGAGCAGCAGGACTGTCTCAACCTGTTCGATACCGGTCAGCCAGAAGAGATCAGCCGCCGGCACCAACCGAAGGACACCGTCTCCATTGGTCGGGAAGACATCGGCGGCATGAACCAGGGCGAGGCTTTTGGCCGGAAGCTCAGCCGCCAGGCGGCTGCGGTGGGCACAAAACAGGTCGGACTCGATGGCCGCGTGTCGCATCAGCTTTTTTCTTGGTGGGGGGACAGTTGCGGCCGCTCCCGGCGTTACCGCCGCCGGGCATCTTGCAGGCTGCGAAGTTCCTTTGCCGCCCGCAGGGTCTCCTGCTCAGCTTCTCGCTCAACCTGCTCGGCCCGGCGTTCATTGAGACTAAACCCGGGACGGCTGCCATTCCAAGAAAGGGAGACAACTCCGCTGGCAATCAGAATTGGCACGACAACCACAATCAGCAAGGAAACCCACCGTGAGGTGAGCACCTGTCGGACGGGTGCAGGCATGCCGTAGGTCACAAGGCCGATGATCTGCTGGGAAAAGGTTTGTTTGTGGTGGGCCATCAAGGAAGTCCTCGTAAGGCAAGGAGGTCAGGCGTGAGGTGGTGCTGATGCATCCGGCGGGACTGTAGAAACAACGCGGGGGTGGAGCAAGAGATGCTCCACCCCCGGGAAAAGCAAGGTGTTGAGCCCACCAGGACCCTGAGGGGCTTCCTCAGGAAACCGTGAGGATGTCGTAAATCGGGTCGCCACCGCCACCGATCTTGAAAGGGCGTCCATTGGGGGCATGGTGCTGCTTGAATGGGTCAAGCCCACAGGCCACGGTGATGGTGCTGTTAAAGTCGGTGAGCCCAACCGGGTCTTCGTCGACAAAGTGGCCACGATCGTCGGACTTGCCGTAGACGGCACCACCCTGAATGCCAGCGCCTGCCAGGAGATAAGAAAATGCTGCCGGATGGTGGTCGCGACCGGCGTTCTGGTTAATGCCCGGCGAGCGTCCAAACTCAGAGGTGAGCACAATCAGGGTTTCTTGCAGCAGCCCACTGCTGTCGAGGTCTTGAATCAAGGACCCGACTGCTCGATCGAGAGCCGGCCCTCTTGTCGCCATGCTGGTGGCAACATCGTTGTGCATGTCCCAGCCGCCATAGTTGACCTCGACAAACCGCACACCTGACTGGACAAGTCGGCGGGCCAGCAAGGCACCCTGGCCGATGCTCGACGAGCCATATCGTTCTTTTACGTCAGCCGATTCTTTTTCCAGGTCGAATGCTTCGAGGTCTTTGCTGCCCATCAAGCGAACAGCGTCTTTGTACATCTGGTTGTACGACTCAATCTGATAGCCGGCGTAACGCTGCTTAAACTTCGTGTCGATGCGGTCCGCCAGATCAAGCCGTCGCTTGAATGCTTTTTCACTGAGGTATGAGGGCAGTTCAAGATTTTCAATACCCTTTGCAGCATCGGCGACGGGTACCGGTGTCAGGGAAGGGTCGAGAAAGCCTGCCCCCGGATGGCCGTTGCCATTGCTGCCCACCAACACGAACGGTGGAAGGTCGGGGTTAAGTTTGCCCAAGCCAACCGGGCTCGGGCTGGTAATCCAGGAGCCCATCGAGGGGTGGCGGATGCTATTGAGCACAGGGTAGGAAGTCTTCAGCCAGTAGGCACCCTTGCCGTGGTCAGCCGTTTCGGTGGTCATTGATCGGACAACTGCAATCTTGTCCTGAAGATCGGCCAGCTTTTTCATGTGCTCACCGAAGAAGACCCCCGGCGTTTTTGTGCTGATTGTGCCGACGTCGCCTTGGACATCTGAGTTGTCAGGCTTTGGGTCAAAGGTGTCGATGTGGCTCATGGCCCCACCCATGTAGAAATAAATCACATGCTTGGCAGTCTTGCCACCAGCGGCCGGGGCCGCCTCGAGAACCCGTGTCCAGGGCGACAGCAGGCTGACACCGAGGGTCGACCGGGCGATGCCTGACATTACCGCCCGTCTGGTATGCCGGTCGTCAAAAAACTGCATGCTGCGGCGAATATCGCGGGACATAGGAAACTCCTTGGCAGTGATCCGTTTCGGTGCAACGGCCTGGTTGGGTTTTGAGTGAAGGTGGCTAGATATATTTTGAACGGTGAGAAGCTGGAAAAGTGGCGGTAATTACTCGATGAACATGAATTCTCGGGTGTTGAGGAGTGACCAGATGAGGTCACCAGAGCCCGCCGCTGGGCTATCGGCAGTTTTGATTTCCTGTTCCGCCAGTTTCCGCATCGCTGCATCAGGAGCATGGGTGAGGATGGCGAGAAAGATTGTGTCGACGACCGACTTAAGAGATTTCTGTTGTTTTACCGTTTCGTAGATCACCGAGCCCTCGGCGAGCATGGCATGGGTCATCCAGCCGTTGTAAAGCGTCAGGATCTGAGGAACGGTGGCTGAATGGGTCGCCGTCTGAATGGCATCACGGTCGCCTTGGCCGAAGTGCTGCAGTAAATGGTTGGCTGGGCTGGGCTGGGGCAATTCACTCGCGCGTACCAGGAAGAGGTCTTCGCCGCCGAGTTTCGTCTTCTGCCGCTCGGTTCTGAAGTCCTTCTGGATCTCTTTGTAATTTGCGTAGGCATCACAAAACTGGTCAAAAGTCGCGGTCGATACATCGACGCTCATGCCCGGTGCGAGATCCTCTTTCGTCGGCCGCTGATAGACCCATTCATTGGTGGCAATGAGGGTCAGCAGCGAGTCCCAGAGCTGTTCCGCCGACATGCGTCTGAGGGCCGGGCCGGTGAACCAGTAAGCCTCGTCAGACGTCGGGTCATAGATGACGGCAAGCCGCTGGTAGGCATCGGTGGAAACCAGAACTCGCACGAACTCCCGCAGGTCAAAGTTGAGCCGCAGCATTTCGTCAGTGAGATGCTCGAGCAGTTCCGGAAAGGCAGGGATATTTCCTTCTTGGAAGTCATCAACCGGCTCAACCAGCCCGACGCCCATGACTTTTTTCCACATCCGGTTGGCAATGGCCCGGGCAAACTGCCGGTTGCTGCGAGATGTCATCCAGGTTGCAAACCGGGTCCGGTTGTCAGCCTGTTCAGCCTGAGCAGGGACCGTGCCCCACAACACGTGCGGCTCGACCACGTCGAGCGCTTCTGCATCGTCATAGCGGTAGTCATGCGGAAGGCGAAACTCATCGTCAAAATTACTCATCATCCGCGTCGTCATCCCTAAGTAATTCCGAGCGCCACCATCCAATTTTTTGTCGTCGATCGCTTCTCGAACGTAGTACGCGATGGTGTTGACATTGGGGATGAGTTCATCCGGCTTTTGGAACGGGTTGCCTGCCCCTTCCAGGTTGACGCCTCCAAAGAAGACCTGTTTGGCGTCATACCGAATGCCACTGGTCATGCCGGCAAGCTTGTAAAACTCTTGCTGCGTCCAGCGGTCAAAGGGGTGGTCATGGCACTGGGCGCAGCCAATTTGCGTACAGAGGAAGACACGGGTCGTGTTGTCGACATAGGCCAGTGGCATGCCGATATCACGCAGTTGAAAGCCAGCCGCCGGATTTTCTGAAATGCGGCCGTTGGCGGTGAGCATCGCATAGACCCACTCATCGTAGGGTGTGTTATCCGCGATCGATTGTTTGATCCAGGCCATGTAAGGCTCAAACCAAACCTCGCGACTTGGCCGCTCTTTGAGCCTCAGGATGTCGGCCCAGAAGTTATAAAAGTGGCTGACGTAGCCAGGGCTTTCGAGCAGATCGTCGATGAGGTCAGCCCGCTTGTCATTGGCGGTCGATCCCAGAAAGGCTTTCGCTTCTTTAATCGTGGGAATGCGGCCAATCAGTTCTAAATAGGCTCGTCGGACAAACTCGTGATCGTTTGTCCTTTCACTCAGTTTGGCGTCATTTTCCTGCCAGTAGGCCTGCAGTAGGGCGTCGATTTGGTCGGCAGCCTTCTTGACATCCGATCGCCCGCCGCGGTCGATCGGGGCTACCTTCATGACCGGCTCGTTGGACGTTTCGCGAACCGCATCTGGAATTTTGGGAGGCCGCCATTCGTTTGCTGGTTTCTTGGCTGCCCAGGCTGCGGAGGCGAGCAGGCATAGTCCTCCAGCGCACCCCATCATGATCATCCACGAACGGTGCCCTCGGTGTCGTGCCTGAATTGACGTCATCAACTGCACAATCTGCATGGATTTGCTCCGACTGGGTTGTCTGCCGCCGCTGTCATGTTCTGCCACCAACCGCCAATCTTTCAATTATAGGCGGATGCCTTGGACATTGAAACAGATTGTCCGCCGTCAAAATGAGGCAGATTGGACACGACAAGGGCTTTGAAATCGGTTTCGGCAGGCGGTCAGGCGATGCGAGCTGATTACTGAATGAACATGAATTCGCGGGTGTTCAGCAGTCCCCAGATCAAGTTGCCGCACCCTGCGGCCGGTGTCTCGGCATCGTCGATTTCTGCCTTGGCCATTCGGGTCTCTCCCAGGGTTGGGCGGCGAGCCAGGATCGATCGAAAGATGGTTTCGATCGCATGGTCAGCCGACTCTTGGTCGACGACGTTGTCGTAAATGACTGAGCCACGTTCCAGCATGGTATGGGTCGTCCAGCCGTTGAACATGGTCAATACCTGTGGCACCGTCGCCGACTGCACGCCACTCTGGATGCTGTCTCGATCTCCCATGCCAAATTGGCTGAGAAAGTGGTTGGCAGGGACCGGGGTGGGGAGTTCACTTGCCCGTACAAGAATCTGATCCTTGTAGCCGGCAATCTGATAGATCTGTTTCCGATAGCCGCGGCCAAACTTGTCATTAAAGACCTGCCACTTCTCGACAAACTCGTCATAGCCGACAGTGAGCATGTCAACTTCAGCAGCTGCTTTGATTTCCTTGGCTGTTGGTCGCTGGAAGGCCCATTCGTTTTTGGCAACAAGGGTCAGCATGGAGTCCCAGAGCTGCTCGGCTGTCATGCGGCGCAGGGCGGGTGCGGTGAAGAGAAAAGGCTCTGTTGAGGAGGCGTCATAGACGACAGCCTGCGACTGCCAGGCATCCGTTGCGGCGATGACGCGAATGAATTCCCGGATGTCAAAGTCGAGCCGCAGGACTTCGTCCGTGAGATGCTCGAGCAACTCAGGCAGGACGGGCATGTTACCTTCTTGAAACTCATCGACTGGCTCAACCAGCCCAACCCCCATCATTTTTTTCCAAAGTCGGTTGGCGATGGCGCGGGCAAATTGTCGGTTGTCATGCGCGGTGAGCCAGCCAGCAAACTGGGTGCGGCGATCAGACGCGGCAAATTCTTCCGGCACTTTTCCCCAGAGCACAGACGGCTGCACGACCTCTTCTGGCTTTCCATTGTCATATTGGTAGTCATGCGGCAGTTTCAGATTGGTTTGCTGGAAATTGACGGCAGTGTTGTTGAGCCGTAGAAACTGAATGGCAGCCACAGGAATCTCTCGGTTTTTGCGTGCCTCTTGCAGTTCTTGGAAAAGGCCTCTGGCATTGGCAGCACCAGCCTGCATGCCCATCATCTGCATGCCCATGGCACCGCCCTTTTTCGAACGCCCCTGAAACTGCCGGTCGCGTGTGCCTGAGGTAAGCGCGGCAAGTTCGTAGAACTCTTTTTGTGTCCAGCGGTCAAAGGGATGGTCATGGCATTGGGCACAGCCGATTTGCACACCCAGGAACACGCGGACGGTGTTGTCGACATAAGGAAGCGGCATGCCGCGATCCCGCAACTGATAGCCGACAGCGGGGTTATCCCAGAGGGTGCCGTCGGCGGTGAGCATGGCAAACACCCATTCGTCATAGGGTGTGTTTTGGGCAATCGACTGCTTCACCCAGTCCATGTACGGCTCAAAGACCAGTGTCTGTTTGTCAGGCCTTTCTTTAAGCCGGAGGATATCGGCCCAGAAATTGTAAAAGTGGCTGACGTAATCGGGGCTTGCCAGCAGTTTGTCGATGAGGTCCTGTCGTTTCGTGGACCGCTGCTGGTGGGTGAAGGAACGCACCTCTTCAAGGCGTGGAATCCGCCCACCGAGTTCCAGGTAAACCCGCCTGACAAATTGTTCATCATCAAGTGGTGTGCCTCGGGTGATGCCGAGTTGTTTCCACTCACGCTGGAGGAATGAGTCAATGGCTGCTGCAGCAGTGGCGACCGCCTCGTGTCCGGCAGCACTCGTGTCGAGAGGAGCGACGGGAAAGGCCGGTTGGGTCGATCTATCCCGGACCGCCTCAGGGAGCCGCGACGGAGGATCTTTCTGAAGGCTCGCTCGTTTCCGCGCGATTGCGGCCCGCTGCGCGGCAGATGGTGCGGCCTTGGCCAAAGAAAGCAAGCTGGCAGAGGAGGCCGTCAAAAGGCCAATCGATAAAAGGGAAACCCAGACGGTGTGTCGCCAGACGGTGTGTCGTTCGTGTAAGTCGGTCACGTCAATGACTCCCCAGTTTCCTTGCCTTTGTCATGTCTCGCGTACGACCGGCTCTTACAGAATCGAGAAAAACCTCGCGGAAGCACCGGTCAGGGAAAAGCTTTTTCCGGCCATAATCCCTATCTATTGAACGGTTTTGAGGCCGCTAGGTTCCGATTGTGCCAAATGCCTGCCGCAGCCGCCGCAGGCCCTCTGCCAGTCGGGGGGTGGGGCAGCCGAGGTTGAGCCTGAGAAAGCCCGGGCTGCCAAAGTCACGGCCATCAGATGGGCCAATCCCGGCTGCCTCGCAGGCCTGCTGGGGATCGGCTCGATCGGGTGGCTGAGCCGCCGCCCATTCCCGGCAGTCAATCCAGAGGAGGTAGGTCGCCTGCGGGGCCAGGCAGCGGATGCCGGGGAGGCCAGCAACGGCTTCGAGGGCCATCTGCCGATGGCGGCGTAACAGATGCAATAGGTCTTGCCGCCACGGGTCACCCTCTTGCCAGGCTGCCTCGGACGCGGCATAGCCCAGGGGATTGATCATCGGCACTAGCCCGCCGCCGGCAGCCCGCCAGTTTTTTCGCAGGGCTTCATCGGGCACGATTGCTGCTGCGCAGCCGAGGCCAGCGATGTTCCAGGTTTTGGATGCCGCCACAAAGGTGATGGCCCGTCGAGCAGCAGGATGGTCGAGGCTGGCAAAGGCGACATGGGGCGTTTGCTCATCGAGGACCAGATCAGCCCAGATTTCATCACTGATCACGGTGACACCATGCTGTTCAGCCAGATCAGCAAGCCTCATGAGTTCCTCTCGCGAGAACACCGTGCCTGTGGGGTTGTGGGGCTGGCAGAGCCAAAAGAGTTTCGTCGTTGGATTGGCCAGGCTGGCCTCGAGGGCATCCCAATCAATCAGCCAGCGGTCCTCTTCGTAGGCTGCAATCAGCGGCACCCGCACTGTTTGCCGACCAGCGAGTTTGGGAAGAAACAAAAATGGAGGGTAGACCGGTGTGAAGCTGGCGATGCCCTCTCCGGCTGCCGCCAAGAGTCGGGCGGTGACAGCCAGACCGTTGACAACCCCTGGCACACCCATGACCCAACTGGGTTCAATTTTCCAGTTGTGCCGCCGTTTGAGGTGGTCAGCCAGTGTTGAGGCAAACCCCGGCGTGTCGTGGGTATAGCCAAAGACGCCATGGTCGGCGCGTCGCTTGATTGCCTCTAGGACACACTCCGGTGAGCGAAAGTCCATGTCGGCGACCCAGAAGGGAATGATCTCGCGACCATGGTTATCAGACTGGCCGGCGTACCGGTCCCACTTCTCGGCACCTGTACCGCGTCGATCGGGACAGGTGGAGAAGGCGTCAGATGGTGCAGCCGCGACGGGGGGACGGTTCGCAGGAGATGGCATGGCACCATCGTGACGAACAGCGGCAGGGAATACCAGAGAACGATTCGTTGGTCGCGGCCGACCGGATGATTCTGGCAGCTGGGCAGGTCGCCCCAACATCCTGCCGCCGCTTCTTAGTAGCGATAAATGGCGGCGAGGCCGGTTTCACTTGGCATGCGGGTGGCCTCCAGTGACACAATCTCACCACCGTGGAGGAGCACCGTTTCGGCAATAGCCCCGAGTAAATCTTCGGTCCTAATCGCGGGGCTGTTCCCCGAGCGGCTCAGGTCAACCGGCGGGTCACCCTCGGCATGGATGGCTCCGGTTGAGCGATCAAGCCAGCCAGGTTCAAAACGCTGGGCTTCAACGAGAAGTGTGGCGATTCGTCCTGAGACTGCTGCCTGGGCGATTGTGGCAGGGGTGTCTGTCGCGAGGCCACGGTCGCGGGCGAGGTGGAAGAGCCGTATCTCCCGATCAATTCGGCGGTCACGCTCGGCAGTCACGATTGGCAGCACCAGGGCCGTCAGCCCGGCTTCCGGCAGCAGATGGCCATCCTTAGGCACAAAGGTTTCCAGCAGCAGCGGGTTTTGTGAAAGCCCTCGGAAGACCGCTGCCACGGCGGGCTGGGCGACGAGGACCAGTGGCAGACCCCCGGGCCCAGAGACGCGTTCCTGAATAACCGCATCAACATGCCGGAAAAATCGTTCCGTGTCGGCGGTGACCGCATCCTGTTTTCCACGGAAGCCACCATGAATGGCCCCGGCAGCATTCATGAGTCGCCGCATGCGGTGGGGCTGGAGCAGTTCCTCATCAATCACACTGGAACGCTGCAGGGGCTGCGCTGCGAGGTCGGCCACTCCCCGCAGTGGCACTGGCTCAAGGTCGATTGGTTCGAGTCGATCAACCGCTCCGGCAATCACACGGCTTTCATAGACGCGGGCCTCTCGGCTCGTCAGGGTGAGGATATGAAACCGGTCGATCGCGGCGGCCTGACGCAGGAGTGGGAGGGTGTAAAACCGCGTTCCTACCATCGCCAGCGGCGTGACTGGCTGGGGGAGGACAAAAGCCCGGCCCCAGCCATCAGCGGCGAATACGATCAGGCCTGCTCGGGTGTGTTCCCAGAATGTTCGGTCGGTGCCGAGTTGATGGTAAGGCCGCAAGAGCCGCTCAATTTCGGCCCGGGGGTGGGCGAGCGACAAGGCCATGTCGAGTGAGTCGACAAGGTGTGTGTAGGAGAGAAGGTCGACTCGATTTTCCGGCACGTTGCGATGAGTCGGAAGGCTGAGCGTCAGGCAAGGAGCAGGCTGCGGGAGAAGCAGGTCACGAACCGCAGCCAGTGACAGTCCGCCGAAGGCCAAACCGTTTTGGCGAGAAGGACTCGGTCTGGAAGGAAGCGTATCCTGGCGAGTCATGGCAGCCTCCGGGGAAGTTGGGGCGGCCTTGCCAGATACATCCAGTGATCAACGCCACTGCCAGGTCG
>Ga0181584_10003058_pt1 | contig 12862 bp, 12 predicted proteins | sample 071ome_30_FD_132462 | JGI IMG/M metagenome (GOLD analysis project Ga0181584, IMG submission 132462) | Coastal salt marsh microbial communities from the Groves Creek Marsh, Skidaway Island, Georgia - 071406AT metaG (megahit assembly) | ecosystem: Environmental > Aquatic > Marine > Intertidal... | reverse complement strand
TGCGACCCCCCTTCACCATCGCCTGCAGCGTTCGCCCTGCCGCCAGTTGCTGGACGATATAAAAATTCCTTCCTTCGCCCTCCACGCCCTCTTCCTCGAAATAGTCCAGGTAGGCTGGCACGCCCGGATGATCCAACCCTTTCAACGTCTCAGCCTCGCGCTCGAACAGCTCGAGCTGCTTCCACGACGACATCGACCGCAGCGTCAGCCGCTTGACGGCCACAAACTGGCCAGTCTCCGAGTCGTAGCACTGGAACGTCTCGGCGTTCCCACCTCGCCCCAGCAGCTTGCAGGGCCCCTGCGCGTACCGTGGGTTCGCGCAAACTGGCGTTGTGGGGGGGACGTGCTCCGCATTGGACGACGCCGAGAGGTTGAGGGTGGACCCTGCCGCGCGTCGATTCGGCCGCCTCGCACGCGGCGCCCGTGGCTTTCCCAGGGTCGTCGTCGCTGGACGGCGGTCAATCGTGGTCGACCGCCTCATGGCATGAGACGACGGCGTCGCGCTGAACGACTTTGAAAAAAACTAGCTTGGGGCTGGTCGCCGGGCGGGTGGGGTTTCTCTGGACCGGATTCGGCCCGTTCGAAAAACCTTCCGCACCCGCGTTCTCTGTGCACGCTGAGATCCCCGCGCTCCTCCTATTTTTCGTAGTGTACACGGGGTATGCGCTACGCGCCGGGTGAAGCTGAGCGGATTCCGTGACAGGCGAATCAGGGAACTGCTTTCATATTTTTTTCTTGGTAGACGACGCAAGTGCCGTGTTGTCCGATCGTCAGAATCTCGGCGCTTCTACCACCACATAGATTTGGCGGAAGAACATCACCACAAGAGCACGAGCGAGCAACGATGGCGTCTGGGTCTCCGACGCCGACTGCACGTCATTGCATGGGGGCCTCCCCACAGGGCACAACGCACAGCGCACAGCGCACGAACCCACAGGGCACGCACCTCACTATCGCTCTTCCGCCCTCCACCGTGCAGCTTGCCCAGCTCAAAACGCAGGCATCGAGGGCCTTTGCGATGAAGAACTATGACCAGGCCACGAAGCTGTGGACCGACGCGCTGGGTCTCGGTCCGAGCGACGAGGACGTGGCTCTCATTCGCAACAACATGGCGGCTTGCCACATGGTGAAGAAGCGGTATAATATGGCAGTGCAGGAGTGTAGCGTGGCACTGAGTAAGCAGCCCGACTATGTGAAAGCGTTGATGCGGCGTGGGAAGGCGTACGAGAGCATGAAGGACTATGTCAAGGCTGCCGGGGACTACGAGAAGGCGGCACGGTTGGGGAGCGCAGACGGGAGGCAGGGGCTGGCGCGAGTCCGCAAGTCTGCTGCTGGGGTGGGCGGGGCCGGGGCGAAACAGCAGAAGCAGCAGGCCGAGATGGCCAGCTCGATGAAGTCCCTTTTGGATCAGTTCGCCAAGATGGGGGGCAGTGGGGCTGGCGCGCAGCAGCAGCAGCAGGATGGCGAGGCGACCGCAGACGCGTGGTTGGTCCAGTTTGTTCACCTGCTGCGCAAGTACTACGGGTGTGACGTGGAGAGAACGATCGTCGAAGGGGAGATTGCCAACGACAAGGTCAACGCGGCCATGCACGAGATGATGAAGGCCGACGCGGAGGACAGCGAGCGGGTGGAGATGCTGCTGGGCCAAGCCGGGCTGAAGTTCAAGGAGCAGGCGGCGTTTGGGATGGCGGGAGAGGCGAATGTGAAGGAAATACTCGTGGATCGTATCGTGCAGAGGGCGGTGCGGGAGGGGAGGGACGTGGGAAGCGTGATGGAAGGAGCAGCGCCGCTTTTGGAGGCGTCCGATGCGTTGCTCGGGGACGCGATCGCGTATTGTCCGCCCAAGACGGCGGCTATGGTGGATTTGATGATTACGCAGAGCCAGTCGTACTTGAGGAGGGCGAGTTTGGCCGCCAACTACGTTGTGGAGACCGTCCCCGTGCCCGACGCGGACGGCACCTCGAAGGAGGCGGACGCGGACGCGGACGCGGAGGAAAAGCAGAAGGCGGCGCTGGATGCCGCGTTCAGGCGGATCACGGATGATGCGAAGGCGTTCGAGGCGGTCAACTCGTGGCTCGACAAGGCCGTCTCGACGTTGGAAGAGGCCCTCGCGCACATGCCCGGGGAGGACTCTGAGCTCAGCGATGTGCCCGTGGAGCAGTTGAGGAATAACTTGATGATCACGATGGGGAACACGTATTACGAAGCGAGTATCCTGAGGGCTGGAGGCGGGCTCGAGTGGAGGGGCGACGTCGAGCGGGCCAAGGCGTCCTTCGAGGAGGGGCAGGCGTCGCCCGCCGAGATTCGGAACGCCCTCCTTGGACACGTGAAGGCGTCAGACATGATGGACCTTGTTGGAGAGGAGATTCCTGTCGTTGAAGGGAAGGCTGCCGAATCGGCGAACGTGGCAGGGAAGGCGGGAGCGGCTCTGGAGGCGGCCGAGGGGCCCAAGGGGCTGCCGTCCCTCCCAGGCAAGAGGAAAAAGGCATCCAAGTAAGTAAGTAAGTACATATTCACACGTTCAGTACGCTCAGTACGTTCAGTACGTTCAGTACGTTCAGTACATATGATACTCCAGCACCTTGCAACTGACGTTGCCGACGGTGATGCCCACGCGCTTGGTGCTCTTCAACCGCAGAGCTTTCGTGACGCTCGAGTCGCCGCTGAGCACGTACGCACTGCTTCCTTGACACTGGTGCTTGAGAAAGCTTCCCAGACTGCTCCAAGCGGCCTCCACGCCCTCTCGGTCTTCGGCTCCGAGCCGTTGGCCCCAGGGCGGGTTCGTGACGACCAAGGGCGCCTTGACGCCGTCGAGCTCCAAGCTGCTCACGTCGCCGTGGTTGAGCTCAACGAGCTTCGACACCCCTGCGCGGTTGACGTTTTCCATGCACAGATCCAGCGCGCCTCGGTGAATGTCGTTACCTGGCGAACGAGCGAACGAGCGAACGGGCAAAGCGCGTGGTGCGAGTGAGAGGGGTCAGGGCGCGCGGCCGCATGGCGGGCGAGGTCGATACCCACCGAGAAGCCGCACCGCCGGCTTTCGCGTTCTTCGCGACGCCTTGGCGTGACCATTTGCCCCGTCCCAACTCGTTTTTGCCCGAGCATCGAACGTGGGCCACGTCAAGAACGGCCAGAATCGACGATACAGGCCTGGCGCAATGTTTCCGGCGATGAGGGCGGCCTCCGACAGGATCGTTCCCGAGCCGCAAAATGGATCAACCAGCGTGATGACCCCTTCTACATCACCCGCTTCCGCTCGTTCTTCTTGATCCCGAATCATGCGCTGAAATCCTGCCATCCGCAGCATGGTCGCTGCCGCGCATTCGTTGAGGCCCGCTTTGTGTATCTTCGTCTTGAACCCCCGTTTGTGCAGCGACTGGCCAGACGTATCGAGGTACAGGGTCAGCTTGTCCTCGAAAACGGTGACGGTCAAAGGAAGTTCGGGGACGCGACCTTTCGGCGGAGGCAGCGGCCTGTGGCGAACGAACGAGCGCGTAGCGCGAGTGAGAGAGAGAGAGAGAGGGAGTCAGGGCGTTGGGAGAGCGAGCGCACGTCGGTCGAGTTCAGATACCCACCTGTGCCCCGTGCTCAGTCGGACGGCGTCACAAATTGCGTCCCGGCCCCGCCGCTGAACGAGCTGCGAGTTGCTAAAATTCGAATTGTTCCATATTCGTGCCTTGCGAACGAGCGGAGCGCGCAGTGCGAGTGAGAGAGTCGGGGCGTGCTGGTGCGCGGGAGCGCGAGCGCAGCAATACCCACGTCGATAGAGAAGGACTTGTTCGGGGAGTCCAACCAATCCCCCCACGGCATTGCCTCGCGGATAGCTTCGTAGATCGTGTCACCGGCTGCCGAATCCGGGTCAAGCGGGACCTCGCGTACTTTTTCGAGCACCCGAATGCCCGAGCGAGTCCATAGGTTGACCCGGTGCATGGCACCGGGCTGACCGCGAAACTCGACGCTCCCGCGCCTCGCGTGCGTCTCGACCCCGGGCAAGATCTCTGCGAGCTCCTCTTGGAGGAAACCCTCGGCACCAGGGTGGGTCGTGACGACGTACGTCGAGAAGGACGACTGGGGGGGGAGGCTGTTCGAAACATGCAAGTTCTCGCATGCCCGTCCGTTGAGCGTCCGGAGAGCGAAGCGAAACCTCGCGCTTGAGGCACTCCGGCCTTGCGCGATGCACCTGGTCTGCATGGTTTAACGTTGAACGTTTAATTACGTCATGGAGGAGAAGCTTTCTCCCTCTCGAGAGAGTTTCTCTCTCTCTCTCACTCGCACCCCCCGAACGCACCCCCGGGCACGCCAGGCCGCCAGGTGGTTCCGGAGGGCAGGTCCATGAAGTACACGCCCTTGCCTTCGATTTCCTCCCGGAGACGGTCGGCTGCCTCGTAGTCCTTGGCCTTGCGCAGCTCTGCCCGCCGCTCGATCGCCCGAGCCACGTCTTCCTCCTTCAGGCCCGCCCGAGTGAGGGCCACCGCCTTGAGCTCGTCCAGGGCCACCGCATAGGACGTCGGTCTGATGCCCAAGAGCTCGAGCGACTCGTCGAGCGACTCGACCAGTCCCCGCATCACGGGAACCCTGTCCTTGCTCTTCTTCCCCTTCTTCGTGTGCATGAGGTCGTTCAGGGTCTTGAGCGCCGGCGAGAAAGCCGCCAGCACAAGCGGCGTGTTGAGATCGTCGGAAAGCGCCGACGCGACCTCGTCCAGGAGCGCACCCTTGACCCCCTCGTCTGCAGGCTCTGCCGTGCCGCCGCCGCCGCCGCCGTCCACCTCCTGGAGCACACCCTCCGCGTCATTCAGCGTCTGGTAGAGGTAGAATAGACGATCCGACGCCTCTTCGAGGGCCCGCTGCGTGTAGTTGATCGCCTGCCTGTACTGCGTCCCGACCAAGAACCACCGCAGCGCCATCGGGTGGTACTTCTCGCTCACGTCACGGATCGTGAAAAAGTTTCCCAGGCTCTTGCTCATCTTCTCCGAATCGACGTTCACAAACCCATTGTGCACCCACCATCGCGCGAAATACTCGTCCGAGCTCTGTCGATGATCCCCGCAGCTCCCGCAGTCGCAGCTCGAAGCCCGCGCCTGCGCCAACTCGTTCTCGTGGTGTGGGAACTTCAAGTCACTCCCGCCGCCGTGAATATCAATCGTCTCGCCAAGCAAGCGCCGGATCATCGAGCTGCACTCGATGTGCCACCCCGGCCGCCCCGGCCCCCACGGGCTCTCCCAGGTCGGCTCGCCCGGCTTGGCGCTCTTCCACAGGGCAAAGTCCTCCGGATTCTTCTTTCTCGTATCCACCACCACGCGCTCCCCTGCTCTGTTGTCCTCCACAGCCCTCCCCGACAGCTTTCCGTACCCCGGCAGCGACCCCACGTCGAAAAACACGTCGCCATCCACCACATACCCGTGGCCGTGCTCCAAGATCTTTTCAATGCTCTCAATCATGTCCGAAATATGGTCTGTCGCCAGCGGCTCCATCGTAGGCCGCAGGCAATTCAGCACGTCCATATCCGTATGAAACTCCCCGGCAAACCGCTTGGACAGGGACAGCGGATCCTCCCCGACCGCGTTGGCCCGATCGATTATCTTATCGTCGATGTCCGTGAAGTTCCGACAGTACGTCACATCATAGCCCAGATATGTCAAATACCTGTAGAGCACGTCGAAAGAGACGTACGCCCGCGCGTGGCCAATGTGCGAGTAGTCGTACACCGTCACCCCACAGACGTACATCGTCACCTTGCCCGACTCTGGGGACATGGGCTCGAAGACTGCCTTCTGGCGGCTCATGGAATTGTACAGCTTGAGCTGCTGCGCGTTCGCACAAGCCGTCCGAGACCCGACCTGCGAGGTGGCGCACACGGACCGCTCCGACCGCTCCGACCGCTCCGACGACGACGACTGCAAGGCCGTGCCCTTTCCCACGTTTCCCACCGCCCGACGTCTGCCAGCCCGCAAGAACGTCGCAATCGACCCATGCGACCGCGCCAAACACCGGTGCGTGGATAACAGAGACTGCATTGCTGCAATCAATTTTCTGTTTGTGTGTCAGAACTTGAAGGGAGACAAGTTGTCTCCTCCTCGGTTCCCAGGATCATCATGTCTCTCAGGGCAGAGGTCGACTGGACGACCTTGGACAAGCGGAAATTCTTCGTGAACGGCGCGATCGTATTCACGGGACTGACGACATGTCTGTTCCCACTGACGGTGCGGATCGACTCGGCCGAACACGCTCTCGCTCGCTCTCACGCTCGCTCGCACGCTCGCACGCACGGGCGACGATGCGGTTTGCTCGTTCGTCAGGTCATCAAGACGAGGATGATGGCATTGGACCGGTCCTCGACTGCGTCGTCGCCGACCTCGACGGCCGCTGGCTTGCCCCGGAAAGCAACCGTTCTTTCGACGGCTCGGGAGGTCGTTCACGCGTCTGGCTATCGGGGACTCTACAAAGGCTTTTCGACGGTCGTCTGCGGACTGATCCCGGGTCGGATGATGTACCTGACGGTCGGTGTTGACCTCTCGCCTGCTCGCCGAATCGTCTCGATCGTCGCAGCCGCGCACGCCCCCACATCACCATCACCATCGCCCTCACATCATCATCGTCGTCATCATCGCGCCCGCCCATTCGTCCGCTAGGTGCTGGAGGCAACGAAGAATTGGGTCACTGTGAGGCTCGAGAGCAGCGAGCGGATGCCAGAGGCAGCGGTCGCGAGTGCGAGCAGTTTTGTGGCTGGCGCGACGGCGAGTTTGGCGGGACAGATGATCGCTGTGCCGGTGGACGTGGTGAGTCAGCGGCAGATGATCGACCAAGGCACATCTGGGCTGCGAATAGCGCGGTCCATCGTCGCCAAGCGGGGAGTTATCGGTCTGTATCAAGGGCTCGGGGCGTCGATCATCACGTTTGTGCCGTCGTCGGCCATCTGGTGGTCGGCGTACGGCGCGTACCAATCGCTGATATGGAGCGGGGTAGACGGATATCGGGGCGTACAGCACGCGAGCATGCACGACGCGATGCGTTCCGAGGGCGAGATCCTGGCCGTGCAGGTGGCGGCCGGCGTCATGACGGGCTGCACGACGAGCTTTCTCACCAACCCGCTGGACGTGGTCAAGACGAGGGTTCAGGTTGACGGGAACGACGGGGTGACCTGGCGGGGGGCCGCCAGGTCGCTGTACCGGCGAGAGGGCGTGCATGGGTTCTTCCGCGGCGTGTTGCCGAGGATGGCGAGTGCGAGCCTCTGGGGGACGACGATGGTGAATGCGTACGAGCTGTTGAAACGGAGTTGCAGCATCGAGAGAGAGAGAGAAAGAGACCGGTAATTGTACTCGTACTGGTAACATCGTTCTCTCACGCACACGCACATGCCCTCCAAGGACAAAATACTGCGGTTGGCGACGGGATTCCGAGGTCGGGCCAAGAATTGCATCTCAATTGCTCGCGAGCGGGTGGAGAAATCGCTGCAGTATGCGTACCGGGACCGGAAGGTGAAGAAGAGGGACATGAGGAGGCTTTGGATAACGCGAATTAACGCCGGAAGCCGTCAGTACGGCGTCCGGTATTCGGATTTCATCCGGGGGCTGGGCGAGCAGCGGATCGAGGTCAACAGGAAGATGCTCAGCGAGCTGGCCACGAACGAGCCGTACAGTTTCAAAGCGTACGTCGATGGATCACGGTGACTGGCGGAGGGCGGAGGGCGGAGGGCGGAGGGCAGAGACCCGCTCACTCGTTGTTGTTGGCTCGCTCGACGTTCCCTCTGCTCACGCAACCACGGTGCTTGCGCATTTGCTCGCGATACCAATTACAGGCTGGTGGATCAGGTGCGTTTCATGCGGGCGAGCGGATAGTCGCCGTCGAAGTGGGCGAAGACCTCTTGACCAGAGGGTCGCGAACGGAACGGCGCATGACCTCGTCGGGCGGCTCGTCACGATCGCGACTGGTGGGCAGTGACAGTCACGATGACTCTAAAATCTCGTAGTTAAGATGGATATCTAGTACTAAGCAACGTCGCAGTTCAAGTTCAGGTTTTCTCGCTCGGGAGACATCGGCATCGACGTCGAATACCGCTTGCCGCTCCCGCCGCTGCCGTCCTTGAGCGAATCCAGGACCTTGAGGGCCTTGCGGATGGCTCGTGTTGCCTCCTGGCACTGGTGCCGGCGCTCTGCAATGTCCTCGCGCTCCCGCAACAGGGTGTCGAGCGAGTCTTCGCGATACAGGACCTGGGTCAGGTGCTTCTGGAGGCCCTTCTGGACGTGGTTGACCATGAAGTTCATGACAATCTTGGGCACCATGTCCTGGACGTTCTTGCGGACAATGTCAAAGTAGGAGTTGACGAGGACGCGGGTTACGCGGACCTGGACGATTTCCTGCTCTGTTGCCGTCGAGGGGACGAGGAGGGTGTCAGGCGGCCGGGAGAGGGAGATCGGCTGGGCTGCGCTCTGCGCCGACGTGGCACCGCTCGCCTGACCGCTGCCCCCGCCGCCCGCCGCGCCACCGCCGACCTTGCCGCCTTCAAACCATCCGTTCGAGAACCACCCGTTCGAGAAGAGCTCGGTGTCTTTGAGTGTATCTTTCAGACCTTCGATCTTCCTCGACTTGAGTGGCGAGTGCTGGCCCGGCGGCGGCGGCACCGTCTTGGCCGGGTGGTCCCTGTGGGCACCGTCCCGCTTGGTCTTCATGACATGTGCGATGGCCTCGTTGCCACCGATGAAGTTGGGGTTTGACGTGTTGATGAACGCCAGCTCGCAGTCAATCAGGTTGTGGATCATTGCCTGCAGAAGAAGGATAAAGTGAGATCGGTGGGATCGGAAAGAGCGGTTGAGGGACCGAGGAACCGAGGGAACTGAGGACGCCAGTCAGCGCGGCGGGGAAGACGAGAGGACGAGCGTGGGCGAGACGGACGAAGCAAAAACACATCGACAGATACATATACAGATGCACACAAAAGGCGGATCGTCTCGTGCGACGAATACGTACCTCTGCCGGAGCGGCACCTTGCGAGATGAACTCCTCGACGGCGTCAATCATCCGAGACCGCAGCCTCGGGAACCTGGAAGCCTCCGACGGGACGCTCTGTGAGGCGATATGGACGAGCTCTTGATGCACAAACTCTCTGCATTGTAACGCAGGGCGCAGAAGGCGCTCGATCGCCCTCGAAACGAGCAGCTCGAACGGGGCCTCGGGGATCAGCAGCGACCCGGTGATGCCCCCCGCATTCTTGATCGCGGTCCGGATCTCGTCGTCCGTGAGCTCGCTGGCCGGATCCAAGGCATCTAGCGCCGGGTTGAAAACGTTGAGAAAGACGTGGCGGATGCGCGCGCCGCCCCGCACGTGATCGTTCTTCTCGTCCCTGCCGACGTGGATAACGTCCGAGTCAGCGAGTGTCAGAGCGAGTGCCAGAGCGAACGTGGGAGAGGACGCAGTCATCGTGGTTATCCAGCAGTCAGTACGCACCTGGCCTTTCCTTCCAGCGATGCAGCAAACCCGTTTGAGTACGAATCCAGCACGGAGAGCAGCAGCGCGCCGCGGTTCATCCCGATCGGCGGTGCCTCGCCATACATCCGACTCTCCCTCTTCTTCTTGTCCAATGCCTTCTCCAGGCTCGTCCTCAGGCTCGGCAGACTCTCTCGGATACTTCTTGCCAGCACCCGATTCAACCGGTCGGCCAGCACCCCGACCCCGCAGCACTCCTTGACCCCGTCGTACTCGCGTCGTCCTCGGAAGTACATCACCTCGCTCTCCCTGGCACGCTCCATCCCGACGCCGTCCACGATATCTCTCTGACTCCGCAGCACAACGCCCACGTATCCCATCCGCAGCGGCACCACGTCGTTCCGCAGCATGCGCACAGCGTCGGTGCCTTTGTCCATAATGTCCAGCTTGGTGAGCACGCCCACGGTCCTCGTTCCATCCGGATCCACCGACCGCGCCAACTCCAACGCGTCGGATGACGCCAGATCCTGGTTCGCCGGCGATACGGCCAAAATGATGCACTGCGGCGCACCGATGTACTTCAAGATGAGCTTCCTGACCTGCGGTGCGAGGAGTGGTGGGCGTGCTGATGAGCGAAGTGACGAGGGCAGTGGACATGGCGGCGGAGAAGATCGTCGAGAAGATGTAGAATATTCCAGGCACGCACCTGCTTCTCAATGTCCGGCGGCTGGTCCCCGACGGGCACCCTCGTCAGTCCGGGGAGATCCACCAGCGTCATCGTCAGCACATTCGGAGACACGATGCGCAACCGGATCGGTTCTGAAGATATACAGCTGCGGAACGAACAGAGATGATGTGAGGTGAGTGAGTGCGGCAAGGAGGCAACCCAGAGACGGCAGTTGTGTGCCCGTGAGGCAGAGGCAGCAGGCGAGGAAACCGACCCAGCGACAGGGGGCGGTGCTCGCTCACGGCCATCTTCTCCCTTCTCCCTTCCCCCTTCCCCCCTCCCCCTTCCTTCACCCACCACTCCAACGGCCCCCCAACGGACAAACGCCTACCTTGAATCTTTTCCGACGAGACGATCCGTCTCCGCGGCAATCTCCTCCTTCACCTGCTCGAAATCGTAATACTTCCTGTTTCTCTTATGTAAGAACTCCCCGTAGCTCGGCTCCCCGCCCTCCGCGCCGCTCGATTGGACCAGCTGAAGCACGAGCGGTCGTTTGGTGCAAATCTCATTCTTCTTGGGCAGAAAGTCCCTGCCCACCAGAGACTCCAGCAATGACGACTTCCCGCTTGACTGAGACCCGATGACCGCGATGACGGGCAGGTTTTTCGTCAGGGAATTGCCGGAAAGATTGCCGGACGTTGAAGGCGGATCCTCCGAGGCGTTGTGCAGACCAGCGTACAGGAGCACGTCTTGGATCTTATTGACCAATGGGATCAGCGTCTGACCCAAGGCGTGTTGCGAGGGAGGCATGATTACGAACCAATTGACAAAAAAACAACATGGGACATCGACCGGAAGGACGCAGTTGGCGTTCTGTTGGCAAACGTCGACCCCCACCCCGGTCTGCGCACGCGTTAGACCATGTATTTGGAGAGCAGCTGGCTCATATCAGCGACCGTGACGATCCGCACGTCGCTCTCGGTGCCCGTGACACGCAGCTCCACCCGGTCACCTTGCGCCCGGGCCAGACCTCCCGCGCCTCCCGCTCCTCCCGCGCCTGATTCGTCGCTCAAGCCCACCGCTTGATAGTACGTGCACGGCCGCCCGGCTGCGGCGTTGTACGGGGGACAAATCACGTCAAATACTGCACAGTCTTCGACCGCTTCGAAAGCGTGGACGTTCCCATTGGACCCTGGGAACAAGACGCTCGTCTCCCTCTCCGTCCCGCTGCCCACCAACCCGTCGAACACCCGCACCGCGTCGCCCCCGCCCGGCCTCCGAGGACCCGTCTCGCCACAGCAGCCCGCGGCCCAATCGTATGAGCGCACGTGGAGCGAGCCACGCAGCACCCGCGAAACGACCGTCATCCCCGGGTGGTCGTGCAACGGGATCCGGCTGCCCGCAGGCAGGAGGAAGATTCCCATGGACACGTGCTCGGATTCGTACAGGTGTATATAGCCGATGACGTCTGGTGCCAGCGTGGAAGCAGAGGCCACGTCGGCACACGCGGCCGAGAGGATGGCGTCGGCGGGCAGCCGGGCCACCGCGTCGCAGAGCCGCAGTCCGCGTTCTTGGTCGAACGCATCGTCCGCGTGCACGCGCTTAGCAATTTCACACAGCTGAGAGAACACGTGCAGTTCCTGGCCCTGGCCCTGTCGTGCACGCGGCGACGTGGGCGACCCGCGCCGTGGCGACATCCACGACGTCGTCCAGGCGCCCACACGTCGTTCAGACTCGACGAAGACGCCGGCGACGCTCGATGACGGCCGGCCGGCTCTCAAATTCGACAACGTCGTGTGCTTCGCCGACACCGAGAGAGTGAGAGTGAGAGAGTGAGAGAGTGAGAGAGTGAGAGAGGCCGAGGGTCCCACTCGCGAATTCGTTCGAACGAAATGGATCGGTTCGGCGTGCTCGCGCGACACCTCTGCGGCGAATGTGGCCACGACCATGCGGATGAGCGCCCTCGTCGGGACCGGCGGGGCGTTGTGCCGCCCCTCGCCCGCGCCGAACCGGAACCGGAACCGGAACGGGCGAGCGGCGCTCGCTCGCTCGCCACGCCTCAACGTCCCTCCGCCTCTCGCTCTCTCTCCCGGCCTCCGGCCTCCGCGTCTCCCCGGCTATGCCTCTCGCCGGAAGTGCAGCGTGCACTGGACCAGCAGAGAGCCTTGGGCAAGCCGCACAACGAGATCGTGGCGCTGGAGTCGACGATCATCTCGCACGGGATGCCGTACCCGGAGAACTACGAGACGGCCAAGGAGGTAGAGGCCATCATCCGGTCATGCGGGGCGGTGCCAGCGACGATATGTGTGTTGGATGGAAACATCCACGTGGGGCTGACCGACGAGGAGCTACACCGCATCGCGAAGAACGAGACGAGGTCGATCCAGAAGCTGTCGCGGCGGGACGTTCCGTATGCCATCGCGCACGGGTTGGACGGGGCTACGACCGTGGCGAGCACGATGATGATCGCACATATGGCTGGAATCCGTGTGTTTGTGACTGGCGGCATCGGCGGGGTGCATAGGAGCTACATGGAGACGATGGACGTGTCGGCGGACCTGGAAGAGCTCGGGAGGACGGCCGTGGGGGTCGTTTGTGCGGGAGTCAAGTCGATATTGGACGTGCCGAGGACGTTGGAGGTGCTCGAGACGAACGGAGTCGGCGTATACGGGTACGGGACGGACGAGTTCCCGTGCTTTTATTACAAGAGGGCGGGCTGGAGGGCCGGCGGGGGGACGGGAGCGAGGCGTGCGGGCGGGGGATCGGCGGGCGCGG
>Ga0181584_10003055_pt1 | contig 12863 bp, 9 predicted proteins | sample 071ome_30_FD_132462 | JGI IMG/M metagenome (GOLD analysis project Ga0181584, IMG submission 132462) | Coastal salt marsh microbial communities from the Groves Creek Marsh, Skidaway Island, Georgia - 071406AT metaG (megahit assembly) | ecosystem: Environmental > Aquatic > Marine > Intertidal zone... | reverse complement strand
GAATGGCCTTTGACAGTCGCATCCCTGCAAGATAGTTTGCCCCTCACCATGAAAACACGTTGGTTGTGGTGGCTGATGGGGTTGACACCCTGGCTGGTGTTCGGTGCTGAGAAAGACTTGGATCCCAAGAAAAGCCACCGCAGCTGGGAAACTTATCACGGAGACTACGGGGGCTCCCATTACTCCAGCCTCGATCAAATCCATCGATCCAACGTGCATCAGTTGGAACCTGTGTGGGTTTGGCATTCGGGAGATATCGGAAGCACCATTGAGTGCAACCCCATCATTGTCGGTGATACGATGTTCGTCACCACACCTCGACTTCATTGCGTGGCACTGAATGCCGTCACAGGGAAGCCCCGATGGCGATTTGACCCATGGCAAGGTGGTCGGGGAGGTGGCGTGAGCCGCGGTGTCGCTTACTGGAGTGGCGGTCAGGATGATGAACGGGTCTTTTTTTCGGCGGGAGATCATCTCTACGCCTTGGATGCCAAAACCGGCCAACTTGCCATCGAGTTCGGAACGCAGGGGCGCATCAGCCATCGAGAAGGTTTTGATACCGACGTCTTTTTCTTTTCCATCGGCAACAACACCCCGCCGATGATCTGGAAGGATTTGCTCATCCTAGGATCCACCACCGGCGAGGGGCCCCAGCCCTGTGCTCCGGGCCATATCCGCGCCTTCGACGTGCGGACGGGCGAGCGGCGATGGATTTTCCATACCATTCCCCATCCGGGTGAATTCGGTTACGAGACATGGGGACCTGACTCCTGGAAGGAAGTAGGAAGCGCCAATGTCTGGGGTGGCTTTACCCTGGATGCCGAACGAGGAATCCTTTTTTGTGGTACGGGATCGCCTGCCTATGACAGTTGGGGAGGGAATCGACCCGGTGCCAATCTTTTTGGAAACTGCACCTTGGCGCTGGATGCCATGACCGGCAAACGCCTCTGGCATTTCCAGGCCGTGCATCATGATTTGTGGGATTACGACCTTCCCACACCTCCGGTTCTGGGATCCATGAAGGTAGAGGGAAAGAAGGTGGAGGTTGTCGTACAACCCACCAAAATGGGACATCTCTTTGTCCTGAACCGAGAGACGGGTAGGCCCATGTTTCCCGTAGAAGAGAAATCAGTTCCTGCCTCCCATATGCCCGGCGAGTCGAGCTGGCCCACACAACCCTTTCCCTCACCGGGTCTGCGCCTGAGCCCAACCACCCTGAACGCCGAGCAGGCCACTCGCCTCACCCCCAAGGCGCATCAACAGGTTTTAGGAGAACTTGAATCCATGGTAGTAGGCGATGTCTTCATTCCACCGGGTTATGAACGCTCGGTCGTACTTCCTCAATTCAACGGTGGCTGTGAATGGGGTGGGGCCGCTTTTGATCCCAACTCAAATACCGTCCTGGTCAATACCAGCAATGAGGCGGAATGGACATCCATGGTGGCCTCCAAGCCCAAAGAGGAAATGAGTCTCTTTGAGTTGGGTCGACATGTGTATCGGGCGGTTTGCGCCTTTTGTCATGGCCTTGGGACGCCTCAAAACCCAGCCTCACCTTCACTCGAAGGTATTGGGGATCGTTTATCCGAAGAACAGATTGCTTCGCTCATGGAAACGGGGCGCGGGCAAATGCCATCATTTGCCTCCTTCAGCGCACTGGAGAAGCAAGCCGTCACTCAATTCCTGCTAGGCAAAGGCAAGTCCGAGCGCATTCCAACCAAGGATTTGAATCTCAGCTACGCCGAAAACGTTCCCGTGGTAACCACAGGACATCATGATTGGCGGGATCCCGAGGGTTTTCCCGTGAACTCACGGCCTTGGGGAACCCTCAATGCCGTAGATCTGACAACCGGCCAGATCAAGTGGCAGGTGGCGCTGGGCACGTATCCCATGTTGGAAAAGAAGGGTCACTCACCCACCGGCACCTTTAATATCGGTGGGCCCGTGGTCACCGGCGGGGGGCTGGTTTTTATTGGCGCGGCCATGGATGAGCGTTTCCACGCCTATGACGTAGACACCGGGGCCTTGCTTTGGGAGTACCAATTGGAGTTTGGAGGCTATGCGACCCCTGCCACCTATGAAATCGAGGGCCGACAATTCGTGGTGATCGCGGCCGGAGGAGGCGGGAAACCCGGAACCCAAAAAGGCGATGCCTACTATTGCTTTGCCCTTCCTAACCCATAAAAAACTGGAAACCAACATCCTGATGCCTTCCACACCGTTGAATTGGCTCAAACGCCTGGGACTCTTCCTGGGAGCAATGCTGTTACTCTGCGTTCTGCTGGGTTGGATCGGCTGGCAATACGCGCATCCCTCAGTCAACCGAACCGATGGGGTGGTGTATGGAGAAAGGCATGGCAGGCCTTTGACCCTGGATGTCATTCAGCCAGCCAAAGGAGGCAATGGCCTGGGTATCGCCCTCATGGTCAGTGGGGGTTGGAAGTCAGGCCTTCCCGGCGCAAGCCCGGTATGGATGATGGCGCCATTGCTCCGGAAAGGATTCACGGTTTTTGCCATCAGTCATTTATCTCAACCGGAGTCTACGGTGATGGAAATCATTGAAGATGTTCAACGGGGGGTTCGGTTCGTAAGACATCATGCCTCGGACTACGGCATCCATCCGGACCGCATCGGGGTCACTGGGGGGAGTGCTGGGGGACATCTGTGCTTGATGCTGGCCACTGTGGGCGGGCCGGGAGACCAGAGCTCGGAAGACCCTGTGGATCATACTTCCAGTGCGGTGCAAGCTGTGGCTATTTTCTTTCCCGTCACCGATCTGTTGAATCTGGGAACCTCGACAGAGAACCCCGGAGATGGCGGCCCACCCAAGAGTTATGTGAAGGCATTTGGACCAGACGCCACCCTCATGGATGCATGGAAAATCATCGGGCAAAAGACCTCTCCCATCTACCACATACATCCCGAGATGCCGCCCATTTTAATTCACCATGGGGATGCCGATACCCTGACCCCTCTGGAACAATCCGAGTGGTTTGTGGAGCGAGCTCAAAAACAAGGCAATGACATTGAGCTGAAGGTGGTTCACGGAGTGGGCCACGGCTGGCCGACCATGACCCTCGACATTCACCGCTTCGCTGACTGGTTTGATCAGCGCCTGAATCCCACACCCTGAACCAGAAGGAGCACTTTTTCTGGTTGATCAGAGAGAGCCTGCTGGACGGGCGCTCCCCCGGAGCGCCTCATCGAACGCCCCCATCACCTCCTGCATGGAACGAACCCGTTCGGGCTCCTGCTCTGCGAGGTTGGTAGTCTCGGAAAGATCCCTACCCAGATGATAAAGCTCCACTTCCTTGGCCAGGCGAAGCTTCCATGGGCCTTTTCGCATAGCCTCCAGCTTACGACCGCGATAATAGAAATAATGGTCCCGGGGAGGTACCACGCGTTGACCGCGCATCATGGAAAACACATCCACGCCATCGATCACACGATCATTGGGTAAATCGACCTTAGCGAGGCCCGCAAGAGTCGGTAACAGGTCGATCGAAGCAATGATTTCCGAGCAGGTCGCCCCCTCTGGAATCACCCCCGGCCATCGCATGATGCAGGGCACCCGCATGCCTCCTTCATACGTCTGAAATTTGTATCCCCTGAGCGGAAGCGCCGATCCTCCATGACCATTCTTCAAATTCCAGGGACCATTGTCCGAGGTGTAGATAACCAAGGTCTTTTCCTCCAGCTTCAATCGCTTGAGGGTTTCGAGGATTTGACCGACGCCTGCATCCATTTCTTCAATGGTATCGCCATAGAACCCCCCCTTGCTGCGCCCACGAAAGGAAGGGGTGGCTGCCAGAGGAATGTGAGGCATGGTGTGTGGGAGATAGAGAAAAAAGGGCTTCTCCTGATGAGATTGAATAAACGATACAGCCTCCTGCGTGTAACGCTGGGTCAGGGTAGCCTGATCACAAGGATACTCCACCACCTCCTCATCTCGCATAAGGGGTACCCAATTTTTTCTCGGCTTTTCAGCTAGCATTTTTTCCCGGGTCATACCTTCTCGCCAAAACACTTTTTCAGCCAATGGGGCGCTCTGATCGATGGTCATGTCATTGCTGTAGGGAATCCCAAAATAATGATCGAATCCCTGTCGGGTGGGGAGAAAATCAGGATGATGCCCCAGGTGCCATTTGCCAATGCAGGTCGTTGCGTAACCAGCAGACTTTAGCATTTCGGCCAACGTGATCTCATTGGGGTGCAACCCGGTGGTATCTCTAGGGAGAAGCACTCCAGGAATATCGACCCGCGTGGGATAGCAACCGGTGAGCAATGCGGCCCGCGAGGGCGAACAAACCGAGTTCCCGGAATAAAAATCGGTGAACCGCATGCCCTCCTTGGCCAACTGATCCAGGTGGGGTGTCTGGATGTTGGGAGATCCATAACAACCGAGATCCTGATACCCCTGATCATCGGTCATGATGAGAATGATATTTGGAACCGACGCTTTCAGATTGCTGAGCCCTATCGCGGCGAGTAAGCAGATGGCGATGGAGCAGCTCTTGAACCAAGAGCGCCTGGATGTTCGATCCTTCTGTAAGTGGATGTTCATCGTTTGTTCAGGTTGATCAGTACTTGGCCACTTCACGATCCAGACCGCAATCCAAGGCCTTGGCCATTTCCTGCGCCTTGGAAAGCATCATACCCGCTTCACTGGCCACGGCAATGAACTGAAAACCCTCTTCGCGGCGGCGGATGGCAGACTCCACATTTGCCACATGAATCCCGGAGGCCACACCGTATTTCTTGCCAACTTCCTGCAAGTGCTTGAGCGCATCCACAAACACCGGATCATCACTGTCCCAACCTGGTTTTTTGCCCATCGACTTGAGCAGGTCATTGGGGCCAATAAAAAACGCATCCACTCCCGGCACACTCAGAATTTCTTCGGCATTTTCAATGGCCTTGATGTGCTCCAACTGCAGAACCAGGAGGATTTCTTCGTTGGCTCGCTCGTAATAGGTGGCCGGATCGGTCTGAAAGCTGACTGCGTGCAGCATCCCCCCAACAGAACGCGAACCCAAGGGCGCATAAAAGGTCGCATCTACGGCAAGCTCGGCATCTTCACGCGTGCAGACCATAGGCAAGATGACACCCCATCCCCCGTTATCGAGGACTCGCTTGATGTTCTCCCCAGTGTTCCAGGCAGGACGGGCCAAAGGAACGGTATGGGTGGATGCGATGGCAGAATAGCACAAGGACGCTGTCTCAACCCCAATGGGCATGTGTTCAATATTCAGGTTCAGCCAATCGAAGCCGACCTGGGCCATCAGGGTGGCTGTGGTGGGGTCGGGAATCGAGAGCCATGTGCCGATGCTGGCTTCGCCTCGTTTGAGCTTGGCTTTGACGTGATTGCTTTTCATCAGGAATTTTTTGGTGCAGGCTTGGAGGCTCGTAACTGAGGTTGGTCGAGCACCTCAGGATTCACCAGTAGGCCGGGGGTGCGACCCTCCATCAGATCCACGATGGCCTCCGCTGCCGCCATGCTGATACGTTCACCCGTCTCATGACTACTGGATGCCTGATGCGGTGACATCAGCAAGTTGGGGGTGGTTCGATAGGGATGGTCCTCAGGGAGCGGCTCCTGCACATAGGCATCGAGTGCAGCTCCTGCAATCACTCCCTGCTCAAGGGCCTCCATGAGGGCTGACTCCTGAACATGACCCCCACGAGCCGTATTGACCAGCAGCGCGGTGGGCTTCATCTGCTTGAGTTCTGCCTCACCCATCATCCCTTGGTTGGCATCCGTCAACGCCGCATGAATGGTCACGAAATCACTCTGCTTGAGGAGTGTTTCCAAATCGACAAACTCCACACCCATCGACTGGGCCTCTGGATGGGGCTGCACGTCATAGGCCAGGCACTTCATGTCAAACCCACTGGCACGCTTGGCAACCGCTCGGCCAATCCGACCACATCCGATGATGCCGAGCGTTTTCCCGCACATGTCCACGCCCCATTCGGTCTTCCAACCTCCTTCTCGCATGGTTTGATGCACACTATAGGTTCGCCGAGCCAGAGTCAGAAGCAGTGCAAAGGCATAATCCGCCACCGCATCATCTAGCAGTCCAGGCGTGTAGGCGACCGGAATCCCCGCGTGGGTGGCATCAGCAATGTTAATGGAGTCGTAACCCACTCCCCATCGGGAGAGGATTTTCAATCGGCTGGCCTGAGATGCGGCAAAAACAGACGCATCATAGGCATCCGGGCTGCAAAGTACCGCATCGTGGTCCTCCAGTTGTTCCAAAAGTTCATCTCCCTTGAGAGGCCCCCATTTGGGAGGAAGGGTGACTTGGCAGCCCTTTGCCTTGAGAAACTCAATGGCGGGCTTGCCCACCACGGCAAAGGTACGAGCAGTAATCAAAACGTTCCACGACATGAGAATCCGAGTTTACCCACCCGGTGGAACGCTTCAAGATCACATTGAGCCACCGCAGGTTAGGAAAGGAGGGCTTCGCCTCATTGACAGCCCTTGAGGCTGGGATACATTGCCGTGCTCATGGCCAGGACCCAACGAGATTCCTACATCAAGCTTCGCGGTGTGCGACAGAACAATCTGAAGCATTTCGACTTGGATCTGCCCCTGGGCAAATTGATCGTCATCACAGGATTGAGCGGATCCGGAAAAAGCTCTCTTGCCTTTGACACACTCTATGCGGAAGGACAACGACGCTACATCGAGACCTTCACACCTTATGCCCGTCAATTTTTTGACCGGATGGACAAACCACAGGTCGATCGTATCGAAGGGATTCCCCCAGCCATTGCCATCGAACAGCGCAATACCGTCAAAACGACGCGCTCCACCATCGGTACGATGACCGAAATCTGTGACCACACCAAAGTGCTATGGGCCACCAAGGCCTCGCTATTCTGTCGTGGTTGCGGAGAGCCGGTCATCGCGGAAGATCCCCAGACCTTGTGGCAGATCTGGTCGGCAAAAAGGTCCGGAGAACCCGTGCTGATCACCTTTGAAGTACCGACTAGCAAGGAATGGGGGCTGGAAAATGCCTTGGACCTGATTGCGCAACAGGGCTACACACGCCTATTGATTCAAGGCCGAATCACTCCACTGGAATCTGCCTTGGAGGCACTGCAGGGCCCCTTCCCCGAGCACCTCTGCGTGATACAAGATCGCATGATGCTCAAATCATCCCAAAGGCCCCGATTTATCGAGGCCTGTGAGGTGGCCTACCAGTTTGGCAAAGGGTATCTGCAAATACATCCATTGACCGAGGACAGAAAAAGTCTGCTCAAGACTCAAAATCACTCGATGGCCCGACATTGCGCGGCTTGCGAGCAAGATTATTCAGAACCTTCGGCTTCCCTTTTCAGTTTCAACCACCCCGCCGGTGCCTGTCCTGAATGCCGTGGATTTGGGCGAGTGATCACCATCGACTATGGCCTGGCTATCCCAGACCACCGCCTCTCTCTGGAAGAAGGAGCCGTTCGACCCTGGCAGACAGGGCAGGGGGTGGAGTGCCAGAAAGACTTGCTTCAGTTTTGTCGGCGCAGAAAGATCCCCACTCGGAAACCTTTTGAGAGCCTGACTCCCACTCAACAGACTTGGGTAATCCAGGGAGATCCGGATTATGGCACGGATGCCGATCATCAGTGGCCCAAGGCTTGGTATGGGGTTAAGGGTTACTTTGATTGGCTGGAATCCAAATCCTATAAGATGCACGTGCGTGTGCTCCTTTCGAGGTATCGATCCTATCAACTGTGTCCCGAGTGCCAGGGAGCCCGACTCCAGCCTGAATCCTTGAACTACCGCATGCCTTTGCCGGGGAAAGCATCCTCTTGGATAGACCTACCGGGCTTCTATCGGCTGCCTCTCAACGAGGCTCTGGAAGCAGTTCAGGGCTGGCAGAAAAGCTTTCGACCCAAGAGAACAGAGCCGCTGGGGATGGTGCTGAAAGAAATGTCCTCCCGACTTTCGTTCATGGTAGAGGTCGGGCTGGAATACCTGAGCCTGGATCGCCCCACCCGCAGTCTCTCGGGGGGAGAAACCGAACGCGTGAATCTCACCCGCTGTTTGGGCAGCCGGCTGATCCACACCCTTTATGTACTCGATGAACCCAGCGTCGGACTCCATCCCCGAGATACCGACCGACTGATCCACTTGCTCAAAGCTCTCAGGGATCATGAGAACACGGTGGTCGTCGTCGAACATGAATCCAGCATGATGGAGGAGGCCGATGAGATCATTGATATAGGTCCTGGCCACGGAAAAAGTGGTGGCTCCTTGATGTTTCAAGGCCCACCCTCCAAGCTCAAACGCCATAAGGCATCCCTCACCGGCCAATATCTGGGAGGTCACCGAACCATCGATGCCTTCAAGGGGAGATCCAAACCCTCCAAGGGCAAGGACCGTTGGCTCAAACTGCGTGGTGCGACCAAGCACAATCTCCAGAATCTTTCTGTCGACATTCCACTGCACCGCTTGGTCTGCGTAACCGGTGTCAGTGGTTCCGGGAAAACAACCCTCATCAGGGATGTGCTCATTCCACAACTGAAAGACAGCCTTCATTCAGATCTTCCATCGGAAAAAAGGTTTGAAGATGAAGACGGACAGGAGCCGAACGGTAGCTTACAAAGCGCTTCAACAACCCAAGTGAGCGGTGAGGAAAGCATCCATGAAACGGTGCTGGTGGACCAATCCCCTATTGGACGCACCCCGCGCTCTAATCCGGCGGTTTACATCGGGGCCTTTGACGCTATCAGAGATCTCTTTGCGCGATCCGAAGAAGCCCTTGATCGCGATTTCACCTCGGGGCATTTCAGTTTTAATTCCAAGGCTGGACAGTGTCAGCACTGCAAGGGCGTGGGCTTCGAAAAAATCGAGATGCAATTCCTAAGTGATGTCTTCATTCGATGCCCCGAATGCCATGGTCGCCGCTATCGCTCAGTAGTAATGGAGGTCACTCTCAAAGAAACCACATTGGGGAGCCAAGCTCGCGAGTGGAGCATTGCCGACCTGTTGGAGGCCACCGTGGATGAGGCCATGGATTTCCTCCACTACTGGAAAGACACTCGCCCAGCGCAAAAAGCCATGGATGGCCTGCAATGGTTGCAAAAGGCAGGATTGGGCTATCTGCAAGTAGGACAACCGATTCACACGCTCAGTGGCGGAGAGAGCCAGCGCCTTAAGTTGGTCAAGCACCTGGCGGCAATTTCTACCAAGAAGACCCAACTGGCTCACTGTCTCTATGTCTTCGATGAGCCCACCACAGGGCTTCATTTCGAAGATGTTCGCATCCTGCTGGATCTTTTTCAGGACCTGGTGGATTCAGGCCATTCGGTCATCATGATCGAACACCACATCGATGTTATCCGTAGTGCGGATTGGGTCATCGACCTGGGACCCGAAGGAGGTTGCAAGGGAGGAACGTTGGTCGCCTGTGGCCCGCCTTCGGCCATCATGAAATGCAAGGAGAGTTATACGGGACGCGCCCTACTGCAATCGCTCAAGACCCATGCATCAAGTGACCTACAAATCCGCGCTCGATCAAATAGGAGTATGCCAAATGGACCTCGTCGGAAAAGGGCTGCTCGGTCTGGTAACCCAGCTTAGGATAAGCCATGATTCGCTGAAGATCGCCGACCATGACTTCGGCCACCATGCGTGGTGGAAGCGCTGAATGGCAGTAGTCATCGAAACTCATTTGAGGTGAAGTGACCTGCCACTGCACCTCGGGCCACTGACAACACAGGGAGGCCCAGGCCCGTCGCTCCATGTAGGGTTTTTGAATCGCAATGGCGCGCTGCACCTGCCAGCCATGTTGAGCAAGCAACTCCTTGGAAAATTGGATGTTTTCTCCGGTATTGGAGGCCCTGGGTTCCTTGATGAGTGCAGACTCTGGTACGCCACAAGCAATGGCCCTTTCGGCAATCATTTCTGCCTCAGGTCGTTCAAAATGACCACGAGTCCAGTTGCCAAAGCCACCGGTAAAGCAAAGTCGGGGGGCCATGTTCTCATGAAACAGCTCAGCCGCTCGATCTCCGACTCGAAGATCATGACTGCCGAGAATAAGGATCAAGTCTGCAGGCTCCAGCGGGTGATTGAGGCGATGGTAGTCCCACAGCTTGCGCGCCGCCTGATCAATCGACTCATCCCAGGGTAAATGATCAAAGGACATGCGTTCCTAGCGACGTCTTCGGCGCATCAAGCTGCCCCCACGCCGCCTGGGTTTCCATGAACGCCCTGCATTTCCCAGAGTCGAGCGTGTTTTGGGTTCTGAGGATCTGGGCTCAAGGCCCTCAATCAAATCTCGATGCAGTTTTTGACCGGTCAGTCGTTCGATGCTGACCAAGGCATCCCAGTCCTTGCGACACACCAGTGAAATCGCCGTGCCCGTCGCATCGGCTCGCCCCGTTCGGCCAATACGATGGATGTAGTCTTCGGCCGTGTTAGGAAGATCAAAATTGAAAACATGGCTCAAATTCTTGAAATCCAAACCGCGAGCAGCGATGTCCGTCGCCACCAGTAGCTTGATCTTGCCATGGTGCATTTGATCCATGGTTTTCTTGCGCGCCGTTTGTTTCAAATCACCATGCAAAACAGCCACCTCGTTGCCCTGGCGCTGCAGGTGGCTGACCAAGGCATCCGCCCCTCGCTTGGTGGCCGTAAAGATGACGGCCTGGGTCACGTCCTCCGTCTTCACATAATGAGCCAACAGATGATGCTTGTGAGTGGCATCATCGGCCCAGTGAATGCGCTGGCTGATTTGCTCATGCTTCTTGACGTTACTGGTCAGCTGAATGGACTCAGGATCTTTGAGGAAGGATTGAGCCATTCGCAACACCTGCCCTTCCAGCGTCGCGGAAAAAAGCAGGGTTTGTCGCTGTTCGGGGACCGCAGCCACAATTCTTCGTATGTCTCCAATGAACCCCATGTCCAACATGCGATCGGCTTCATCCAATACCAAAAATTCCAAGCGCGAAAAATCCAGGCGGCCTTGCCCCATGTGATCCAGTAATCGTCCTGGAGTCGCAATCAAGACATCGACCGGACGCTTGAGCATTTGAATCTGAGGGCCATACGCCACACCTCCTACTAAAGATCCCTGGGGACACTTGATGAACTTGCTGAACGCCGTGACGTCCTTTTCCACCTGCTGAGCCAGTTCCCGTGTCGGTGCCACCACCAGACATCGAGGCCCAATGCTTTTCTTGGTGGGCTTGCGCTGTAGCAATTGATGCAGGATGGGCAGAACAAAAGCTGCGGTTTTACCGGTTCCCGTTTGAGCCGACCCCATGAGGTCCTCTCCGTCGAGAATGACCGGGATGGCTTGTTGCTGAATCGGGGTGGGTTCTTGAAAGCCACAGGCTTCCACTGCCTTGAGAAGGCGTTCGTCGAGATTAAGATGTTCGAATGACATAGATGTCGTGCATACTGGCTCGCTTCCTCTTGAGTGAGAAAGCCATCAAAGACGAGCTTCATGCCAGGCGATGCACGGGACGGTAAGGACGGGAGATTTTCCTGAACTGCAAGCCCCTGCTTGCTTTCTTGGCGGGCGACATGCCCACCAAAGCTGCTTCATTGATGATTCTTTCTGTTGAAGCAGTAAGCTCTCTAATGATGTGAGCGTTGGGAGGATAGGTGCGCCACCGGCGCACAAAAAGCAAGCCAAAAAAACGATCCAGACTGGTATCTGGGTAGCTGATTTTCCATGCTCAACCCATGGGGGATCACATTCTATCCGCTTCCACTGCCATCATACTCGTTGAACCTTCTCATCCTGGGAACATTGGGGCCGTCGCCCGAGCCATGGGTAACATGGGGGCCACCGATCTGCGTCTGGTCAACCCAGCCAACCCCCTGCATCCTGAAGCCATCGATCGGGCAACCCGGGCCGAATCCATTCTGCGCCAGGCTCGGACCTTTGAGAATCTGGAGACAGCGATTGCCGATCTGGAGCGCGTCTATGGGACGACAGCAAGGGAAAGAGCCAGACACGACAGGGTCATTGCCTTACCCGAACTGATGGAGGAGTGGCCCACCGGGAGTGGCAAGGTAGGACTGGTTTTTGGGAGAGAAAGCAGTGGGCTGACCAACCAGGAATTGGACCTCTGCAGTCGTTTGATGCGCATTCCCACCTTTGGGGAAGTGTCATCCCTCAACCTCTCGCATGCCGTGATGGTCAGCCTATATGAGATTCAGCGCTTGGAGAAACCCATGCGGCAAGATACCAGGTCTTCAGACCCTTTGGCCGATGTCGATGCCATTCAGGGCTTGCTCCGACACCTCAAGGGGTCCATTCAAAGAACAGGATTTCTTCGGCCTCACCAGGAAACCGAGATCATGGAGCGGTTCTCCAATTTTTTTGCCAAGGACAATCCCACGGCACTGGAGATTCGAATGTGGCGAGGCGTTTTTCATCGCATGGACCTCAAGCTGGAAGGCCTGCATGAGAATGCATCGAGTGGAACAACATCGATGATCGATCCCGCGCGAGAAAGCCGGGCTGATGCCCAAACCTGATATCCAAACCCTCAGCCTTGCGATAGAAGAGATTCTGGAAGATCGCTGATGCCGCACCCTTTCAAAAGCACGGTCTTCTCTCGAGAGGTATGACCGCGGGTGATTTGAAGGGTCGACTTTGAACGTCCCAACCCTTTCGAGAGAAAGCTCAACAATCGTTGGTTGGCTGCCGCGTCCACAGGCGGGGCCGCGATGCGAATCTTGATGCAGTCCCCCTGAGGGCCGATCCATTCATCTCGACGGGCATTGGGTTGGACGCGAAGCCGCATCCACACACCTTCGCGATGAGATCCAAGGCACTTGCGCTACGAAACTTCGATCATGGTCCCTTTTCAGAAGCCTTGAGATGAAACAGGCACTCAGGGCCTGG
>Ga0181584_10003048_pt1 | contig 12877 bp, 11 predicted proteins | sample 071ome_30_FD_132462 | JGI IMG/M metagenome (GOLD analysis project Ga0181584, IMG submission 132462) | Coastal salt marsh microbial communities from the Groves Creek Marsh, Skidaway Island, Georgia - 071406AT metaG (megahit assembly) | ecosystem: Environmental > Aquatic > Marine > Intertidal... | reverse complement strand
GACCAGAAGCGTGTTGATAAACGGAACGCAAACACTGCTGACCAAAGCAGCCGTCCAGTTTTCTGAAAAAATTAAATAAAGACTATCTTTGCCAGAGTCACTAACTAATATAAATATATTTATAAGTCTAAAAAATATAAAACGAGCATTTATTAACGAAATTGTTCTTTAAAAATATGCTCTCAAAAAGGAAGGGGGCTAGGGCGTTGAACATTTCGCCAGCCCGTTTGCTAGGCGCTCCAGTAAATCATTATAAGCCGTGTTGGAGGTGTTTCTGGCTACTCCTGAGGGGTTGACCTCGATCACCAGCAGATCTGTATTTGAAAAAACAGAGGCGACCACATTATTTTCAAGTTGCGTTTCGGCCAGTAAACAGGCCTTTGGCATATTTCTCGTCAATGCATATAGCTCTGCAATATGGCCAGGAGAAGGCGCTTCATTTTCGCGGTTATATAAAGTGCCAGCTATTTCCAGACCAAATCGGTTTTCGAAATAGGCAAAGGCGGCGTGCTGGGCAAAAATAGGAGCAAGGCGGCTTGTGGCAACAATCTTTTCCATTCTTCTTTGCAGGGCAGCTATATTACGGTCAGCGGCCAGCGCATTTGCATGGTAGATATCGGCATTTTCCGGGTCATGCAGGGACAGGGTTTGAGCGATTATTTGCAGCCAGACACGCGCATTTTCGGGGTCAAGCCATAAATGGGGATCGATGCCGCTATTGTCATGCCCAGCTTCATTTTCATGCTTGTAATGATCTTTTTTATCTTGATGGTCATGGTCGTGATTATGTTCATGATGATGGGTATGATTATCCTCGCCCGTGGCCAGTCTGGTAAGCCCTTCAACCTTCATCAGGGAAATAATTTTGGCATCCGCTGCCAGAGTGTCAAAAGCCGGTCGCAGCCACGGGGTTAATTCCGGACCAATCCAGAAAATAATATCTGCCTGTTCGATAGTGGCAGCCTCGGAGGGGCGCAATTGATAATGATGAGGATCGCTGCCTGGCCGCAGAATAACAGACGGCGTGCCTGTTCCGGCCATTACCTGTGCCACCAGCCCGTAAATCGGGGTGATGTCTGTTACTACCCGCAAATTCGCCTGGCTGACTTGCGGAAAAAGAAGCAGAAACGATAACAGGAAAGGGAGGGTGGAACGCATTATTTTTTCCTATATGTTATAATATAACAGTTTAAATTTTTTTGATGTTATAGTATAACAATGCTATCAAGGCAAATGAAAATTGGCGCAGGCAAAAAACGCTACAGATCGATAAATCGAAACAAGGGGGCAGGATATGGCCAGCTCGGGCTTTCACACACATGACCATGTAAAATGTGTCGCAGAAGCGCTAGGCGCACTGGAATCCTATTGCCGGACAGAAGGATTGAAATTTACTGCGCTTCGCAGGCGGGTATTTGAGCTGTTGCTGGAAGAGCATAAGGCGATGGGCGCCTATGATATTCTGGACAGATTGCGCGCCGAAGGCTTTAGTGCCCAGCCGCCTATAGCCTATCGCCATCTTGATTTTCTGGTTACTCACGGTTTTGCCCACAAGATTGAACGGCTAAACGCCTTTATTGCCTGTACCCATATTGGCGCCCTGCATGACCCGGCCTTTTTGATTTGCCGTGAATGTCGAACGGTCAGCGAAACAATGTCCGACAGCTCTATCCTAGCCTTGCACCACCGTGCGAGTGATGCAGATTTTCAGATAGAGGAAAGTGTGGTTGAAGCCATCGGCACTTGTCCGGATTGCCGGTAGGGAAGGGAGCGGGAAGATGGCGTTAATCGAGGCAAAAAACCTGTCGGTTAAAATGGACAATAAGCTGATTCTGCAACCCTTTGATTTTACGATTGATGCGGGCGAGATTGTCACTATTGTCGGACCAAACGGGGCAGGCAAGACCAGCTTTTTGCGCGCCCTAATAGGGGCAGTGCCACTGGCCAGTGGCCAGCTTGTCACCAGACCGGGCTTGCGTATTGGCTATGTTCCGCAAAAGCTGCATATTGATGCCGGCTTGCCGCTTACCGCAGAACGATTTTTGAATCTGCCGCAAAAAGCAGAGAAAAAATTATTGCAGGAAACACTGGAATTCACTGGAATTTCAGGGTTGTTGCAGGTGCAGATGCGGGATTTGTCGGGGGGCGAGTTGCAACGAGTATTGCTGGCACGGGCATTATTGCAACACCCGCATATATTGGTGCTGGATGAAGCGACCAGAGGGCTGGATCATCTGGCAGCCGCCGCTTTTTACCAGCAAATAGAACGTGCCCGAAGCGAGCGCGGTTGCGCTGTTTTGATGGTGAGCCATGAATTACACGTGGTGATGGCAGCCTCTGACAGGGTGGTCTGCCTGAACGGTCATATTTGCTGTCAGGGCAGCCCGGAACAGGTGGCGATTACACAAGAATATAAAGCCCTTTTTGGTGATGATGCCTATGGGGTGATGGCGCTTTATCGCCACGATCATGACCACCACCATCATCATGAACATCACCACGACCATCACAACCATGACCAGCATGACCATTCGGGTCAGGTGGCACCCTAGCCAGAAGACAGGTTTTTAAATATGCTGGAATTACTGGATAATTTTATGATGCGCGCAGCCCTGGCCGGGATTGGCATGGCACTGGCTTGCGCGCCTCTGGGCTGTTTTGTGGTATGGCGGCGTATGGCCTATTTTGGTGATGCGACCGCGCACGCGGCCATTTTGGGTGTCTGTCTGGGGCTGGCATTATCTTTGCCTGTCACTTTTGGCATTTTGATCAGCTCTGTTGCGATGGCGTTATTTGTCGCTGCTTTTCAGGCACGTGGCTATGCCAGTGACACAATCCTTGGGGTGATGGCCCATTCTGCCCTTGCCTTTGGTCTGGTGACCGCCGCGCTGTTTCAGGATGTCCGCATTGATTTAATGGCCTATTTGATCGGAGATATTTTAACAGTTGGCCGGGCAGAGCTTGTGCTAATCTGGTGCGGGGCAGGGCTGGTGATAGGCCTGTTATCCTGGCGATGGTCACCGCTGATTACCGCAACCTTGAATCAGGAGCTGGCCGTTGCCTGCGGGGTGAATCCCGGGCGCGAACAGCTGATTTTATCGCTGGCATTGGCGATTGTTGTAGCGGTTGCGATAAAAATTGTTGGCCTGTTGCTGATAGCAGCAATGCTGATCATACCCCCTGCTACGGCGCGTATCTGGGCAAACGGTCCTGAAAAAATGGCGATATTTGCCGCCATGCTGGGCGTTGTGGCGGTGCTTGGTGGCCTGCAGCTCTCGCTTTATTTCGATACGCCAACAGGGCCTAGCATTATATGCCTTGCCAGCGCTTTGTTTGTTTTTGGAAATCTGGCTTCGATATGGCGTAACTCTGGCAATTGATAGGCCAGGTTGATTTTGCTTAAATAGCGAGGCGCTAATTTAGATGATTGACGGGCTTTACCCAACAGGCATAGGTTGGAAATAGAGGGGATATGACACGCCCCATCTCGCGGGAGTATTCATCATCGCTATTCAGCCCCTAACCTCTGATATCATTCCCAGAACACCGACGCGCGCCGATAATATCAAAGGGGCGGCGTTTATGTGCCTGTCGATGTTTGTGTTTTCTGCGGTAGATGCACAGGCCAAATTTCTAACAGAAATTTTTGACCCGTTTCAGGTTGTCTGGATGCGCCAGATGGGGCTGTTTGTCGGGGTGGTGGTGTTATTGCTCTGGCGCGGGACAGCTATCCTTAAAACACAAAAAGTCGGCCTGCAACTTAGCCGCGGTGCCTGTGCGGCCTTATCGGCCTCGCTCTTTGTTATCGGGGTGTCTTATGTTCCGCTGGCCGATGCGGTGGCGGTAACCTTTATTGCGACCTTGCTGGTCACTATTATGGCTGCCCTGTTGCTGGGCGAATATGTGGGTATTCACCGCTGGACAGCGGTTTTGATGGGGTTTGCGGGTACACTGGTTATTATTCGCCCCGGTTTTGACAGTTTTCACCCCGCCCTTATCCTGCCATTGATTGCGGCCAGTTTATTTGCCGGGCGACAGATAATTTCGCGCTTTTTATCCGGTATTGACCGTACCGAAACCACGATAGCCTATACCGCGATTGCCTCTACTTTTTTGCTTAGCCTGCCGCTGCCATTTGTGTGGCAAAATCCGCAAAGCCAAGCCGAATTTCTGTTGATCTTTGGTATGGCCAGCATGGCGGCTATGGGCGAATTACTGGTTATCAAGGCATTGGAAATTGCCTTGGCTGTTGTGGTCTCTCCCATGCAATATACGATTATTATCTGGGCCAGTTTTTACGGCTTTATGATATTTGACCAATTACCGGATAGTTATACGCTTGGCGGGACAGCTATTATTATTATATCCGGGCTTTATACACTGCATAGAGAGCGTCTGCATACCCGTCAAAAACAGGGGTAGACCAGAGTAAAAACAAGTAATGACAAAATTCCTTAATGGCGGGATTCTTTTATCCTGACAGTTGCGATAGGCCTGTCCGACTTTCAATAAAAGAACCAGACAGCAAAGGGGGTTTTTATCATGGCATCAAAACCGAATTTCCTTATTTTCATGGTTGATCAGCTAAATGGCACGCTGTTTCCAGGCGGGATGCCCGCAGATTTTCTTAAAGTTCCCCATTTGCGCCAGCTGGCCAGCCATTCGGTACGCTTTACTCGTAATTATACGGCCAGCCCTTTATGCGGGCCTGGCCGGGCCTCTTTTATGTCTGGCCAATTGCCCTCGCGAACGGGAGTATATGATAATGCGGCTGAATTTAGCTCGGCCATTCCAACCTATGCTCATTTCCTTCGGCTGGCTGGCTGGCAGACAATTTTGTCCGGTAAAATGCATTTTGTGGGCCCTGACCAGCTACATGGTTTTGAAGAACGTCTTACTACCGATATTTACCCGGCTGATTTTGGCTGGACGCCTGATTACCGACAGCCCGGACAGCGCATAGACTGGTGGTATCATAATCTGGGCTCGGTGACCGGGGCAGGGATAGCCGAGACCACCAATCAGCTGGAATATGATGATGAGGTTGCCCATTTTGCCTGTCAGAAACTCTATCAGCTTGCCAGAGGTCGGGAAGACCGGCCATGGTGCCTGACGGTCAGCTTTACCCATCCCCATGATCCCTATGTGGCACGGCAGAAATACTGGGATTACTATGCAGATTGCCCGGCCTTGCACCCGGATATTCCGGCGCTGGATTTTGACCAGCATGACCCCCATTCCAGGCGGCTTTTTATCGCTAATGATTATCAAAATTTTGATATATCGCCCAGTGACATCGCCCGTTCGAGGCGGGCATATTTTGCCAATATTTCCTATCTGGATGAAAAAATTGGTGAAGTGCTTGCAGTGCTGAAAAATACCAGCATGGAGGAGGATACCATTATTTTATTCTGCTCGGATCATGGCGATATGCTGGGCGAACGCGGCTTATGGTTCAAGATGAGCTTTCTGGAAGGATCGGCCAGAACCCCTCTGCTGATTTCTGCGGCCGACCTGAAATCTCAAAAGATAGATATGGCGGTGTCAAATCTGGATATTCTGCCCACCTTATGCGATCTGGCAGGGCTGGATATGACCCAGATTCAACCCTGGACAGATGGCGAGAGCTTACTGCCCATCATCCTGAGCGATAAACAGCGCGCACCTGTGCCCATGGAATATGCTGCCGAAGGCTCAAACGCCCCTTTGGTGGCATTGGTTGAGGGGGAGATGAAATATATTGTCTGCGCCCTTGACCCGGATCAGATGTTTGACCTGGCAGCTGACCCCTATGAGCAGGTCAATCTGGCAGATGCGCCGCGCTGGGCAGAGACAGCCCGGAAAATGCGCCGGAAGATAGAGGAAAAATGGTCATTATCTGCCTTTGATGATGCGGTGCGCCATTCGCAATCACGGCGGCTGATTGTCTATCAGGCCTTGCGAAATGGCAGTTATTTTCCCCGGGATTATCAGCCATTACAGCAAGCCAGCGAGCGATATATGCGCAATCACATGGATTTGAATATCCTGGAAGAACAGCAGCGTTTCCCGCGCGGGAAATAAGGCTGAGCTTTCTATTTTTCAAAAGAGCATAAAAAAATTTTACGATATGCACGTTCCTCTACTTGTTTTTTGAGAATTTTTGCTCGAAAGTTGTTCAGCCTTGCAGATCCCCTGCAAGATAAGGATAGCGCGAGAGGCAGTCTTGCCGCATCGCGGCCAATGACAAGTAGAAATGGATAAAGATATGTCAGCGATTACCCCTGATTTGTTAGATAATATTCGCAGTCAATTTGCCCAGATTGATAGCTGCCCGGTACAGGGACAGCGTGTGTTTTTTGAAAATGCTGGCGGGGCGCTTACCCTCAATAGCGTGGTGGATTGCTCAAAAACCTATGCCGCAATTCCCGATAATCAGGGGCGGGATAATCCTGGCTCGCACGAGCTGGTACGGGTGATTAACCAGGCAAAGGCCGATTTGCGGGTCTTTATGAATGCCCCGGATGGCCAGTTTTTCGTTGGGGAAAGCGGCACAGAACTGATTTTCAGATTGGTGATGAATGCCTGTCTGGGTACCGCATCAGACGGGATTGTTCTTGGCTCGACGGTTGAGCATCCTGCCACCAGAAGTGCCTGTCATCGCTGGGCGGCCATTTCTGGCAAAACACACAAGCTGATCGCCCATGATGATGCACGCGGTTTGGTGAGCGCAGAAGATTATGCCAAAGCGGTAACCCCTGATACGCGCGTTGCGACAATTTTGCATACTTCGCCTGTTACCGGTATGGGCATGGATGTGGCGGCGATTTCCAAAGCTATTCGCGCGGTTGCCCCGGATTGCTTTATCATCGTGGATGGTATTCAGCACGCTGCCCATGGGCTGATGGATATCGCGGCCTATAATATTGATGGCTATGTGATCTCGCCTTATAAAATGTTTTCGCGTCATGGCTATGGTCTGGCCTGGATTTCTGATCGCCTAACCCATTTGCCGCATGACAGCCTGGTTGATGGGCCAGCTGAAAATTGGGAGCTTGGTACACGCGATACTGGCTCTTATGCCACTATGCTGGAAGTGATGAATTATCTGGATTGGCTGGGTGGACAGGTTGCCCCCGATGCAAAGGGCCGGGACAGATTTGTTGCTGCTGGTAAGGCTATCCATGACCATGAAAAAACCCTGACAGATGCGATGATCCATGGGACAGGCAATCTGGACGGGCTGGCAGAAATGGAAAAGGTACATATTATTGGCGGGGTGGATAACCCGGCACGTGAAGGGTTGGTCTCTTTATATGTGGACGGTATGTCTTCTGTGGATGTGGTTGCCAAATTAAATGCCCAAGGCATCCGCACCCATCTTCGCAAAGCAGACCATTATTCTGGCAATATCCTGAACCCTCTGGGGCTGGATGGCTGTGTTCGGGTGTCGATGTGCCATTACAATTCCACTCATGAGGTGGCACAATTCCTAGCCGCGATGAAAGAAATAGCTGCCTAGATTAAAGATAAAAAAATCAGCTGGCCGGCGATTGTTTCTGCCGAGAGATGATCGCCAGCCCGCCAAAAACCAGCACACAAGCCAGAATATGAAACAGATGTAATGCCTCATTTAAAATGAGGATACCAAGTGCTGCGCTATAGACAGGTACCAGATTGCTGAACACGCCCGCCCGCGCAGGGCCAATTAAATCGACCCCCCGCATATAAAATATCTGGGATAAAAAAGACGGCACAAGTGCCACAAACAGGATAACCAGCCAGCTTTGTATATCATCTGGCCATAATAGGCCGGTGGTCAGGCTTTCAGCTAATAACAGGGGCAGCGATAACAGCCATGCCGCAATCGCCAGAAAGAACATCATTGTGAAATTGCCTATTTGCGGGCGGTTACGCAATCCGATCGTATAGCCGCTATAGAACAGACAGGCCAGCAACATCAGCCAGTCCCCCTGATTTATAGCCAGCTGAGCCAATATCTGGATATCGCCCTTTGCGATAATAATGACCACCCCTATCATGGTCAGGGCTGTGCCAGCCAGTTGCAGGCTGGTTAGTCGATTGCGAAAAATAATCGCTGCGCCGAGGATAATATAGGCAGGCATGGTGCATTGAATAATGCCTAGATTAATCGCGGTAGTATATTGGGCAGCGGTATAAAAAAGGGCGTTAAAAAAGGTAAAGCCAAAACCGGCCATTGCAAATACCCATTTCAGCCGTCCCTTTATCAGGGGCAGTGCCTTTGGCCAGCTATGGCGCTGGGTATAGCCCAGCAATCCGGCGACAATCGTCCAGCGCATAAAGACAATCACCATGGGCGATATCTCGCCTACCGCCAGGCGTCCAGCAACCGTGTTGCCTGCCCAGCCAAGCGCGGCCAGCGATAAAATGAGGGGCGCATTGGAATAAATATAGCGCCTGAAAAATTCGGTCATAAAATGCAGTTGCCTGTTATTTCTGGCTTAGAATAAAGCCGGTCAGCGTATCGGCCAGGACGTGTGGCTGTTCCACACATGGAATATGCCCAGCCCCCTTGATAAGTTTGAAATCTGCGCCGGGGATCATATTGGCCATCTCCAGCACCAATTCAGGCGGGGTTGATCCATCTTCTTCGCCCACCACGCACATAACCGGCAGGTCGATTTTCGCGGCATCCTCGCGCAAGTCTGTATCGCGAATAGCGGCTGCTGTCCCTAAATACCCTTCTATTGGCACACGCAAAAACATATTGGAATAACCATCCAGCTCTGCTGTGTGATGGCTATGAAAATTCTGGGTGAACCAGCGTTCCATATTGGCTTTCAACAATCCTGCCATACCTTCACGCCGGGCAATTTCCATGCGCTCTTCCCACATGGGCTCTGTACCGATTTTCGGGGCGGTATCGCATAACACAAGCGAGGAGACCAAATCCGGCCGCAGCTTTGATAAGCGCATTGCAATAAGCCCGCCCACAGACAGCCCGCAAATCACTGCATTGGAAATTTCCAGCCTGTCCATCAGCGCGATTAGGTCATTGGCATGATCATCTATCTGATAGGGGGAATGGCCGATATCGGACAGCCCATGCCCGCGCTTGTCATAGGTCAGCATCGGGAATTTCCCGGCCATTTGGACAATCACATCGCGCCAGATACGAAAATCGGTCGCCAGCGAGTTGATAAAGACAATGGTAGGCGCATCTTCGGGCCCGCTAATTTGCTGGTAATGAAGGGTGATATTATTAAGGGATACAAATTGCATAGCCTTGTCTTTCCTTAAAACAGATGATGCACAAAAATTAAAATATAAAAAAATATAAATATTCAAAATATACTGGTTGAGGCCAGCTGGAATATAGCGTCATGTTGTCATATAAAAGGGTGAAAAACCAGCCCTGATTAGCCCTGTTTACCGGGCAGGTAAATCGGGCTGTAACAGCCGGCTTATCCGGCCAATAATCAGGGGCGTGAGATATAATGGCACCTGATACATGGCCGTAAATAGCGCGAATACAGGCTCAGGCGGAAGGGCAGCAAAATAGAGCCCGACATTACGATTGCCCGTAACAATGGCCAATACCTGAAGGGGGGCAGCTTGCCGGGCAAAAATATAGCCGAGACCCAATAATAGAATTTGCGCGCCCATATTCATCGCAAATGCCAGCGCACATAAATAAAAGGCCAGCACAGGTTGCTGTATGATAACCACCGCTACCCCGTTAAAAACAGGAATTAAGAAGACAAGCATCGCCAGAGCAGACAGCCCGTCAAAGACATGGCGATTATCCTCTATTTTTTTTCGCCCCAGATAGGATTGTCCCAAATAGGCAATGAAGGTGCCGCCGCAAATCATCCCGGCCAGTTTGAAAAATAGTGCCAGCTGATCAATCGCCGCGATATCCGATAACAGCCAGCCTGCCATAAATGGTCCGGTAAAGGGCGCAGCAAGGCTGGTCAGAACCACCACTTCCATGGCAAGAGCCGCACGAAAGCCCAGCAAGGTACATATCCAGACGGTAGAGGCAATGGGCGGGGCAACGGCAAACCAGATAAGGCTGGGATAATAAAGGGTCGCAAGGCCGCTTAACTGTCCCAGCATTACATATAAAATAGGGATAAGGCACAAAATAAACAGGGTGATAGAAAGGGTAAGGGCCAGTCTTTTAAAGGTAAAGGCCAGCAAGGCTGTTGCCTTTAAATCAAGGCGTATCATCGAGGCAGCATAAATAAAAGTGATATTTATCGGCAGGATGATATCCCAGCGCAATGCCATATCCGGCAGGATAAGGGCAATTAAAATCCCGACAGGCAACGCCAGGCGTGCATGGCGACCAAGGCCGCGTAAAGCGGATAGAACCACTTTTACCCCTCCTCGGATGGCAGGGCAAATGCCCGCGGGGACAAGCTGGCCTGAAACCATAGAATAAAATTATATATCGAAAAAACCGGCAGGCCGGTTGCCGCGCGGATAGCTGCTGCATAGGGTACCATATTGGTACATTCCAGCACGATTGCCCCGATAGACGGGTCTTTGGCTAACTGCAGGGCAGCATCGATATTATCGCGGCGGGCGGCTGCAATATCCATTTCGGCTTCGCTATCCAGAATAGCACGGGTAAATTCCTGGCCGCCTTCGGTTGTGGCGATGGGGGTATTGTCCGGCACACCGGCCGCCGCCAGATGGGCGGGGGTAAGCGAGCTGGCACTAATGGTTAAAATGCCGGCTTTTTTGCCCGTGGGCAGAAGGCTGTTGACCATCGCAACCTGCATCAGGCTGGAGGTGGCGACCGGCACGTGCAAGGCGTGCGATAATTCTTCCTGATAGAGCGCTAAAAAGCCGCAATTTGTGGTAATGCCATCAACCCCGTCTGCGACCAGCTCGCGCCCGGCCTCGATAAAATTTTCCAGCATATTTTTTGTCTGCCCCCTTACCACCAGATCAGGCGAGGCATTACGGACAATCTTGTAATGAACCGGAAAGGGCCAGGTCAGCGCATTGCCCATATCGCCAAATATACGCGGAAACCGGGCATCCAGCATCAATATACCCACACTTGCCCCGTAAAGAGGTTTGCCACCTTTAACGCGCATATTCTTATATCTCCTCTAGCGCTGTCTGTTGTTAGTATAAGATGAATTTTTACAGATAGCTATGCAGAAACGATGCGGGTGTTCTAAGATTGACAAGGGGCAGAAAGATTAACACGATAGGATTTTGCTAACCGTTTTTTACGGCTGATTTTGGGTGTGGGTATATCATGCAAAAGACAAATACATTAACCGGTGCAGAAGCCGTTGTGCGGATGCTAGAGGCCTATGATGTGCGCCATATTTTTGGCCTTTGCGGCGATACTACCCTGCCTTTTTATGATGCGCTGGCACGCCTTGATCACAATATCACCCATCTTTTGACCCGCGATGAGCGTCATGCTGGCTATATGGCAGATGGCTATGCACGGGTAACCGGCAAGCCCGGGATTTGCGAAGGCCCATCGGGGGGCGGGGCAACCTATATTCTGCCCCCTGTTGTTGAGGCAAATGAAAGCTCTGTGCCGATTTTGGCGATCACCACAGATGTGGCAACTACCTCGCGCGGGAAATATCCGCTGACCGAACTGGATCAAAAGGCACTGTTTTCCAGCATCACGAAATGGAATGATAGTCTGGATAAAGCCTCCAGCCTGCCTGCCCAAATCCGTGCTGCCTTTCGGGCGATGACTACGGGTCGGCCTGGTGCAACCCATCTTGCCTTGCCCTTTGACACCCAAAAAGCAGAAGTTGATCCTGAAGATATCTGGGCAGAACCGCGCCATCAAACCTTCCCCAGCGAGCGAAGCGCACCAGACCCGGCCGCGATAGAAGAAGCTGCCCAAAGGCTGTTGAAAGCAAAATGCCCGGTGATGGTATGCGGGGGCGGGCCTGTTATTGCCGGGGCGATGGATATTGTCCGGCAGCTTGCAGAAACATTAAATATGGTGGTGGCCACCACTGTTTCAGGGCAGGGGGTTATTGCTGAAACCCATCCGAATGCGCTAGGCGTGGTAGGATCAAATGGCGGTGTGCCAGCTACCAGAGCGGTGATGGATCAAGCCGATCTGGTGCTATTTGTCGGATGTCGTGCCGGTTCGGTCACAACCGAACGCTGGCGCAGTCCCGGTAAATCTGTGCCGATTATTCATATTGATAGCGACCCGATGGTATTGGGCGCAAATTATCGAACCGAGATTGCGATATGTGCAGATGCCTATCTGGGGTTATCTGCCTTGCTGGGCGCAATCAAGGGTAAAAAACAGACAACTGATTTTCGCGGGGCAGAGATTGTACGCGCTGCCTGGTCGCAAAAGCTGGAGGCCTTTTTAGCGCTGGCAGACTCCGATCAGCGACCTATTACCCCTGAGCGGGTAATCCATAGCCTGTCAAACTGTCTGGATGAGGATGCGGTGGTGGTTGCCGATCCTGGCACGCCTTGCCCTTATGTCTCTGCCCATTATCGCTGGCGCAAGGCGGGGCGCAATTTTATCACCAACCGCGCCCATGGCGCGCTGGGATTTGCACTGGCGGCCTCTATGGGCGCACATATTGGCAGGCCATCTGTTAAAACAGTCAATCTGATGGGCGACGGGTCTTTCGGTTTTTGCTGCGGCGAGTTTGAAACCATGACCCGCTACAGGATGCCAATTACCTCTATTGTGTTTTCCAATTCGACCTATGGATGGATTAAGGCAGGTCAAAATGCCGGCTTTGATAAACGTTTTTATAATGTCGATTTCGGGCGAACCGACCATGCAGGTGTCGCGGCTGCCTTTGGGGTGAAAAGCTGGCGTGTGGAAGACCCGGCAGAATTGAATAGCGTGTTAAAACAGGCCATTGCCCATGATGGCCCCAGCCTTGTCGAT
>Ga0181584_10003045_pt1 | contig 12879 bp, 11 predicted proteins | sample 071ome_30_FD_132462 | JGI IMG/M metagenome (GOLD analysis project Ga0181584, IMG submission 132462) | Coastal salt marsh microbial communities from the Groves Creek Marsh, Skidaway Island, Georgia - 071406AT metaG (megahit assembly) | ecosystem: Environmental > Aquatic > Marine > Intertidal... | reverse complement strand
GCATAGTCAATCATGATTGCCTTTTGCCTTTCGCAGACATCGTCATAAAGTTCAACCAATCGGGTGATCTCTTGTGCGGGCGCTTTTCGAGAACGGGCCAACGCAAGTTCATTGCGAACATTAAATCGCTCGGCCTCTATTTTCCTAATGGCGCGAAGTTTGGTTTCGTTTTTCATTGTTCAAGCCTTTCCGTGTCTGGTTTCCATGCATACCAATTACCGCTAGTTCTCACCCTACCCGTTCTCGATTTTAGAAAATCATTCGGAATACTATGTTCTGACACGGGCGTACGTCCCTCGCATGCTGTCACGAATGACCATCCGTTTCGTGATTCACGGCTAATATAAAACCGGTATTGTTTACCGTTTATATAAATTATATCGTCTCGCATTGTTCAAGCCTTTCCGTGTAGGTGCTACTGTTAGGTAAGGGTTAGCCAATAACAAACCCGGTGGTATCAGTCATCGCCTTACCCTTGGCGTACAGAGCAACAAGAGTGTTAACCGGATCATCATGGCGAATGTCCGTATCGTCGCCATCAACAACAGTCAGGCCAATATAGGTTTCACCATTAGCGAGCATTTGTTCAACAGTCTGGCGCTTGCGGAAAACGGCGGCAACACGTTTCAAGTTAGGGTTGGCCAATGCCTCAGGAAGATACCTAAGGTAAGCGGCTACACCTGAGTACGAATAGGTCAAATCGTAGTTAGCAGGAACACCCTTGCGATTATGCAGCTTGGTGTAATCGTAAAATTGAACATGGGGCCGGGATTGTATCAAATCGCCTTCGTTTTCCCAACGGATATCAGAAGTCCCATTGAGACGGACAAGTAGCGTCCAGCCACCCTTGATAGACTTCTTGTAGAAAGCATCAATCTCTTTACCGATCATGGCCAAGGCTTCATCACGGTATTGGTTAAGGAATAGTGTCTTGCGAAGGCGTGCAAGTTGCGTGCTGTCATAGCGACCATTGCCAGCGGTAGTAAGACACGCATTGCGGCATTGTGCAATCGCGGCGAGCGGGCATAGTTCAACACCACTACCATTGCTGGACGTGAGATATAGGATCGCGGTACGATAACCTTTCTTATTGCCTTTGATAACCTTTTCAGAACCATCAAGAGAAAGCATGGACTTAGGCTTCTTGCTGAAAAATTCCTCAAGAGACATTGTTGTTTTGCCGAAAGAGATGGTTTCACCGTTCGCGATACGATCGCGAAGGGCAGACAATATAGGTGACGAGAGGTTATAGATGATTGCAGTCATTGTTCTATCTCCTGTTGGGGAAGCATTCCCGCTATCCATGATTAGAAGATAGTGCAACCGTTCCCCAATTGCAAGCATTATTTTATTGCCAAGTAAAAAAAAAATATCCCCACACAAACACACGCCGCCAAGCTAGGCCATAAGCTAGGCCATAAGCCAGGCCATTAGCTGGACCATTCGTTCGCCATTCGCCTGCCAATCGCCTGCCAATCGCCTGCCAATCGGATTCGTAATCCGCCCGCAATCATTCATTACCAATGGGTTAGCCTTCCGGTGTGACACCAGGACTGGCACATACGGCCAAGCCAGCCAACCTATATTGTAAAGTTCGAGGCCCATACATGGTTGCGCTCGAGGTTAGGCTTGGGCTGGGCCGTTCGGGGGGAAGCGGCGATTGTGCGCTAATAATAGGGGCTTCAGATTTTTCTGCAATTTTCTTGCCCCCTCGCTACCGCTGTCGATTAATGGGGTAATGAACCCTCTATACTGGGCGAACATTTCGTTACCCCATTTCAGCCCCTCGTCAGCCTCTCGTCAGCCCCTCGTCAGCCTCTCGTCCACCCATGCTCCTCAGGGGCCCTCAGAGGCCCGTACAGCCTGTTTACCCCCTCGTCCGCTAGGGTAGGACCCCAGAAGGCCTAAGGGCCCTCAGGGAGCCTCCTAGAGCCTTCTAGGGCCTATTCTCTATGTAGGCCTGTTGAACGGGTTGTATCCTGGGGCAGTGATGTCCCCTGGGTAGCTCTCGTTCTTATTCAGGTCCTCGAAGTCCTGACTGACCTCGTTAGCCGTGTCGAACCCGTAGAGGCCCTTCCCGTTAGACACCATGAATACCATCTGGGGAGGGATCATATCCTTGCTCAGGAGCTCTTCCTCCCATTCCTGCCAGACCGTATGCCAGTGTCGTTCCCAGCCTGTAAGGCCTGCTGTGGACCGGCCTGACTCGATGTTGTACCACATCCGTGCGTCGGTTAATGTCCATGCCATGTGTTCTTAATTCCTTCCATCAGGGCGTCATCGCCCATAAATAGGGTTCCAGTTATTACTTTTAGGGCTGGATCCTTGTGTCCACCCAATAAACTCTTCTAGGTCCTTCATGAGGGCCTCTTCTCTTTCCTGTGCTATCCCTCTGTCCTGATCCCGGGCCATAGCCTCGGTCCAGTACCCCATAGCCATCGAGAGGGCATCGATGCGGTCATCGTGTTTCAGGGAGCCCCTGTCGAGGGTGATCCGTGTGAGCTGGTAGATGAGGGACTTGGTAAACCTGTTATCCCCCTCGTACGCCTGTGCTGACCTGTAGTCCTCCTGAATGAGGGCCGGGGTAAACACCAGTCTATGCTGGGCTAACACCGGCTCAATAGTCTCGATGATCCGTCTCTCCTTCTGTGTGGAGTGGCGGACTTCCTCGATGGAGCACCTGTGTACCTTTTGTAGAACCGGGGAGAACAGGGCTGTGAACATGCCGTCTCCCATGTTGCTTTCGATGATGATCTGGTTGACGCTCTCCTTCTTGGCGATGACAGCCAAGGCCTCGAGTGTGGCCTTCTCGTAACCGCCCTGTAGGCCACCACACCGGGTGACGTACTGGATACCGTTGAGCATCTTCACGACAGCGTAACCCGTCTCGTCCTTCCCTCGTCCACTGGGGTCGATCGACATAACAGACCCGGTGAACTCGGCAAACGTCTCGCTGGCCCCGGCAGGCGGGTAGAACCTGTCGCCAGCCATAGCTAGGTTAGGCAGTTCCTTCAGCTCCCGCTTGGGGTCGGGCATCCAGTTCACCTTCATGGGTGCTTCTGAGGGCCCTACGTCCATGACGAGGAGGTCTCTGATCTTCAGGGGGTACTTCTCGACATCGGAGAGCTGGGTGTTGAGCATGAATTGCAGGGCAAAGCCTGCCTTACCGTACTCGGCCTTACGGGTAGCAAGGTCGATGTCAGAGAACCGCTGGGGATCGGTAGTGTCTCCCGGGCTCCTGTCCTTCATATTGCGGACATAAGGGGCCAGGGCCTCTCCGTACCGCTCTGCTTCCTCCTCTGAGGGCATCAGGGCAGGCCAGATGCGTGTCTCGAAGGTCTCAGGTAGCTGCTGGTAGATGGAGCCCTCGGTCTGGGGCGTACCTAGGTAGATGATACGAGCTTCAGGGAGGGGCTTCAGGACCGCTGAGAACTCCCTCGTCCGCTCTATCAGCTTCTCTCTCATATCAGGGGTCGCTGAGTTGTTCAGGACCTCTACGTCATCGGCGACGATGATGTCTGCACGAGAGCCCGTGATCTGCCCGGTGATACCTACTGACTTCACGGAAGGCGACTGGTCTGCCGTTGCAGGCCCCACGTCGAACTCGATGCGGGAATTTCGTTGATCCTCTGTAGGCTGGAGGAACTTCAGGACGTCTACCTCGGTTATGAGACGCTGGGTAAAGGTAGAAAAGGCGTCTGCCCGGTTCTTCGAGGCGGAGACCACAAGCACCTTCTTCTGAGGATCCCTGTAGAGCTCCCAGAGGACATAAGCAGACGTGATGAAAGACTTCCCCACACCCCGGAAGGCTTGGATGCAGACCTTGGGGCGAGGGGAGGCTAGGAACTGGGCTATGTCGTATTGAAGAGGTGTAGGCTTTGGTAGATTAAGGTGCTTCCAGATCAACCACAGGAACTTCCTGAAGTCTTTCTTTAGTGGGTCCTCTTCTGTCAATTGGCATACTCCTCGTCATCATCGAACTTAGGCAGGCTCTCCCACAACTTGTGGAGGTTGCTACCCTCGGTGATGAGGGCTTCGATGTGGTTATCCTTTAGCATCTTCAGGCCGACGTTCAGGTCTGCCGTGGATGCTTCCCCCGCCATTACTCGGCGGAGTAGCTCTGCGGCGATAGCCTCGTGTAGCTGCCCTAGGAGGGCCTCTGAGGCTCTAGTCTTTTCAGTCATAGTGTTCCTCACATATGTGCCAAGGCACCTGCCACAGGCCGTGCCAGACGTCGTAGTAGACGTACCCGTAGATGATGTATTTCACCTTGGGGTTCTTCTTGAGGTATTCAGGCTTGGGTGCGCATAGTGACACAACCCCACGCTCCCCGTACCTAAGGGGAGGTCTTTTAGAGACCTTCACGGTATGCAGGGATATGCGTAACGGGTGTGCCTCTCTCGTCTGCAATGTCCACGACTTGAATAACACCCGTCCTGGCCTGACCCTCTCAATGTCCATACGAATGCAGACCTTGGAGCCATCAGGGGTTTCGTATTGTTCAAAAGAGTGGCTCACCTTCATTGGGAGAAGGAGAGACTCGGTCCACCCAGGTCCGCCTAGTCCGATCACGACGCCAAACATAGCAGCGAGTGTTGCGTAGAAGTATCTTCGGCATCTGTTTGAAATAAGTTTTTTCACCTTGGTAGTCCTCCTATTATGCCCGACCAAACGGCCAGCTTTGAGGAGAGGAAGCCTCCTACAGCAGCGGCGGCAATGATGAAGTACTTCGCCCCACGGGCCTGCTGTAATAGATCGTGCATTTCGGCCACTTGTTTAGCCATTCTATTAACTTGGTTGGACAAGTGTACGATCTCGACCTCCATCTTGGTTATCCGATCTCTGTCAGGGCGTTCCATATCGTCACCCATTACCTTTGACAGACGGACTTCCAAGCAGCGTTAGCTTCCTTAATCTGCTTGATCGTCAGGCGTGTATCCTTGGAGGACCATGTTATTGGCTTCAAGACGTCACAGGTCACGCTAGTCGCGTTTAAACCCGTCGTCTTCGAGCAGCCCCCCACGGTCGCTATCAAGAGCAGACCTGAGGCGAGCATCGTTAGCTTTCTTGATAGCATCTCGTGCCTCCTTAAAGGATTTGTTTTGTAATTCGAGTGTCGCCTGTGTCTTTCCCTTCTGGTAGATGTACCAGACAGCGAACAGGACGCCTGCGACGGCGGATACGACCTTCCCAACTGGGGAGAGGACGTAGTTAGTAATAAGCGATAAGATCATCGTCAGGCTCCAATCCTATTATGAGCACGCTCTCATTGGGTGCGAGAGGCATCTGCTCGGTTGTGGTGAGGTAGGGGCGGGTAAGTGGCCACCTAGCGATGAAGAAGCGAAGGGGCGTTTGCCCCAACGCTGCTTTCTGTTTTGAGTATGGGCGGTGGTAGACTAGGATCATACGTCGTCCGTCTTCCTGATGAACACCATGTAGACGCCAAGGCCTACGGCCACAGCGACCACCAGTGCCACACCGACACGCCAGTCCACACCCTGTAGGGCAGCGGCTACGCCAGCCCCACCAGAGGCGATGGCTGTAGCTACCTTATCGAAGAACCCGGGTTTGGCCGTGGTCTTCAGGTCGCCTTCCTCGGCCCTCGAGGTTGTACGCTTGGCGGGTGGAGGCTCGAACGGTACGGCATTCCCCATCCGCAGGGCTCTTTTCTTGACATCAGCTACACGACGGGACCATCCTCTACCGAAGTATTTCCATGTGCGTAACCGTTTGAGAAAAGCTAACCGCCTCGCACACAGGCTAGTGATTAGTTCTTCCGGCTTATACTCTTTGATGGCATCGAGTAGGATCTGGCCTACATGGCCGTCTACCTTCTCGCCCATGACCCGCTGTAGGTCCTTGGCGGCCCGTGTAGGCCCCGAGTTCACAGCATAGTCGAACATGGCGTAGTCCAGACCGTCAGGCATCTCGTCAGCCCTTACAGCATCCCAGTACTGAAACTTGTAGATGTCCTGTAACTCACGGTCCTCGATGGATCGTACAGACCTCCGTGGAGCCCCTCTACGCCTCCGGTAGGCATCGTACACCCGCTGGGTGACGCCCTTCATTGTAGCTCCCCCAGGATCGCGGGGGTGGTTGGAGTACCCGCCCTCGTGTTTTAAGACAAGGGCGAGTGCTTTGGGGAAATTGTTTTGCATAATTACTCCTAGAACGGTGCTGCTTTACCAACCACAGGAGGATTACGCTTGGCTTCAATAGCGGCTTCAATTCCGTTCTGTATGTCAGCCAAGGGCACAGATTGTACGACGTTATCAATCGCCCACTGTTCTGAGATGGACGTGAACGGAGTGAATGCGCTGGGGTTGGGAGGCTCAAGGGCTACCGATCCGTAAGCACCAGCGGAATACTCCCCGTCAACACCGTCCACACGCCAGTGGATAGTCTTAACGACGTCAGTGAGACCGTCGGCTAATGGGGCTACGTCGAACTGAGGGAACGACCATGTGTATATAGTTGCCATTTGCTAGTTTCCTTCGAGTTGAGCCACACGGGCTTCTAATGTTTCGATTTTAGACTTGAGTTCCTTCACAGCGTTGACCAAGGCAAACGTCAGGGCGTGACCATTCCAGTTAAGGATGTCCGTCTCCACTCCATCAATTTCACCCCTTACCGCGCCAACACACTCAGGGAAATGTACCTGCGCCTCTTGAGCAATGATTGATATGTTCTCAGTTGTTGTGTCAGTGAAACCACCCTTACCATTGTAGGTGTAGGTGATAGGACGGAGGCCGCAGACAGCATCAAGGCCCTTGGTGTATTCGCCGGTTTCTGTTTTCAAACGACCGTCAGACGCTATTGTCCAAGTGTTTGTGGACGGTTTGGCGGCACTGTCAGAAGATAGCTGCAACTGATAGCTCGGCGAAGTCGTACCAATACCTACGTTACCGCTGCCGTCGATACGAAATTTTTCTGAAAAATCGCTCAAGGTAGAACCGGCAGTTCCGGGGCTTACTCCGGTGTAAACAGTAAATACGCCGGAGGCGTTACGAATAGCCCAACCGCCTTGGCTTGATACAGAGTTTTTCCAACTGGCGTCGAAATAAGCACCGCCGGAGAAGTAGTCTCCGTCCCCTGTAATGAGAATACCGCCTCCTGACATTGATAGGCTTGCTAATGGACTGGTAGTACCAATACCGACCCTACCTGCGCTGTCGATTCGCATACGCTCAGTGCCATTTGTTTGGAAAGCTATAGGGGCAGCCTCCGTTGTGATAAAGAAGAATTCACCAGTCCCACGGTGATTTATTTGACTAGAAGCGTTCGCTCCACCGTTGGTGCGAATAATTCTCAGTCCATAATCCGTGTATGTAGCGTCTCCGATTAAGTCTATAAGGCTAAAGCCATCGCCAGTTCGGGCCTCACCTATTTGAAATGAACATGTGCCTGTAGAACCATCTGAAGGCTTAATGTCTATTTTGCCGCCACCAACATTAACTATACCGTTGACGTCAAGCGCTTGTGTTGGAGAGCTAGTACCAATACCGACGTTGCCTCCACTCACTGCCAACTGGTCCGTCCCGACCGTCAGCCCGTTGCTAGGCAGATTGAGCGTGCCGGTCATCGTGTCGCCGGACTTGGAAACAAAAGAAGCACTATCGGCATATGCCGCTTCCCAAGTAGACCCTGTGTAAACCTTCATGCTCTCCGAGGTCGTATTGAAGTAGAGGGCACCAGCAATCAATGCAGCACCGTCATTATCAAGGGTAGGGTCGGAAGCCTTTGCACCGAGGTAACGATCATCGAAGTCGTCGTAAGCAGTTAGGGTAGAATCCCGTGCAGATTCTGCCGCAGCCTGGGCAGCTTGTGCTGACGTATTAGCCGAACTAGCTGCGTTTTCCGAGGACAGCGCATTGGCGGCAGAGTTAGATGCAGCACTAGCCGAAGTAGACGCATTAGATGAGTAGGTGAGCGCGTCACTGGCCGCTGTTGATGCAGTAGAGGCGGACGAGGCGGCGTCACTTGCGGAAGACGAGGCTGCTGCTGCTGATGCAGCCGCTGCTACAACAGAGGAGCCAACACCCGTGTCAACATAGTTCTTGGTTGCCACGTCCTGGGCGTCAACCGGATCATCTGTGTTGGTAATCCGGCGAGATATGGCGTCCCAGTTGCCGTCGTTTGTAATACCAAACTGTGAGCCTGTGGTGTCACTGCTCTCCTGCATGGCGTTGAACAACTGGTTGAACCCGGCGTTCATCTGGCCTGCGGTGAAGGGGGAGCCATTGTTGAATACTACAGCCTTTTCGCTAAGGGAGGTATCGCGCTCGATCTTGAGGCTATCCCCGACAGCAAGTGGGGCTGAGATTCGGATTGTACTAGGGTTCAGGAAGATGTAGGACACTGCGCCACCTTGGCGGGTCACAACTACATCGTCCTCAGAGAGGTAGGAGAAGGGAATAGCAAAGTCGGTTGTGCTGTCATCTCCCACATAGTTTGCAAATGTGTTGTAGAAAGTCATTTGTTATTCCCTATGAATAAATGAAGTGGAAAGGAAAAGGCCCGCCCGGTTAGGGGCGAGCCGTTTGTTTGTTAATTTAGTTCGTCGCGGAGAATGGCGCTTGCACCGTAGGAACGCTCTTCTTGGAGCTTCTTGTTTCCACCCGGTATGACACCAGTGCCTTCCTCGAGTAGACCTTCCTTCTTCAGTGTAGCGGCCCATGCCTGCTCACGAGCTTTGGTAATGAGTTTCCGAACAGCCTCGAGACGTGCAGACTTCACTGGTCCGCCTAGTCCTAACCCGTTCTCCTTGAGCTTATCCTTCTCGACTACAAGGGCCTTGTGAAGGGCATCCATCAGTCCAGTCTTCCGAAGCTCTTTGGCGAACGTGTCGATGACATGGCGCTTCTCAGTGCTATCCAACCGGCGGAGGTCTGTGCCTGCCGCCCGTAGGAACTTGTCGGGGACCTGATCGTTGAAGATCACGAACCCTTTGCCTGAGAGCTTACCCAAGTCGTACAGGGCCTGACGCACCTCGAGAACCTTGGGGTCCTCAGAGGTGGGCCTCATCGTATTGAGGGGGCCTCGTAAGCCACGTGGGTCCGTCGCTCGTTGGATAGGGTAGCCCATAGCGTCGTACTTCATGGACATGTCCTCCCGGTTGAGGGAGGCCTCGTTCTTGAAGGCATCGAGAAGCTCAGAGAGGGCATACGTCTGTTCGTAGAGCTGGGGATCGTTGTAGTCCCTGATGCTCTTGTAGAGGGCAGGGACGAACTTACCGGCTTGGTTACGGAGGATACGTGAGAGGGCCTTCTGCTTGGCAGACTGGTCCTTCAGGGCGTTTGCCTTATCCTCACCGAACATAGCGCCTGCAAGGTCAACGATGTCCTTAACACCTGTGAACGCCGGGTTGTTAACCGCAGCAACACCCAACGCAGCGGCGATGGCGCCAGCAAACGCACCTGCTGTCTGGTAGGCATCAGGGGTATGGTCTGCGATGGGGCCAAGTAGGGACTGGTTCTTCAGCCCAGTGGCCTGCCGTTCAGCCTCGATCATACGATCCCGCTCCATGCGCTTGATAGAGCCGTGGAGGGCACCAACAAGGGCGAACGGGATGGACACGGGGTCCAAGCCTGTCGTGTCGATCACTCGTCCACCACCGATGTCTACATAGTTCGGCTGGAGTCCACCTGCGGCCTGCTTGGCTTGACGCTTCTCACGTTCACCAGCGCCTATGAACTCACCTACCATGTCGTTCTCGTACATCTGCCAGATGCCCAGCATGATGCCATACCCAAGGAACATCTTCCCGCGAGCCTCAGCGGCTACGAGGGGGTCTGCTGATTTGAGCTGGTTACGGAACTGGGATATGCCGGGGATGTTACGAATCACAGGGACGTACTCAAACCCACGAAGGAAGCCCTGTACCGGAGACCGGAAGAAGGGCACCAGGATACGAGCTTCAGGGACACTGTTGACGGCAATCTCTGCCTTCTTCCAGACGCCATTGAGGTCGTTCTTGAGGAGGATATACTCAGCCCGCTCGGCAGACTTCTCGTGTATCCACCGTCCTAGCTTATCCTTACTGGCCAGTACGTCTCGCTCGACGAACTCTTTCAGGGTCAACCCATCTACCGTTGCCTTCGATCCCTTCAGCGTCCGCAGCTCATCTTTCAGACGAGCGACAGTCTTGGGGCGAAGGTTCGGGTCACGGAGTTTTGCCTGAACCAGTTCAGCCCTCTTGAGGGCCTTCTCTGCGAACTCGAATGCGGAGTACTCAGCTCTGGCGGAGATGTTGTAGATGTTGGTCATCACCTCGTCAGAAAAGCGCATACCCAAGGTCTGTAGGTCTACAGCCTTGCCGAACACGTTAATGACACGGCCTAGTACACTATCGTCCTTCAGTCCGTAGTTCCCAGCGTTGATCCCGGAGCCTGCGGTGTCCATGATGGACCGGGTCATCCCAGGGGTGTTCCTCCAAGAGGACGCGGCAGCATCGGACAAGGCACTTTTGAAGGTCTTGTACGCACTGTCTGTACCTGCTCGTAGACCAAAGGATCGGGCATCCCGCAGCATCCTGTACATGCGGATGCCTTCAGCTCCACCCTGAGCAATCTTACCCAACCGGAGTGTGGCGATGTTAGCGAGGGTTAGCTCCTTGGTTACCTGTCCTAAGAAAGTTGAGACGTTCATAGCGGCTCGATGTGCGAGACCACCAAGCACGTTTCTCTTGAGCGTTCCTAAGCCACTCAGCATGGCGTTAGTAGTGAAGGTGATTACATCCTTCACGATCTGCCGACCGATAGAGCCCACTTTCTGTAGGCCTGCACTGAACGCGGTTGTGGCCTCCTTCGTCATGGTGGTCTGGATGCGTTCCAGAGCCTTCTCCAGCTCGGTCTTCTTAACGAGGAGCTTCTCCACCTGACTGGGGCTTACCGCCTCTTCGATCTGCTTGTTAATAGCGGCGAGCTGCCGTAGGGCACGATTGAGGGACTCCTTGTTGATGGTCCTCTCCACCCGCATCGCTAGGTCTGCTATCTCATCGGGGGTAGCACCCCGCTTCATAGCGTCTTCGATGGGCTGACGAAGGGCCTTACGGACGTTCTCAGAGGTCTGACGGAGGGCGAGGTTGCGGCCTGAGAACAGGGACGCAGCATCGTTCACCTTGCTGTACTTCTCCAGCAGCTTCGTAGCCATGTCTTGGGCAGCAACCAGCTCATCGAGCTTGTCTGCATTGGTCACCTTGAGGGCCTTGGCAGCATCGAGTGCTTCCTTGGCAGCGGTCAGGTTCCGAAGTCCTTGCCGGTAGGTGGCGATGGCGAGCTGCTGTATCTTCGGGACGTAGTCGAGGATAGCAGGGGCGTTGAACACGTCCATGATCTCGTCTACCGATTTGCCTGCCACGTTCAACCACCGGTCAAACACGTCGCTAACCGCCTCGTCCATCTGCTTGATGGTGAGGGTCTCGAACTTAGGCATATCGTCGAGGATACGGATTACACTGTTAGGCACGAAGCCGTCAGAGGTAGCACCCTTGAGGGCATTATCGTAGGCCACAGCCCCTGGGGGAGTGTCTGTGATGATAGCCTTCAGGGCATCTCTCTGGGGCATGCTTGCTGTATCAGCAGCCTTAACCTCTGGAAGGGCTCTAGGAGCCTCTAGGGGGACCTCTGAGCCGGGTTTGGCTACAGGTGGTACCTCTGTGGCCTTGGGGCCTACAGGGGCCTCTACGGGCTTTACAGGGGCTTCCTGAGCCTCTTTAACTTTAGCACGGAACTCCTCAATGTGTTTGGCAGCTTCCTGAGGGGTTTTGGACCTGAATAGGCCTCCCAGCGCCTTGAAGGCACCAGCCAAGACAACACCAGCAGCAGCACCATATCCAGCGTTCAGGGCCCTTTTGGCCATCTCGCTTTCAAAGTCTGCCGCTGTGGGGGCAGGTAGACCAAATCGTTTGAACAGGTCGCCTAAGTTCGGGTCATCAGGGTTGAACGCGAAGGCGTCCACCAATGCTCCGATACCCAGCTCCTTGGCAAAGCCTCCTGCCTTACCGCCTATGGCAACACGACCGGCTAAGAACTGGCTCACCCCGGTGATCATATCGTTGATCATGGGGTTCTGGGTGCCGACATTGGAGCCTGCACCGAAGTCGATCTGTTTGGAGACGTTGCTATCGCCGCCTGCGAGGAGGTCTGCGAGCCACATACCGGAGCGTACAAGCTCTTGGCCAGCCTTGGCGGCACCTGTGGTAGCAGCGTCGATGGTTTCCTTCACGACACCTGTGCGGCCTCCTATGGTCCTCTGGCCGAGGGCGAGGACCTCGATGAGTTCCCGCTTGTCCTGAGCCTTGGTATACCTGGAGCGAGCCGGGTCCATGAGGCGCAGGGCTAGGGCAGACGTGCCGCCGTACACCCTGTCGAACTCTTTGACGACCTCGGGGTCATCCCGGTAGAGCCAAAGGTTGAACATGTGGCTCTCAGAGGGGAGCGACAGGTATCGCTTGGCTGAACCTGGGCCGAACTCCTCGTCGAACAGGGAGACCACATCAGGATCGCTCTGGTGCTTGCGAAGGTTGTTGACGACTTCGGCAGGCGGTATCTTGTCAACGGAACCTATATCGGTAAACGAGCGGTAGCCCGGTGTGAACTCTTTAGGGACCATCCATGAGGTTACTGCACCAAAGGCAGTACGAGAGGCGTCCAAGGGGTTAACAATGACCTCTCCGATTTTATTTATGATGCCTACATCGGTAGGCTCAGGTTGCATATCATCGGGGGCCGGGTCGGCATCTAGGGCAGCGATGGTTTTAGCAGCGGCTGCATCCTCGGCTGCACGGATAGCGGTGTCCTCCGCGAAGGCAGTAGCCACCGGGTTAGGGATAACTACTGGTTCTTCTGGAGACATGTCATCAGGGGCAGGCCCCTCGTC
>Ga0181584_10003041_pt1 | contig 12891 bp, 11 predicted proteins | sample 071ome_30_FD_132462 | JGI IMG/M metagenome (GOLD analysis project Ga0181584, IMG submission 132462) | Coastal salt marsh microbial communities from the Groves Creek Marsh, Skidaway Island, Georgia - 071406AT metaG (megahit assembly) | ecosystem: Environmental > Aquatic > Marine > Intertidal... | reverse complement strand
CAGGCAAGCATGTCTTTATTGAAAAGCCGATGGCTCTGTCCCTGGCAGCGGCTGAAAATATTGAAAAAGCCGCAAGGGAAAATGGCCGCGAGGTAATGATAGGCCATCTTATCCGCTATCATCCGGTTTTTCAGGAATTGCTGCGACAGGTACAAAATGGTGCGATAGGCAAGCTGCGCCATATTCAGGCCAATCGCCTGGCCATGGGGCGCATCCGCAATACAGAATCTGCGCTATTTGATTTATGTCCGCATGATTTATCGCTTATTCTGGCAATAGCGGGCAGCCAGCCGGAAAAAGTTAGCTGTCACGGGGCTGCCCATATCACCCCGGGTGTGGCCGATATGCTGGCCACTGGTCTGGGATTTGCCAATGGCATTACCGCAGCCATGCATACCAGCTGGCTAAGCCCGATTAAGGAGCATCGTCTGACAGTAACCGGTCATTCCGGCTCGCTGGTCTTTGATGATACCAAACCCTGGTCAGAAAAGCTGACCCTGTTTTCTGATCATATCACCCAGGCCGGCAATCTGTTTGTGGTGGAAAGAGCCAGCCCGAATTATCTGCCAGTTGCAGAAGATGAACCTTTAAAACAGGAAGTCCGCGCCTTTGCCGAAGTTTGCGCTACCGGCCAGCCTGCCCTTACCAATGCCGCTGAAGGGGTGGCGGTTCAGCGCGTTTTGGAAAAAATGGTAAATCTGTTTGAAATGACCAACAGCCCCGCCCCTGCCAATCCCTAGCTTTTTACTTCTCTAGCCCGCAAATGGAGAGCCTTTGATGACCATCGCCTTTATCGACCTTGCTGCCCAGCAATCGCGTATCCGCAGCCAGCTGGATGCCCGCCTGAAACAGGTGATGGATAGGGGCGATTATATTATGGGACGCGAGGTGGGCGAGCTGGAAACCGCCCTGTCCAAACGGCTTGGCGGCCACCATGTTATTAGCTGCTCGTCCGGGACAGATGCGCTTATCCTGGGGCTGTTGGGATTACAGGTGCGGCCAGGTGACGGCATTATTGTGCCCAGCTTTACCTTTGCGGCCAGTGCAGAAGCCATTGCGGTTTTAGGGGCATCACCTGTCTTTGCCGAAGTGGAAGAAGCCAGCTTTAACCTCGACCCGGCTTTACTGGAAGACGCGCTGGCAGCTGGCAAAAAGGCCGGGCTGAATATGGTCGGTATTATGGCCGTCGGGCTGTTTGGCCAGCCAGCGAACCTGCCAGCCATTTCCGAATTTGCCACAAAAAAAGGGCTATGGCTGCTGGATGATGCCGCCCAGAGCTTTGGGGCAAAATGGGCAGAAAGACCTGTTGGCCAATATGGCGCGGTAACCGCGACCAGCTTTTTTCCGGCCAAGCCGCTGGGCTGTTATGGCGATGGCGGGGCGTTATTTACCGCAGATGACAAGATCGCCGAGATTGCACGTTCTTGCCGCATCCATGGGCAAGGCAGTGACAAGTATGAAAATATCCATATCGGCATGACCGCAAGGCTGGATACGATGCAGGCAGCTGTTTTGCTGGCCAAGCTGGAGATTTTTGACGAAGAGCTGGCAGCGCGCCAGCAAATAGCTGATCGCTATAACAAAATGCTGGAAGATATTATAACCACCCCGAAACTGGCAGATGCAGCCACTTCCAGCTGGGCACAATATGTTATCCGCTTGCCAGAAGGCAGTGATCGCGCCGCCATTCAGGCCGAAATGGTCAAACAAAATGTGCCGACTGCTATTTATTATCCGCGCCCGATGCATACCCAGCCTGTCTATGCCCGCTATCCTGTCAGCACATCTGGTCTGGCTCTTACCGAAAAAATGGCTGGCGATGTACTGGCCTTGCCGATGCACCCCTATCTGGAAAAAGATACCCAAATCCAGATTGTCCAGGCATTGGAAACAGCGCTTGCGATAAAAGCTGCCTGAGGTGATATAGCCTGCTTTTTTATTTCGCTATATCAGAGGCCAGCAACTGGCGAATGACCTGAACAAGTTGGGCATGAAGCTGGCCTGTATTGCCTGTGGTCAATGGGGCAAGCTTAAAAATACGCCGCAGAGAATCAAGCCCGAACAGCAGAGAGATTAACAGGGCGGCCTGTTCACCTGCCATAGGGGGCGGCAATTCCCCAGCCAGCCGATCCAGGATTTTTTCTTCAAAAATCTGTTTAATGGCCGGGGTGATAGTGGGGCTGCCAGCTGATCGCAGAACAGCCAAAAGCGGGTCTATCCCATCTGGCTGGCGTGATTTATCCAGCAAAAAGGTGGCAATATTTTCCGGCCATTCTTGTGGTGGGCCGGCCAGCATCGGCTCTATGGACAGGCGCGAGAGGATACACGCCATAAAGAGCTGTTTTTTTGACCCGAAATAGCGACTGATCAGTGCAGCATTAACACCTGCTATATCAGCAATTTCGCGAAGCCCCACCGCGTCAAAGCCTTTTTGGGTAAATTTCTGCCCCGCCACTTTGAAAATACGTGCCTTTGTCGCAACAGCGTCTCTTTTTTTCAGGGAGGTTTGCATATCCAAATGGCCTATCGATAGGGGGTGTTGACGCAAATAATTAACACAAGTAAACAGGTGATTACTTAACAATTTTTGGAAATGGACGCAAGAGGCTTGTGAGGAGAAAAGAAGGGGTAGGCTTTTGTCTGTTTCATTAAAGGAACGCTCTTATGCTGGTAACAGATGGCATTAAAAAACCGCTTAGCACCGCCCTTTATTATGGGCTACGCAGCCTGCCGATAAAGGCGTTATTCTCGCGCCAGCTGGCACAGCCAATGCGGGGAAACAAAGCCCTGCAGCCGGAAAAATTTCGCCCCGAAATAGAGGTGGTTGTTCGCCATTCTGCGGCCAGTTCCATTACCACCATTCACAGCCTCTCGCCAAAAGCACGCTCGGATGCGCATATCATTTATCTGCATGGGGGCGGGTATGCGATGCAGGCACTGTCTTTTCATCGCCGATTCGCAGAAAAGCTGGCAATACGCACGGGCTGTACGGTCAGCTTGCTGGATTTCCCCTTGCCGCCCCAGGCTCAATGTATCGAAACCGTCTGCGCGGTGATGCGGATGTATAAGGCTATTTCGCTTCTTTACCGCCAGCATCGATTGATTTTGATGGGCGATTCGGCTGGTGGCGGTCTGGCTATTTCGCTGTTGCAAATTCCGGCCAATAATCCGGCCGGTAAAATAAAGGATATTCGCGCCCCCGATAGCACCATCTTATATTCCCCCTGGCTGGATATTCGCCTGACCCACCGCGAGATTGAGCCACATTACGCGAAAAAAGAGGCGATATTATCCCTGCCAGCCTTGCGCCAGGCGGGCTTGCGCTATGCCAATGGTCTGGCACCCGATGACCCGCGCTGCTCGCCCCTATGTGGCCAGATGGAAGGTCTGGGCAGAATACAGATATTCATCAGCGAGGATGAGCTGTTTTATCCTGATGCCATGCGGTTTTATGAACAGGGACAAAAGGCCGAAGGCACCGAGATAGAGATGATAATGGAAAAAAGGCGTTTGCATTGCTGGCCATTATTGGGCCCGGCCTTTGAGCAGGAAAATAATTTCCGGCAAATGACCCGTTTTTGCGGGCTGGAGGCGGGGTAGTGCCAAGCCAGCCCGGACAGATAAAATCCATCTGGCTTTTTTCACACTTTTTTCTTGAAAGGCTTTTTAGTCGGCTATATAAGGGTAGCCGTGATGCGGGTGTAGCTCAGGGGTAGAGCACAACCTTGCCAAGGTTGGGGTCGAGAGTTCGAATCTCTTCACCCGCTCCATCTTTTCCCTGGATAGATGGAAACGTATCATAGATTTTCATAAAAAATCCGGATAGGTGTTTGGGCTGGCTGTCAATTGGCCGGTCGAGCAGGCAGTTTGTGCCTGTACCGCGCCCATCCTTATCTATCTAACGCTCTTTTTTAATCAAAAAGCCGGGTTGCGGCTTTGACGCGGGTTTCATTATCGGGTGCGATGCTGCCATCTGGCATAAACATCGAATTTTCAAACCCGACCCGCACCTTGCCGCCCAGCAGGGCTGCGCGTTCCAGCGTGGTATGTTCCTGTTCGGCAAAGGCACAAACCGCCCAGTCCAGTTCAAGCCCGTTTGCGGCTGCCCGGTCGATAAAGGGCTGGATCATATCGGGATGGCTGACGCGGCCGGTATAATGGCCGATAACAAACATGGCCCAGATTTTTTCGCCCGCCAGATCCGCTGCCTCTACCAGCCGGGCCAGCAAATCCAAATCCTCCAGCTGATAGCATAAATGCTGCACCCGGCAGCCTGCCTCATACAGGGTTTTATAAAGGCGGATATTTTCAGCGTCGGGCTGTCTGTCAGGCATCATTTCAGACAGGCCAATAGAAATGCCCGGTGGCATCACCTCATAGGCGATTTTGGTCATTTCCTCGGGGCTATAGCGCCCCACCGCTTCGGTGGTGATCTGTAAATGCATTTCCGGCAAGAGGCGGTGCAATTCTGCCAGCCCTTCTTTATAGAGGCCGGCATCCAGAAGATGCTGTTGGTCGGCATCGCGCAAGTGAAAATGAATGGATTCTGCCCCTGCAGCATAGCATTTTTGGGCGGTCGCGATGGTTTCTTCCAATGTTACCGGAATAGCCGGATGATCCTTTTTGGTACGGCGTGCCCCATTGGGGGCAACCATTAATTTTGGCAAATTTTCAGGTCTGGTAAATTGCATTTTTTTGCCTTTTTTATCTGAGCTGTGTTTTTAATGGGAAGCTGTTAAAATTTTATTTCCGGCCAATCGAATGATATTTTATACCCTTGTCGCGCATCGCCTCGCCATCATAAATATTGCGTAAATCCACCAGATTGGGACGGGCTAGAAGCTGGTCAAAAATCTGTGGGGTCAGGGCACGAAATTCATTCCATTCTGTCACCACAACCGCGCAATCTGCCCCCTTAAGACAGGCCTGGGCAGAGCTGGCATAAGAAACATTATCTGGCAGGATGGGGCGGGCTTCTGTCATCGCGGCCGGGTCATAGGCGGTGATATTTGCCCCTGATTTTACCAGCTCTTCAATAATCCCTATTGCCGGGCTTTCACGCATATCATCTGTTTCCGGTTTGAAGGCCAGACCCAATATTGCAATCTGTTTACCTGAAACATCCCCGTCACAGGCGGTGATGACCCGCGCTGCCATCGCTGCCTTGCGTGCCGCATTATAGGCCACTACTTCGGAAACAATCGAAACAGGCACATCAAACAGTTCAGCTGTTTTGACCAATGCCAGCGTATCTTTTGGAAAACACGAACCGCCATAGCCAGGCCCTGGATGCAGAAATTTGCTGCCAATACGATTATCCAGCCCCATCCCCTTGGCAACATCATGCACATCTGCCCCGACCGCCTCGCATAGATCGGCCATCTGGTTGATATAGGAAATCTTAACAGCCAGAAAGGCATTGGCGGCATATTTGATCAGCTCGGCTGTTTCCAGACCGGTAAATAAAACCGGCTTTTCGATAAGATATAAGGGGCGATAAAGGGCACGCATCACCGCAATGGCGCGTTCTGTTTCAGCGCCTACCACCACCCGGTCAGGGCGCATAAAATCACCAATGGCCGAGCCTTCGCGCAAAAATTCAGGATTGGAAACCACATCAAAATCTGCGTCCGGATTGGCAGTGCGAACAATTTCTGCCACCTGCCGGCCAGTACCGACCGGTACGGTTGATTTAGTGACAATCACACTATAGCCGGATAGCTGGCCTGCTACTTCTTTGGCAGCGGCAAAGACATAGGATAAATCAGCATGGCCATCGCCGCGCCGGGTGGGCGTGCCAACCGCGATAAAGATAGCATCTGCCTCGGCGATATGATTATCCAGCCTTGTGGTAAAATGCAGCCTGCCTGCCTGATGATTGCGGGCGACCAGCACATCCAGGCCAGGTTCATAAATCGGGATTTTCCCCGCCTTTAGCTGACCTATTTTGCCGGCATCTTTATCAATACAGGTTACATCAAAGCCAAATTCCGAAAAACACGACCCGGAAACCAGACCGACATATCCTGTACCAATAACCACAATCTTCATCTTTTTCTGCCTTGCTTTTTTTAAATATCTCTAGCCTTGCACAGCGACCAGCTCTTCGACCCGTGCGGTAATGGCGTGACCCAGTGCGATATGACATTCCTGAATATGCATGGTGATATCACTTGGCACATTCAGCAAAATATCGCAATGCGCGGCCAATGCCCCGCCAGTCTGGCCGGTCATGGCAATAACTTTTATCCCCATTTGCCGGGCGATTTTAGCCGCCACCAGCACATTTTTTGAATTGCCGCTGGTTGAAATGGCTATTAGCACATCACCTTCTTGCCCCAATGTTTCTACCTGGCGGGCAAAGACGCCCTCAAAACCGAAATCATTGGCATAGGCGGTTAAAAAAGACGTATCGGTGGTCAAGGCGATAGCTGGCAAGCCAGGGCGAGGGCGGGTATGATCCAGCGTCGCCACAAATTCTGCGGCCAGATGCTGGCTATCGCCTGCTGAACCGCCATTGCCGCATAACAGCAATTTACCCTTATTTTGCAATGATTGCGCGATGATTTCAGCTGCCTGTTCAGCTGGCGGGAGCAAAGTTTTTGCCATCGCTTGTTTGACAGTAATAGAACGGTCAATTATCTGTTTTATAAGGGGCATCATAACCTTCTTTTGAATGAATTTTAAACACGCCAAAGGCGGCTTTGAACCCACATTTTGCCTCGCGGGGCATAGTTACATCACGCTATCGTGACGCTTTGATGAAAGTACCTTTAAAATGACGATAAAAAAAGCAATTTTTCCTGTAGGCGGTTTGGGGACACGCTTTTTACCCGCGACCAAGGCAATGCCCAAAGAAATGTTGCCGGTGGTCGATAAGCCATTGATACAATATGCCGTAGAAGAAGCCGCCGCCGCAGGGATTGAGCAATTTATCTTTGTCACCGGACGCAATAAAACCGCTATTGAAGATCATTTTGACCATTCAACTGAACTGGAAGCTGTCCTTATCGAAAAAGATAAGGCCGACGCATTGCAATTGGTGCGCCGTATGTTGCGCGAGCCGGGCTCGGTCTCTTATGTCCGCCAGCAAGAACCGGCCGGGCTTGGCCATGCGGTATGGTGCGCGCGCCATCTTGTCGGTGCAGAGCCGGTCGCGGTATTACTGGCAGATGATTTGATTTTGGGTGCGCCGGCGATGGCAGAGATGACATCTGCCTATACAGGCGGGAATATGGTCGCACTGATGGATGTGCCTGCCAGCGATACCGGCGCTTACGGCATTATCACGCCTGGCAGCAAACAGGGCAATTTAACCGAAATCACCGGCATTGTGGAAAAACCATCCCCGGATAAAGCCCCTTCCAGCAAGGCAGTGGTTGGCAGATATATTCTGGAGCCAAAAATATTTGACGAGCTGGGTAAAGGCCGGCGTGGGGCTGGCGGCGAGATTCAGCTGACCGATGCGCTGGCGGCGCGTATTGGCCATGCCCCTTTTCATGGGCTGAATTTTTCCGGCGAGCGCTTTGATTGCGGATCAAAAATCGGTTTTTTAAAAGCCAATATCGCCTTTGGACTGGCACGTGACGAGTTACAAGGAGACTTATCCCAATGGCTGGCAACCAGGCTGTAACACGCGCCCATTCATTTAACCCTACCATCCTGCGCAGCTATGATATCAGAGGCCAGGTTGGTAAAACCCTGTTTGCAAGGGATGCGTTTTTTATTGGCGCGGCCTTTGGCCAAATGACAGGGGGGAAAAATGCGGCTTCAAGGCCAGCTAAAATCGCGGTGGGGCGCGATGGCAGGCTGACCTCGCCTGAATGTGCGGCCGCGCTGATAGACGGGCTGGTCTTTTCCGGCTGCCAGGTGATCGATATCGGTATCGGGCCAACGCCCATGCTGTATTTTGCCGATAGATATCTGAATTGTGATGGGGCGATACAGGTTACCGGCAGCCATAATCCGCCTGATCATAATGGCTTTAAAATGGTACAAGCCCATATCAGCTTTTTCGGAGAGGATATCCAGAAACTGGGCGCGGTCAGTGCCGCAGGTATTGAGAACCGGAAAGGCGGCAGCCAGCAGCAGATTTCCGTATTTGATGCCTATATCGAGCGCATCATGGAACATGCCGATTTTGGTGATGCGCATATTATCTGGGATGCTGGAAACGGGGCAGCGGGCCCTGCCACAGAGGCTGTCCTTGCCCGGGCAAGCGGAACCCATCGCGCACTTTTTACCGAAATTGACGGGCATTTTCCCAACCATCACCCGAACCCTGTTGACCCAAAGACGCTGGAGATGCTGCGCGAAGAAGTACTGAAAGCAGGGGCAGATTGCGGTATCGGTTTTGACGGGGATGGTGACAGAATAGGCGTGGTGGATGCCAAGGGCCGGCATATTGCAGGCGATATACTCACCGCCTATCTGGGGCTGGATATTTTAAAAAAACACCCCGAAAGCGATATTATCTTTGATGTAAAATCGAGCCAGTCTGCCATGTCCCTGATAACACAGGCAGGCGGAAAGACCCATCTTTGGAAAACCGGTCATAGCCATATGAAAGCCCGTCTTCGTGATATAGGTGCGCCTCTGGCAGGCGAGATGTCTGGCCATATTTTTATCGCTGATGACTATTTCGGGTTTGATGATGCGCTATATGTTGCGGTGCGGCTTATTACCTCGATGCAGCGTCAAAAACAGGAAACTGGCCAGAGCCTGACAGATTTTGTTGACCGGTTACCAGCCATCCATGCCACGCCGGAATGCCATATCGCCTGTGACGATACAAAGAAATTTGGCGTCATTGAAAAACTGGCACGGCAATTTGGCGCCATCCTGCCAGCCGAGCAGATCAATCTTATTGACGGGGTGCGGATAACAACGACAAAAGGCTGGTGTCTTATTCGGGCATCCAATACCGAAGGGGCGCTGGTGGTCAGGGCAGAAGGCCAGGATAATAACAGCCTGGATGAATTTATTTCCCTGATAAAGAGCCAGCTGGCCAGCGCAGATATTATCTGGGAAGGTCCTTGAGCGAAACCATCCGCGCCTGTTTAAAAACAGGACGGCCACCAGAGAGATTTTATTTTTGAAACCCATTTCCATATAATGGAAATTGCGGTTACACTTATCTGTAACTAGGGCTAAATATCAGGGGTAGTAATCGGTTGTGATATCTGATTTTCGCCCTATTTTCTGACTATTGTTTATTCAGAGCCTGAAGAACGGGTTGGGTATTGCTTCACTCACGGCCAATTTCGCGTAATTTAAAAGGAGCCTGATAATGGGATATATCGTCCAGGGTAATTTGTCTGTAGATGCTGATCTTCTTGCCTTTGTGAATGATGTGCTTTTACCAGCCGCATCGATTGACCCATCCAGCTTTTGGACAGGGTTTGATGAAAGCGTTCATAAGTTAGCCCCGCGCAATGCAGAGCTGCTGGAAACGCGCGAGAAAATTCAGGCACAAATTGATAAATGGCTGATAGATAATCGCGCGGCAGGCATGGATATTAGTGTCTATACCGAATTTTTAAAAGAAATCGGCTATCTGGTGCCGGAAGGCGAGGATTTTGTTATCGATACACAGAATGTCGATGATGAAATTGCCCGCATTGCCGGCCCGCAACTGGTTGTGCCGGTGATGAATGCCAGATATGCACTGAATGCGGCCAATGCGCGTTGGGGCAGTCTGTATGATGCGCTTTATGGCACGGACGTGCTGGAGGAAAGCAACGGCGCGGAAAAAACAGGCGGCTATAACCCGGTGCGCGGCGCAGCGGTTATTGCTCATGCGCGCAAGCTACTGGATGCACGCACCCCGCTTGCACAAGATGACTGGGCTTCTGTCACCGGCTTTGCCATAGAAAATGGCCGTTTGATTATTCAGACAGAAAAAGGGGCAACCCATCTGGCAGATGAGCATCAATTTGCCGGATTTGCCGGTTCAGCAGAGACGCCCGACTCTGTTCTGCTGGTAAAAAATAGTCTGCATATTGACCTGATTATTAATAAGCAAGGCCGCATCGGGGCAAGCGATAAGGCCGGTATTGATGATATTATGCTGGAATCTGCGATATCCACCATTATGGATTGCGAGGATTCGGTTGCCGCTGTGGATGGGGCAGACAAGGTTCTGGCCTATCAAAACTGGCTGGGGCTGATGGATGGCAGCCTGTCTGTAGATATGCAAAAAGGCGGAAAAAGCTTTACCCGTGCCTTGCACGCAGACCGCCAATATACTGCCCCGGATGGCACGGAACGGGTATTGCATGGCCGCTCGCTGATGCTGGTACGGAATGTCGGGCATTTAATGACCAATCCGGCCATTTTATTAAAGGATGGCCAGGAAATTCCAGAAGGCATAATGGATGCCTTTATGACCGTGCTGGGCGCAATGCCGGATCGCACAAAAAAGGGCAATTCACGTTGCGGATCTGTTTACATCGTAAAGCCTAAAATGCATGGGCCAGAAGAGGTCGCCTTTGCGTGCGAGATTTTCAGCGAGGTAGAAGCCGTGCTATCTCTGCCCGCAAATACCATCAAAATTGGCATTATGGATGAAGAGCGCCGCACGACCGTTAACTTAAAAGAATGTATTCGTGCAGCTGCCAGCCGGGTTGTCTTTATCAATACCGGGTTCCTCGATAGAACAGGTGATGAAATTCACACCTCTATGGAAGCAGGGCCAATGATCCGCAAAGGGGATATGAAACAGGCTGCCTGGATTTCTGCCTATGAAGACTGGAATGTGGATATCGGTCTGGCGTGCGGATTTTCCGGACGCGCACAAATTGGCAAGGGCATGTGGGCGATGCCCGATATGATGGCAGAAATGATGGTACAGAAAATCGGCCATCCAAAGGCCGGGGCAAATTGTGCCTGGGTACCTTCACCGACGGCGGCGACCTTGCACGCCCTGCATTATCACCAGATAGATGTCTTTACCCGCCAGGCCGAATTAACCGGCCAGAGAAGGGCTAAGCGGGATGATATCCTGACCATTCCTGTTGCCAGCCGTCCAAACTGGTCAGATGCCGATATTACGGCCGAGCTGGAAAATAACGCACAGGGTATTTTGGGATATGTGGTGCGCTGGGTCGATCAGGGGGTCGGCTGTTCCAAAGTGCCGGATATTAATGATATTGGCCTAATGGAAGATAGGGCAACCTTGCGGATTTCTTCGCAGCATATCGCAAACTGGCTGCATCATGGCGTCTGTTCCGAAGAAAAAGTCATGGGTGTGATGCAAAAAATGGCCGCAATTGTGGATGAGCAAAATAAAGATGACCCGCTTTATGAAAAAATGGCCGGCAATTTTGATAGCTCTATCGCTTTTCAGGCAGCTTGTGATCTGGTCTTTAAAGGGCGGGTTCAACCATCTGGCTATACCGAGCCTGTATTGCATCAAAGACGTCTTGAAAAGAAAGCGGCAAGCGCCTAGCCTGATAGCTGGCAGTTAAAAAATAGCAGACTGGATATGCGCGCATTTAATCTGGATGATCATATTTCCAAAACCCCGGATTTTCCAAAGGAGGGTATCACTTTTTATGATATCAGCCCGGCGTTGGAAGACCCGGATGTTTTGGCAAAAATGATGGCGGAGATGACCCGTCTGGCCAAAGATTTTGACCCGGATATCTTTGCCGGTATCGATGCCAGAGGGTTTTTATTTTCCATGCCGCTGGCACTCGCTCTGAAACGCGGGACAATCATGGTTCGTAAAGCTGGCAAATTGCCTGGCAAGGTTCTGGAAGAAGCCTATGCCCTAGAATATGGCACTGCCCGGCTTTCCATGCATGCCAGCCGGGCGGTAAAAGGCAAAAAAGTCGTGCTGTGTGATGATTTGCTGGCCACAGGCGGCACATTGGCAGCGGCAGAAAAGCTGGTGGAACGGGCAGGTGGCCAGGTGGCAGGGGCAATATGTGTCATTGAGCTTACCGGCTTGAAGGGAAGAGAAAAGCTTGGATGTGATGTGGCTGCCTTGCAGAGATATGCCTTCTAGCCAGCCGCCCATTTTCACCTATAACAGCTGCAGCTGGATGGTCTATGACTGGGCATCTTCGGTATTGCCGACCTTGCATACAACATTTGTCTTTGCAGTATATTTAACCACTATTCTATCCCCTGATAATGGCACATTTGCCTGGGCGATGATGACCGCTGTCGCGGCACTGTCAACGGGTCTGCTAGCACCTGTTTTAGGCCATTTGGCTGATAAAAAAGGTCTGGTTAGAAAAGGGCTTATCCTGACAACCTGCCTTGCCGCTATCGCTGTGACGGGGCTGTGGTTTGCCGCACCGGATACTCGTTTTGCGGCTTTGGCGCTGGGTCTGTCCGGCCTTGCTATCTTCTTTAGCGAGTTGGCCTTTATCTATTATAATAGCCTGTTGCCAAAAATAGCGCCTACTTCGGCATTAGGGCGGATATCGGGCTATGGCTGGGGGCTGGGATATGCAGGCGCGATTTTGGCACTGCTTCTTGTTCTGGGGCTGTTTATTTTGCCGGAAACGCCTTTTTTCGGGCTGTCCAGAAGTGCGGCTGAGCCGGTACGCGCATCAATGGTTTTTGCCGGTCTCTGGCTGATTGTTTTTTCCCTGCCTCTGTTCTTTGCCCGCCATGAAACTGCCCCGCAAGCAGATAAACAGCCCTTTCTTGCCTCTTTGCGGCAAAGCTGGAAAATCGCTATATCCCTGCCGGATATGGTGCGGTTTCTCATCGCGCGCATGGCCTATAATGACGGGTTAATCACCCTGTTTGCCTTTGGCGGTATTTATGCCGCCAATGTTTTTGGCTTTGACCAGAAAGATATTCTGATATTTGCGATTGGCCTGAATATCACCGCTGGCATAGGGGCAGTTACCATCGGGCCCCTGACCGATAAAT
>Ga0181584_10003035_pt1 | contig 12900 bp, 11 predicted proteins | sample 071ome_30_FD_132462 | JGI IMG/M metagenome (GOLD analysis project Ga0181584, IMG submission 132462) | Coastal salt marsh microbial communities from the Groves Creek Marsh, Skidaway Island, Georgia - 071406AT metaG (megahit assembly) | ecosystem: Environmental > Aquatic > Marine > Intertidal... | reverse complement strand
CACCCCCCCTTTTGAACCTTTCAATCGTACCCGGCAAGACGTCCAACCCCCTCGCCTCGTGCAGGGCATGCTCGACCGCCAGTCGCGCCTCCAGCCGATCTTTCGTCCGCCGCGCCGAGTCCCACAGGCCTTCGTGCACGTCAAGGTCCCCGTACCGTCCACCCAGATCCTCCAACCTCGCCCGCAGCGCCGTGTAGTGCCTCGCCTCGTCCGCCGCCACGACCAAGAAGTCTTCGTAAAACTCCTTCGGCAGCACGTCCGCGTACTCCTCGTGCTGACCGAACCGCGCGATGATATCCCACGCCAGGTCCACCGCCGTGCACTCAATATGCGTCAGCGCGTGTAGAATCGCCTTCCGACTCTCCAGCGTCCCACCCTTGCCTCTCCGCGGGGCCTGAGAAGGGTGCACGAACTTCAACGATGCGTCGCGGGCAGGGTAGTCCGGGACAGGTTCGCTTCGCGAAGAAGCGCTTTGGGGGTACTCGAGGTCGCCTTTCGCGTGCAGATCAAAGGCCTCCAGCGTCAGCCTCACCTTCTCGTCCCCCACAGGCTCGTGCAGAACGTTCAGAGCGACCTCCAGGACGTGCATTCTGAACTTTACGAGAGTTGTTTGAGAGCAAAGCGCGAGACGACCCTTCAAAAGGGAATTTCCATACGTTAGCGAGGCTCACCCGAATTACATACATATACACATAAGCAACGATGAACGCACTCGGTCAACTGGCCAGAAGCGTGGTCCGGCGCGCTCCGTCCGAGTTCAACGTTGGGCTGGCGTTTCTGACCGAGCAGGCCTCGTGCAGCGGTCGCGCGGTCGCGTGCGTGTCCCAGACACGGAACTACCACAAGAACGTACGTAACAGTAACAAACACCGTGGTCGTCGCACGTGCACGGCGCCACTCGCCTCGCCTCGCGCGCAGTATAGTAGACTGCGAATTTCACTCACGAATGTACTCGAACACTGCAGGTCGTGGACCACTATGAGAACCCGCAGAACGTGGGCTCCCTGGACAAGTCGGACGTGAACGTGGGGACTGGGCTGGTGGGCGCGCCGGCGTGCGGGGACGTGATGAAGCTTCAGATCCGGTGTGACGAGGACGGGAACATTGTCGAGGCAAAGTTCAAGACGTTTGGGTGCGGGTCGGCGATTGCGTCGAGTTCTGTGGCGACGGAGTGGGTCAAGGGGAAGAACGTGGAGGATGCGTTGAAGATGAAGAACTCGGATATCGCCAAGCACCTGAATCTGCCGCCCGTCAAGCTGCATTGCAGCATGCTCGCCGAGGAGGCCGTGCAGGCTGCGATAGACGACTACAAGAAGAAAAAGGCGGGGGCGAGTGCTTGATGCCTGGGCTGTCGGTATCGATATCGTTATCATTCTTTGCTTGCGGGACGTTGCAGTCGGCTGTAAACTATCTATTCTTTCTTGGTCTCCTCGTCGTCCGACACGTTGAGCGCCGTCACGCCGACGAGCGTGACGAACGCGCCGACGAGCTGGATCGGGGTCAGTGTCTCTCCCAGTAGGAGGTAGCCGCCGGCAGCGGCAAACATCGGCGTCAGGAACGTCAAGCTGGACAGCCGGGTCAGAGATCCCTTGACGGTGGCGAGGTAGAAGAACACGCCGTAGCTTGCGGCGGAGCCGAACAGCGACACGTAGAGGAGGAGCAGTGCGTCGTTTGTGGAGGCGTGGGCGAGCATGTCGGTGGTCGCGGCCGCGCCGCCATCTGCGAGGGTCAGCGCGGCGAGGGGGAGGCCGCCGATGAGCAGGTGCAGGCCGGTGGCCGTGACCGGGTCGCAGTACTTGCTCACCCACCTGACCATGAGCGTCCCGGTCGCCATGCTCTGTGCGGCGAGAAACATGAACGCCTCGCCGCTCAGGCCGAATCCGCCGCTCGAGCTCTCGGCCAGCGTCGCCCCGGGCAGCCCGGACAGCCCGCTCTGTCCCTCGAGGAGCAAGAGGCCGGAGACGCCCAACACGAGTCCGACGATGCCGCCGACGCCGAGCGTCTCTCCGAACAGGAGGCTCGATAGCAGCGCGACGGAGAGCGGCTGCGAGTCGATGATCACGCTCCCGAGCCCGGCCGACGTCCGCTGGAGGCCCTCGGCCAGGAATCCCTGGAAGCACGCGCCGTCCACCAGGCCGAAGAGGGAGACGGCCAGCCATCCGACGGCGGACGAGGGTCCCTTTTCGCCCTTCAGTTTCGCCCACACGAGCAGCACGGCGCCCGCGGGCAGGCACCGCCACGCCGCCATGAACATCGGCGGCATGTCCAGGGTCTTCATCGCCACCATCGAGGTTCCCCAGAAGAAAAAGGGACTTATCAGAAGCGCCGTGTCGACGAGCTGCGACAGCATCGTCGAGGACGACGAGGACGCGCTCGAGGTTGACGAGGAGGACCACGAGTTTGACGGGTCTTGGGTGGCGTCGGGCCGCTCGGCATATTCCGGGACGGTGCACTCGACCTCCATGCCCGTGCCGTAGCATTGGGGATCGGCGGCGGTCGGGCGGTCGGGCGTCGCGGTGTTGTCTTCCCCCCCCTCGGTGGCTGCGAGCCGGCGACGTGAACGAATTTCTGTCGGTCGCCACGCACACACAGCGCGCTGGCGCTCTCCTCCCGACGACGACGACGCAAGCACAAGCGGCCCGCGCTGTAGGGATCGCACGGTGTGCGTACCCATGGTGTACCGTACACCACGTGACATGGTGTGATCACACCGACTCGTGAGTTTTGTTTCCTTTTTTTCGCTTTCGTTCGACGACCACTCCGCGTATCCGAGACGATGATGCGAACCGGATCATCATCAGCTACAGCACGGCTACGAGCGTCGTCGACGAGGGTGGCCGCCCAGCGCCGACAAGAACAGCAGGCTCCGCTCCTCCCTTCGCTTCGGGTGGACCGGGGATCGCTCATCTCTCTCGCCGCTTCGGCTGCGTTGCTGCTGGCCTCGCCGGCGCACGCGGCCATCGAGACGTATCGTCTCGCACCGATCGAGGACTACGCCAAAGTCGTGCCGAAAGGGGCCAAGGCCGGGTTGGAGGCGAAGCTCGAGCGGCTGGAGCGCGACACCGGTGCGTCGTGATCCCTGGCATGACCTTCGCTCCTCACATCTCGCATCTCGCATCTCGCATCTCGGACCCCGCTCCTCACGGCCCGTTCCATCACTCACGGCAGGATACAAGGTTCGGGTATTGACGCAATACACGGGTAGTGCGGGTGGACGGCAGAACGCCAATATTCCGACGGCGTCGGAGCTCAAGGTCGGATGGGACATCAAGGACGAGCTGAACGACAACTACGCGATCATCTTCCTTGACCCGTCGGCACCAAACGTGCTCGGCTTCAAGTACTCAAAGGCGGTGCAGACGGAGAAGCTCCCGCGCCCATTTTTCACCGAGCTCCAGAGTCGCTTCGGCAATATGTTCTACGTGCGCGACAACGGCGAGTACAAGGCCTTGGAAGAGTCCATAGACGCCCTGGACGTCTGCTTCCGCAAACCCGACGGCTGTCAAGTCCCGCCAGGGCTCCCGGAGGAGCAATACTTCTTCACGCTGCTGTGCAGCTTGCTCGGCGGCGGCATTCTGGGCGCCAGTTTGCGCATCGACCCGGTCGGCTTTGTGCGGCGGCGCTGGGTCTACGGCCTGTTGTTCTCCCCGCTGTGGTTCACACTGAGTATCGCGTACGGGATTGGTCCGGTCACGAGCCGCACCGGCGAGGTGATGCCCGTCCTGACCAACTTGGGGGCGACCATCGCTTCCGCCGCGCTCATCGCCAACTACAAGTCTGCCGCGGACGCGGTGGGATTGACGGTGTCCGGGACGTTGGATGAGGACGAGCGATGATGATCGACCGTTGTTGATTCCGACGTCACGCGATTTACTTTAACAACAAGTATCATTTTGTCGCCGCCGCCTCATCGAGGTAGTTTTCGAGCTCGGCAACGCTCTTGTCCCCCTCGAACACCTGGCCGCCAATCACCCACGTCGGGAACCCTTCCAACTTTCTCCCGTCGGCGTTGAGCGGCTCCAAACACGCCCCGGCCATCTGCTTCCCCCGCTCCCACCCGTCTGGGAAGCACTCGACATAAAAGCTGCCCGCCTTCATCGCCTCAGCCCCCAACGTCTCCTTCTGCTCGAAGCAATGCGAGCACCAGAACGCTCCGTACATTTTCGCCCCGGCCGCGTCCAGCCGCTTTGCCAACGCCATCGCCCTGTCGCTGCTCACCGTCGTCACGACCGGGTTCTGGTAGTCCAGCTTGGTAATGTCCCGTGCGTTCGCCGTGTCCGGGCTGCCGAGCGTGAAGTTCAGCAGCAACACCGTCGCGGCAAACACTCCCGACAGCGGGGTCAAGAGGCCCTCCCGTTTCCGCGGCGGGAGCCCGGCAAAGACGCTCCCACCGATCCCGAAACTCAGCGCGATGCTCGTCATACACCACACACATGGCGTCTCGGAGAACTTTGTAGCCAGCAGGACGGCCAGATAGGTCGACGTGCTCACCAGCAGCGTCGACAGGTAGACCAGCGGCCCGCCCGCAGTCGTGCCGTCGTCGGCGTCGTCGGCGTCCGCGAGCGACCGCTGCAGCGCCAACAGGGCGACAGCGCCGTACACGCCGCTCCCGACCAGGCTCAGCGGGATCGTGTCGAAGAGATACGCGTACGCGCTCGTCAGCACCGTCGAACACGACGCCGCGCTCAACGGGCACGCGACCTGATCGGAGTGGCCCGTGAGCGAGAGCGCGGCGAGGTATCCCGTCTCGAGGAACCCGCACGTGGCGAGCAGCGCGACGAGCGGGGCCGTGGACGCGGCTCTGGAGCTGACGTCTGGGCGTTCACGAGTGGCCTTGGCGATAATGGCTCGCTGAGCTTCCCGTCGAGGCCAGGAAAAGACGCCACGCGTCGGCGCAGTCGCATATTGAGGCTTTGGTCTGGACGTTCGCCGCGCCACGTTCATTGTGGTGGAGGTCGTGTCCGAAAAGCGAAATTTGGCGAATGGGCCAGCCTCGGCCTCGGCCATGGGAGTCCCCACGACCGGGCTTCCGACGACGCCACGCTCGTCGCTCCCCGCCGTACTCCCTACCCGCCGGCGTGGGGGCGGGCGGACGTGCGGACGTGCGGGCGAGCGCCCAGCCCCGTCCCTTTGGGGGAGGGGAGGGGGTGATCGGCCCCGACGCGCGCCGGCGACCCACCAGGCAACAAGAGGAAGCGGCTCGACCGGCGACTTGCCCGTCGCTCCAACCACGCCAGAGCCACTGCCACTGCCACAGTCACAGTCACAGTCACAGCCAACGCCTGCGTGATAGTCGCGAATCATCCGAAATCGGCCGAGAAGGCTGGCTCCCCTCCTCTTCGCTCAGCTTGCCATTTCCACCAGACGCTCCGTTGCTCCGTTGCTCCGTCGCTCCGTTCCAAACATATAAATAGTCTTTCACAAAAACACTCGAACGCAGAGCAGGGCATATAGGTGCGTACGGCCGACAGGATGATTCTAGAAATTTTACAGACGGGGGTTTTCTCGAATTGACGCCGCGCAGACCGGCATACCCGGACAGCCCCTGCGCCGTTCCATTATTTGGGCCTATACCTATCCATTGGTCTCGGAACCCAGTGAAATAGGGGACGGGTGAGGCACCTCAAAGGCGTCCATCCCTTGGGTTGCTGTGGCATCCGCGCCCCCACGGGCGTGCGGGACTGAGAACCGCAGAGCCGCGTATTCGTGTTTGATCGAGGCAGTGGTGGCCCACCCCGCGAGCGGCCCGCCCCTCGCGCTCTCTCTCTCTCGCAGAATCTCTGCCCCCACTCACTCATCCGCCTTCGCCCACACCATCAGACGGCTCGTGCTCCTCGCGGTCAAGTTTTGGAATATGGCGGAGATGTGTGTGGTGGTCACGGACAAGCGAGATGAAAAGGACGAGAACGCCGTGCCGGGTGGCAAGGGAGCAGTGACGGAGCTCCGCAAGAGGACGTCGGTGACCAACTCGGAGGAGACTCGCGTGGCCAATAACGAGTCGAGCCCCGGTCGGAAGCAGCCGAATGACGGCGGAAGTCATTCGGATGCGGACGCGGCGAACAACAAGAATAACGACCACGACCACGTCCACGACAACAGCGTACAAGACGCGTCTCAGGACCTGCAGGCGCACGTCCGTGGGACCGTGGGGTCGCTCCGGGGGATCATCGACCGGGTGTCGAGCCTGGACGTCGACGGGTGGTTCCAGCACCCGGTGAGCGAGCGGGACGCGCCCAACTACTCGGCGGTGATCAAGAACCCGATGTGCTTTGATATGATTCGCACGAAGATCGGGGGCTTGCGGTACGTCTCATGGCAAGAGCTGGTTCGGGATTTCGAGCTGATCTTCAACAACGCCATGTTGTACAACCAGAAGCGGAGCCGGGTGCACAAGCAGGCGCTGGTGTTGCTGCGGGCGGGGATGAAACTGCTGCTCGACTCGGAGACGGAGGGACGGAGCGCGCTCGAGACGCTGCGGGTGATGAAGAGCGGGAACGAAAACCTGGAGGCGCTGTGCGGGATCGAGCCGATGCAGGTGGACGCCGTGGTCGACGTGGCGATGCGGGGCCGGCTGGCGGACGTGAAGACGCAGGTATCGCCGGAAGCTGGGGACGACGCACACGCGCCATGCGGGTCGGGATACAGCAGTTACGAGATCGGCGGCGGGGACGGGGACGGGGATATCGTCGGGGTCGAGGTGGACTCTACGAACAGCAAGGATAAAAAGCGCAACAACAACAACAACAAGGACGACGAGATGCGCACACAACGAACGAAGCGGATGTTGGACGAGTCGCCGGTGGATACGGTGGTGCTGGAGCCCGTCGCGAACTCGACGGCGAGCGGCATGCCGCCGCCGGCCGATAGGGCGCCTTTGGACGGCGCGGACGCGGAAGCGCAGAGGCGTCTGCTGTGGCGCGCACAGTGGCTGCGGCTGCGCGTGCGGGAACTGGAGCGGCAAAAGGCGAGGACCAAGGTCCAGCTCGAGGACGCGCGGAAGGACGGCTCGGCGCGGGCGCCGGCACAGCGGACCGCCAGGAAGGTGGTCGCGGCCCTGGAGGCGGAAAACCTGCCCCGGAGCGTGGCATTCTTCCGAGGATTCGAGGGGCACGTCCGGGCCGAGAATGAGGAGCACGTGGAGCACGCCCAACACGCCCAACAGGCTGGAAAGCAGAGAGAAGAGAAGAGCATGGTGATGTCGGACCACTACCCGGCCGTCTGTCACGCCTCGCTGACGATCCTCGAGGCCAAACTTCGGGACGCCAGGGACGCGGTCATGGCCATGCGGCACCCGTCCATGGCCATGGCGGCGAACCGGAACGGTGCGGGCAGGGGCCGTGGCGGCGGCAGGGGCGGCCGCGGTGGGCGTGGGGGCCGCAGAGCGATGTCCAGGGCCAGCTCGCTGTCGTTCCCGTACAACGCAGACGAGGTCAACGCCCTCAAACAGACGGGCATCAGGAAGCGGAAGCAGTCGAGAGAAGCGTTCGGGCTGAACGACATGGTCGTGCCGTCGGGCGCCATGGGATCGCCCAAGTTTGTCGAGCGGGTGCAGGTCAAAATGATCGACACGCCGCCGGTCCGCCTGCTGGACGAGGAAGAGCTGCGTCGGCGCCAGGAGGTCATCATTGCCTACAAGAAGGGCATGGTGTCTCAGTCTCAGTCTCAGTCCAAGGCCAACTCGGGAACCACCCACAGCGGAAACGCATATGGGCGCGACGGCCGGACCAGGAAGGCCGACCGCGAGGCGGCCGAGCTCGCCGCCGCCAATATTGCCAGAGAGCTGCTTGGCGACGAGGGGAGCTCCGAGGAGGACACTTCGGACGAGGCCTACGAGGAGAGGCACCAGAAGCAGGAGGACGAGGAGCGCGTGCGCTACAACGCCTTCATGGAAACCCTCACGAGTGCCAACGGCGGACGCAAAACGGTCGGAGACGGCCGCGGGAGGAGCATGATGGGCATGCAAGCCAAGGCTGGGAACGACGCAAACGGCGCAAAGCCGACGACGAGTTCGAGGAAGCGCGCGAGTTCGAGAACCTCGAGCGACGCCAGCGGGGCAGGTGGTGTCGACCTCAAGACGCCGGCCGCCGGGCTGCGAAAGCAGCGACGGTGAATTCCCGGCGCGCTATTATACTGTATACGATGATCATCGTATCTCATGAGATGTCATGCATCAGTTTTTTAACGTCGAGTTGCGGGCCACCTTCCTCCCTCTCTCTCTCCTTCTGTCGACGTATTTGTATACGTATACGCAGCTACCGCATAGATAGCTAAGTCTAGCTATCTATACGTCTGCGCCACCACGGGCCGAAAGGAGAATGCAGCCGACGCAACTCGTCCAAGACAACACCACCGTCATCCTCGACCTCTCCAGCCGGACGACCAGGGCCGGCTTCCTGTCGACGGAGTTCCCTGACCAGTCGGGTCCTCGCTTGGCCGTCGATTCGGCCTACCTCCGACCGTCGACGTCGTCGGGTGAATCGGGCGGGGTGGTGAAGACCTACCCGATCAACCGGGGACAAGTCGATGACATCGACGGGGTGGAGGCCATCGTGCGGCAGGTGCTGTATGGTGAGGCTGGGTGGCCCGAGGAGCCGTTGAATGGGTATCATCGGAATGTGGTGCTGGTCGAGCCGCCCATGCAGCCGAGGGCGACGCGGGAGGCGCTCGCAAAGATGTTCTTCGAGACGTTCCAGGTGACGAATTACTTTTCGATCGACGCAGCGGCCGCGAGCCTGTATGCTGTGGGCAAGACGAGCGGGATCGTCGTCGACGTCGGGTACGACCGGGTCGACGTGACGCCGGTGCTGGAAGGGGTGGTGCACGCGAGCTCGGCCGTCCGGATAGGGGGGTTCGGGGGCCACGCGATGACCGAACTGGTGGCCGCAAAGCACGGGCTGGAGTACGACGAGGCCGAGGCGAAGAAGCGTGGGTATATGGTCAACAAAGAGGAGGAGATCAAGAGCGAGGACGACGCCCCCAACGCGCCCTCTCTCGAGGACCTGCTGGGCGACCAGATCGGCGGCCATATCCGGGACATTGGAAGCGCGTGCGTTAATGCGAGCATGATTTCGCTCGTCGCCGGCGAGCGGGAGTGGAGGAGGACGCTCATGGACTCGATTTTCGTGTGCGGAGGCGGGTCGCGGGTCGCCGGATTCGGCCCCAGGCTCTTCGCCGACGTCCTCGAGAAACACGCTGCCGGATTCAAGCCTTCGGTCGTCCCGGTGCCCGATCATATGCCGGAAGGGTTCGTGGAATGTGCTAGCTGGTACGGAGGCCATCTCATCGCCGGCATTGTGATGAAAGACCAGAGCGTCCGGTCCAAGCACTGCGTGACGAGGACCGACTACCGCGACCACGGGGCCAGGGCCATTTGGAGAAAGCTGACGTGACGTGTTTAACACGTAATACTTCCTAGCTCATCCACACTTCACTCTTGAGACGCGGCGGCGTGCTGCCCTCGTCGAACCCGGACACGTCCTCCTCCGCCTCGCCAAACATGAGCAGATCCTCGCGATCGCTCAGGCCGTGGCCGAGCTTCATTGCCCGCAGCCCGCTGTATGTCCCCTCGGCATACCGCCGGCACGCGCCCATGATCTTTCGGAACAGCGGTCGCCCCTGGAAAAAGGCTTCGCTCGTAAACTCGTCGAGCGTGCGCCAGGCGGCGGCATCGATCTCCGTCTCCTGCGGGTTGAGCACGATGTCTTTCAGCGGGGTCCCCGGTGGCACCCGAGGTGTCATAGCGAGCACGAAGAACATGTCAGACTTGCCAAAAGCCCATCCGTGGCTCTGGCGCAGCGCGATGACCGCTTCGAACGAGACTGGCAGTCCGGTCTCTTCGAGAACTTCCCTCACGGCAGCCTCCGTGATGTCTTCCCGCTCGTTCACGAGGCCAGTCGGCATCTTCCAGACGTTCTTGCCTTTCAGAACGCCGTTCTTCTCCTGGACACACAGCACGTACGTCTGACCGTCCGGCGCTCGGTGGGTGACGAACATGCCGACGCCGACCTGGTGCGACGCGTTGGCAGGAAGCGTGCTCGGCGTGTCTGGCAGCCATGCCGTCATCATGATGTAGTCCTTCTCGGCGTGATGGGGCGCAAAGCCGAGGTCCGCAGCGACCGAAACGAGCGCGGCACAAGACGGGAACCGGAGCTCCAGCCAGACGCCGCGGGTGCCGGATTGCCGCCAGTCGTCGAGGGAGGCTGTCAGACTGGATCGGAACGATTCGGGGTCCGCGTGTCTACAGACTGCGTTCGGGTCCACGATGACGCCTCCGTAGGCGTCGACCCTGGCGTCGAGGAGCGCCATGACTTTTGTGGGTTGACGACTCGGACCCGTTCGAGTGGATGCGGGTGGTGCGTGGTTCAGCTGGCCGCGAAACAATAGGGGGCTCGCGAGCATCCCGGGGTGGAATCGGTGAAAACGAGGGCGATCTTGGAATCGATTCCAATTGGAATGGAACGCTCAGGTCTCGGAAGGCATTCGAGGCGAACGAGGGAATTCATCCTGTCGACAACTGCTGCGGATCAGCCCACACCAAATCGTCCACAAGAGTCTCCAGCGCGACCAGCTCCCGCTCAAAGAACCGAAAGCGTTCCTGCTCTTGCGCTCGCGTCAGCGACACCCCCGCCCCCCTCGTGCTCGCGATGACCTTCAACACACCGTGCTGCTCCCGCACTCGGACGCCGTAAATCCTGGCCAGCTTCCACACGGCAGCAGCATCGGCCTCGGGCATCGGTGGCAGCACCTTCGACAACGAGGAGGTGCGATCCACGCTCTCCCGCCGCAATCGCATGAGCAGCTCCTTCATAATGAAATCCACGCCACCCAGCATCGTACCCCGCGATATCACCCGCCGCAGCTTCCAGTGCGGCGCATCCTCTCGTTCCTCGCGCTTCTCGTCTTCCTGCGACGCCGCCGTCAAATCCACGACGGCGGTCGAGTCCACCACGGCACCGGCCGGCTCGACCGTAAAGAACATCTCCGTCAACACCGCGGGGTCGAGCTCCTGAAAGTACGTAAACGCGGCGTCCCCGTCAGCATAGCCGGATATGCCCGGGCAGCCACATTCCCGGCTCTCGAGCGCGAGGACGTCGTCCGCGCCCGCCTCGTGCAGGGTCTTGAAGAAGGCCAACACGGCATCGCTGCCCGACCGAGAAGGCTTCCGAACCACATCCGTCCGCGCCACCTTGGCACCCGCTCCGGGTACTTCTTCCGAGATCCGCTTCCCTCCCTTCCCCTCCAGCTCTCCCTGCTCCCGTTCTCTCTCTCTCCGTGCTTCGTACGCCGCCACCAGATCCGGAAACTTGGCGTCAAACCCGGGCACATGTCGCCGATTCCACGCCATACTCGCCGCCGCCAGCCACCGCTTCTCCGCGGTCTTCACCCCCCGAAGCACCCCAGACGCATTATCGCTGTCGTGGAAGAACGACTGAACCCCGATCGCCACCGCCTCGACCGACGTCGCCTCCGACCACGTGTCCTGATGCCACGCCGTGATCCCGTTGATACAGATAGATTGGCTCGGCACAAATCGACCACTCGGCGTCGACATGTTCACCGTCGGCGCCTTGTGCGGATACTCGACCGGAAACCGCAGCGTCCCATGATACACGCCCCCGCTATACGGCGTCCCCGCCCCCCCTTCGAAGCAGTACTCCCACTCGAGCAGATTCTCCTCGTGAGGAAACAGGGCAATCCCCTCCGGTGGCGCCCTCCGAAGCCGCGTGAGCTCCTTAAGCATCCGTCTTTGCCACGTCGCCGGCATGATGCTATTCGGTACTTGAGGTGCTTCAGGTAGTAGTCGTGGAACTCCTGGCAGGCGGCGTCGAACACGGCCCTCCTCAGCAGGGTATCCCGCCGTCTGCCGGCGTGATGCTATTCGGTGCTAGAAGGCTTCTCGTCGTCGTCGTCGTCGTCGGCACCCAAATCAGTCTCTCCCCGCACTCCCCCGCGCCTGCCCGGGCCTACGTATCTGAACCATACGTATTGAGAGGGCGACGTCCCCGACACGAGCTAAAACAGCGAATCTCGAATGGGCCAGGCGTCCGTCTCCTCCTCGGGTCATCCGCTCGCGCGCTCGCCTCTGACGATCGCCCCCTCCCCCTTCCGCCACGCACCGCGTCCCCCATGCAACTACAGACCCCAGGGGCTCAGGTTTCGCCAGCCACACGCACGACTGCCTCGTCCGGGCGTGTCCCCGCGGTCTCTCCGCTTCTCCGGGAGGGGATCCGGACCAGCACAGAATCGCGAGGTCGCACCCTCCCTCTCCGACGCCTTCTCTCACCCCTTCTCTCACCACCCAGCCCCGCACACCACATAACCATACCCGTACACACGGACGCTCAACACAGCGACGACGACGCGTACCGGTACACGCGAACAAGCCTCTCTGGAAGGCGCTCCATCCTTGCCTTCTCGCCGCTTCTTGTCGAGCTCCATCCCCGCGCAAACCTGCCACCATACGTCCCCGCGTCGACGTCGAGCCCATCCGTATATCATTTTGAATGGATATAGGTGGGCGCGAGGGGCCAGGGCAGGCTGGGTGTGGGGGGGACGGCTTCGCCATTCTCACGCCGAGCTGCCCTGTGTTTGCCCCGACTGCGGAGGAGTGGCTGGCCGACCCGCTGGGGTACCTGTCTTCCATTCGTCACCAGGGGGAGCTCGTGGGTATGGTCAAGATCAAAGTGCCGGCGGGTTGGGAGCCGCAGAGGTTCCTCGACCCGAGCAAGACGCGGATCAAGACAGAGTATCAGTCTGTCCACGAGCTGTTCTATAAGGACACGGTGTCGTCGGCCAAGGCGTTCTGGGCGTCGTTCAACGCGTACATCGCGACCACGAACTTTCCTCTGGTGGGTGTTGTTGTTCTTTCTGTCTTGGCCGGCGTGCGCCCTCTCTCGCCCT
>Ga0181584_10003029_pt1 | contig 12910 bp, 6 predicted proteins | sample 071ome_30_FD_132462 | JGI IMG/M metagenome (GOLD analysis project Ga0181584, IMG submission 132462) | Coastal salt marsh microbial communities from the Groves Creek Marsh, Skidaway Island, Georgia - 071406AT metaG (megahit assembly) | ecosystem: Environmental > Aquatic > Marine > Intertidal zone... | reverse complement strand
TTCGCAGTGACCAACGAGACGAACCTCGGTAACGGAAAAGCTCGTTACACCCTAGGTCTAAAACCCACGGCTACTCCCGTCCAAAAGCTGTTCATCAGGCTTCATGTCGAGATGAGATAAATTAACTTCCCAACTTTTTGGAACGTGGGCGGGTCACCAAGTCGGTTACCTTGCAATTCCATTCATGCTTGGCGGCCAGAGTGAAACCCTCTCGGTCATTGATGTAGAAAACCTGGAGGGCCTCCGTCAAACTTCCAGTGACGAGGAGATGCTTGCCATCGGGCAAGAGAGCCGTCCCTATCCTTTCAGGTCCAGCGATCTCCCGGTCGAGATCTACTTCCCAAAAGCCTTGCCTTTTTTGATCAATCCAATCGCCCTTCTAGCAAACCTCTCTCCCAGAATTCGATACCCCTCCTTGGTGTAATGAAGATCATTGATCTTTTTCCCATCCAGTTCCCGGTCGTTGAGATCGTCGGTATCCACCCAAGCCCCACGTGGATGAACCTTGGCAAATTCCTCTTGAACACGACGAATCCTCAATCGCCCTTCCAATCGCTTCGGGTTGTCTAACCCACTGTCGCTGATTCGCCCGATGACAATATTGATCTTCGAGAACATCAGATCGCGTTCCAACTGCTCGAGCAATTCGTTGAGATAGGCCTCGTAAGCCGTGTTGTTGAGATCCGATTCTCCTTGCATCCAGATCAAGGTCACCGTCTTCAATTTCTCTCCTTCGATGGCCGCCTTCACTTTCTTGATCAGAGGATCATAGAGCTCCCCTCGGACCTTGGGCACTCGCCCTCTCGTTGGCGGAGGATCTTCATGATTCGACTTCGCCCAACTCCTGATCGATTGCCCGCTGTGGGCATTCTTCACCACCAACACCTGATCCTTCCCAAACTCCCTCGCCACGATCGGCGCAAACGATACCTCCGGATCCATCCCCACCATGTTCGACTGCCCGGAGAGAACAAAAAGATGCCGTTCAAGCTTCTTACAATCCGCATGCGAATTCAAAATAATTACCGCGAACATCAACCACCTGAAGGATCTTATCGAGCTCAAAGGATACACACGTTAAAAGCTTTCTAGATTCAGGCTATTACCGCTTTTGGCTATTAGATTTGAGCATCTCCACAAAATCTTCGGCCTCATCTAATCCATTTGGTCTCATACTCATCCAGCCACCCTTTTCAGTCAGAAACTGTAAAACTTCTTGAGCGTCTTCCAAAGCAGCCTTGCGATCATTTAGAGCAAGAAAAACTTTGGCTCTAGCTCTTAAGTGAACATGACTATAGGTTGGCCGTTTAAGTTGACGCCCTTTCTCGTCAACAGCTTCAGGGTCAAAAGGTGGAGCAAGCTCAAAAATATAACGTTTCGCCTGCTCGATTTGACCCTCAGCGATAAGAGCATCCACATGCTTTTCATCCTGATATTCAATGAGATTTTGCATAAGTTGTTGCTTCGAACGCGTCATTGTCAGGCCAGAAATAAAACTCGCAAGGCTTCCATCCGGACGCATCACCAGCGCATTGGCCTGCTCGTCTTCATCCAACAATCCAAGTTGGCGAACAAGCGGATTGGAAGATCCACCCGGAAGAACCATCGTTTCACAACCCAGGGGCTTTTCTTTGAGCTCTTCCTGAAGCGGGCCCAATTCTCCATCAACGATGGCAAGAATCACCTGTACATCATCGCGTCCGCGCTTCTCGATGAATGGATTCAAGTATCTCGTCACAATACCGGGGATAGGCGATCTCTCCTGCTCTAGCCAGCTATTGGCAAGCACAAGAATAGTCCACTTGCCACTGTCATCCGGGAGCCGGTAGCTCTTCCCGTCAAAAGTCTCAAGTTCAACCTTCACCGGCCGCGACACTTCGTCGGGATGGCCCTCAGCCAGGATCCATTGATGCTGACGGCCGTATGACCAGCCAGCCACGAAGGGAACGCGAAAAAGCCAGTAACGATGCTCCCGATTAAGCAGGAAGGAGACGTAAGTCCACATCATGGGATGATTCGCATGCTTCTTGAGAATCATCTCACGATACTCATCGTGCATTCCACGATTTGCGATATCGAGACAGAGAAGTGAAGCAGCAGCGAGAACCGGGCCCGGTGCCTCTTCTCCTCCAAAACCCTCAACGAGTTCCCGGACGATCTTCTTCGGGTCTGCGTCAGGGTTCCGTAACTCCTCCTTGGCGACACAAAAGCTAGCGAGAACGTCCGCTCCCTTAGGCGCGCCCGAGCCCAGAACCGCCTTCGCCTCTTCGAGAGCACGTTCAAAATGAACGCGGTCACCGGTCAACTTCCACAAGCCCAGCTGAGCCACCATGCGACGATTTCGGACGATCCAAAGGTCCGGAGCCTCGGGATGATCATCGGTGGTTTTGGCACACAAGGTCTCAGCCTTCTGATAGTTTGAACGAACTTCTTCAGCGGTGAGACGATATCTTTGAGGAGTTTGCACGAAGCACGCTTGGATGGCCTGAAGTTCCTCCTCCGGAACTGAGTTTGCAGTTCGGGGCAAAGGTGTCGGTTTGGTGGACAAGGCCTTGATCTCGGGAGGAAGAGCAGGATTGAATAGCCCTTCGGCATCGGTCACAAAAAAGTCGCCAGCGAAGAGAGACCTCAGTTGGTTGGTGTAACGTTCCCGACTCCAATCTCTCGCCAAAGACGAGCCAAACCATCGCGAAAAGTCGGTCTTGCCAGTATCATCCGTTTTCTTGCGCGTTGAGCCAGACATGATGAGGGCAGCGTAACCGGTTGGAGAAAGGGTCATGAGATACGGGTCACGACGCGGAAAGGTTTTGTAGAGCGGATGATCGCGCCCCCCGGGCAGATGCAGGGCGGGCCACTCCACTCCGAGATCACGAAGGATCTTCTCTCCGGCATCAGGCAAACCATCAAGATTGAAACTGATGATCTGCAGGCGGTGGGAGATATCGGACTTCTGCTTGTTCCACTCTTCGGCAAGACGCTGGAGGTGGTCCTCTTCGCCGGAATTCTGTGACCAAAAATAGAGAACCGTGCTCTTGCCCAAGGCATCGGCCGGAAGATGCATCGTCGAGCCATCGCTCGCCTTGAAGATTCCAGCGAATGGAGCTCCGAAAACCTGGCCTCCCAGCTTGTCGCGCTGGAAGTTGATCATGTCGAGATCTCCCGCAAAACGCACCGCCATTTCATTGCGAAGAAACTTGATCACCTTGGGATCCCCCGTCTCCAAAGCCATGACAAGCGCTGTTTGGAGCATTCTCGCCTCAGCCGGAGTATCACGATAGCGCTCCACCATGGGCAGCAAGGTTGCAAGGCGTCCTTTCGAATCGGCCCCTTGACGGGCAGCCCCGATCTGACTCAGAAGCAAGTCGGCTTCGAGTCGAAGATGGGCGTATTCGTCAGGTGCCTTGATCAAATCCTTCCCCGTCTCAAGGAGAGCTTCTTTGTTCCGCGAGGAGTCATCAAGCTTCACCAGAGTCCGCTGGGCCTGGAAGAGAACGCCCAGCACTTCGAACCGATTTTCCGCCTTCGGATACGCCTCCAGTAATTTGCCGCCATCACGAATGACGCGCTTCACCGCAAGCCTCTTGCGAGCCTCCGACGACTGCTCCTGATTTGCTTCGAGAGCGTTCTTGAGTTGATCGATTTCAGCCTGTGGCACTTCGGCCATGACCAAGCCGAGGAAACACCAAAGGACCAGAACGAAGGTGCGAACCGGATACGGTGAAAACTGCTTCTTCATCATTGAAAAAATCTACTTCACAGGTTTGAGGCGGAGCTCCTTGAGAGAGAATCCGCGATTGGGAGCCCGACAGGTCAGCATGATGGAGTTTCTTCCCTCCTTGAGGTCCATGACAATCGGTTCGGTCTTCTGCCACATGCCCTTGGTGTAAGGGAGCGGCATGTCCAACATGAGCCGGCGATTAACCCGCACGATGACTTCGATCTTGGGCGACACCGTGGCAACGTTGGACACCAATTCATACTTTCCTTCGGCCGGAGCCTCCACAGTGTAACGAATCAATTCAGGCCTCTCGCCGAGACGGCCATAGTGAAGTTGTGCCCCTTTTCCCCAGCTTGGCATAAAGAGCACTTTCTCAGTGCTGTTCTTGGGCCTATCACAAGCAGCCGCTGGAATGGTCATTGACCCATCGTCACTCAAGACAATCTTGCGATACTCTTCAGGAATCTCGATCTCAAGCTCGGCCTTCTCATCCTCGAGAACCTCGTCGGACTCACCGAGAAGACGGGCCTCCTCCGCAGTCAAAGCGGCCAACTCGGCATCCGAAGCAGCCTGCTCGCGGTTGGCATCCTCAACCACGGCCCGCTTCTGATAAAAGGCCAGACCATCCCAGAATCCTCCGCCCTGCCCGTAATTCCGCAGGCTGACATCTTCCTCACCGAGAGCATCGCCAATCCATTGAGCACGCAGAACCTTCTTATAAACCTCCTCATGCTCGCGCGCTTGGGAATCGAGATAGAAATCCAGTCCGCCTTGAGGACCACACCAATTCATCGACCACCAGGCCCCGAAGTTCACGACCCAGCCTTCGGGCGTCCACCGGTTCATGGCCGCGTGACCCGTCTGGGTTGAACGCCGGGCGGGAATTCCGAAAGCACGGGCCACGAACCGACCGAAGAAGGCCCGCCGTCCGCAGATCCCGCCCAAGGCAAGAGCTTGCTGCTGGGGAAGACCCAGCGAGTCATCATGCTTGGTGCTGGTGTAGGGGAGGTCACTTTTGACTACCCGGGTATAGCGCCACTTCTGATCCTCGTTGGTAATGTGGTCCGGACGGAAATTACGCAGCATCTCACGCACCCAGGTGAGCTCCTCGTTTGTGTAGGGATCGTTGGTAATGAAGCGACATTCCCACGTATTGAAATCTTCGAATTGGGGATCGAGCTCCTTTGCCAGGAAGGCCTTTTCGTAATGAAGGTAACGCTCCACTTGCCCATCGGGGGTCTTGTGATCAGTGAGCACGATTCCATTCACACTCCCCTTCTCTTTTCCTTCCAGCCAGGGCTGATGAAGCGCCGTGCCAAGAGCCAGCCGCTGGAAGATACTGCCAACCTCACGGGCCTTCTCACTCTTGGCGAGAATGGCCTGATAAACCAGCATGGCCTCTCCATACTCGGCTCCATTAGCTCCACCTGACTCGAGCATCTGCCTCATGAGGGAATCGTCAGCGAAGAGCTTGTCCAGCAAGGCTGCCTCCGCTGATCCCTGTTGCGCGAACTCAGCCAAACCACGTGGAGTGGCATTGCGGAGGATGGCCGCACGCATCAATTTCGAATCCAGCTTCTGGCTGCCGAGAATTGGCTCCAACTCCGTGAGGAGAGCCCGCCCCTGTTCCAGCACCTTAGCTTCGGCCTGCGTCTTCGCACCTTCGTAAGCGGCTCTCTCCTGCTGCCCGGCATCATCTCCGGGAGCTTTGATCGTGGCGAGCGATTCACGAGCTTCCAGAAAGGCTTTCTTACCTGCTTCATCAACCGTTGGCAGCGCGCCGATGATCTCAGCCTGCAAGCCATCGAGCACTTCGGTATACTTTGCGAGATGCTTCTTCCCAGCTTCATTGAGAACCACTTCCGGTTCCTTGGCAAAATTGACCTGCAAAGTTGCTGTCAAAGTCAGCAGGGCGAGTGATTTCATGGGCGAATTCTTCATGATTTCTTCGGGTGAGTGTTAACAGTCGGATGATTCGATCCTAGCGCTGATAGACCGGGATATATCGGTGGGGCGTTCCCAAGATGATGATCGCCATGGGGGTTTTGTGGGGATACTTGGTATCTTCGCTGTCGTTCCAAGAGCCGTCCGGTTGCTGCAGCCCCATCAGGCTGTCTCGGATCTGAGGATACCATTTCGCATAATGGTCACCGCCCGCCTGAACCATGGCCTGGATGGCATAGTAGTGCGCGTAATAGTAATGACCGAGTTCCTTGCGATTGAAGACCTTGGGATTGTTCTCGAGATAGCGAATCGCCGCAGCCACCCACTCGGTGTCCCGCTTGCCGCAAAGCTGGGCCGCATAGGCTGCTCCCGCCGTGCAGGCCACCGTCGTTCCGTTCTTTCCCTGATAACCAAACCCGCCGGTCGCTTCGTTCCAGACCTGGTCGCGAAGATATCCGACGACCCGGTCAATCGTTTCGGTGGGAACGAGGATGCCGGCCTGCCGGGCCGATGCGAGAGAACAAAAAACCATCGCAGTCACCGAGGTATCCTGTCCGCAATCGGGCCGGGCATGGTAACGCCATCCCCCCAAAGGACTCTGGGCCCGGAGAATGACCTGCACCGCACGCTCAAGAGCGGTCTGGATCTTCTTGTTGTCCTCTTCGTTCTTGGTCATCCCCCAGAGTTCGGACATCGCGAGGGTGAAAAGACCATGCTCATACATCGTTCCCATGGCGCCACCGGGCGATTCCTCGGCGCGCTTGAGAAGATAATCCTTGGCCCGGTTGAGGGCATCGCCGTGCCTTCCGAATCCAGGAAAGTGCCCTTTCACCATGAAAGCCATCAGACCCAGTGAGGTTCCGCCAATGTCAATCGCGCCTCCTTCCGCACTCCACGAGCCATCCTTGTTCTGGGTCTTGAGAAGATACTGCAAGCCGCGTTCGATGGCCTTGTCAGCGGCCTCGGTCAGCTCGGGAGCTCCCGCTTCATCCCTCTCATTCGACTCAACTGCCATCAACAGGGGAGCTTCCTGGGCACTCACCGGGAGCAAGCTGGCGATGAGGACACTCGCGATATGACAAACTTGGCGGATCTTCATTTGGCAACCCTTTCGTAGTAGTTTTTGAGAGTGCCACGATACTCCAAGGGGAGCTCGCGGGCAAAGTTTTGATTCAGCGCGGCCCGGTCCCGGTTTCCAAGAACTTCCCACTCGGTCTTTTTATCCTTGGGTGCCTCTCCTGCCACAAAGTCGGACACGAAGCCCGCCACTGATTCACTGAGGTCATCGGTTTCTGCCTCGGATAACACCGGATCATCACTGGCCGCCGCAGGAGCCACCGCAGTTTCCAGAACGAGAGCTTGCTCAATGATGAAGTGCCGCAAGGAGTCATCGATCTCCTCCTGGCTCTTTCTCACCTCGGCAAAGTTCCCAGCTTCCATGGCAGCATTCACCCTCGAGTAAGCTTGGTTGGCAGCATTCAATTTCGGATGAGGCGGCACGCCTTGGGTATACTTTTCTCCTTCTTCGACCGGCGCCACCGCGAACACAGCCTCAAGAGTCCTGGAACTTTTCTTTTCCAGCTCTACCTGTCGATCCTTAAAATTCTTCATTCATACCGCACCAGCCTTCTCCATGAGTCGCGATAGATCTCGCTGATTACTAGCCAGAGCGAGCACCTCGAGAAGAACTCCGAGCTCCTCTGCCGAGGCACTTGTCATTTCGATGCTCGGCAAACCGTGCAGCATGGAAATCACCAGCAAGAGTTCTTCGGCGTGAGCTCCAAGAGAAGCTTCCGCCAGTTCCATCTGTGATTTGGCCCCTTGCGAATTCTCCGACTTCAACATCAAGGCAGCTTCACGCATCTGCCCTCCCGCTTCACCGAAGCCAGCCATTCCACTCGCTCGAACCAAAAGACGGCCATACTCCACTCCCCTTTTCTGCAGGGCCTCCTGTGTCGCCAAAGCCGCTCCCTTCATGTTTGTCCGAAGTTCGTTCTGCTGGAACGCCATTAATGAAGCTTCGGCTTGGGACGAATGAAGAAATTCCACAATCTCCGCAATGTATCCCGTCTGACGCCGCACCGCTTCGACCAGACTCCGAACTTCATCAAGAGACTCCGCAGCCACTTCCTGGGCATCAAGCGCATCCAGGAAATCCTCATCCTCGACCGCAAGAATGGCGTCCTCCATGTCCGTCCCCGCAAATAGAAGAGGCGTGCCAGCATCAAGGCGCCCCGCAACCAGATCCAACACGGGAGCAATATCGGTATAACATTGGCGAAGGTTCTTCATCACCGGAAGCAAGCGGGCCGCGTCCTCGGGCTTCGCATTCTCGGTTTCCTTCACCAGATCACTTTGCTCATCCACGATGTCAGTCATCCAGTTGCTGGCGCTTCCGACCGAGCGCTGGAATGAATAAAGACTCTGCAAAAGGCCCAAGCGATCCGACTGGGACATCGCCAACTCGAGCGAATCCGCGAGAAGGTCCGCAGCCTCCTCCTGAAACTCCAGCGCTTCCTCGGGTTGGTTGGCCTTCAAGGGTGCGACTGCTTGAGAGGAGACACGCACCAATTCTTCAAGCCGACTCAAGAGAGGAAGAACATCCCCGTCCGCCTCGCTATCCTTGAGCAAGTCCTTCTGCACATCCGTGATCTCATCGACTAAGAATTGTTGTTCTTCTCCCAACGCTTCCGACTTCACTCCATCAAGAGCGGCCTCCTCGGCCTTCTCCAAAAGACTGATCTGCCGTTCTTCAAAATCTTCGATCAGGGTGACCCGTTCGATCGCGGTGGAAACCAAGCGATTCAGCCCCTGGGCACGGAGGCTGAGCTCCAGAGATGACTCTTCGAGATACTCTGAAAACGAGACCAAAGCTTCTTCGGCAGCCTGTTGAGCTGCAATCAACTTCTCTTTCTCTCCCGCGGCGAGATGGGCCAGAGCTTGTGCAATCGCGGACTCCGCTATGGCCCGTGTTTCATCAATTGGCAGGGGATTGGGAAAAGCCTGATCGAAAAGACGGGCTCGCGGCGAAGGGATGGGGGGAAGCAGCGAGGTCACCAGAACCTCCTGGAGATCGGATTGAGCGACGGAGAGATTGTCGCGTTCCTTTTCGAACTCCGCCTCGTCCAGCCCTTCACACTTCTCACGCAGCCCGATGAGTTGACCAAGCACCTCATCGAGGTTCGCACGGAATTTCATGATCGCGGCATACTCGGCTCCCGTGCGCATGCTGAACTCAGACTTCATCAGGGGAACGACAATGCCGCTCTGCAAGGACTGAGCCTCGATCATCTTGCCGGACTCAAGCAATTCCGCAGCCTTTTTCATGTCGTTCTCGGCCCCACTTGCCCGAAGCTCCTTGATCCGACGGGTCAGACCGAGAACCGAAATGGGGCGCTTGTCATAGCGCATTCCTTCCCGAAGGGACTTGATCAAATGAGCGGTCCAATCCGCGAGGCGAAGCTGCCGAACCGCAAGCTCCTTCATCCCCTTCCCTTCTTTGCCTTGGATGGCCAGAAGACGGATCTTTGCCTGCTCGCTCGCCAGCATATGAGATTCACGCGCGAAGACTTCACGGGCAAAATCGATGCCTCGTTGCAGAACCAAATCAGCCAAAGCACGGGCGGCCTCATTGACCACCAGAATAGATTCTGTGGGATCAAGCTCATTACCGGTCGCCCCGGTTTGTTCACGGAGAAGAGACGCTGCCTTGGCCACCTTTTGCTCGGCAATCGAATTCAACCCGTCCCGCACCTGTTCAAGAGTATTCAACTCAACCGCTTCGGTCACGTTGTTGGCAGCCAGATCATCGAGAAGAGTTTGCACGCCAGCCGCGATGTCCTTTAACTGCTGCCGCAACATCTCCTGACGAATGGCCTCCAGCTGACAGGTTTGAAGGTAGCTATTTTCAGCGGGATCAAGCTTCAAGACCAACTCATGGGCCGCCCTCTCCTGTCGATAGGTCGTGCGAACCCTTGAGAGCAAACGATCCTTCTTCTTCTCGATCTGGGCGAGGTAATCCTCACGCGAAAGGAAAGTGATACGCCGCGTTTCGGAACGCGCGGTGTGCGAGCCATCGGGGTATCGGTCAGCAACCTCAACCACAAAGGAAACCGAGTCACCAACTTTCAAGTCTGGCAGAGCGGTCCGGTAATCCCAGTCGAGCATCTGTTCGCCCCCTCCATTCTCAATTGGCGTCTCCAGCTTCACCGTTTTTTCGGGCCGTAAGTTGACCCGGTAGGTGATTGAAGCCGAACCGATCCCGTGATCATCACGAGCCCTGATGCCAAGCTTCAACTCCCGACCGATCAAGGCATCGAGATTGGAATCCGGCGAGGACAATTCCACCTGGGGAACCTGGTCGGTGGCCACCTGAAGGTAATATCGCGGGCTGGTGAATTCGAATCCGTTCTCCCTCTCGGTCCACGCAAAACGATAACCCCGCGAGGCGTCCACTTTCTCATCCATCTTCAACGTCCGTCCATCGCCGCCCACTTCAAGCGGTTTGGGATCCTTCCCATCACGATGAAGCACAACATCACTCACAGCACGATCAAGAGTGAGGTCCCAGCTGACCTTGGTTTCTTCGGGAACTGTCAAAGTCAGTGCTTCCATGGTTTCAACCGAACGTTCCAAATACTCTGGATACTCAAGAGCAACCTTCACCTGTTGGATCCGTGGTGCGGTAATCACCTGAACCTGATACCACTCGCTCAGAGTATCTCCGGCCTTCACTTGATAACTGAAATCTCGCGACGCCGAGGCGATTTTATATTGGCAAATCCCTCCTTCAATCTCGAGTTCGATCTCCCGAGGATCCCCCTCTCCGGTTTGCAAAAGCAAAACCGCCTTGTCGGGAACCACTCCGGAAACCTCCATGGCCACCCGCGCACTGTCCCCTTCCTTGACGACGAGATCCCCTTCGACCGGCGTCAGCAAGGTCTTGGTAGGATAGGTAACCACCACCCACGGAGTGAAGATGCGCGCCAACCCTGCCGAAAGGAAAGGGCCATTCATCACAGCAAAAACCCCCATGACAGCCAGCAAACCTCCGGCAATTACTCCGGGTTTCTTGAGCCTACGGAAGCCGACCACTCGATGCGGTTTAATTCCCCGGGCCGTTTCCTCGGCCTTGTCTCTTGTCGCTTTCCAAAGTGCTTCGGAAGCACCCCTCTTTTTCCCCGATTCCATCTGCACCGCAGTCACCAAGAGGCTTTCCATCCCCCCTTCCTGCTTCTCGGTTTCGAGAGCCACCCGGACGGAATCAAAGCCCCGAAGATTCCGCCAACCACGTCGCCAAGCTTTCACGAACGAAACCAAGACGATTGCGAGCAAGAGAACCCAACGAATGGCGACCGGGAAGCTAGTGAGCCAATCTAGGAAAATCCCCGCCAAGGTCATGAGGATCATCCACCGGATAAACTCGAGCAAACCGACGACAAGATTCCGACGCTGCAGGCGTTGCCACACCGCACGGAGCCGTGAGTCGAGGGATTGGATGTTGGTGTCTTCGCTCATGGCAAGTCGTGTCTTCTACGGATAATCCATTCAGCTCCCAGCAATCCCACCAGAAGAACAGGAATTAACCAGTGATCCCACAGCGGTCGTTCAGAGCGAACGATGGTCTTCGCCGGATCGCTGTTGACCAGCTCTTGCAACTTCGGGAGCTCCCGAACCGAAAGACTGGCTCCTCCGGTCAATCCCGCGATCCGTTCCAAATGATCCGGCCGCATGTTGGTGTCGGTCAGTTCCTTTCGAAAGTCATTCACCTGGAATTCAGTGGTATTGGAAACCTCCTTGTCATCATCATTGGCTTCGACGCGGTAACGTCCGGTGGCGGGAGGAGTAAAGTAACCTTCATACAATCCCGGATGGGATCGGTCAGGCTGCAAGGTCACCCGTTGACGGGTGCCAGTGTCATCAGGGCCATCCACCACCACCTCGAAACTCGATTGCACCACTGGCTCGAACTCGTCATCAAGCACGTGAGCATAGATCCGCCCCTGGTCGTCGAGAGGATAGATCGATCGATCCGTCTCCAGCCTGATTCTTTTATGTTCTCCCATGAGACGAGAAAGAGTCATGAACTGAATGCACTGTGACCAAACCCGCCAGTGATACTTGTCCCCGGTCTTGAAACGCAAACGCCAAAGACGGTCGGTGGCAATCGAAAGACACTTGCCGGTGCCATATCTCTGCCAAGCCACCAGCGGGTAACGCTGGGATCCTGAGTTTTCGTCCGACAAAGCCGCGAGAACCGTTGCCCCCTGTTTGGCTCCAAGCAATGGTGGCAGCTGATCGAGGGGAGCCACCCGGCTCCATGCCCGGTCGTTGTCCGTTTTGTCGTTTTCCAGCGTCATCACCATGCTATTACGCCCGTCGGGGGTCAGCACCGGAAAGACTGATTCGGAAACTTCATCCCACTTGGCGCCCGATTCAAACCGCACCGGCAACATCGTTTCAATCGGAGTGTCGGCATAAGCCGCCGGTGTGTGCATGGGACCGCAGAGCACGAGGAGCGAACCACCACGGTCGCGGATTAGCTCCTCCAACAGGGCCAGTTCTTCGGGGGTAAAGAAGGCCGCATCAACGTCGCCCAAAATAATGAGATCATATTTGAAGGCTTCTTCTCGTTTCGAGGGAAAGCGTTCAATATGTTCGGGCGAGTTGCGCGCGAGCTCAGGCCCCATGCTCGAAGCAATAAAGGTCGCATTGATGCGGGGGTCGCGCTTCAGGATGGCGTGAAGGTAACGGAATTCCCAACGGGCATTCCCTTCGATATAGAGCACGTTGATCTTCTCATTCACCACCCGGATGCTTCGAGCCACGCTGTTGTTGGCAGTCGAGATTTCGTCGTCAAATGGCTCCACTGAAATCGCGATCTGGGCCGCACCCTTTTCGTAAACATCCACGCGGAAATCAATGTCCTCAAACTGCAAGCCGCCCCGCAGCCTGATTGAGCGCTGCGAAACTCGCCGACCATTCAAGGTAACCGCCAATCGGGCCGTGCGACGTTCGTAACCCTTCGTTTCAAGCTGCACCCGGACAGGAACTCGATCACCCGAGAAAGCCACTTCCTGCATCACGATGTTTCGAACAGCAACATCATCGGGATCCGGCAATCCCACTGGAACAGTGAAGACGGGAATTCCACGCGCTCCAAGATCCCGCAGGATCGATTCCGATCGCTGTAAACTGACATTCTCGATACCATCGGAAAACAGGACGATCCCCGCCGGAGGCACGGCA
>Ga0181584_10003027_pt1 | contig 12916 bp, 11 predicted proteins | sample 071ome_30_FD_132462 | JGI IMG/M metagenome (GOLD analysis project Ga0181584, IMG submission 132462) | Coastal salt marsh microbial communities from the Groves Creek Marsh, Skidaway Island, Georgia - 071406AT metaG (megahit assembly) | ecosystem: Environmental > Aquatic > Marine > Intertidal... | reverse complement strand
TCGGGACGGTGTCGGGAACCACCGTTCTTGCACAGCAAAGTCAATCCACCCCCACTTTTGCAGAGGACGTCGCACCGATCATTTACGAAAAGTGCGTCGAGTGCCACCGGCCAGGTTCGATAGCACCCATGTCACTGATCGAATACGACGTGGTAAGAGCTTTTGCTCCGATAATCAAAGAGCGGGTCGTCGATCGAAAAATGCCGCCCTTCTTCATCGACAAGACAATAGGTGTCCAGGGCTTTAAGGACGATCGTTCCCTTTCCGATGCGGAAATCGACACCATCGTCCGCTGGGTTGACAGCGGTGGTCCGCAGGGCGATATGTCGAATCTGCCGTCAGTACCTGTTTTTGAAGAACAGGTTGCCTGGACACTGGAGGATGAAATGGGCCGGCCGCCGGATGTGATCATCCCTATTCCGGATCCCTTTACCGTCCCTGCCGGTGGACCAAACTGGTGGATGACGTTTATCAGCGATACCGGACTGACTGAGGACCGCTGGATCAAGGCTTTTGAAACAAAGCCTTCGGCCGACGGCTACTCTGTCGTGCATCATGCCACTACTTCGATGCAATTCCCGGAGGGCGGCGGCGGGTTCCTCAGCGAGTACGCTCTCGGCAAAACTGCCGACATCAATCCGCCGGGCACGGGTCAACTTATTAAGGCCGGCACCGAACTGGTGTGGAACATCCATTACGCTGCCGCGGCTGATGGAACGGACCATACCGACAGAACCCAGTTGGGTCTCTGGCTGCTGCCTCTTGGTGAGGAGCCAGAGAATGAACTGATTCGCTCCCATATGGCCGACAATGAAGATCTGGACATTGCCGGCGGCCAGGACAATGCAAGGACCGATGGCTACGAATACATTAAGGAAAACATCAGGATTACCGCGTTCCAGCCGCACCTGCACAACCTTGGTACGCGGCAATGCCTGGAAGTTATCTACCAGGATAATCGACGGCAGACCTTGAGCTGTGCCGACTGGGATTTTGGCTGGCACATCGCCTACAACTACGAAGAGGAAGTCCAACCGCTGATCCCCAAAGGCTCCATGATTCATGTCACCAGTTGGTACAACAACTCGCAGACCAATCCATGGGCCGGAGATTCGCGCAACTGGGTAGGCTTTGGCCAGCGATCTACCGATGAAATGGCTTTCTCCTGGATCAGCTACTATGAGTTGACGGATGAAGAGTTTGCGGAGGCCGTCGAGGAGCGACGAAATTCTCCAATGTCCGGTACCGATTGAGAGAAGGCCCGGGTAATCACCATAGTTAAAGGAGTCGACAAGGGATGGTAATTCAAGCAAGGCGACGACGCGCTGTGCTGATCCTGGCTTTCCTGTCAATATTCGCCGGGGGTCAGTCCACAGCTCAGGTTCTCCATCGTTATGGGCAGAGCATTCAACCGATCTTCGAGGGCTTCGAGACGAATCCTGACGGCTCCTATACCATGTGGTTTGGATACCTGAACCGTAATTACGATGAGTTACCAACAATACCCATCGGCGTCAGCAACAAGTTTGAAGCAGCCGACGGCGTTTCCATTGCAGGACCAGTCTCTGCAGATTTGTTGTTAGCAGATCCCGGTCCGGCGGATCGCGGACAGCCCACCTATTTTTATCCCCGGCGCCAGCAATTCGTTTTTGGCGTGCGGGTTCCCGAGGATTTTGTAGGCAAGGAGCTGGTCTGGACCGTCACTTCCAATGGTGAAATCAACACTGCAATTGGTACTCTGGAACGAAGCTCCATCTGGAGTATTGATGAAGGGGTGTGGAATGCCAATCGAGGACGAGGAACCAGCGGACGCACAGAAGTCACACTGTCAAATCAGGCCCCGGACATTCGTGCGATGGCGGTGGAGGGGCAGGTTAACGCCTCGGTAGGCACGCCTGTCGTATTGCGTGTGATGGCTCAGGATGATGGTATGCCGGGGCCTGCGGGCGAGAGGGCTCGACGCCTCTCGGAATTACCCCCGCTGCCTAACGACCTGCCGGACGTAGGTGGAACGATTGGTAGAAATGGGCCCAAGGAACAGCAGGTAGTACACTATGCGGCGGCCGATAAAACAGGGTTGGCCGTTACCTGGGTCGTCTACCGTGGTACTGGAGACGTTTCTCTGGAAAATCCGACACTGCCGGCCGACCCCCAGGGCGAAGAAGTGTCGACTACTGCAATCTTCAGCGAGCCTGGCACGTATGTTTTACGTGCCTATGCAGACGACGGCACTTTCTTGCGCTCAGCAGACGTTACAGTAGTAGTCAATTAGCAAGCCGGCTACTCCTCGAGACCCAGAGCCCAGCGAATACCTCCATTCAGGTGAGCCTGGAATACCCTGTTGTAATTCCAGGTATCCGGCTGGTGTCCAAATGAAGTGTAGAACACCCTGCCGCTGCCAAATTCTCGCCACCAGGCCTGCGGGTAATCTCCCCCCGGTTCCAGCGGCAAGCCGTCAAGGTCAGTCAGACTGGTGTTGATACTTAGTAACACATTGACTCGCTCGCGCGAGAAAGCCACTGGAATCGGCAGACCAAATAATTCATCTACTCCCTCGTCTGGCGCATCGGGAGTCCAGACCTCAGTGCCAAACCGGTAGAACTCATCGGTTACAGGCCAGCTCGGTCCCAGCATACGCGTCGACGGGTGAGAGCGATCTTCCACGTCCAACACCATGATCCGGTTTGCACCGACTGCTCCCTTGAAATAACCCCCGATCATTTCACCGAATGGCGCGTAATCATAAAACGTCAGCACGGCTGCATGGGTGCCAACAAAACCCCCGCCATTGGCAACGAAATCGAGAATTGCCTGTTTCTGGGAATCTGCCATGGGGAGATTGCCATTGGTAAACATCATCAATCCGTCGAATTGATCCAGATATTCCGGGGTGATGAACGACAGATCCATATCCTCGGACCTGATCGAATACCCCTGGTTAGTGGTGACCTCGAAACCGCCCTCTGCACCCAGTTGGGTCACTACACGCTCGGCGTCGGCAAGACTGGGATGCGCGTAGAGTCCGGCATAGGTCAGAAAAAGGAGCCGTCTGGGCTCATTGGGCTGCGCCAGCAAATGAGGACTCAGGGCCGAGAGGAAAATCAGCGCAACTGCAACTCTTATCAAGCCGGATCTTAATTTCATGGTTTTTGACCTTTTCGTCTCCCTCAAATCCAAGCGGGCGCCGCGGGTCGCTTACTTCAACCGGGACTCGTGCCTGGCCTCCATTGGCATGAGAGCTGCTTTAATTGCCGCACCCCAGATTGAATTACCCAGGTCGTTAAGGTGAAGATTGTCCTGCACAAAAATATCGGTCATCACCTTGCCGTCTACATTCAGAAATGGTGTTGCCACGTCCACATAGAAAACCAGAGGATCCTTTTCGGCTATCTCCCGATAGCCTGCGCTCACGGCCTGTGCCTGCGGCCACATGCTCTCGCGGAGCACGCTGGGCTTGACGGACAACACGTAGATACGTGTTTCCGGCAACTCATCATGCACTCTGGCGATAATGGTGTTCAGGTCTTTCAGAATCATTTCTCTGGTAAGACCATAGGACGCTACCCCGGTGTCATTGTCGCCCTCGTATATCAGTATTGCGCGGGGCTTGTAAGTCAGCGCCACGCGATCCAGATAATGCACCACATCATGCATGATTGATCCGCCAAAACCTCTGGGGATAACGGTCAGAGGTGCCAGCGCCTCTATTGACTGACTGTTCCATCGAGCAATACTGGAACTTCCGGTCAATACAATCGCGCCTTCGGGAGGCGGGTTCATTCGATCCTGCTCTTCAAACCGCTTGATGGTGTCTTCGAACCGGGTCGGGTCAGGATAATCCTGGGCGACCAGCTGGCCAGCGGCTAACAGCAGTACCAAGGGAAAAATATTCAGTGCCTTTATCATGAGTTTTGTCATTGGTTTTCTCGCTTTTACAGTTTTGACTTTCGAAATACAGAAGTCCCAATCTTTTTCAGGAGGAATGTAATTACTATCTACCCGCTTATCAATCAATTCCGGTTTTCAAACAAGCCCGACTTTGAGTGGCGCGCCACCGTCAATCAAGATGGCCGCCAAACTCGAGCCAATGGGCCAGTTTGTCCCCCAATTCATGCCTGGCAACTTCCTGATATTTTATCGACTGCTCATCGGTCAGCACCCCTTGCCAGCGCTTGTTGGTGCCCTTGTGGAAGAAATTGCCAGTGTCCTTCCAGGAATCCTGGGTGCCTCCCGGCGCCATTTGATGCGCATTGGCCTTCATCGATTCAAATGTAACGCCCTGCACCAGTGATGGCCAGACCTCCTCGTTAACCGGTATATCGAGATAGGCTGAGATCCGCCGCATTTCGCCATTCAGGTCCTTCAGCAAGTCTTCAAAATGCACACAAAGGATATTCGGCAAGTGGCGAAAATCCAGCCAGCTCCTGGCATGATGCAAGTGGGACCAGAACGGATAGCCATCTCTCTCCCAGGGAAAACTCCCCCGGTCAAGCCAGTCGTCGAAGGCAGCCACGATATCATCCGGCGCCTGATGGAAAGCCGGTCCCTGGCGACCAGGGGCATTGTTCAAATCGTCAATTCTTGACGGCAGCATATTATGCCAGTGGTTCCACATGGACATAAAAACGTCCCTGCCATCACGACCCACGAAGATATACTTCGCTTGCTCAAAAAAGCGAATCCCGTCAAGCGGCGAGTGGGTCTTGATATAGCGTCGATTCTCCAGCCCCTCCAGCATCTGCAGCACCAGTTCAACAGGCGCAAAATTGGCATCCAGCCAGGGCGTTAGCAGGTCCTGCGGTACCGGTGGATTCGGTTTCTGAAATACCAGAGCTGCACAGATTCCCTGCATCCAGGTAGTTCCTGCCTTATAGGAGGTGGTGATAATGATGTCATCGTCCCGGGGTACAAACTTGTCCCATTTCGAGGAATCAAAGATTGCATTTTGATAATGGTGAAGCTGCTCAGGCCGACTTTTATTCGTCATTGGATCGGTTAAAGCCTCAGAGCTCAATTCAAATCCGCGGCAAGTTCCTTGAGCTTCTCAAGCGGAACAATCTCGAGAGCTCTCTTGTGGGTCCGCATCAGGAACACCTTGGGCGCCATTCTGTGCTCATAGGCCTCCAGCCAGCGAGCCGCGCACAGGCACCAGGTATCTCCCGGATTGAGACCGGGAAATCCAAATTGAGGTGCGGGCGTGGACAAATCGTTGCCACGGAACCTGGAGAACTCAAGAAATTCGCGAGTAAGCTTCACACACACTGTGTGCGAACCCGCATCATCGTCGCTAGTGTTGCAGCAGCCATCTCGAAAAAAACCGGTAAGCGGATCGGTACCGCAAGGCTCAAGAGGCTCATCAAATACATTCAGAGATTCGTCCATTCGACCCTTTGTACACTACTTGAGCCCGATGTTAAATAGCTGGGCGAGGTTGGCAGCACCCCTATCGGTGAACCGGCTGAATCTTTCAGCCACTCAATTGGCTGATAGCCAGTTCCCGGCGTAACTCATCGAGAAAATGCAGCAGCAATTGCTGGCGACGCTGGGCTTCGAGCCTGGCGCTCTCGGTGTGAAGCCCATCCGCCAATTGCAACAGTTTCTGATAGAAATGATCCAGCACAAACTCACGATCAGCCGGCTGTCGTTGATCGCAAAATGGATCTTCCTCGCTGTAAAGCGGTTTGTGCAGGGCTCCCCCCACGAGCATGCAACGGGCGATGCCTATCGCACCCAGCGCATCCAGTCTATCGGCATCCTGTACCACGCAGGCCTCGAGGGTTTCGGGGCTAATATTGGCGCTGTAACTGTGGGCCTGAATCGCATGATACACCGCATCGAGATGCTTATTAGGATAGCGGATGGACCTCAAAAACCTGACAGCCTCGTCAGCAGCCAGGCTAGAGGCTCTACGTTTATCAGGAGAATCTTTCGGCAGAGTGACACAATCATGCAACCAGGCCGCTGGCAGCACCACCATCAAATCTGCGTTTTCGCTTTCAGCCAGCGCTTTTGCGAGGCTTACTACCCGGCGCAAGTGCAGAACGTCATGGGCCGGATCGGAGCTGACCCGGGTAGCCATAAAGTCGGATATTACGCTTTCGAATTCCAGCTCAGTCATCACTGTTCCCTCGTAATGGCTTTGTTTCTGTTCACTCAGCGCCGCAGTATCAGCATCCATCGGGCTATGTTTAATACATTCGCGAGAGCACCGGCAAAATAGGTCATTGCCGCGGCGAGCAGAACTTTTCTAACCTTGGGTAAATCCTGCCTGTCCACATAATTCCCCTGGCTAAGTATCGGCAGCGCCTTGTTAAAACTGGCGTCCCATTCCTCTGGCAATACGATCAGGTAAGTGAGCGCGCCAGCGAGTTGTAACAGCAGACTCACGCTGATAATTGCACCGATCACGAAGGGTGATCGCAGTATCAGGCCTGCAACCGGAAGACACCACATGATGGCAATACCCGCCCGGTTCAACGTGTTGGCTTGAGGGATGTAACGCTTGCGTAACTCGAATATTTTTTCCTGCCGGTGAAACTGAATGGCATGGCCAACCTCGTGAGCCGCCACAGCTACAGCGGTGAGAGACTTGCCGTTAAAATTATCAGGACTCAGTCGGACCATTCTGGCATCGGGGTCGAAATGATCTCGCAACGGGAGAGTTTCTTCCACGCCGATACCCTCCAATTTAAGGCGGTCAATCAGGTGTCGTGCCAGTTCCCCGCCTGTGCCGGACAGTCCGGTGATTTCACCGCCATAACGAGACATCACCTGACGCACCCAGAGTGAGGGCACGTAGATCAGGATTGCCAGCAGAGCTCCCAAAATCAATAGAGGCATGGAGCAGCCTTCGTCAGTCACGTCAAAATAGCAGAATTGTACCTTGGGTAATTATTTTACGTAGCAGGTCATCCCGGTAGTTCAGCGTGCCAGATTTTCATAATGGCCGCTGCAGCCGGATTCTTGTTTATCTGTCTCGCGAATCAGAGGTCGATTCGCAAGATCGGGATCGATGAAAAAATCAGAAGTTTTTGCAACTCGCATAGCGATCGCGATGGTAAACCTGATCACCGAGTAAATGCTGCGCTACCCGGGCACGTTTCAGAAAAAAGCCAATGTCGAATTCATCGGTCATACCTATACCGCCATGCATCTGCACTCCTTCATTACTGACGGTGCAAAATACTTCCGAACACTTTGCTTTTGCCAGACTGGCGAGCATTGGAACCTCGGTAGACTCGCTGTCCAGTGCATTCAACGCCGCCACAACCGCAGATTTGCATAATTCAATTTCGCAGTACATTTCCGCCGCCCGGTGCTGCAGTGCTTGAAATGCGCCGATAGGAACACCGAATTGCTCTCTTTGTCTCAGGTACTCGATTATTCGCTCGAAAACTTCCTGCATGCTGCCGAGCATTTCTGCGGCCAGGCCAATTCGACCCGTGTCGAGCACACGTTCCAGCAAGACATAGCCGTGATCGCGGTCTCCCAGCAGGCTCTCGGCACTGACTCGCACGTTTTCCAATATCACGGTGGCTGAATTGCGGCCGTCAACCATATGAGTGCGCTCCACGGAAATCCCGTCGGCGCGCGCATCGACCACAAACAGACTGATTCCATTTTCCTCGGACACATTCCCCGAAGTACGGGCGCTGACTATCAGCCAGTCGGCAATGTGTCCATCCAGTACCATGACCTTCCTGCCGCTTAACAGGTAACTGTCGCCGTCGACGGTCGCCATAGTCCGCACATCGACAGGATCGTGGTGCGGTTTCTCGTCAACAGCCATGGCCAACACGCTTTCGCCAGCGACCACGGCCGGAAGATGCGCCTGTTTCTGTTGCTCACTACCTCCCAGATTGATCGCTGTAACTGACAACAATACAGTGGAAATCAGAGGCGAGTTCAACAGGCTGCGACCACTCGCCTCCAGCACAATTCCGAGGCCGCCGAAGCCAAAATCAAATCCGCCGTAGGCCTCGGGCACGGTCATCCCGGTCCATCCAAGGTCAACAATCTGGCGCCAGATATCTGCATCGAAGCCAAGCTCGTCGCCTGAATCGCGCAGCCGCCGCAAGACACTCAGGGGCACATTTTCCCGGCAGAAGCTCAGGGCTGACTCCTTCAGCATGCGTTGATCTTCGTTAAGTATCAAGGACATGGCGGTGCTCCTATTTCCTGCCCAGACTTAACAAGTCAGGCAAGCCCAGAACGCGCTTGGCAATGACATTGAGCTGCACCTCGGCGGTGCCTCCCTCGATGGAGTTGGCCTTGGACCGCAGCCATTCGCGGGTTATTGCCAGTTCACCACTGTCAAATTCGTCCCCAGCCCATCCCAGAGCCCTGTTACCCATGGCCGAGAGCATCAACTCATAGCGGCGCTTGTTGAGTTCGCAACCGTAATATTTGAGCATCGACGAGGTGGCATTGGGCCCCTCACTCTGCTTTGACTCCTCGGCAGAACGTCGCGATGTCAGTGCGAAAGCATCGGTATCAATCATGAAGCTGGCAATCTGATCCCGCAGCACCGGATCCGAGATACGGTCGGTGTCGCCGCGGTAATGTTTCGCCGCCTGATCAAGAGTCATATTGTTTGCACCGCGATCGATATTTCCTCCGGCAAGGCCAAAGCTGGAGATCATGGTGCGCTCGTGCTGCAAGAGACGCTTGGCAATTGTCCAGCCGTCGTTGAGCCGACCGACCAGGTTTCTCGCTGGCACCTGGACATCATCGAAGAACGTTTCGCAGAAAGGAGAAGCACCGCTGATCAGCTGAATCGGTTTGGTGCTGATCCCTTTGCTGGCCATATCAAACAGAATGAAACTGATACCCGAATGCTTGGGAACCTCACTGTCAGTTCTCACCAGGCAAAATATCCAGTCAGAGAGGTTTGCATAGCTGGTCCAGACCTTGGATCCGTTAATGGTGTAGTTATCACCATCCAGCACTGCTTTTGTCTGCAGGCTTGCAAGATCGGAGCCCGCTCCGGGCTCGGAATAACCCTGACACCAGCGAATCTCTCCACGCACGATTTTTGGAATATGTTCCATTTTCTGTTCATGAGTGCCGTATTCCAGCAGCACAGGCCCCAGCATACTGATTCCAAAGCTGCTCAACGCGGGACGGGCACTTATGCGCCTGAGCTCATCGGCCAGAATCAGACTCTCTTCGTTACTGAGCCCGCCACCACCGTACTCGGTGGGCCAGGTTGGGCAGGTCCAGCCTTTCTCTCCCATGCGTTCCAACCAGAGCCTGCTGTCAGGGTTTTTAAAGGTGGCATTGCGTCCACCCCAGACGATTTCGTCAGTAACCATTGGGGTACGCATCGACGGCGGGCAATTTTCCTCCAGCCAGGCGCGTGCATCGGCTCTGAATGCTTCCAGATTACTCACTATTGGATTCCTCGTTTGTTGCCTGGTATGACGGTCGATCAATTATTCATCAGCACCTGCCGACCCCTGACTTTACCCGCTTTGAGATCGGACAGTGCATCCGTTGCCTCGGACAACGGGCGCTCGTGGATCTCGATCGGGGCGATCTTGCCCTCGCGCACCAGTGCCATTAATTCTCCCATTTCGTGCAGAGTACCGACGTAGCTACCTTGAATAATGCGCGCATTCATGGGGATGAAGGGAATCGGCATAGTCAGTGAGCCGCCGTAAAGGCCCACGATAATCAGCTTGCCGCCCTTTCGAAGACAACCAAGGCCGTAAGCAACGCTTGCTTCCGCACCGACAAAATCGATCGCCGCATAGGCCCCGCCGGTAACTTTGCGGAGGTCTCTGGCGGTCTGGGGATCGGCAGAATTATAGGTTGCCTCGACGCCCAATTGGCGAGCGGCCTCAAGTTTGCTCTCATCAATATCCACCACAATGGGATTAATTCCAAATACAGAGATAGCAATCTGAATAGCCATCATCCCGACGCCACCAGCGCCAATGATTACCACCCTGTCCAGGGAACCCAGTTCACCCACTTTATTGAGAGCGCCGTAGGCAGTGAGTCCGCTACAGGCGTAGGTGGCTGCCAGAGAATCGGGCACATCACCTTTATCGAACAGATAGCGAGTGTGGGGCACCAGCACGTGATCGGCAAAACCTCCCGGCCTGACAATTCCCAAAGCCCGCCCTGGCGTACAAAGCTGTTCTTCTCCACGCTGACAGGCGGCACATTCGCCGCAGCCTATCCATGGGAAGACAACCCGGCGATCACCAATCGTGACCCCCTTTGCATTCGGACCTACCGCCACCACCTCACCAAAGATTTCGTGGCCCAGGATCTGACCCTGCTGCGCGACATCCAGTTGTTTACCGTTGCCCAACTCGAAGGCGCCATCATGCAGGTGGATGTCCGAATGACAAACTCCGCAGGCCACCATTTTCAGAAGCACCTGCGTGTCAGTTGGCTCCGGAGTAGGCCGCTCAACGCGTGCCAGCGGTGCGCCCGGGTCGGTGGTTTCGTAAGAAATCATGCGCGTCTCTCCAAACCCTTAATTATTTTCCCGTGACCACTCCGCAAACGTCTTGCCTTCACCGGCCAGTTTTTCCAGCAACGGTGCCGGCTTCCAGTATTGCTCACCGTAGCGGTCGCGGAATTCGCAGATCCTGTCATAGATGTTTTTAAGACCAATCTGATCGGCCCAGAACATCGGTCCTCCCTTGGCAACCGGGAAGGCGTACCCAAAAACGTACACCACATCGATATCGCTGGGTCGCTGGGCGATGCCTTCTTCAAGGATCAGGGCGCCCTCGTTAATTAGCGGGTAGAAACAACGCTGCAGGATCTCTTCATCGCTGAATTCCTGCTGTTCAATAGCAAGCTCAATCGCCTTGTCCCGAATCAGAGATTCTACTTCCGGATCTGAGGTTCGAGCGCGAGTTTCCGGATCGTACTTGTAAAAACCGGCGCCGGATTTCTGTCCAAGCCTTCCCATTTCGACCAGGGTGTCGGCAACGATATAGCCCTTTTGGTCTGCTGGCAGATCATTGCGGGCCTTTCTGGCCTTGTAGCCAACGTCGAGACCAGCCAGGTCGCTCATCGCGATAACGCCCATTGCCATACCAAAGTTTTCCAGTGCACTGTCAACCTGGGCGGGGGTGCAGCCATCCATTAACAGCATCTGCGCTTCCCGACCATAACCAGACAACATGCGGTTGCCGATAAACCCGTAGCAGACCTTGGACAATACGCAGACCTTGCCGATCTTCTTGCCCAGCTTCATGACGGTCGCCAACACGTCCTTGGATGTTTTTTCACCGCGTACCACTTCCAACAATTTCATTACATTGGCCGGACTGAAAAAGTGCATGCCGCACACGTCCTCAGGTCGTCCGGTGGCAGTGGCGATGTCATCGACATCCTGGTAAGAGGTGTTTGAAGCCAGGATGCAGCCAGGCTTACAGACCGCGTCGAGCTTGGCAAATACTTCTTTCTTGATATCCGGGTTTTCGAACACAGCCTCGATCACCAGATCCACGTCGCCGAGGTCTTCATAGCGCATCGTGCCAGTGATCAATCCAAGACGGTCTTCCACCTGAGATTCCGTCATCTTGCCCTTCTTTACCGTAATGCTGTAGTTCTTCCTGATAATGCCCAGACCGCGCTGCAATGCCTCGTCATTGATCTCAAGCAAGGTAACCGGGATTCCCACATTCGCGAAGCACATGGCGATGCCGCCACCCATGGTCCCGCCACCGATAATCGCCACCTTTTTGATATCCCGAACCGGAGTATCTGCGGGAACATCGAGGATCTTTGCTGCTTCCCGTTCGGCGAAGAAAATGTGCCGCATGGCCGCTGATTCGGTGGACTGAACCAGTTCACTGAACAGTTCTCGTTCCCTCTCCAGCCCCTTGTCCATCGGCATCAGCACGGCAGCTTCAACACAGGAAACGATCCTGTCCGGTGCGATCTGGCCACGCGCTTTGCGAGCCAGCCCCTTGCGGTAGTTTTCAAAGAATCCCGGTTCGATTGATGAAGGATCGATGTTAATGTCCCTGACCCGCTTGAGTGGTGCTCCCGAATCAATCAAATCTCTGATGTAGGAAAGAGCTCCGGATTTAAGGTCGCCATCTCCGATTATTTCATCGACCAGGCCCATTTGGCTCGCCAGAGGCGCGGGTACGGGATTACCGCTGGTCATTATGTCCAGTGCTGCCTTTACGCCAGCGATGCGGGGCACTCGCTGTGTCCCGCCCGCGCCGGGCAATAGCCCCAGCTTCACTTCGGGCAGGCCGACCTTGGCGGAAGGCAATGCGCAGCGGTAGTGACAGGCCAATGCCGTTTCAAAACCACCTCCCAGCGCCGTGCCGTGAATAGCAGCCACAACCAGTTTCTTCGAATTTTCAATGGTGGAAAGTACTTCCGGTAACCACGGTGATTGGGGTGGCTTACCGAACTCGGTAATGTCCGCGCCGGCTATGAATGTGCGGCCTTCACAAATCAGCATGATGGCATCGCTTTCATCGCCCTGAGCCTGTAGCAAGGCATTTTGAATGCCTTCCCTAACGGCGTGGGACAGAGCGTTTACCGGTGGACTGTTAACCGTAATTACACCGATGTTTTCGAACAATTCGTAGCTGACTACATTTGACATTGGAATTTCCTTTCATCTCGCAGAATCATTTTTTGATTACCGACAATCCTGCCGGCAGGTTTAATCCAGTCGCTCAATAATTGCGGCGGCTCCCTGACCAATGCCGATGCAAAGACTTGCAAGTCCGTAGCGACCACCGCTGCGTTCAAGCTGACGCATCGTGGTCAGAGCGATACGCGCTCCCGAGGCACCCAAAGGATGCCCAACGGCAATGGCGCCGCCATTCGGGTTCACTCGAGTATCGTCATAGCTGACCTCAAGCAGCTTCAGACAACCCAGCACCTGGCTGGCGAACGCCTCGTTGATTTCAATGACATCCAG
>Ga0181584_10003024_pt1 | contig 12923 bp, 8 predicted proteins | sample 071ome_30_FD_132462 | JGI IMG/M metagenome (GOLD analysis project Ga0181584, IMG submission 132462) | Coastal salt marsh microbial communities from the Groves Creek Marsh, Skidaway Island, Georgia - 071406AT metaG (megahit assembly) | ecosystem: Environmental > Aquatic > Marine > Intertidal zone... | reverse complement strand
GATCACACCGGTGTCACTCATTGGTGGCGAGATGGCCGTCGTCACAACTGTTGACGCTGCGAGTTCTGAAGTCGCGCTTGAGTGGTCGCCTGACCGCTGGTACCGGTGGTCGCTCGTCATTTCGGCGCTCTCTGCAGTGATTGCACTTTTTGTCATCATCATCGACCCCGGTCGCCCCATCGCAGCACCGAGAGCATTTTGTCGAGCTCGCTCGACATCACGTCTCTCGCTGCTTCTCGATGGCGCAATCGTCGGAGGTGCCATCTTTGGCCTCGTCGGATGGAAAGAGGCTCTCGTGGCAGCGGGAATCACGGTCATTATTCGACGTCCACTATGGCTGTTCACGTCTGGATTATTTCTTTCCTGCGCTCTCGTCATCGCCGAAGCGACACGTGACAAGCCGTCGCATGGCATTGCCTGGCCCGGCCATTTTGAAATTCTTCACGGCCCGTTTACCGCCGCCATCGTTGCCCTTGGAATCATCGCCATCGTGCGACCCGACGAGACGGGCGGTCGACAAGATGTCTGATGCACAGCAACACTCGACAGCTCGGTCGGACAGTACTCATCCCACATTGACGCACGATCCCGCTCTCGATGGCCTCAGAGCGCTGGCGGTGATTGCGGTCATCGCGTACCACAGCGAATTCCGTGGCACCCCAGCAGGTTTTCTCGGCGTCGATCTGTTCTTCGTCTTGAGCGGATACCTCATCACGACGCTCCTCATCATCGAGCACACTGCAACCGGGCGTATTGACCTCGTGAACTTCTGGATTCGACGGGCTCGCCGTCTTCTGCCGGCTCTCATTTTGATGGTGACGACTGTGGTCGCAGTATCGCTCGCCCTGCCCGATCTGTTTGCTCTCGATGCACTTCGAAGAGATGTCGTGTCGTCGCTGCTGTACGTGCAGAACTGGAACTCTCTTCTCGGTGGCGACTCGTACTTCGCGATGTTTGACGAGCCAAGTCCCCTGATTCACGCGTGGAGCTTGGCAATTGAAGAGCAGTGGTATGTCGTTTGGCCAGTTGTTTTCCTTGTACTGCACCGCATCGTCGCCAAAAAGTACACGCCTGCTGTCATTGCTGGGCTTGCTGCGTGCTCAGCGCTCGCAATGGCATTAACCGCCAGTGGCTCAGACCTGTCACGGGCGTATTTTGGCACTGACACCCGAGTTCAAGCCTTGCTCATCGGCGCAGGAACTGCGCTGGTGCTTACTGCACCGCAGAGACATCGTGGCCTACTGCGTGAACGTTGGGTTTCCATCTGCGCGGTTGGTGGGCTCATCGGTTGGGCCCTTCTCGTCGTCTTCGCGGCAGATAACGAGCTTTGGATGTACCGAGGCGGATTCACTGCTGCCGCGATCTGCGTTGCAATAGCCATCTGGGGAATTCGAACGACGCCACATTCCCGTCTTTCCAAAGCCCTCGGTTGCAAGACGCTTGCTTCCATTGGAAAGGTGTCGTATGGCCTCTACCTCTGGCACTGGCCAGTGTTTCTCGTGCTCACCCCCGATCGAGTTGACATCGGCGAACCGTGGCTGTCGGGTGTCCGCTATCTCGTCACAGGCGTGATCTCCTACGTCTCCTACGTGGCCCTTGAGAGGCCAGTCAAACAACTTCGGCTTCAGCCAGGTCGGCAGGCCATTGCCCTGGGTGGATTCACTGTGGCTCTTGCCGTCGGCTCGTTCACCCTGATTCCAGCAGGACCCGAACGAGAGGCCACGGTGCGAATTGCGGCAAGCGAGACCTTCCCTGCGTCAACAACGACCATGTCGCCGGCGGTACCCGAGCCTTCGACCCCTCAGAGCCAGGAGAGCGCTAGCAAGGGTCTCTCGACCGCCACGACGACCACTGTGCCAACCCCACCAGTTCGTGTCCTTTTCGTAGGAGATTCAATCTGGTTGGAGGCGACCAAATGGTTTTCTGAGTATGGGCCACAGGGAGAAATGATCCTTCTCTCAGCAGATACCAGGGTCGGATGCGGCACATTGTCAGATCAATCGAGAGACTGGTGCGATGGTCGTCTCGACTCATGGGGCGAGAGCGTCATTGCTGATGCCCCTGACATTGTGGTGATGCCCGTCTCTCATTGGGACGCATATGACGTCACCGTGAACGACGTCGATGTTCGTTACGGGACCGCCAAATACGACGCCATGCTGGTCGATGCCTGGAATGAAAACCTCGACGTACTTGCTGCGACGGGGGCCCATGTCGCAATGATGACCACGCCATGTTTTCGTTACGAGGGCGAAGTCAACGGATTCGACTTACACAGTCGAGTTACCGACGACCGCACCAAAGCTCTCAACAGCGCCGCTCGCGCCTTCGTCCGTGATGCTGCGGACACCGTGTCGCTCATTGACATTCGCGCACTCACCTGCCCGAACGACACCTATGACTACGTCATCAACGACGTACCCCTACACAGAGACGGCATTCATTTCACTCAAGGTGCGCTTCCCATCGTGTGGAGGTGGCTCGTTGATGAACTTCTCACCATCGCTTACACCGCTCGAGATACTGCAAACTAGGCAACAATGACTGCGATTCGACGAGCGATGGCTACACGACGCCTAATCCATCCAGCACTGCTCGCTTTCGTTGCATTTCTTCCACCCTTGTGGAGTGCTCCCGGCAAGATCGCCGCAGACACAAAGTCGTACCTGTCGATCAACCCGTGGGGACTTCTCCAGCAAGCCACACAGCTCTGGGATTCCTCCACCGGTTTAGGAACGGTGACGCATCAGACCATTGGATATCTGTTCCCGATGGGGCCATGGTGGGCAGCGGCTGACGTTGCAGGCATCCCTGACTGGCTCACCCAACGTGTGTGGTGGGGGGCGTTGGTGTTCACGGCTCTGCTGGGGGCATTTCGTCTTGCCGGCGACACGAATTCAACACGCCACGCTCAATACGTCACCGCATTGAGTTACGGACTGAGCCCGTACCTCTTCGCGTACGTCTCACGTATCTCGGCGATTCTTCTGCCGTGGGCGGTCTTCCCTTGGATGATCCTTGTGCTTCGGCGGGGGCTGAAAGAGCCCACTAGCTGGCGGCACCCAGCACTCTTTGCAGTGCTTGTCCTCATCTCCGGGACGGTCAACGCAACAGCGATTGCGTTCGTCACGCTTGGCGCGGTGGTGTGGCTACTCGTCGAGTCAACGGCCATTCGAGATGTTTGGCGCGTGGTGTTTCGGAGTGCGGTGCTGTCCGCAGTGGTTTCAGTGTGGTGGGTGACAGCGCTCATCGTTCAAGGCCGCTACGGCATCAACATTTTGAGGTACACCGAGACATACGAGACCATCACCTCAACTGCGTTGCCAAGTGAGCTCCTTCGAGGCTTTGGCTACTGGTTCTCCTATGGGGGTGACTGGCTCGACCCTTGGGTTGAAGCCACCTACGGGCTCCTTGCACGACCTTGGTACCTCGCATTGGGCTTTGTCATCGTTGGCTTGTCGGTGATTGGGGTTCGACATGCCTCTCGGGCTTCGCGGCTGCCGTCTGCAATGCTGATTATCGTCGGCTTGTGCCTCGCAGTCGGTGAGGCCTCGACTGGCACGTTGAGTCCGTGGGGCCAATCGTTTGGAGCGCTCGTCGACCTCGGACCGGGTCTCGTCGTCCGCTCAACCCAGCGAGCACTTCCCGTTCTCATTCTCGGTCTTGCGTTCGGACTCGGAGGATGGGTCAATCGCCGGTCTGCACCGCAACTGCAATTGAAGACCGCGTTTCTTCTCGGGGCGGTCACCGTCCAAGCTGCTCCGTGGTTTCTCGGCGGCATCGCCACCTCTGCCATCACCCACTCAACAATCCCTCCCTATTGGAATGAGGCTTCGGCGTCACTCGGATTATCGGTCGATTATCGAGTCTGGGAAACCCCCGGCACTGACTTCGCGTCGTACCGATGGGGTGGCACTATTGACCCGATTCTCCCCGGTCTCACCGATCGTCCAACTGTCGCCCGCGAACTCATTCCGCTCGGCACAGATGGGGCAGCCGACCTTGTTTCTGAAATCGAACGTCGAGTCGCAGAGAACACGCTGAGCGAACGTGCGATCGCCCCCCTTGCTCGAGTGCTCTCGAGCGACACGATTCTCGCTCGTAACGACCTCGAATTTGAGCGGTATGCGCTCGCTCGCCCCGATGATGTCACCGATCGTGTCGACCGCTCAACCGAGACAACTCGGGTGTTCACTGGCCCTCTGTATTCGCACGACCAACACCTCATTGATGAGCAAACCTACGGGGGTGTGCCGGGCATTGGAGAGGTTCCCTCGATCGCCACATGGACGATTGACGAACCTGTAAGCATCTTGTCAGCACGCTCTAGTGCAATCACGGTCGTGCATGGCAGTGCCGAGACAATTGTCGGTCTTGCAGAGGCTGGTCTCATCTCTGGAAATGAACTCGTGTTTGACGCAGACTCCATGACAAGTGACGACTCGCTCCGACGCCAGACCGACTGGACGATCATCGGCGACTCCAACCGGCTCGAAGATCGAAGGTGGTATTCAGTTGGTGCAATTCTTGGTGCCACCCGGGGCGACGATGAACTCGTCAACGATTCGTCAATCAGGTCGTTGCAGATGGTCGATGATGCGACACGGTTGACTACCTCCGAATTGGAAGGGGGCTTTTCATTCGTTCGCGCATCAAATTATGGATCGCCTGCCGTGTTGACTGCCGAGGACCGGCCCGAACATGCGATCGATGGCGACGCGTTCACGGCGTGGCGAGGAAGTGCACTTGCTCCAACTACCGGCCTCATGTGGGAGGGTCAGCTCGCGCAGGTGGCCAATCCCCAATGGATTGAGCTATTACAGCCAACCGCTGGCGAGCGCGGTCGCTGGATTACCGAAGTCGAGTTAACCCTCCGGCATGGAACCGCAATCAACGTCCTGCGAATTCCTCTCGACGACCGGTCGCGGTCAGGTAGCGGCCAGCGAATTGACCTCGAGGGCTCTCCCGTGTCATCGATTGAGATCGAGATCATCAAAGATTCGGTAGGGCCGTTACCTGGTTACGGCAACTCGGCAGGGGTCGGATTCGCAGAGATCACGATCGACGGTGTCGGGCCTACGACCGAGTGGATCACTTTGCCAGTCGATATTCGGTCGGCTTCTGATACGGAGCACCGAACCACCTTCGTTCTTGAACGACGCCGCATCGATGAGACCTTTGGCAATCGATTTGATCCTGAGGCGGTTCTGCGTCGTCGACTCGATGTCTCAGCTGATACGACTTTCCAACTCAGTGGGTCGTGGTCAGATGCTGCTCACTTTCCTGATGCCGGGGTTCGTGCATCTTCACCCTCGCTTGTCGGTGTGTCGGAGTTGCGTTGGGTGTCAGAGATTGACCCGGAAGAGATCTGGTTTGAGGTTGATGTGGAATCTGCCCCGCAGTCTGCACTCATCGAACTCGCAACCGGCGATCTCTTCAGTTTTCCGACGGCACTCACCGTTGCAGACATGTTAGGCAACGTCGTCGATGCAAAGGTTCCGTCTCATGGGGTTGTTGCACTCGACTTGACGAGCCTCACACCCGGGACATTTCGGGTGACCTTTCGTGACCTCGACGAGCGCACAACAGTCGATCGATTCGCTGATCGCCGGAGGGTCCTCCCCGTCGGAGTGGTGCGCTCAACACTGTTGCCAGAAATTGACAGCATGACAGCGACCCTGCCGACGGAGTGCACAAGCGGGCTCATCTCGATTGATGGGAATGATGTTCCTATTCGGGCAACAGCAAGTGGCTTTGTTGGCTGCACTGCGGTTGCGTTAACCGCCGGCTCGCATGAGATTTCGACGGCGGCCGGTCATCGCACAGGATGGAATATTGATCGTGTCATTCTCGACTCAGACCCGGCAGTGAGTGACGTTGTTGTCACCAGCCTTGAGATGACTCGTTCAGATACCCGCATCGCATCAGCGATCACGGGCGAGGCTGAATGGCTCGTGCTCAGCGAATCAGCGAGTCCCGGTTGGAAGGCGACGATCGATGGGGTGAGTCTCGGCGACTACCGGCTTGTGAACGGATACGCCATGGCCTGGGAGATCCCTGGCGGTCTTTCTGGCGAGGTTGTTATCGAGTGGACACCTCAACGAGCCATCCGCTGGGCACTGATCGTGTCAAGCCTCGGCATCGTGTTCGTGATCGGGTGCTGTATCCGCCGACCACGACCCGTCAACCACGCTCCAGTGCAAAGCCGAAACGCATTCGGCATACGTGCCGCTGTCGCTATCACCGTTCTCTCCCTCGGGCCAATCGCCGTGTTGGCTCCTGTAATAACCAAACTCCGCCCCCGCCTTCAATTGCTTATGTTGGGAACGCCAATGGCGGCAATGTGGGCCTGGACCTCAGCACGACAGATTCGCTGGGATATGCCGGTAGATCTCGTCTGGCCACAGTCAATGAGTTGGGGGCAACACATCGTCATTCTCGCGGTCACCACTGCGATCTGGCCCGTATTACGCAGGAGTCACCGACAAGCGAGCGACAGCGACGGCCCACACAATGACAACTCTGCAGCCGCTTCTGGTACCGACTGAAATCCGTCACTGACGAATCTGTAAGGATGTCTCCGTGCGCACGCTCATCGTCGTCCCCACGTACTTTGAAGTGGAGAGCATCGGTGAACTTCTCAACCGGCTCATCTTGGCAGTTCCATCGGCTGATGTCATCGTTGTTGACGACGGAAGCACCGATGGAACCTGCGACGTGGTTTCAGATGTGGCAGCCGATCACCCCCAGGTTGCACTTCGTCGACGAAGCCATAAAGGCGGACTTGGCTCGGCGTATCGCGACACCTTTTCGGCCACATTGAGCGAATACGACCTCTTGGTTGAAATTGATGCTGATCTTTCCCATGAACCCGAGGCACTCCCTGAGTTGCTTTCCGCTGCGAAGGCGGGAGCTGATGTGGTCATTGGGTCGCGTTACGTTCCAGGTGGCCAGATCATCGGTTGGAGCAAATCACGATTGAGGTTGTCGAGATGGGGAAACCGTTACGCCTCGCTTGCGCTCGGCCTCGCGATTAACGATGCAACTGCGGGGTTTCGCGTCTACCGATCATCGATCATTGAACAATTCGGGCTTGCTGATATCAAATCTGATGGCTACGGCTTCCAGGTTGAAATGACGTATCAGGCAGTGCGCGCCGGGGCGCGCATCGTTGAGATTCCGATTACCTTTCGAGAGCGCGCATCTGGCGAGTCAAAAATGAGTCGCAAAATTGTCATCGAGGCATTCCTCTTCACCACGATCTGGGGAGTTCGAGACCTCCTGTTGCGCCAACGAGCACGAAGGATGTACCGCACCCAATGAGCGCAACCGAAGAACTACGCGGCGGTAGCGGTTCCGACGAGCACGAGGGTCGAGTCGTCGATCGACTCAGAGCGATCGATCACCTCGAAGTCTTCGGCCGTGATCGATTCATCTGCAGACCGGAGCAGTGGGTACACCACTCGCCGTCCGATCGAGTGCAAACCCGTCAATACTCTCGTCGGGAGAAGATGCCGCAAACCGAACGGGTCAAGCGCCAGAAGTCGCCTTCCTGCTCGACGACGATGCTCAAACGTCTTCATCGTTTCAACATTGCCCGTAAGCCCGCTGACCTCGGCTGTATCGAAGTATTTGTTGAGGAGTTCGCCGAACATATCCAACGAAAACAGGTGAACGTGAAATGGATTCTCGAAGTCAGCTGGAGCGTTGGGCGTCAGCACAACAAGCCGGCCGCCTGGCCGCAATACGCGAGCGATCTCGGCAACATGTCGCTCGGGGTCAGTGAAATGCTCAATGATGTGCGAGGAACTCACCCAGTCGAGAGAATTTGTTCGAAACGGGAGCTGTCGGGCATCTCCGCACACCACGCCGTCGATGGCGGCTTGAGCGAGGCCGGCTGTTCCGAGGTCATAGTCAAGGCCGATCACCGTTCGGTCATCTCGGGCAAGCAACTTCGATTCGGTACCGAGGCCGCAACCGATATCGAGACCGACACCGCTGCCGATGCGGTTGCTGATGAGCTCGTATCCTGCGACGTGGAGCGCGATCAGTGATGCAGGCGTGTGATCATGAACCGGGCGCTCACCAGTGACGTGCATGGATTCATCAGTGTATGACGGTCTCCGGGTTGCGGTGTTGTCTTGGCGTGGCCCGGGCGACCCCGACGCTGGCGGTTCAGAACTACACGCGAATGAAATTCTCTCACGATGGGCACAGCACGGAGTCGAGGTCACACTCTTCGCTCGCACGCCTCCGTCGGCAACGAGACCATCAACGTCTCCATTCAGCATTGTGAATATCGGCTCTGAATACTCGGTGTTTGCACGCGCAGCCGCTCGCGTGATTCGCCGCCGTCAGCACTTTGATGCGGTCGTCGAAATTCTCAACGGCGTACCGTTTTGCTCTCCACTCTGGTGGCGAGGCCCGAAAGTGGTGTGGCTCCACCACCCGCATACCGAGATGTGGGATCAGCGCTTGCCGTTTCCTCTCGCCCAAGTTGGAAGATGGAATGAGTCAACGGTTATTCCAAAGATGTATCGCTCAACGAGGGTCATCACGCTGTCTGAACCAGGGCACCGTGACCTCGTAGCTGCCGGATTCAACAATGTGACAGCGATTGAGCCAGGTGTTTCTCCCCTGTTTTGCACTCCAACAGAAGGGGACGATCAAGCCGCAGCCGATCATCCGTTTCGGCTCATCGCAGTTGGTCGGCTTGCTCCGGTGAAGCGCTGGATAGAACTTCTCAACGCCATCGAGCCACTTGCCAATCGCGTGGTGCTCTCAGTTGTCGGGGACGGCCCGCTTGCCGGCGAACTGCAGCAGTGGAAAGCCGATCATCGAGCCGACTGGCTTCAACTCCTTGGACATGTGAGCGACGATGATCTTGTCGGCCACTATCAGGAAGCAGACCTCCTCGTCTCGGCATCGTCAGCAGAGGGATGGGGAATGACGATCACTGAAGCAGCTCGATGCGGTACACCGGCGATCGCCACAAACGTGCTCGGACATTCTGCGGCAATCGTCGACGACGTGACGGGTGAACTCGTCGCCACCCCCAACGACCTCGCCGACGCCATTCAACGTTTGGTGCAAGACCCTGAACGGCTTCGTCGTTACGCCGACGCTGCCTGTCGTAGAGCCTCTTCGTTGAGCTGGGATGACGCCGCCACCCGCCACCTCAACGAATTGGGGCGTCTCATCACATGATGTTTCGGCCATTACTCCAGGCAATGCGCCCTCGACAGTGGGTGAAGAATGTCCTCGTCGGCGCAGCTCCAGCCGCTGGTGGGGTGACCGCCACGACGCAATGGCTGGATGTGTTGCTTGCGTTCATCTCAATGACCTGTGCAGCAAGTGGCGTCTACCTGTTCAACGACGTAGCCGATATCGCAGAAGACCGACTCCACCCAAAGAAGATCGCCCGACCGATCGCATCAGGCGCCCTCAACGTGAAGGTGGCAACCATCGCCGGTGGCGTGCTGACATGCACATCGATGGTGCTTGCTGCCGTCTTCATCAACTGGGCGACGGCAGTACTCGTTGCCGGATACCTTGCCCTCATGGGCCTCTACAGCGTGGTGCTCCGGAAAGTCATCGGCATCGACATCATCATCGTCGCCGTTGGCTTTGTGCTCAGGGCGTTTATCGGTGCAAGCGCAGCTTCCATCGCCGTATCGTCGGTCTTTGTTGTATTCATCGGATGCGCAGCGCTCTTTATCGTGACGGGAAAGCGGCTCTCAGAGGTCAACACCTTTAGTCTCCATCACGCCGTGACGACACCGCACCGTCCGACGTTGCGGCAATATTCCCGAACCTCGCTGTGGCTCATCATCTGCATTGCGAGTGCAGGAATGGTGCTGGCGTACATCGTCTGGGTCGCCACCACCCCTCTTGCACGCCGGGCTGCACAAACCGCCACCATTCCGTTCGTCATCATCGCCCTTATTCGAATGCTTGCGATATTGCGTCAAGGCGGCGGAGACGAACCTGAAGTGTTGTTGTACCGCGATCGCAGTATTCAATGCTGCGCCATCGGATGGGCCGTCGCGTTTCTCCTTGCCGAGTACGGGTCATGAGTGGTGGGCTCTTGAAGATTTCAGGTTGGGGGCAAACATCACCTGCACGCACATTTCTCCGTGATGCGCACTCAGTTGAGGAACTTCACGACGCTCTGACCTCGGTAGGTCACCGAGGCGCAATCGCTCGCGGGCTCGGACGTTCATATGGCGACGCGGCCCAAAACTCTGGTGGTTCAACGATCCGCTTCACCGATCGGTCGTTCTCATTCGATGCAGATTGCGGAGTCGTCACGGCGAGCGCAGGCGCAACGTTCGACGACATCATGACTCAGATCATTCCCCATGGATGGTTTGTCCCCGTAACAGCGGGCACTCGCCAGATCACTGTCGGCGGAGCAATCGCTGCCGATGTCCATGGTAAAAACCATCATCGCGATGGGTCATTTGGAAGTTTCGTGCAATCGATCAGCTTGCTGCTCGCTTCTGGAGATGTGGTCGAACTTGACCGCTCGTCACATCACGATCTGTTCTTCGCAACGATTGGCGGCATGGGGCTCACCGGCATCATTCTCTCGGCGACCTTCGACCTTCTTCAGGTGTCATCGGCGATGATGTCAGTGCGCACCGAGCGACATGGCGACCTCGACACCCTCATGGAATCGATGCTCCGCAATGACTCAGCATTTCGGTATTCGGTTGCGTGGGTTGATGGAACGGCAACCGGAAAGCATCTCGGGCGCGGCGTGATCACCCATGGCGACCATGCGTCAAGTGACGAGGTTCGCTCGAACCACAAACGGTCATCTGACTACCGGTCGCCAACAACGATTGGTATTCCGCGGTTCGTTGGTGCTGCTCGCTCGGTTCGACGCTCGACATCACTGCTGTTTTCTGAGCTCTGGTATCGCAAGGCTCCGAAGCTTCGCGAGGGGCAACTCGTTTCGATTCCTTCGTTCTTTCACCCTTTAGATGGCGTTGGGCATTGGAATCGGCTCTACGGCAAGAGCGGGTTTGTCCAACACCAATGTGTGGTGCCGCTCGATCGGGACGATGTCATTCGTAGCATTCTTCATCGAGTCTCAAGCGATCGACCTGCCAATGTGATCAATGTGCTGAAGCGTTTCGGAGAAGGAAACGACGCCCATCTCAGCTTTCCTCAACCTGGCTGGACACTCACCGTCGACCTTCCAGTCACCTCCCAGCTGCCAACGATGCTCGTCGACATTGACGAGATGGTGTTGTCGGCGGGCGGGCGTCACTATCTCGCCAAAGATGCAACAACCGGATCACACTCGATACGAAGCGGCTACCCACGCCTCGACGAATGGCAACACATCAGACACCGAGTTGACCCCGACCAGCGATGGCAGAGTGACCTCTCTCGCCGACTCAACCTTTGCGCAACCCCCAAGGACTCAGAATGAAAAGTGGCACCGGAGAACTTCAGACAATCGCCCTATTTGGTGGAACAAGCGAGATCGGTCTTGCGATCTTGAGAACCTTCGTTGGGCCATCAACCGAACGGATTGTTCTCGCGTGCAGAGACACCGTCAGTGGCCAGACCGTCGCCGACACCTTCGATGAGCGCATCACCGTTGATGTCATCGAGTGGGAAGCACGCGATCTTGCCGCTGGCCCCAACATCATTTCGATGTTTGGCGACGACAACCGTGATATCGACCTTGTCATCATTGCCGCCGCAACCCTCGGCGAACAGTCAGCATTTGATGCTGATCCGGTGCTTGCCGGCGAAGCGGTCGTCATCAATACCGCGTCACCGATCGCCACACTGTCGGCCACCACATCTCAAATGACGGCTCAAGGGCACGGCAACATCATCGTGCTGTCGAGCGTGGCCGGCGTGCGGGTTCGATCAGATAACCGGGTGTACGGCGCATCGAAATCAGGCCTCGATTCGTATGCGTTGGCTCTTGCGAACGAGCTCGACGACACCGGGGTGGAAATCACAGTGGTGAGGCCGGGCTTTGTGCACGGTCGAATGACAGACGGAATGAAACCGGCGCCGTTTGCAACCGACCCCGCGGCCGTCGCTTTGGCAACGCATAATGCCGTGGCCGCCGGTCGCAGAGTGGTGTGGGTTCCACGGGTCTTACAACTCGTGTTCGCAGTCTTCCGAATCTTGCCTAACTCGATCTGGCGTCGAATACGGCGCTGACGCCGAACGCCACTTCTCACCTCGACCGGGCGCGTAACAGCCCTTTACAGCAGTATCGATTTAGCGAAGTTCGAGACCAGCAAGCGAGCCCTCATCTCGCCACCGGGCGAGCAACTCGAAGAACTTTATTGGGCCCGCCCCATACATTCCGGCGGCAAATCCGGTTCCATCGGTCACATGCCCCTCGTTGTTGTAATAGCCCGGGGTGCACTCCTCGTAGAACTTCCGTGCTCTCACCGCAGTGCGTTCAATCTCAGCGAGCCACTCCTGCTCCGATTGCGGGGTTGCTTCAATGACTGAGGCACCCCTTGCGCGTGACTCGGCAACAACATGTGCGAAATGAGCAGCCTGCTCAGCAAGAGCATGCGGAATATTTACCGTGGTGGCGGTCTGAACAAACCCGATGAATGCCATATTCGGGAAACCATGAGCGTGCATTCCATGGAACGTGCGGGCTCCGTCGGCCCAATGCTCAGACAGCGTTTCACCGTTGCTGCCCGTGACATCAAAACCGGCACGTCGCGTATACGAGGTGCCGTACTCGAACCCTGTCGAGAACACGATGCAATCAACTTCGTATTCGACGCCATTCACGACAACACCGTTTGGTGTGATTCGTTCAACCCCCTGACCGTCGGTGTCAACAAGGGTGACATTTGACGAGTTGAACGCGGGCAGGTAACTATCGTGAAAACACGGTCGCTTACAGAACTGTCGATACCACGGCT
>Ga0181584_10003012_pt1 | contig 12939 bp, 10 predicted proteins | sample 071ome_30_FD_132462 | JGI IMG/M metagenome (GOLD analysis project Ga0181584, IMG submission 132462) | Coastal salt marsh microbial communities from the Groves Creek Marsh, Skidaway Island, Georgia - 071406AT metaG (megahit assembly) | ecosystem: Environmental > Aquatic > Marine > Intertidal... | reverse complement strand
CGTATCAATGCCTTCGAGTCCGACATGCAGGCGCTGTCCGACGCAGAATTGAAGGCAAAAACCGCAGAATTCAGGCAGCGTTTTGAAGCGGGTGAGACCCTGGAGCAGCTGCTGCCGGAGGCCTTTGCCGTGGTCCGGGAAGCCGGCGTGCGCGTAATGAAGATGCGCCACTTCGATGTCCAGTTGATCGGCGGCATGGTGTTGAACAACGGCAAGATCGCGGAAATGCGCACCGGTGAGGGCAAGACCCTGGTCGCGACGCTACCTGCTTATCTTAACGGCCTGACAGGCCGGGGTGTACACCTGGTGACGGTGAATGACTACCTGGCCAGGCGTGATGCTGGCTGGATGGGACCCCTCTATGAATTCCTGGGCCTGTCCGTTGGTTATGTCGTGCCCGGACAGACGCCGGAAGAAAAACGTGCTGCCTACCAGGCCGACATCACCTACGGCACGAACAATGAATTCGGTTTCGACTACCTGCGCGACAATATGGCCTTCCGCCTGCAGGATAAATTCCAGCGCGACCTGGTTTTCGCGATCGTCGACGAGGTGGACTCCATCCTCATCGACGAAGCGAGGACGCCACTGATCATTTCCGGCGCGGTCCAGAACACATCCAAGCGGTACCACGATATCAATGCCCTGGTGCCCCTGTTGAAGAAGGCCGACAAGGCACCTGACAAATCCATGATCGAGCGCCGCATTGAAGGCGAAGACGAAATTGATGGCGATTTCCTGGTGGACGAAAAGAGCCGTCAGGTGGAGCTCACTGACAAGGGTCACGAGAAAGTGGAGGGCCTTATGGTCAGCCGCGGCCTGCTGCAGGAGGGCGAGAGCCTCTATGCGGCCACCAACCTGACTCTGCTGCACCAGTTGTCTGCGGCCCTGCGCGCCCATTATCTGTTCCACAGGGAAGTCGAATACATCGTCCAGGACCAGCAGATCGTCCTCATCGACGAACATACCGGCCGCACCATGCAGGGCCGGCGTCTTTCAGAAGGCCTGCACCAGGCCATCGAGGCGAAAGAAGGCGTCCCGATCCAGAATGAAAGCCAGACCCTGGCATCAACAACATTCCAGAATTACTTCCGTCTCTACGAGAAGCTTTCCGGCATGACCGGTACAGCGGATACGGAAGCCTTCGAGTTTCACCAGATCTACGGGCTCGACGTTGTGGTCATCCCGACCAACAAGCCGATGGTTCGTATCGACGCCAATGACCTGATTTACCTGACCACCCAGGAGAAATTCAAGGCGATCGTCCAGGATATTGTGGAGTTCCGTGACAAGGGAGCGCCGGTGCTGGTCGGAACGGCGAGCATCGAAACGTCCGAGATCCTGTCGAAATTCCTGAACAAGGAAAAGATCAAGCACAACGTGCTCAACGCCAAATATCATGAAAAGGAAGCGGAGATCATCGCCCAGGCCGGACGGCCCGGCACGGTGACAATCGCCACCAACATGGCCGGTCGTGGTACCGACATCGTACTGGGGGGGCGCTGGGAATCCGAAGTCGCAGATCTGGACAATCCGACTCCTGAGCAGGTGGATAAAATCAAGACCGAGTGGCAGAAACGCCACGACCAGGTTATCGAGGCCGGCGGCCTGCATATCGTCGGCACGGAGCGGCATGAATCCCGCCGTATCGACAACCAGCTGCGCGGCCGGGCCGGGCGTCAGGGCGACCCGGGGTATTCCCGTTTCTACCTGTCGCTGGAAGACAACCTGATGCGTATCTTTGCCTCGGACCGCGTCGGCAACCTGATGCGCCGCCTGGGCATGGGTGAAGGCGAAGCCATCGAACACAAGATGGTGACCAACTCCATCGAGAAGGCCCAGCGCAAGGTGGAAGGCCGCAACTTCGATATCCGCAAGCAGCTGCTTGAGTACGACGACGTTGCCAACGACCAGCGCCAGATCATCTACCAACGCCGCAATGAGCTGATGGAGACCGATGATATCGGTGATGTCATCAGCTCCATGCGGGAAGAAGTCGTCAACGACCACATTTCGCTTTACATCCCGCCGCAAAGCATCGAGGAGCAGTGGGATATTCCCGCGCTGGAACAGTCGCTGGAAGGGGAGTTTGGCGTCAAGTTGCCTGTGCAGAAATGGCTGGATGAGGACAATACCCTCTACGAGGAGAGCCTGCGCGAGCGCATCCTTGCGGAAGTCGTGAAAGCCTATGAGGAAAAATCCTCCATGGTGGGCGACAATATGCGGGTCTTCGAAAAGCAGATCACACTGCAGATCCTGGATACCCTGTGGAAGGAACACCTGGGCCAGATGGACAGCCTGCGACAGGGCATCGGCCTGCGCGGTTACGGTGGCAAGAACCCGAAACAGGAATACAAACGCGAAGCCTTTGCCCTGTTCGAGGAGCTGTTGCGCAACCTGCAGCATGAAGTGATCAAGTTCCTCAGTCTTGTGCAGATCAGGCAGAACGAACAGGCGGACGCCATCGAACAGCAGCGACTGCAGGAGGCGCAGAAACAGCAGACCACCCAGGTGCACCGGGAAGCCAGCGCCTTGGCCCAGGCCGGCGGGGATGCCGGACAGCAGCCGGAACAGCAGGCGGCACCACAGGCACCTTACCAGCGCCAGGGTGAGAAAGTGGGCAGGAACGATCCGTGTCCTTGCGGGTCAGGCAAGAAATACAAACAGTGCCACGGAAAGCTTAACTAACGTTAAGCAGATACAAGATACAGGATACAGGGGGCGGACTTCAGTGAAATTGGATGGATCGCCCTTGTATCCTGTATCTTGTATCTCTTCTAACAAGAACACTGCACAAGAATACATCCGTTAACCTGAAAGAAACCTGAAAGGGAATATAAAGCCATGGCAGTCGGTAGCGGTGAACTCGGCACTCTCCACCCGGTAAAAGGCATCACCATGGCGGCAGTATCCGCCGGCATCAAGAAGCCCGGCCGGCTCGATTGCGTGGTGTTTTCTCTGGGCGATGAAGCGACCGTAGCCGGCGTGTTCACCACCAACGCCTTCTGTGCGGCGCCTGTGACTGTCTGCAAGAACCATCTTGCGCAAGCCGCTCCCCGTTACTTTGTCATCAACACCGGCAATGCCAATGCGGGCACCGGCAAGCAGGGCATCGACAACGCCTTGCAGGTCTGCCTTGAGGTAGCCGAGCTCAAACAGCTTCCCGTGGCGGCCATACTGCCGTTTTCAACCGGTGTGATTGGGGAGCAGCTGCCGGTGACGAAGATCATCGATGCCATTCCCCACGCCCTGGACAACCTGGTCGAAGACAACTGGCTTGAATGCGCTCGCGGCATCATGACCACGGACACGCGGCCCAAGGCGGCATCCGTACAGCTGGATATCGAAGGCAAGCCGGTCACCATCACCGGCATCGCCAAGGGTGCCGGCATGATCAAGCCGAACATGGCGACCATGCTGGGTTTTGTCTTTACCGATGCGGTCGTTGAAAAGACAGACCTGCAGCGCTATCAGGACAAGGCGGTCAACCGGTCCTTCAATCGCATCACGGTGGACAGCGATACCTCCACCAACGATTGCTGCATGCTGGCGGCCAGTGGTGCCAGCGGGATTGCCGTGGGCGCGGACGACGCCAGGTTCCAGGCAGCGCTTGATAAAGTGTTCATCGCTCTTGCACAGGGCATCGTGAGGGATGCTGAAGGCGCCACCAAATTCGTCACCGTGCGCGTGGAAGGCGGGGCGGTGCCGGAGGAATGCCTGTCACTGGCCTATACGATTGCGGAATCACCTCTGGTGAAGACCGCACTGTTCGCCTCGGACCCCAACTGGGGCCGCATCCTTGCGGCGGTCGGGCGAGCAGGCATTCAGAACCTGGATATCGGCAAGGTGGCCATTTACCTAGGCGACGTCTGCATTGTCGAGGCCGGCGCTGTGGCACCCGGGTATACCGAGGCGGCCGGGCAGGCGGTAATGGACAAGGAAGAAATCACCATTCGTATCGTACTGGGCAGGGGCGATTGCATCGACACTGTCTGGACATGCGATCTTTCCCACGACTACGTCACCATCAATGCCGAATACCGCACCTGACGCTGTCGTTCATGTTGCCGTTGGCGTGGTAGTCAACCCGGCGCGTGAAATTCTCGTTGCCAGGCGACACCAGGACCAGCACCAGGGCGGGCTTTGGGAGTTTCCCGGCGGCAAGGTCGCCCCGGGTGAAAGCGTGCAGCAGGCACTGAAGCGTGAATTAAGGGAAGAAGTGAATATCGTCGTGCGAGAATGCGCCAGCCTGCTGAAAATTCACCACGACTACGGCGACAAGCGGGTACTGCTGGATGTCTGGTATGTACACGTATTTGCCGGCGATGCCAGGGGCTGCGAGGGGCAGCCGGTCAGGTGGGTATCGGTGCCGGAGCTTGAAACATTGGAGTTCCCTGCAGCCAACCAGGGCATCGTTGCAGCCGTCAGGAACCTGTTGGCCTAGGATTCCCCGGGTCCTGCGAAGTCATCCAGCCTGAAATCTTCCGGGCCATCTTCCACAGGGATGCTGTTGCGTTCCGACGCCCAGTCACCAAAATCGATCAGCTGGCATTTTTTCGAACAGAACGGCCGGTAGGTATTTTCCTCCCGCCATGCCACGATTTTCTGGCAGGTGGGGCAGTTTACCTGGCGTATGCCCGTGCTTTGCTTGTCATTCATCGGAATTGCCTGTTTCCATGATCATCGTGTTCCAGCCATGAACCCTAACACATCTTCACGCATGCTGCCGAGCGTCTCCAGCTTGCTGCGGCGTGTACCTGTACGTATGTTGTTGGACGTTGTTACATCGGCGATTGCCCGGTCGATGTACTCAAGCGCCTGGTTGTAATCACCCGCATTGATCAGTTGCACGGCCAGTGTAAAGAGCACACCCGGATCACCTGAATTGGCATAGGCCTGTTCCATCAGCGCCCTGGCGCCGGCACTGTCCCCCCGGCCACTGCGAAACCTGGCCAGTTCGAACTGAAACATGCCCCGGTCGTAATCACCGGACTGTGCAGCCAGTCGTTCGATCAGGTTTTCCAGGAAAAATTCACCGTATACCGGGCAATTGCCCTCCTGTTGCAGGCGGACTATCTGCTGCACCGGCGAGACCAGGTTGCGATTCTCTGCAGACAATGCGTCGGCCTGTGCGAGCAGCTCCGGTTCACCCGGTGCATTTACGGCTGGATTTACACAGGCCAGTGTCATCAGGTTCAAAAGCAGGTGAAAGCTGCTGGTGGAAGCCGCTGTTTTTTCCAGTACCCCAGCCGCAAGCTGTTCACCCTCACTACCGTATTGTGCAAGCTGCATGGCATAGAATTCGGCATTCCTCGATGTAGCCGGTTCGGCTTCATACCAGCGTTCCGCCAGATACAGCGGCTGGGTCCAGAGCTGGCTGATGCGGGCCGTATTCGAAGCCAGCAGCAATAAATAAAGCACGGGAATGGCCACACGCAGTCTCGGATTCAGCAGTGTGGCAGGCAGCCAGGCATGGTATGCGTACACCAGGGCGAAGACGAAGCCGCAAAACGCGAGGTAATTGCGGTGATGGAAAAACAGCTCAAGCGCAAGCACGGATGACTCGACGAGATGGCCGGAAAAGAACCACAGTACGGCGAAGAGCCATATCCTGTGGCGTCCGGGTCTGTACAGGACCAGCGCCAGCAATCCGATCCAGGCTGCGATGGCGATGAAGGTAGCAAGAGGACTGAACAGGGAGGTCGAAACCGGGATATCGTGAAAGATGCCCGTGGCTCCGGTTGTCGGTAAAAGCAGTACCGCCAGGTATTCCCACAACACGCGAGCCTGGGTCAGCAGCCGCTCGACCATGGTGAAGTCGGTATAGTCCGCATAATCGGTTTGCAGGCGATCGAGAAAAGCCAGGGGCAGGAGCAACAGGATGACTGCCGGCAACCACAGGCAGGCGGCACGCCATAGCCTGAGCGTCCGGCCGGTTGGTATGTCATGCAGGAGGGTGTACTCGAGCACCAGCAGGTAAAAAACCAGGGTCGGGGCATTTTCCTTGCTGAATAATGCGAGCAAACCCGTCAATGCCAGAGACAGCGTGAGCAAAGCCGAGCGCTGAGTGTCGCTTTTTACCGCACCAAGCCGGAGTGCCACGTGGCCGTAAATGCCCAACAACAGGAAAAAATTGGACAACAGGGCCATGCGCTGGACGGTGTAAAGCACAGTGGACGTATGTACCGGTTGCAGCGCCCAGACGAGCGCGGCTGTGGACGCCACCATGGCGGCGAGATGTCGTTCTCCGCGCAGGTGCATGGCCAGCCGGAAGCTGCACAGATACACGAGAACGGCGCTGAGAGCATGGATCAGGAGGTTTATCGCCTTGAAGGCTGCCGGATCGCCCGGCCAGGCGGCGGCCTGCAGGGCGAAAGTGAATAATGATACGGGCCGGCCGGTTGGTCCGGCCTGCCCGGCAAGCACGAATTCCCGGAAGTCGGGACTGGACAGCGAGGCCTCCCGGATATGCACCAGTGCATCGAGGTTGGGGCCGTCGTCGAAGAGAAACAGGCTGTCCAGGCCCGGCCAGAAGCACAGGCCGGTTGCCAACACGATGAAAGCGATGTGCAGGGCACGATTGTCCAGTAATCGGACCATGGCGGGACGTCAGGCCGTTGCCATTTTCAGGTAGGTTTCGTGCAGCGTTCGCACGTGACCGGCGAGCGCAGACATGCCCTTGCTGTTGTCGATGACATCGTCGGCCCTGTCGAGCCGCTGCCTGCGCGTGGCCTGGGCCGCCAGCATCTGCTCGGCGAGTTCCCTGGATATGCCGTCACGCTGGCGCAGTCTTGCCACCTGGGCATCCTCCGGTGCGTCGACTACCAGGACTCGGTCCACGAAATCATAGGCACCGGATTCCACCAGCAGCGGTACCACGACCATGACATAAGGGGCGGAACCGGTTTCGACGCGTCGCCGGATTTCCTCACGAATGGCCGGATGCATGAGTGCCTCGAGCCAGGACTTCGCGCCGGCATCGTGGAAAATCCGTTCGCGCAGGGCGCGGCGATCGAGGCCGCCCGTGGCGTCAGCCAGGTCCTGGCCGAAATGCTCGAGGATCTGCGGGAGCAAGGGGGAATTCCAGCCTACCAGGTCCCGGGAGATTTCATCGGCGTCGACAATGTCCACGCCGAATTCCCTGAAGAGATTGCTGACCGTTGTCTTGCCGCTTCCCGCGCCGCCTGTCAGTCCTACGGCAAAGCGCTTGTTGTGACCGGTCGCTGGCATGAGTGTGATTTCCGCTGCCTTTTACATGATCAGGCTGTAGTAAAAGCCCGTGATTTCATTGCCCCAGATCAGGGACAGGAAGCCTGCACTGGCGAGATAGGGTCCGAAGGGGATGGGGATATTCCTGTCACGTCCGAGTATTCCAATCAGGCCGATGCCGATCACGGCGCCGACCAGGGACGACAGCAGTATGATCATCGGCAAAGCCTGCCAGCCCAGCCATGCACCCAGGGCTGACAGCAGCTTGAAGTCGCCATAGCCCATGCCTTCCTTGCCGGTGAGCAGTTTGAACAGCCAGTACACACCCCAAAGCAGCAGGTAGCCGGCAATGGCACCATACACGGCATCCTCCAGGGACACGATAAGGCCGTTGCTGTTGACCAGCAGGCCAAGCCACAGCAGGGGAAGCGTGATGTCATCGGGCAGCAACTGGTGGTCGTAATCGATCATGGTCAGGGCAATCAGGCCCCAGCTGAGCAACAGGACCGCCAGGGTGAGCAGGGTGAACCCGAAATGGTAGGCAACCAGTCCGGTCAGGAGCGCCGTAACCAGCTCCATCACAGGATAACGTGGGGAAATCGGCGCCTGGCAGTATCGGCATTTGCCTCTCAGAACCGCCCAGGACAGAACGGGAATGTTTTCCAGTGCAGAAATTTCGTGCTTGCATTGCGGGCAATGGGAATTGGGAACAGCCAGGTTGAAAGGGGGTTTTTCGCCGGAATCGGTGTTGTCACTGATTTCCAGCAGGTCCCGGCATTGCGCGGTCCATTCCGCCTCCATCATCAGAGGCAGGCGGTAGATCACGACATTGAGGAAACTGCCGACGACCAGGCCGAAAGCAAAGGCAATTGCCGCCAATACAACTGGATTGGCGGCAAAAAATTCAGCAAATGTCATCGGGGGGTAGTGCCCTTATACTACTGCACCGATCTGGAAGATGGGCATGTACATCGCGATCATCAGGCCGCCCACGAGGACACCGAGTACCGCCATGATCAACGGTTCCATCATCGAGGTCAGACCGTCAACGGCGTTGTCGACTTCTGCCTCATAGAAGGTGGCGCATTTGTCGAGCATGGCGTCCAGGGCACCGGACTCCTCGCCGATGGAAACCATCTGCAGCACCATGATCGGGAACAGGTTGGTGGCCTTGATCGAGGCAGTCAGCTGCTGGCCGGAGGTAACGTCATCGCGGATCTGCAGGGAAGCCGTTTTGTACACGATGTTACCGGTGGCGCCCGATACCGACGTCAGTGCATCGACCAGTGGTACACCGGCGGCAAACGTCGTGGACAGCGTACGGGTGAACCTGGCGAGACAGGATTGCACCAGGATATTACCGATGATCGGCAGCTTCAGGGAGAGGCGCTCAACGGATTCACGGAATTTCTTCGACCGCAATTTGGCTTCCTTGAAGGAATAGCCGGCGACGCCGATACCAGCCACGATATATATCCACCAGGCGATCATGAAATCGGACAGGCGCATGACGTACTGGGTAAACAACGGCAGTTCGGCGCCAAAGCTGGAGAAAGTTTCCGCGAACTGGGGCACCACCTTCACAAGCAGGATGCCCGTTACGATGGCGGCCACGACAAGTACGGTGATCGGATAGTTCATGGCTTTCTTGATCTTGGATTTCAGCGCCTCGGATTTTTCTTTGTAGGTGGCGAGCCTGTCGAGCATGGTTTCCAGGGCACCTGACTGTTCGCCTGAATCGACCAGGTTGCAGAACAGTTCATCGAACTGGCGTGGATACTTGCGAATGGCATCGGCGAAATGGTTGCCGGCGGAGACGTCGTCGCGAATTGAGAAAACGATCTCGCGCATGCTGGGATTGTCGAGCCCTTCACCCACGATCTCGAACGACTGTACCAGCGGGATACCGGCTTTCATCATGGTTGCCAGCTGGCGCGTGAAAATGGCGATATCCATCGGCTTGATGGCTGGCTTGCCGGTGCCGAAGAGGGGCTTGGGTTTCTTTCTGACCTTGGTCGGCTTGATACCCTGCTTGCGAAGCTGGGCTTTTACCGTGGCCGCATTGGTACCGGAAATCTCGCCCTTGGCAGTTTTGCCCTTGGCGTCCTGTCCCTGCCAGATGAAAGTGGCCTGTTTGACGGCTGAGTGTGCCGGAGCTGCCATAACTGTTACCTCGTTCGACCCTTCAGGTCATTCGGTTGACTTCCGCAAGACTGGTCAGCCCCTGGGCAGCTTTCTCCAGTGCCGACCTGCGCAGGTCATTAAACCCTTTATTTCGCGCTAACTCTGCGATCTGTATCGAATTTCCACCGGCCATCATAACACGGGAAAATGCTTCGGTAATCGCTACCGTTTCATATATACCCACCCTGCCGCGGTAGCCGCCGTGGCAGTGATTGCACCCTGCCGGGGCAAAAAGCCGGGCTTCGGGAATTGAGTCGGGGGAAAAACCCTCTTGAATCAATACGTTGGAAGGCAAGTGTAGCGGTTTTTTACAGCGCGTACAGAGCCGCCTGAGCAGGCGCTGGGCAATGACCAGGCTCAGGGAGGTCGCCAGGTGATAGGGGGCTATGCCCATGTCCACCAGGCGTGTGAGGGTTTCCGCGGCGCTGTTGGTATGCAGCGTGGACAGGACCAGGTGACCCGTTTGCGCAGCCCTCACGGCGATACGTGCGGTTTCCAGGTCGCGGATTTCACCAACCATCAGAACGTCAGGATCCTGTCTCAGGAAGGCGCGCAGGGTTTCGCTGAAACCGAGTCCGACAGCCGCGTTCACGGAAACCTGGTTGATGCCGTCGAGGTGAATCTCCACCGGATCTTCCACGGTGGCGATATTGCGCTCGGCATTGTTGAGCAGGTTGAGGCCGGTATACAGCGTCAGGGATTTGCCACTGCCGGTTGGTCCTGTCACCAGGATCAAACCCTGCTGGCGATGCAGTGCCTGGGTATAAAGACGCTTCTGTTCCGCAGTGAAACCCAGGCTGTCCATGTCGAGATTGTCAGGTTGCGGATCGAGCACGCGCAGGACGGTTTTTTCACCCCACAGTGTCGGCAGCGTGCTGACACGCAATTCCATGGCCCGTGCACGTGACAGCCTCAGGCGGAAGCGGCCGTCCTGAGGCAGGCGCTTTTCGGCGATATCCAGCCTGGCCATGATTTTCAGCCGGGCGCCGATTTTGCCGGTAATGGCCAGGGGTGGCCGCGCTATCTCACGCAGCATCCCGTCCTCACGAAACCGGATTCGGGCGGTGTGCTCGTAACATTCCACGTGAATATCAGAGGCTCCGCGGCGAATGGCGTCGAGAAGCAGCCGGTTGACCACGCGGGTGACGGGTGTGTCGCCCGCGTTGCCCCCGGCATCATCCGCAGGGGTGCCGGCATCCTCTTGAATCGGTATCGCATCGAAATCCAGCTGCGACAATTCCGAAGCACGTCCTGGCGCGTGGCAGGTGTCGAGCAAATCCTGCAGGGCACGATTGAGCATGGATTCCTCGACTACGACAATGTCGGTCTTGCAACCGGCCTGGAAACTGAACTCGTTGAGACCATGATCCTCAGCCGGATCGGAGACGCCCAGCCAAAGCGTTGCGTCCGGTTTCAGCAGGGGCAGGGCGCGATACCTGCGAATGAGTTCAGGGGATACCCTCGGCAGGGTGCGGGTGGCGGGTTGCAGCGCATCGATATCCACCAGGGGCAAGCTGAAGTGGCGAGCCGCTGCGGCAGCGATGCTCGAGGCGTCCATGAGCTGATTGTCGACCAGGTACTTCACCAGGGGTTGGGCATGGGCTCGCGCACTGATCCTGGCCTGTTCCACCAGGGCAGGATCCAGCAGGCCTGAAACTGCCAGCCAGTGTGATCTGTCCCTGATCGCGGCCTTGCTGTTCATCGTTCTGGAAATCCGGGCTGGGGGGGCACAACCAGCCGGTATCAGTGTAGGCAAGGTTCAGGGGAATGCCAGCACGATGGATACCTGCCTGGATTGACACACCAGGCTGACGAAAATGCGCGTCAATTGACAAATTTTGTCATGCAAAATGCGAATAATCTTCAAGGAGTTAACTTCAATGTGATATCACGTACGCCTGTAAAGGCCGTAATTCCGTTGGATAAGGCGCAGATAAGACTGAAAAGAGTGATCCAGATCACATTGCGGGGCCCAAAAAAATCAATGGAACTAATGGCATGGACCTTGCAACTAATTTCATGCTTTCGGCGATCCGCATGGATTCGAGTAACGTCAGCAAACATGGTTTTCATGTTTTTTCAGGAGATAAAAATGAAAAACTTCAAACACGACCAAAAGGGTTTCACCCTTATAGAATTGATGATCGTTATCGCGATCATCGGTATTCTGGCCGCTGTAGCTCTGCCCGCTTATCAGGATTACACAATCCGCGCTAAAGCGTCTGAGCTCGTACCTGCCTCAAGTGCTGCCAAGAACACCATTTCTGAAGCTGTACCAGTAAGCGGCGATCCATACAGCCCCGATGCCTGCAGCGCCCAGCAGGATCAAATACCAGAAGGCCTCGGCCATAGATAAACCGAGGATTGCCGGAATGCCGGCCAGGGCGATTAAACCGCAAAGTGATGTGCTCACGGCAATCTCCACCAGCACCATCGCGGTACTTCTGGAGTACGCGATGTTCTCGATCCGGTTGAACAGGTAAATCGCGAACGGGATGCCGATCTTGACGGGTGTGGAGTAATGGGCGGCCATGGTGGCGAAATGGATCAGGACGAGATTCTTCAGCCTGCAGGGTGCGCCGAGTATTGCAAGCAAGTATTTGCGGGAGGCGATATGCACGCTGGTTGCCAGGAAAAAAACCAGAACCAGCATGCCGAGCTGCCAGGCCTTTAGGACCAGCAGTGTCGATGCCAGGTCTGCGAAGGCGATGTCCGAGAAGGCGACGATGAGGGCAACCAGGCAGAAAAAAAGCAGCAGCCAGTAGGACGCAATAAATTGTTTCACCCTGGAGAGCATGTGAAATCCCGATTGGATGGCTGTGCTTCTGCGTTGGCTGCCCAGGGTCGTCAGTGGCGATGACCCCGCCTGGCCTGCCCATGCGGTTATTGTTCTCGTTGACCAATTGTATCAACAGCTTAGGCTTATAGTTACGTTCGCGGCGGATAAATTGTGACAGAAGCGGCAAAAACTCCGGTCGCGCCGGCATCGGCCCGTGTCCAGGCCGTCAGTCAGGTTTGGCGAAGCGGCCGCTGTGGCACGCCTCTTAGGTGTGGAGATGGGAGGCAACCAGGTTGCAACGTTCGGTCATGGCCAGGAATTCATCCTTCGAATAGCGGGTGGCGTTGGAAGGTGCGTACCAGTCATAGTTGGTCGATACGGAGGTTTCCCGGCCAAGGGATTCGTTCCAGAAACACTTGATGAAATTCCAGTAGATGAATCGCTGCAGGTCCATCCTGCCACCCTTGATATCCAGGAGGGGGATATCGGGAACGTCCACTTCGATATTCAAGTCACTCAGGGTTTTTCCCAGTTCAGTAAGTTGTTCGCTCATGGCCCACATGTCCTCGCTTGACACTTCGATGGTTCTTTTCCGGAAGTAGTCATCGAGCAGTTCCCTCGGCAGAGCTTTTCTGGCGTAGACATATACCGCCAGCTCACCGCCTGGTTCCAGTATCCTGGCCAGTTCCAGCATGGTTTTTTCGGGATCCTCGGTATGGTGTATGACCTGGTCGCAGCTGACATAGTCGAGGGCGCCGTCCCTGATG
>Ga0181584_10003010_pt1 | contig 12941 bp, 9 predicted proteins | sample 071ome_30_FD_132462 | JGI IMG/M metagenome (GOLD analysis project Ga0181584, IMG submission 132462) | Coastal salt marsh microbial communities from the Groves Creek Marsh, Skidaway Island, Georgia - 071406AT metaG (megahit assembly) | ecosystem: Environmental > Aquatic > Marine > Intertidal zone... | reverse complement strand
TCACACTGCGACGCGTTCCCTCGTCCCTCTTGCACGTCGTCGAATCGCGCTCGAAGCATGTCCTCGAACTCGCTACGTTCCTTGTCCAACGCCTCCTCGTACGACGTTCCCGCCGCGCGAAACATTTGATTGACGACGTGATCCTCTCGAAGACACGGATCCGTCTTCTCCGCGTCGTATCCGTAATATTCACCCTCCTCGTTCCATTCCGGGTGAATGCCCAATTTGTCGACGAGATACCGCGCGTGCGCCGCCCACAACACACCGACGCCGAATCTGTGCGACTTTCCCTTCGCGCACTCGTCGTCGCCACCCGTCAGGCGACAGTGATGCGCGACTCCGGAGAATCGTCGTCTCGCCGCGACGACGTACGGATTCCGCGGCGGATACTCTCGGCGCAGCGTCCCGTCGGGCCATCGAAACAGTTGTTCGTGAGGATTCCATCCCGGCACGCGAGGCGCGTCCGGCGTCTTGATCGTGCCGTCGGCGTTAAAACCCGTGTCTATGTGTGGACGAAACTCGTGGTCGTCGCTCGGCGCGCGTTCCCACTCGACCGGCGCGCGTTCGTCGCGGGTGTACAGACGATGAAAATTGTACCCTCGGTCCAGCGTCGTCCGTCTCGCGGTGTCCGCGGGCGGGTCTCCGGTCGCCCGCGTTGCGTTCGAGTCGGGTGCGGTGGTCGTATCTGTCAGTCTCGGCATGACGCGCGCGCGCTTGTGTGGGCGTTTTTTTGTATTTGCGTTCCCGAGGCGACGCGCCGTCGTCTCTTCGCCGTCGTTTTGTCTACTCGAACGCTTTGTCATCACAACCACATCTCGCGTTCGCCGCTACTCCGCGCACCGCTAAAACAATCGCGTCTATCCATCGCATCATCCCCGTCGTTTCCTCGTCGGCGAGATGGTGTCAAATCTCGTTATACCGCCGGTATGCTTCCCGAGCTTGACGGGTTTCGGCGCGTCTCGTCTCCGCAACGACCCGTGCGCGCCCAAAAACGCCATCGCCATCAGCATCGTCGTCGACAGCGCCGCCGACGCCTTGGTGTACATCATCACGAACCACGCCACGACGGTGCCGAACATCCTCAACGCCTGCATATCGCTCGTCGCCAAGATGTTTCGATCCATCCATCGATAGAGGTTGGCGCTCGCCACCGCGCCGACGAGCGCCGTCGGATTCTTATACAGGTTGACGCACCCGAAAATCACCCCCACGCGCACGTAATTCCCCACGTACTCGTACACGTTCCCATCCAATCGCGTTTTGCACTCCATCCAATCCTTCGGCACGGCGTACGAGCGTCGCACGTGGTCGGTGCACAAAAACTCGCGCCACGGTTTGGGCGCCTTTTTGAGATCATCCACCGTCATGTACGGCGTCTTGAACCTGTGACGCGCGTCGTCTCGAGAGGCCGCGCGAGACGATCCCGCGCGATCGTTCCCGCGTCCGTCGTCGCGCGCGCGCTCGGACGCCGCCGCATCGCGCGCGGTTTTCCCGAGCTTGACCCACCGATTGAAATCGGCGTTCCCCAACGAGAGCGAGAGCGGATTTCCGGCGAAGACGCCGGCGTCGGGACGACCGGACGACGATGCGTCCGTCATGCGACGCGCGCGCGGCGAGAGACGCGCGGGTGGGACTCGAGTGGCGCGCGAACGAGTGAAGATGTGCTCGCCGGCGAGTTTCTTCGTCTTCGTCTACGCGAGCTCGAGCTCGATACGGTGCGTTACAACGGTCGTTTCTTCGCCATTCCGGCGCGTCTGGGATACTTATCCGGCGTTGGTTTTAGTTTTTCATATATCACCGCCGTTCGCGCGCTTCCGTCCGGCGCGAAGGCGTCGACGACGCGCACGAGAGGCGCGCCGCCGCCGAGCGTCTCCACCGCGCGCGTCGCGTCCTCCGCCTCCGCCTCCACGTCCGCGTTCTTCGCCGACACCCAGTGTCCACCGACGCGCACCAAAGGCACGCAAAATTCCGCCAAGACGCGAAGTTCGGCGACGGCGCGCGCGGTGACGACGTCGTAGGATTCTCGGCGCGCGTCGTCTCGCCCAAAGTCCTCGGCGCGCGCCCACACGACGTCCACGTTGGTCAACCCCAACTCTGCCACCGTGCGCTCTAAAAACGTCGTGCGCTTCTTTAACGAATCCAACAGCGTGAATCGCCACTCCGGTCGCGCGATGGCGAGCGGAACGCCCGGTAATCCCGCCCCCGACCCGACGTCGCACACGCGGCGCGCGGCGTCCGACGCCTCCGCCCCCGTCCCCAATAACGCGTCAAACGTCGGTAACAGCGCCAACGCGTCCGAGACGTGATCCTCCAACGCCTCTCGCGCCGACGTCGCTCCCGTGAGCGTGCCGTACTCGCCCTTATTCGCCGCTATTAAAATGCGCGCAAACTTTTCCAAGAGCTCGCGACGATCCTCCCCAAGCGTCGTCGCGAGCGCATCGTACGACGACGACGACGACGACGACGCGCTCGACGATGAATTCACGCGCGTCGTCGTCGTCGTCGCCGCCGCCGCGCTCCGGCCTCCGCGCGTCCACACCGCCGCCGAGACGACGCGCCGCCGGTCGTCGAATTCGAGACGACTCGTCGACGTCGCGCGCGCCGACGCACGCGACGCACGCGACGCACGCGACGAACACGACGACGTCGCGACGCGCGCGCGTCGACCGCACGCCGCGAGCGCGCGCGCGGTGGCGACGCCGCGCGACATGTCGCGCGTCGCGAGATGACAGTCAGCCACATCATGACGCGCGTCTTCGTGCCCACGCGTCGTCCGCGCGCGCGCGAGGACGACGACGACGACGACGACGGCGTATCGACGGTACCGCGCGACGCGTCGCATTCGTCGCCGCGCGCGCGGTCGACGCGCGAGGAGACGACGATGAAGATGAAGATGCGCTGGGCGTTGACTGAAAATCTTCGACTCGTCGACGCGTTCGACGACGAGGACGCGCGCGCGGTCGACGAATGCGACGAATGCGCCGCCGACGACCGCGTCGCCGACGACGACCGCGCGCGCGGGGGGGGCGTCTCGACCGTCGTCGCGTCGACGAGCGCGTATTTCAAACGTGGGAAGGAAAACGCGCCGACGCCGAGAAAATCGACGCCGACGCCGACGAAGACGAATTCCCCGATTCTCTCGCCGACGACGCGCGAACGAGGAGAAGAACGCAGAGAAGAAAGAGCGCGCGCGCGACGCGCGACGCGTTTGGCGCTCACGGTGATCGAACAGTGGCGATGGTTCGCGAAGAGCGCGCGAGCGACGTCTCGCGCGAGGACGAGCGCGACGACGCGCGCGTGGCGCGCGTGGCGACGAGACGCCGACGCGAGGCGACATCGAGCGCTCAGAGCGACGATTTACGCGAGATTGGGGCGACGACAGCGCGCGTTCACGGCGTGGCGCGAACGCGCGCGCGAGGCGCGACGAGAGGCGATGGAGGAGGCGAGACGCGAGAGCGAGCGCGCGGCGGAACGCGCGGCGTGGTATCGCGAGTATTCGCGCGCGACGCGCGCGGCGTTCGCGACGTGGCGCGCGATGTGCGCGCCCGAGGTGCGGGCGGAGCGGGCGCGACTGGTGTTTTACGATAGGTACGCGAGGAAGACGATGATGAAGCGCGCGTTGGACGCGTGGCGCGAGGGAGCGCGAGCGCAAATGGCGGCGCGCGCCGACGCGCTCGTCGCGGAATCGTTTTACGAGGCGAAGACGTGCGGGCGCGCGTTTCGAGCGTGGCGGTCGGCGAGACGATGTCGTCGTCGTCGCGCGTGGGAGGCGGACGCCGACGTAGAGGATCGCGTCGAGCGGTTTCAATCCTACCGCGCGGTGTCGATAGTCTCTCGTGCGTTCGCGGCGTGGGCCGACGCCGCGCGGGCGTCGAGAACGCGCGCCGTCGAGCGCACGCCGGTCAAAGTGCGCGCCGGGCGCACGCAGCGCGCGCTCTACGCATGGCTCTTCGATCGGTCCAAGGCGAGCGAATACGAGGAGGAGGTGCTGGATTTCTTGGACGAACGCGAGGCGTTGCGAGACGACGACGACGACGACGAGCTCGACGAGCTCGAAGCCGCCGTGGACGAATACGAAGCCCTGCGCGAAGAAACCAAGGCGCTCGTGGAGGAAGTGCAGCGCGCGAACGCCATCGTCGACGCGCGTAAACGGTCGGCGAGACGACGCGTGCTTCGATCCACCGCCGAACACTTGAGACGCCGCCGAGACGAATTGCTCCCGCTCGTGCGCCGCGCCGCGGGCGAGGCGAATTGGCGCTCCCGATCGGCGGGCACGAGTTCCTTTGGATTTTCCGCGTTCGACCGCGAGGAGGAGGACAGCGACGAGGACGATCCGCTGTTGTATAGAAAATTTGTATAGAGACGCGCGCGCCGCTATAGAAACGTTGAAATGTACAGTTACACGCTACAGAACATCCACCTATCGTCGTCGTCCCCCGGACGCGCCGCCGCGTCCACCGCCTCGACCTCCGGACGACGCGCCTCGCGCGCCCGCGGATGGCTTCTTCTTCGTCCTCGTCTTCTTCGTCGCCGTCCTCGGCGCGGCGCCGGCGCTTCGTCTGAGACTTCGCTTGAAGACGATGCTCGCACGCGGCGACGCGTTCTCGTCCCCCTCCGCCGCCATGACGCAGTGCTCGTAGTCGTCGTTGCAATTCGCAAACATGAAGATGCAATCTCCATCCGCGACGCGTATCCAGTGCGCCTCCTCATCCGTCGTCCCGAGCGGTCGAAAACTAAACCGTCGCGTTTCGCCGACGCTCACGATGATTGAATCCGTCGCGTAGTGCGTTCCCATGCCCGGATCCGTGTGGTACGCGCACGCCGCTTTTTCGTCGTAATAATTAATCAAACACGAATCGAATCGTTCGCCCGTCTTTTCAAACAACGCGTCGCGCAGACGCTCGACGCACGGCACCATCGGCGTCGGGAGCATCACCTTGCCGCTGTACGCGTACGAACCCACGTGCGGTTCGCCCATCCAACACGTCTTCCGTCGCTCGTCCACGCGTCGTCCGTCGCGCGTCGTCAATCGGTCGGTGCGAAACGGAACCTCTCGCGCGAGCGTCTCCACGTCGATCGCACCGCGTGCGAGCCCGGGCTCAAACCGAAACGGGACGCCTCGAAGCGCCTCCGTCACCGCCGCCGGCGGCGCGTCGCCCATCGCGCACCGCTCGTACGCCCACGCCGCGACGCTCGCGAGTCTCGGTGGTAACGGTATGCTCTCGCACGACGCGACGAAATCCCTCTTCGCCGACTCGGAGACGTCGAACGGCGCCAACGAGCCCATCGCGCGCGCCGTCTCGGCGAAACGCGCCGCGCGACGGGCATTCGTCTCGGCGTCGTTCCCTTCGTCCTCGTCGAGCGTCAGCGCGCCGGACACCAAGCGAGCGAACGCGGGCGAGGACGTCGCGTCGGCTCGTCGCGCGTCCGACCGCACGCCGACGAGAAATTTCGCCAAACGGCGCAGCGCCATCGAACACGCCTTTTTGCGCTTCAAGCGATGGATGAGCTGCCCATCGTGTGGACGCGCGATCGCGTCGTCGTCGTCCGGTAAACGCGCGAGCGCGGCGGCGGCGAGAATGTCCTCGACCGTTTTGGCGTCGTTCACGGCGGCGCCGAGCGTCGGCGAGACGGTGGGGGCGTCCGAGGCGTCGCGGGACGCGGGCGGGACGAATGCGCGCGGTGGCGGCGGTGGCGGCGTCGCGCGCGCGGCGCGCGCGGTGGAGACTCGCCGACGGTCGTCGAGGCCGACGCGGTGATAACCGCGCGACGACGAGGACGCGTCGCGCGTCGACGCGGCGCGCATGACGACGGTCGTCGCGGTGTGGAGACGTTTCGTTTCGTTGTTTTGTTGTACACTTTTTCGCTCTTCTTTCGTTACACCGCGCGAGCTCGTCGTCTCTTCGATGATGCGCGCGCGCGCTCAATGCGTTGAATCAAAGACGGACATCGACGGTCACACGGCCCAGGTTTCGGTGCGACGAAACTGCGCGGCGAAGGCGTCGAGCCAACGCGCGGCGTCCGCCTCGTCGGCGACGCGTCTATCCGCGCTCACCGTCGCCGTCATCGTCTGCACCGTCGCCGGTCGTCCGTCCACGAGCACGACGCGATCTTTCCCCGCACCGACGGCTAATATAGCCCCTTGCGGTGGATTGAGAATGGCGGCGAACGAATCGACGCCGAACATGCCGAGATTGGACACGGAGAAGGAACCGCCCATAAACTCCTCGGGCCGCAACGTCCCTTCCCTCGCTTTTTTCGCCAACGCGCGCACGTCCGCCCCGATCTCCGTCAACGTCTTCTCGTCCGCGCGCGTGACGATGGGCGTGATCAATCCCCCATCCTCCGTCGCCACCGCCACGCTCACGTCCACGCGTTCGCTCGCGCTCGCCGTCCCGCGCGCCGCGTCCCACCCCGCGTTCAACGCCGGCACCTCACGCAACGTTCGCCCCACCGCGTACATGACGCAATCGTTCACGCTCACCTTGACCCCGGTCTCGTCTAATATCTTTTTACGCAGCGCCGCGATCTCGCTCACGTCGACATCCGCGCTCGCGTACGCGTGCGGCGCCGTCGACTTGCTCTCCGCCAACCGACTCGCGATGACCCGTCGCATCTTCCCCACCGTCTCCTCCGTCGACATCTGCGCCCGCGCGAGACCGAACGCGTAATCCTCCACCAGACTCGTCGGTTTCACGTCCGGAATCGCAATCGGGCGACGAACGCCGACGCGTTCGAGGTGCGCGCGGTCGACGAGCCCTAACTCAAACATGACGTCGGCGCGCGTGAGGTGTCCGTTCGGCCCGCTTCCCGGCATGAGCGCGCGGGCGTCGAGTCCGTGTTCGTCCAACAGCGCGCGCACGCTCGGCCAGAGCTTGGGCGCGCCGGCGTCCGCGGGCGCGGTGGCGAACGCGCGGGCGCGGTGTGATCGCGAGATGAGATCGCGGCCCAAAGCGCGCGCGCGCGTCACCGCGCGCGACATGACGCGTCGGGGAACGACCGATGGATATCTCTCGCGTCCAACTCGCGTCTCTCGCGTCCGACTCGCGTCACCGATCGACCGTCGCGGCGCGATGTGACGATTGTGGGCACCTCTGCGAATCCTCACAGATCGTCGCGCGGCGTCGACCATGACCCCCGATCGCGCGCGTCGACCTCGCGCCGACGCGCCGACGTCGTCATCACCACCGATCGCGGGCGTCGCACCGCCGCGCGCGCGCACGACGACGCGTCACGCGCCGCATCATCATCCCCGCGCGTTGGGGTCGGATTCCGATTCCGAACCTTTTCTCTCGCGCGTCTTCACCGCGCCGTCCCCGCTCGCGCGCGGACGCGACGCCGATCGTTGGCGCACGCGTAACCCTTCCGAACGACGCGCGCTGCTCGCGCCGTCGGCGCTCGCCAGAGTCTTGGACGAGACGATGGATGGGTTTCTCAAGGATTCTTCGACGCGACGTCGACTCGTCGACGCGCGACGTCGATGTCGCCGTCTCGCGACGCGCGCGCGACCGGACGCGCGAGCGATGTGCGCGTTGCTGTCGAACGCGATCGAGACGTGCGATCGACGGCGACGAGGGGCGCTGGTGATCGTCGACGCGTTGACGAGACGCGCGCGGAGACGCGCGAGACGATTGCGAGATTTCGCCGAGACGAACGCGTGGACGGCGAGAGAGTTGACGCGCGCGGGTGAGGGCGCGGAGGCGTTGGGGGCGGTGAAGAGACGGCTGGCGACGCGTGAGCGCGCGTTGGCGCGGGCGTTGGTTCGCGCGGTGGGTGGGAAGAGCGAAGAGGAGGAGGAGGAGGAGGACGGGTCGGATTCGGAATCCGAGTCGGCGCCGCGTATGCGAATATTCGCGCCGTCGCCGACGTACGCGCCGCCGTCGGTGTCATCGGCGGAAGAAGACGATGAAGATGAGGAGGAGGAGGAGGAGTTGATGATGACGACGGACGCGCCGATGGTGGCGTCGCCGACGCCGACGATCGCCACGCAACCGTTATCCGACGAAGATTCGGATCGAGGCGGCGACGGCGGTCAGACGTTCACGTCGCCTCGAACGAAAAACGTCGTGGAGATTCTCATGGAGATGGATCATCGACACGCGTCGATAGGAACGACGACGCAGGAGGACGGCGACGACGACGTCGAGGGCGTGGACTGAGGAGGAGACTTTTGAAATTACAATACGCTATCGTCGCGCGGCGTCCGCCCACGCCAACATGTACAAACCGGCAAACACGCGCACGCCCGACGCGTCGAACGCGTTCAACGTCTCCAACAACTCCCGTTTCGGACACCTAATCACGGTGATGAACTCGCTTCCCTCGAGCTGTTGCGTCGCGTCGCGATTCGCCTCGGCGTCCAAATCGACGTCGACGCTCACCATGACGACGCGTTCGTCGCTCAATCCCGGAGACAACACCACCGCCGGCGTCTTCCCCGTCACCTCCCCGACGTACCCACACTCCTCTCGCAATTCTCGCAGCGCGCTCGTCTCCGCCGTCTCGCCGGCGTCGATGAGTCCCGCGGGCAACTCGACGGTTTCGCCGCCGCACGCCGGTCGAAACTGCCTCACCAGCACCACGTCCCCGCCCTCCGACGTCGCGTCACCGCCTCGAAGCGTCGCGAACACGCACACCGCGTCAGCCTCGGCATCGGGCTTCGTCGTCGTGCGTCGCACGGCGTCCCACTGACGCCGCGCGCCCGTGGGATCGACGTAATCGACGCGCGTGAGTTTGAGCCAGCGCTCGGCGTGAATGGTTTCTTCGCCGACGACGCGACTCGCGGACGAGTCCGGTTTCGACGAGAGCGTCGCGAGAGGCATCGCGCGCGAACGTCGTCGCGCGACGCGTCGAGGGGCGACGACCGAGACGCGCGCGCGCGCGGTGCGCATGGGCGTGTGCGGGACGTCAGCTGTTGGATTTTTCACTTTTTCGGCCGGCGCCGGCGACGGGGACGCGGTGGGTCGCGGACGCGCGCGCGCGCGCGCACGCTCTACTATCATACACCTCGTCTATTATAATTTCGATCGCGTCGTCGTCGTCGTCGTCGTCTCGGCGCTGAGCACGTCATCCAACGCGTCGGCCAACGCGTCGATGTCCCCGGGTCGATGCGCCGCGCTCAGCGTCACGCGAAGTCGACACGTTCCCTCGGGCACGGTCGGTGGACGAATCGCCGGGACGTGAAACCCGCGTCGAAGAAGTTCGGCGGACGCGCGGAGCGCGGCGTCGGGCGCGCCGACGATGAAGACGCCGATGGGACTCTCGAGCGGACGCGTCGTCGCCGCGAGTCGAGGTTTCGCTCGCACGGCGGCGTCGAAGCGCGCGACGTTTCTCCATAAATTTTCCCGAATGGACGGCGTCTCTTCGACGACGCGAAGACTCTCCAGCGCCGCGGCGACGACGGGCGCGGGTAAGGCGGTGCTGAAGATTTGTCCGCGAGCGCGAGAGACGAGGAAACGTTTCATCTCTCGCGAACACGCGACGAAACCGCCGTGCGCGCCGACGGCTTTGCTCAGCGTCCCGACGTGGACGTCCACGTCGGCGCACGCGCCGTGACGCTGCGCCACGCCGCCGCCTCGCGCACCGCACACCAACGTCGCGTGCGCTTCGTCGAGCACGAGTAAAAACCCGTGTTCGCGCTTCATGCGCGCTAAACGCTCGACGTCGGCGTAATCGCCGTCCATGCTGAATAAAGAATCGCTCACGACGACGCGTCTCGGCGCCTCGCACCGACGCAACGCTCGCTCCAACGCGTCGTAATCGCGATGTGGAAACACAAAAACACTCGCACCGGACGCTTTCGCCAATCGACACCCATCCACGATGGAGGCGTGATTCAACGCGTCGCTAAAAATCGCGCACTCGCTCGAACCGCACGTCGCCGCGAGCGTCGTCGCGTTCGCGCCGTACCCGCTCGGGAACAACACGCACTCCTCCGTCTCGCACAGCGCCGCCAACGAACGCTCGAGTGCGCGATGCGCGTCCGTGTATCCACTCACCAACGCGCTGCTTCGCGGACCGCACCCGTGCGCCGCCGCCGCGCGCGCCGCCGCCGCGCGACACCGCGCGTGCGCGCTCAAGCCGAGGTAATCGTTCCCACCGAACGCGCGCACGGTCTCGCGCGGTCCCGGGGCGTCGCACGATTCCCCGAGATCGGGCGCGTTCGCGCGCCATCGCTCGTGGGTGTCTCGACGCGCGAGGTGACGCGCGGCGTCGTCGGTGGGCGTCACGGGACGAAGCGCGCGGTCGACGCCCGCGCGCGCGAGGGCGGCGTTCTGCGTCGAGAGCCACGCGTCCCAGGAGGCGGGGATGGTGGACGCCGACGCCGACGCGTTCGAGCGCGCGCGGGGGTCGAGCGGGCGCGCGGCGTCGCGAGGAGGTGATGTCCCCATGGGCGGCGGCGTGTGAGGCGAAGAGCGACGCGGCGAGCGAAAGACGGCGTTACAAGGCGTTCGCGGCGTCTCGGTCGAATCAATAGCGGACGTCACGCGGCACCCATGGCGTACCAGGCAATCTTGCGTCGAACGGGACCGGCGGCGTTGACGGCGGCGAGACCGAAGGATCGCGCGAGGGCGACGGGCCGGACGTCGGCGGCGAAGAGTTTTTGTAAACCGTCGAGCGCCGCCATCATCGGTGCGTTGGCGGCGATGCTGTTGCGCGCGTAGACGGCGAGCGCGTTAGCGCTGCCGATATCTTGACCGAGCGCGCGCGCGTCGGCGATTGCGTCGGCGAGGAGTTCGGCGTCTCGTAATCCCAAATTTAAGCCTTGACCGCCGAGAGGATGGACGACGTGCGCGGCGTCGCCGATGAGCGCCAATCGAGGCTTCGTCAAGCGAAGGGCGTGGTGCGTGGAGAGCGGGAACGACCCACGCGTCGATCCACGCGCGCCCGCTGGAGAACACTCCGGAGGGTACTCGAATCTCGGCGCGAAATCGTACTCGGCGTCTCGCTCGGCGGCGTCCACCAGGGGCACGCCGACGAGCGCGCTCACCGCCGATCGCGCCGCGCGCGCCACCGGTTTAAACGCCTCCCCGGTCGCGTCCTCGATGAAACGCAACGCGGCGAATGAATTGAAATTCTCTTGGTGCGGAGAGACGTACTTGCCCAATCCCTGCAGCGCGTCGTTCACCTCGGACGCGAACTCCTCATCCGTCGTCTCCTCCGCCAAACGCTTCGCCTCGCTCGGCGTCGTCGTCCACACCACGTTCGAGAGCGTACCATCGCCTATGGGTAACAACGCGATCGGTCCGGTGGGTAAAAACCGCTGCCACGCCGTCGCGTTCGGTTTCTCCGTTCGCACCGTTCCCACGACGGCGCGTTGGCCGTACCCCCACCCTCCGATTTTTATCCCCGCCCTCTGTCTCGTCGCGCTCTTCGGTCCATCCGCGGCGACGATGAGCTTGGTCTCGATCTCCATCGTCGTCGTCTCCCCACTAGTCTCCCCTCCGACCGCCGTCGTCGTCTCGATCGTCACCCGCGCGCTCGCGCCCGGCGCGTCCTCGTCCGGCGTCTCGTGCGCGCGCGCCGTCCCCCCCCGCACCCGTCGCACCCCCAACGCCTCCATCTTTGCCTCCAGCGCCTCCAACACCACCGAATTCTCCACCACGTGCCCTAAACTCGCGCTCCCCACCTCTTCCGCGTCGTACGTCACGTGTCCCCCGCCGACGCCGTCCCACACCTGCATGCGCGTAAACGCCCCCGCGCGTCCCGTCGCCTCCATCGCCGACCACGCCTTCGAACACCGGTGCTCTAAAAACGCGCGCGATCGCGGCGTCAACGCGACGCACCGCGCGTCCACGCCCTCGACCGGCGCGCGCGCGTCCGTCGTTTTCCCATCGATCACCGTCACCGAGAGATTTTCCGTCGTTGGATTCGCGCGAAGCGCGCACGCCAACGCGGCGCCCGCGACGCCTCCACCGACGACGACGACGTCCGCGCGAATGCGTTCCGTGACGACGTCCGCTTTGCGCGTCGCGTACGCGCGCACGGCGCGCGCGAGGGGCGTTCGCCACGATGACGCCATTGAATGACGACGACCGAGTGATGCGGACATCCGTCGTCGTCGCCTCGCGCGTCGTCGTCGCCTCGTCGTCGTCGACGACGACGGTGCGACGTCGACGGCGACGATGTCCGTCGCGGTCTCGTCCGTCGACGACGACGTCGACGCGTCGCGCGACGCCGGGCGGCGACGAGACGACGAACGCGCGTGACCTCGATGATGAACGCGACGACGACGTTCGCGACGACGACGGGTGGACGCGCGCGCGATCGATCGAGACCATCGCGGACGTCGCCGTCGACGCGTCGTCGTCGAGTTCCTCGAGATCGACGGACACGACGTTCGGGTTGCCTCGGGACGTTTTCGGGCCGCTGCGAACGCTCTTGGCGTCGCAATTCATATTGTTTCTAGGCGTCGGCGCGCTGTTACCGGCGCTGCCGCTGTACGCGCAATCGATCGGATTATCGTCGTCTGCGAACGGGTTGGTGATCAGCGCGCCGGCGCTGGCGATGTTGGTGTTGAATTTACCGTTGGGGCGGGCGGCGGATCGATTCGGGCGCAAACCGTTGATGGTGGCGGGCATGGCTGTCATGGCGGCGGCGGACGTGGGAACGGCGGTGTCGAGGAGTGTTTTGGCGCTCGTACCGGCGAGGGTGCTGTTGGGGGTGGGGAGAGCGTCGTGTGAGTGCGGTGATCGAGCGTATTTGGCGGATTTGTGCGCGCGGGTGCCGGAAAAGCGCGGGATAATCGTGGCGGGACAGAGCACGGTGCACGCGATTGGTTTGGTGATCGGACCGTTGCTCGGTGGACGTCTGATGGAGGCGTACGGGGCGCCCGCGGCGTTTTATTACGTCGCGGCGGCGGCGATCGGGACGGGGATAGGGTATTCATTTTTACCGGAGACGTTGACGGAGGAGACGCGCGAGGCGGCGGAATTAAAGGC
>Ga0181584_10002992_pt1 | contig 12979 bp, 7 predicted proteins | sample 071ome_30_FD_132462 | JGI IMG/M metagenome (GOLD analysis project Ga0181584, IMG submission 132462) | Coastal salt marsh microbial communities from the Groves Creek Marsh, Skidaway Island, Georgia - 071406AT metaG (megahit assembly) | ecosystem: Environmental > Aquatic > Marine > Intertidal zone... | reverse complement strand
CGGGATCGGCGGAGGCTCCTGTGGAGAGCGTTGCCGCAAAGGCGCCGCTCTTCGCGCCCGTGGCGGTGACGGCGCCTGCCGGGGCTGTTCCCACCGCTCCCGCGGTTCCCTCAGCCGAGGACCCGCCGGTGTCATTGTTTGGAGGCACGCAGCCAGCAGCGTCGACGACGCAGCCAGAGGCGACAACGTTGACGCAGCCGGTGGTGACGACGCAGCCGGCAACCACGCAGCCGGTGGTGACGACGCAGCCGGCAACCACGCAGCCGGTGGCGAGCCCGAGCCCAATCCCAGCGACTCCGGCGGCCACGACGACGGGAGGTGGCATCAACACCAACGTCATCAAGAACCCATGGGGCCGGGGAGCCACGGACTCGACGGTGGCCCCCGTAACGACAACAAGCCCGACGACAACAACAGCGCCCGTTGTCGACCTCGGCTTCGCCACGGATACCACGCAGCTGCAGGAACCGGTCGTGGAGGCTCCAGTCGCGCCAGCGACGACCACGCCGACCGTGCCGATGGCACCGCTCGATCAGCCCGCGCCGACTGTGCCGACCGCGTCACCCGCACCGCTGAAGTGGGGCTGAGCGGAGAAGCCGCCCGGATTACATTACAACAGATCGTTTCAAGATATAAGATACTCCACTCATGGACTGAGGGTTCAGGTCCTCACCTCGGCCGCCCGCTGCGGAAGCTCGCCTGCACCTCGGCGAGCGAGCGCCTGGACGTCTCGGGCACGAAATAATATACAAACAGACCGCCACAGAGCGCCACGACAGCGTACAATATGAACGACACGAATTTTATCGCGTTTCGTACGGTGAGGAACACCATGTCTGCCCCCGCCCCCACCAGGAACAGCGTGGCCGTGCACATCGCGATTGCCGCCGACTTGGCCTTCATCGAGAAGACCTCGGACAGAATGATCCAGAAGATCTCCGCCCAGCTGAGACTGAAGAAAAAGATGAACAGACTCATGCTCGCCACCATGAGCGCGACCGAGGTCACGGCGTCTGCCACGGCGACGATGAGCAGGCTCAGCGCCGACCCGGCCGAGCCCCACATCAGCAACGGCCGCCGTCCCACCCTGTCGACCAGGAAGAACGAAACCGCGACGCCACAGAGTTTCGACACCCCAGTAGCCGCCGAGAAGAAAGAGGCCAGAGCTGTGGCGACCCCCTGGCTCTCCAGGACGACCGGCGCGTAGTTGAGAATGGCCGTGCTCGCACACGCTTGGTTGAAGAACGCGAGGCCCATGACCGTCCAGAACGCCCGCCGCTCGCTCCCCCGGGATAGCCGGTACGCCGACTGAAACAGCGTCAGCTTTCGTTGCGGGCGACCATCTTGGTGGCGATGTTGTTGGTGTTCGTGTTGAAGTTCAAGTTGACCAGGGGCACTCGACGAGTTGCCCCCCGGCGCAAGCAGCGGCGCGTCGTCCTTCTGTGCGCCGCCGTCGACGTCATCATCACCGCGATCGTCCAAGCGCACGTCGACGAGTTCGACCGACATACGCTCAGTCGCCTGCTCCTTCTGCACCGAGCTCCACATATCGAGCAGCTCGCCCTCCACGGTCGCCACCAGCTCGGCATCGCTGCCCTCCCTATGGATCTCCTTCATCACCGCCAGCGCATCGTCCAGCCTCCCTTCACTCACCAGCCACCGCGGACTCTCCGGAATCTTCCACACGAATGCCGCCATCACCACCGCCGGCACCAACGGCATCCCCACCATCCAAACCCACGAGGCCCCCAGGCTCTCGAGCAGGGCGTCCACCAGCGCCGCCGACAGAAACCCCATGCACAGCATCAGCTCGTACGACCCCACGACCCTCCCCCGATACTTTGCCGGGCTCACCTCTCCCAAATACGCCGGGACGACGACGGCACTCATGCCGATGCCCACGCCCAACAGGAGCCGCCCGACGATCAACAGCGCAACGTGTGCGTACGCGACCATGACGACCGGACCCGCCAGGAAGAACACCACGTCGCATATCATCGCCGGTTTCCGGCCGTACTTCATCACGATCGCCCCCAGCACCGCCCCAAGCACGGCCCCCAGCTTGGCGACGCCGACAATCACCTCGTCGAGACCGTCAGAGGTGGCAAGTGCCTCCTTGATGAGCGGTAGCGCAGGGCCGACCGAGCCGAGGTCGTAGCCGAAGAGGAAGGCGGATATACACGCGAAGACCGAGATGAAGACGAGCTGTTTGGAGACTGCCATCGTCGCGACCCTGCTGGCTCGCTCGCTCTTCTTCCCTCTCGATTGCGATGGCTCTGCACGGACGCATTTCTCGCGAACCCGTGGACTAACCCGACCGCGATCAGGGCGATGACGTATCGGCCTTTCCCCTCGGGTCGAGCGGACCCGTACCAGAAGGCGAAGAAGCGGGTACGGGCGAAGGAGAGGAAGTCGTTGAATTTGAAGTGGGGAGGGCGGAGGAGCATCGTTGTCGTCGCGGTCGAGGGTGAATTCCGATGTCGGGCCAGACCGAATGCGGCGCGCTATGTGATGTATTGTACTGGCTGATATGGGTGCCCGGCGTGCTGCGCGATACGATGGCGCGAGCGGGCAGACGAGAAGCCGTTGACCGTGGATTCGAGGGGTGGACGTGCTCCGGGCCGGATGCGGGGCACTGTGCGTCGTCTCGACCGCGTGATTGTGTATTATATAATGAAATGTGAGATTGGAATGCGCCGGGGGCGAAGACGGCGAGAGCAAAGAAGCGAACCCCAGAACTGTCTGCAAGGGCAGTCTGCCAGGCCATTCTGGCACCCTCGTCGGGGCACGAGGGTTGTTGTACCGGCCGCTCTCCCGACCTAGCGCGACCCTGCGCGTATCCCACACCACGATGACGCATCGTCGAAGCGGGCGGCCGGCCTACGAGGGTGTGGGAACGCCGTTCCCGGCAGCGCTCGGCCGGGAGCGCGCTCGTCGACCCCGTTGCGTGAATTGCCTGGTATGGCAGGGGGATGTCTCTGTCCGGCCGGCGTGTCGGCCGGCGTGTCGGGGGGCGTAGAGCGGGGGGAAAGGGAGGGGGGCGGGGAAGAGGAGAAGTGGAATCTGGATCGCTCGTCCATGGACGAGCAGAGGCTTGCCAGCCGCGCGCTGGATCAGGATCGGCGAATCTCGTCTTGGACTCATTATTTTGCCTCCAAACACTGCAAACGGCCACATCAACGCCAACATACTCTATCACACACGGTATACGCGGCGAGAGCCCGGAAATCGAGCGGTGCCACGGACGACCAGACCCATTCTTTCTCGGACCATCTTGATTTTTTGAAAAGCCCATGACGAGGCTGCCCGCGACCCAGCCGGGCACGTCAGCGTTGAAATGCGTCCTGGGGACACACACAAGTCGGAGAACACGGCGGGCAGGGTCCAGGAGCGAGACCAAGAATCAGGCATCGGCCGACGACGAGACCGCCGGCCAGTGGATTGACGCCGCGCCTCGAGTGCGGGTGCGCACCGCCGCGGACAAGGCCCGGCTGCAGCTAGCCGACCTGGCGGTCCTCAACGAGCGGCTGGCCAAGATGGACAGTACCAACGCGTCGGACCGGGAGGAGGTGATCAAGGCGCGCAAGCGGGTGGAGTTCATGAAGCGTTCCCGCAAGACGTGGGCCATGGTGTACGACTACCTGATCGACAACGATGTCGATTGCACGGTCGATGCGATCGAGGAGGCGAACGCCAAGGTGATGAGCATGCTGGAGGACGACGCCGTCTCGGTGGCCGAGCAGCGATCCTCGTTGGACGTGCTGCGGCAACAGACGGACGACGCGAGCTTCAAGCTGCGGCGGACAGAGGCCGAGATCGAGCTGAACATGCAGCGGCTGGAGGAGATCAAGGCGACGGCGCGGATGCTCGAGGAGAGCCTGAGCACGGGCAAGCCGGTGAGCGAGTCGCTCGCCGCGAAACCGGGGGGCAAGTCTCCGAAGCAGAACAACGGGCTCTCCTCGACGATCGCCCTCGAGCCGGCGCTGAAGAACCACTGGTTCGCCGTGCAGTTCGCCAGCAAGCTGGAAGAGAAGGATATCATGGTGCCGTTCGAGCTGTTTGGAGAGCCGTGGGTGATGTTCCGGGACGGAGAAGGCAAGGCGGTCGTGCTGCAGGACGAGTGCGCGCACCGAGCGTGCCCCCTGAGCGCTGGACGGGTCGTCGACGGGCAGGCCGAGTGCCCGTACCACGGGTGGACGTACGATGCGGAGGGATCGTGCACCAAGATGCCCTCGACCAAGTTCTGCTCGGGCATCAAGGTGCGGTCGCTCCCGGTCGTCGAGTGCGACGGCATGATCTGGGTGTGGCCCGGCGGCGCCGAGCCCGTCGGCAGCCCCGAGGGCCTCGCCGCGCCGCCCGACGGCTTTGAGATCCACGCCGAGATCGAGGTGGAGGTGCCGGTCGACTCGGGGCTCCTGGTGGAGAACCTGCTCGACCTGGCCCACGCGCCCTTCACCCACCAGGGCACCTTTGCCAAGGGATGGACCGTGCCGGACGTCGTCCAGTTCACGGCCAGCGCCGCGCTGTCCGGGTTCTGGAACCCGTACCCGATCGACATGGAGTTCCGACCGCCGTGCCAGACGGTGTCCTCGATCGGCCTGGCGAGGCCTGGCGAGATCATGCGCGGCGTGACGGCAAGCGACTGCGAGAACCACCTGGTGCAGTACCACTGGTGCCTGCCGTCCCGCCCCGGACATACCAGGCTGCTCTACCGCATGTCCATGGACTTCATGGGGTGGATGCGGTACGTCCCTGGCATCGACGAGGTCTGGAAGAGCGTGGCCGGCCAGGTGCTGGGCGAGGACCTCGTCCTGGTCAAGGGGCAGCAGGACCGGATGGAGCGGGGCGGAAACACCTGGGCCAACCCGGTGTCGTACGACAAGATGGCCGTCCGCTACCGGCGCTGGAGGAACAAGGTGGCCGAGGAGGGCGCCAGCGTCGAGAGCCAGAAGCCGCTGCGGATGAACGCCGGCGAGCTGTTCAGCACGGACGAGGAGGAGCAGTGATTGGACCACGTACGAATGAACCAATGAATCAATGTGTGACGAACAAACCGTCTGCATCGCTCACAGACGTATTCCTAAACGACGTGCCCCTCACGAACGTATCTCGCGCCAAATCCCAGCCCTGCCGCGGACGCGAGGCCTTCTTCCGAGGAACGAAGTTCGTCCCCAATCGAAGAATGTGTTGGACCAATTTCACGCACACGCTCCGCGCGCTCCTCCTCGGGCTGGTCGCCTCTGTCACATACGGAAAGCTTGTCATCGATGTCGCCGATCGAGAGGTGCGTACGGCCGAAATTCGCTGCGGTGGCCCCGCATTCACACACTCACATCGACTACCCTCCACACTTCGTCCCCGTGCAGCTCGCCGTCTACCCGGTCAAGCTCCTGGAACGCACAAAGCTGACCGTGCGCAACGCGGGACCGGGTGACGCTGAGGTCTTCGCCGTCTGCTCCCACGCGTCGGCGGCCCAGGGCACCGCGGAGGTCAAGGTGGCCGAGATCGACGTAAACAACCCCGAGATGGCCAACGAGATGGACCCGACGGGATCGGCGGCGGACCGTTCTGTTTCCCTCCCCGATGGCGTCGAATGTGTCGACTACGGCCTCCTGAGCCCGCTGAAAGAGGGCGAGATGCGGGACCTCGTGATCATGACCACGAGGACGGACCACGTCGTCGCCCATCCGCGGGAGCGCAAGCAGCTGGAGGCGCCCATGGTGCTCATGTCGGTTCCCGAGGCGCTTTTCAGCATGTATGAGATTGTCGAGGAGAAGACGCAGGTCAAGCTGGCGTCGGAGAAGGAGGCCACAAAGACCTCGGACGGCGGACGTTCGTTCACCCAGGAGAAGGACACGTTGACGCTGGAGACGATGAAGAACGTCGAGCCGTTCACGAGCGGCACCATGAAGCTGCACTTCGAGCTGACAAAGCCGCTGCTGCGGGCGACCAGCCTCGAGCGGGACATTTACGTGTCCCACTGGGGCACGGTCCGCATCCAGGAGCTGTACGACGTGAGGAACGACGCGTCCGCCATCAAGGGAGAGTTCTCGAGGGCCGATTTCATGCTGAAGGACGGGGGGATATTCGGCGGTGCGCTGCAGTTCAGGGCCGGCCTTCCCAGCGGCGCCTTTGACATTCGCTACAGGGACGAGATCGGCAACATCTCCACGTCGACGGTCGCCAGGTCCAAGAACGACGAAGTAAAAATGATGGGACTGGGTTTGGAGCCGCGTTTCCCGCTGTTCGGCGGCTGGCACACGAAATTCGAGGTTTCGTACTCGCTGGGCCTCGAGTGGCTCGTCCGACGGGGCGAGACTGGCCTGTACGAGATGGTGTTCACGCAGGTCCCGTCGATCTTGGACGTCGTCTACGAGAACATCGTCACGAAGATCCACCTGCCCGAGGGGTCCACCCTGGTCGAGCCGCCGAAGCTCGACAACCAGCGGGACCTCCAGGTCGGCGAGGAGCGCACCTTCCTGAGCGTGCTCCCGAGGCCGGTGGTGACCGTCCGGCAGACGAACGTCGTCGGCGACCCGCTCGCGACGTCTATCGCCGAGATTAAGTACGCGTACCAGCCCTGGCTGAAGTTCGACAAGGTGCTGGCGGCGGTCGCGAGCTCGGTCGTCGTCGGTACGGTGTACCAGGTGCTGGCCTCGGTCGACCTGGGCGGCGCGGCCCCGTCGTCCAAGGCCAAAACATCATAAGAGTACGAGTACGAGTTTGCGTATGCGGAGTATGGAGTGGGCGGTGGTGGTATCGATGTAAACGCGAAATTCGTCCCAGGCGAGGTTCGACGAAGAGTCCGAGTGTCCTTGGCTGACAACAGGTTCCGAGAGCTCCACGGCGACAACCCAAAACCATCGACGATTGCCGGCCTCGTGATCATGTATAATTACGTTTTTACTGCTGTTTTGCAAGTCGTAGAACAATAAAAAGCAGGCGCGGAGGAAATCGCTCGCGCGTTGACCGTCGGGTGCGAGTTTGTTTTGCTCCGCATCCGAATTTCGACGTCGTCTCTTCCGTTCATCGGGCGCTCCTCATCCGAAAACGGATAGGGTTACGTTAATAGTCTACTAAAACGCCCCGCGAGTGCCCAATCAGCCCAAGGAGAGGCCCTGGACCGAGGCACCGTCGGTCGTCCAAATCGGCACTTGGGACGCGATGCTCGAGCCACTGCTAGGTAGCTATTATGGCGCCTACGTCATGGCCATGCGGGTCCTGATCGCTATATTCGTCGCTCTGTCGACTTTGGTGAGCCTGGACCGGGTGGTGTGCATCTCCAAGTACCTGTACATCAAGGCCAGGTCGCTCGTGACTGGCAAGCTGCCGCAGCACGCCTGGAACTTCAGGCCGCTGCCGAATGATCCGGCGAACTATCCGTCCGTGGCCATCCAGCTGCCGATGTTTAACGAGCGGGCCGTTTGCCAGGCCATCATCGACTGCTGCTGCGAGCTCAGTTGGGAGCCGTCCAAGCTGCACGTGCAGGTGCTCGATGACTCTACAGATTCCAAGACCAGGGAGCTGGTCGACGAGCAGGTCACGCTGTGGAAGGAGCGCGGCGTGAGCATCAGCTGTCTGAGGCGTACCAATCGCCAAGGATACAAGGCTGGCGCCATGAAGGAGGGCATGGACATCCTGTCCAGGCAGGGCTTCAAGTACGTCGCCGTCTTTGACGCCGACTTCAAGCCCCAGCCCGACTTCCTCATGCGCACGATCCCGTACCTGGAGGGAAACCCGAACGTCGGGTATGTCCAGACCAGGTGGACGTTCACCAACCCGGGAGAGTCGTACCTGACCAAGGCCCAAGAGGTCAGCCTGAACTACCACATGAAGTGCGAGCAGGTGACGCACTCGGCCACCGGCTCCTTCTTCAACTTCAACGGAACCGCAGGGGTGTGGAGGCTCCACTGCATCGAAGATGCCGGCGGATGGCTCAGCAGGACGACCGTCGAGGACATGGACCTCAGCCTGCGGGCGTACATCAAGGGGTGGAAGGCCATCTTCTTGAACGACGTCACGTGCCTGAACGAGATCCCGGCGTCGTTCTTCGCGTTCAGGAAGCAGCAGCATAGGTGGACGTGTGGACCCGCCCAGCTCTGGATCAAGGCCCACCGGGACATCTGGTCGTCGGACATGAGCCTGTTCCGCAAGCTCGAGCTGACCATCATGTACTTCGGGGTGCGCAAGTGTGCCACGCACTTCGTCGCCCTCGGGTTCTTCTGCTCGCTGGTCCCGCTATCCATCATTACGCCGGAAGTGAGTGTGCCCACATGGGCCTTGGTCCAGCTGCCGATCGTGGTCACCCTGTCGACGGCCGCGTTCACCGAGACGGGCTGGGCCTACTCCATCCTCTATGTGCTGTTCGAGAACTCCATGGGCATGGTCAAGCTGTGGGCTGTCGTCACGGCCCTGCTTGACTTGCAGAGGGCGCAGGAATGGGTCGTCACCACCAAGCTCGGGTCCTCGGACAAGCGGCCCGGGTCGACGGCCTTCATGCCCTCGTGCAAGGTCTACGCAGGCGAGCTCCTCTTCGGGTTGTTCCTGACGTCGCTGGCCACCGCCGGCCTCATGATGTCTTCCAGCCATTGGGGGCTCGCGTCGTACTTTCTCGTGCAGGGGCTCATCTTCGTGGCCTTTGGGTTCAACATGGTGGACGTCGGCGGGGTCCTCGGCGGCCGCGTCGATCGCAACTTCCTCGGCATCGCGTCGTCGTCGACCGCAAAGGAGACCAGTCGCGATCTTCTCACGTCGACAACCATGCCGATCATCCACCTCAGCCACGACCAGGGCTGCGGTCGCCTCGACGCGCGCGAGGCGGCACGGTACGCCCAGGCTGCCCGAGCCAAGCCTCCGTCCGAGAACGGATCTCTCCGTTCGGAGGGAGATTCATCGCATGGAGACAGCGACGGCACGGAAGATACCCTGTACAGCGAGTACGGCACCATGTCGTTCAGCTCGCAGTTGTCGGCCATCCAGTCGGTCCTCCCCGGCACGCCGGAGCGGCAGCGGGGCAGGTCGGGCAGCTTTGACCTCAAGTCGGCGTCCGGTCAGCTGGCACACCTCGGCGATTCCCCCGATAGCAAGCTGAACGTGTACATCGAGGGATCCCACGCCAAGCCGCGGCGCGTGCGTCGCTTCGATTCGCACACCATCGAGGCCGTGTGACCATCTCGACCATCTCGACCATCACGACAACGACGGACGACCGACGGCCAATGCGACGTTCCGTCATTTGAATGAACCGACAGAACACCTCGTTGACGCTCATTTATTCAAGCTAGTAACGACCATTGACAGATGCGAATGATCACGACACGCGAACGCGATCATCTCCCCTTCGGCTCCCTGCTCGCGTCGTTTCCTGTCCCCACCTCGAGCAGCCTCAAAAAGTCGTCCACCCCGGCGTCCATCCGCGTCCCCACGCCGCCCCACACGAGCATATGCGGCAAATCCCCGAGCCCACCCGTCACCTCCCGCACAACCTTGAACCCCAGCCGCCGATAATATAGCACCAACTTTCGATGCGTCTCGTCGTCGTCGTTGATCGCAAAAATCTCGCACTTTCGACACCCCTTCTCAAACCCGTACGCCGCAATCGCCCTTGCCAAGACCCTCCCCAGTCCCATCATCCCGATGTTCGCCACGCGCTGAAGCTCCCCGGCGTTTCCCCCCGCGTTTCCCCCCGCCTTCCTCTCCCGCCCGCTTTTGGTCAACAGCTTCAACCTGCTGTTGTATATCCGCATGCTGTCCACGTGCAGGATGCCCAGCGGACCGACGATCACGCCCTCCGTCTCCCCCAGGAGATCCGCTCGCGCAACATCGTCGCGATGATGACACGTCACCTTGAAATACGGACCGACCGTCGCGAGCGTCAGGGCGAGCCCGTGGTCGGCCAGCGCCCGCGCCCTGACGTCTTGGTACGTCAGGACCGTCGTGCCGACCACGTCGACGTCGACTTCCGACGACGACGAGGCAGCGGGCTGCGGCCGAGGAGCGAAGGAAGAAGGAGAAGAAGAACCCCGAGAAGAACCCCGAGGCTGCGGCGTGGCCGTCCATCGCATCGTGGTCCGACGGGTGGCAACACCTCCCCGCGCCTTCATCATCGTCTGGTGCCCCGCATGCACGCCCATCGTGACATTCTGATACTGATACTGAGACTGATGATGGGCGACGACTGCTGCGTCTGTAATGGGGAAGAAATCGGGGGCGAAATTGGTCTGTCTCTCAATCAAAACAACTACTACTCGAAGTCGCTGTCCTCGTCGCTGGCCGCTTTCCGCGCCCCCAAGCCCTCCTCGATCATCCTCCGCACCATCTCCCTGGCCACCTCCTCCCCCCGCGTGGCACCCCCTTCTCGCAACACCCCACCGTCCGCCACCAACCCCTCCAACCCGACCCCGACCCGCTCCGGACTCGTCTCCTTCCCGCCCCAACCCCGCAACGCGTTCACCACCTGCCGCACACACTTCCCACCCCGATACAACAGCACCGCCGGCAGAAACCGGTCATCAAAATCCGGAATGCACTGCGTACTGACGATCTTCACAAACTTTGTCCCCGTATACCGCGACGCCAGCTCGGCAAGACACTGGTTGAGAATGGCACACTCCTCGTGCGTGTCTTTATACAGGTGACAGACGACGTAGGCGTTCGCCGGGGCGTTGGTGACCTCGGCGACGAATTCCGACGACGTGATGTGCACGAGGGTGGTCCCCCGATACGTCGTCGAGGACGACGAGGCGGCCGTGCCTTTCCTCCCGTCGTCGTTGCCGGCCGCATCGTCCATATTGGTCATATCGTTCCCTCGGCCGCCTTCGTCGCTCTCCCCTCCGTCGTCGTCGTCGTCGGCGCCCGTTCCGTCCCCCTTGAGCTCCTTGAGGCGCCGGCGCCGGTACGCCTCCAGGAACCGATCGTCCTGCAGGCCTCCGGCGTCCTCCAACGCTTCCAGCGCATCCACGCTGTCCAGCTGACCCAGCGTCGCCCGACTGACACCCGGTGCTTCCCGCTCTGGAGCCCACCGGGGAGGGGCAGCGCGCGCTTCCTTCTCCGGGAGATTGCCGTGCTTGCGCTGTAACACGTCCCACTCCGTCTCCACGGCATTGGGATCCGTGTAGGTGGTGTGGTAGTCTGCCATGATCACATACACGATCTAATCTACCTGTATACACGAGCGAGCCTTTTGAACATGAGGGATCGGTTCGCGAGTTCAAACGAAAGCTCGAAAATTCGTCCGCATCCGAATCCGTCTGTCCGCGCAGGATGTCCCAGTCATCGAGTCGGAAATCCGGGGGGCTGCTGAAGGGGCAGCTGGGAATCAAGTCGTTTTTCACGAAGAAAACGCCGGGATCGAATTTGAATTCCGAGCCAGCTGCTGATTCTCTCGGCAGGACCACACAGGCAGCCGGGAAGGAATCTCCCGTGTCCCTGAAGGAGAATGTTGAGAACTCCAAGGTGGTGTGCAGCAACAACAACGCGGACGTGCCTGCTGCTGCCTCGAAGCCTACCAAACCCGCTCACCGAGACTCGATCGCAGACTCGACCGACAAGGTCCCGGTGCCGGTGAAGAAGAAGAAGGACAAGAAGTCTTCTTCTTCTGGTGCGCTCGCGCGTCCTCGGCGTGCGTCCTCGAGCAAGAAGCGGCAGATTGTCGAGAGCGACGACGACGAGGCAGAGGCGAACTCCGGGTCCGAATTCCAGGTGAGCGAGGAGGACAGCTCGGACGAGGAGATGAGCGATTTGGTGGCCGAGGTGGAGAGCGAGAGTGGTGAGGACGACGACGGAGCCGGCGACTACAGCGAGGACGAGGCGTTGGAGGCCAAGCTGAAAAAGGTGCAGCAGAAGAAGAAGGCGCTGCCGCGGTCGTCGGTCAAGCAGACGCCGGCGATTTCGAGGGTGTCGAAGGCGCTGTCGAACGCTTCGAATGCGTCGCCGTTGTCCAATGTGTCGACGCCGGGGTCTCTTGCGACGCCGAACGGTGACGCGGTCACTCGCGCGGCGGAGTTTGACACGCGCGCCTCGGCGCGCTTTCCGTTTTTGCATCCGTCCAAGATCATGGACAAGAAGAAGCGTCGGCCTTCGGATCCGGACTATGATCCGACGACGTTGTATATTCCGCCGAGGTGGTTTGAGGAGAAGCCCAAGCCGACGCCGGCGCAGGCGCAGTGGTGGCAGTTCAAGGCTGATAACTTTGACGCGGTGTTGATGTTCAAGATGGGGAAGTTCTATGAGTTGTTCGAGATGGATGCGCACACGGGGGTGGAGGTGCTGGGTCTGAGTTATATGAAGGGGGAGCAGCCGCACGCCGGGTTTCCCGAGGCGACGTATGCGGAAAAGGTGGAGCGGTTGGTCCGGGCGGGGAAGAAGGCGGTGGTGATCGAGCAGACGGAGACGCCGGAGGGTCTGGCGGAGCGTAACGAGCGCCGGAAGCGGCAGGGGCTGAAGCGGGATCCGGTGGTGATGCGGGAGAAGGTGGCCGTGGTGACAAAGGCGACGATCACGGACGGGGAGATGATGAAGGGGGCGGGCGGGGAGATTGCATACTTGGCGAGCGTTGCGGATAAGGGCGTTGTCGGGGAGAAGGCGGTGGTGGGGATGGTGGTCGTGGATGTGGCGGCGGCGAGAGTAATTGCAGGGCAGTTTGAGGACGACGAGCTGCGGAGCCATCTGCGGGCCGTTTTGACGGCGCTCAAGCCGAGCGAGATTGTCATTCCCAAAGGTGGCGATGGGCTGAGTGAGGCCAGCCGGAAGGTCATCAAGGGGATTTTGCGCGGGCCGTTGGTGGACGAGCGTCCGGTGGGCGCGGAGCAGGATACGTTTTACAGCGGGGAGGCGTTCTGGCGGATGCTCGACGCGGGAATGTACTTTGGTGGGGGCGAAAACGGGGACGACGCGGCGCAGACGGGTGCGGACGCAGAGATGCCGGCGTTGCTGCGACGGCTGAGGGAGGACGCCGAGGGCGGGGAGCAGAAGTACGGCG
>Ga0181584_10002989_pt1 | contig 12983 bp, 8 predicted proteins | sample 071ome_30_FD_132462 | JGI IMG/M metagenome (GOLD analysis project Ga0181584, IMG submission 132462) | Coastal salt marsh microbial communities from the Groves Creek Marsh, Skidaway Island, Georgia - 071406AT metaG (megahit assembly) | ecosystem: Environmental > Aquatic > Marine > Intertidal zone... | reverse complement strand
GGCTCTTGGCCGGCACAAATAATGACCGTGTCGACGTCGAATGTTTTGGGCTGGCCGCCGATCAAGACGTGCAGGCCGGCATCATCGATACGCACGTACTCAACCGCATTGACCATGTTAACGCCGCGGCGATTCAGTAACAGCCGCTTGGTCCATCCGGTCGTCTTGCCCAACCCACGGCCAACCGGGGTGTCTTTGCGCTGCATCAGCCATACTTCGCGGTCCGCCTTGTTGACGACAGGTTCCACCCCGGTAACACCACCGCGCGGGTGTTCAGCAAAATCCACACCCCACTCCTTAGCAAATGTATCGATGTCCAAGGCCGATGACTTACCCTCATGCGTGATTAATTCTGTAACGTCAAAGCCAATGCCGCCGGCACCCACCACCGCAACCTTCTTACCAATCGGCTTGTTGCCCTTAATCGCATCGATATAGCCCACTACCTTTTCGTGATCCACGCCTGGAATATCAGGCGTACGCGGATTGATACCGGTCGCTACGACCACGTGATCAAACCCCGCATCAACAAGGTCATCTGCGGCCACGCGCTGCCCCAACGACACCGAGACCTGATACTTGTCGAGCATGGCGCGGTAATAGCGCAGGGTCTCGTGGAACTCCTCTTTGCCCGGCACCTGCTTGGCGAGATTGAACTGCCCGCCTATTTCGTTGGCGGCATCAAACAGCGTGACATCATGGCCGCGTTCTGCCGCCACAGTCGCATAGGCGAGGCCCGCAGGGCCGGCTCCCACCACGGCGATCCGCTTTGGAGCGGTCGTCGGACCCCACTTCAACACGGTCTCGTGACACGCTCGCGGATTGACTAGGCAAGATGTTGTCTTCATCGCGAAGGTGTGGTCCAGGCAGGCCTGATTGCACGCAATGCAGGTGTTAATTTCGTGTGCGCGGCCTTCAGCCGATTTCTTCATGAGCTCCGCGTCGGCGAGCATCGGCCGCGCCATTGACACCATATCTGCATCACCATCGGCGAGCACTGCCTCAGCGACATCGGGCATATTAATGCGGTTTGAGGTAATCAGCGGGACCGAGACCTCATTGCGGACGCGCTTGGTGACACCCGTAAAAGCGCGACGCGGCACCATGGTCGCAATAGTGGGCACTTGCGATTCGTGCCACGTGAAGTGGGTAGAAATCATTGAGACCCCGGCCGCTTCAACGGCTTTGGACAACAGGGCTACCTCATCCCAGCTCATCCCACCCTGCAACATATCCATCGCAGCGATACGAAAAATGACAATGAAGTCTGGACCAACCGCCTCGCGCACCCTACGCACCACTTCCACAGGAAACCGCATCCGGTTTTCGTAATTCCCGCCCCAGCGGTCAGTGCGCTGATTCGTTTTCTCTACCAGAAAGGTCGACAACAGGTAACCCGCAGAGCCGATGATCTCGACGCCGTCATAGCCCGCCTGCTTGGCAAGCTGCGCGCAATGGGCGTGATCGGCAATCTGCTTTTCGATACCCGCTTCATCGAGTTCGTTGGGTGAAAATGCGCCAATGCGTGAGCGCACCGGCGAGGGCGCAACCGCTTGCTCGTTATATGCCAGCGGCCCCATGTGCAAGATCTGCAGACAAATTTTGCAATCCGGTGCGGCGGTGTGCACCGCGTCAGTCACAATGCGATGGCCCGCCGCCTCTTCTTGCGTGTTGAGCTTGGACGCGGCCGCCAAGGGTTTGCCATCCTCGCCCTTTACCACCAGTCCACCCTCCTCATTTGGAGAGATGCCGCCGGTAATGATCATGCCAACGCCGCCGGCCGCCCTTTCCGCATAAAAGGCCGCCATGCGCTCGAAACCATCAGGTTGTTCCTCTAACCCCGTATGCATGGACCCCATGATGCAGCGATTGCGAATTTGCGTATGGCCCAGGTCCAGTGGAGAAAAAAGATTCGGATAAAGGGTATGTCCTGGCAAGTCTGCTTTGGCATTCATGATTTCGTGATTTCCTGAGGCTGGAGCAATAAGCGGGGCACCTTAACGCAGCTCAATGGGCAAAAACAGTGCTGCGTCGGGGTGGTCCAAGTTCTTCAATTAACAGCGTCGATGGCACCGTGCCCTTGATCGGGTTCGTTCAATGACACCCGTCGAGACAATCGTGACTCCGTTGTTACGAATCGGCGGCGAGGCTGGGTCAAACCATCCGCAAACGCGCGCGTCCCCGCCAAGGTACGAGTGAATTGACAATCTTTGTGTGTAGATTATTAGACACAAATAAAGTAAAAATAATAATACAAAGGGGGCTACTGGCAGTAAAAAGTGGACAGGACGGCACTACTCACCATTGGGCGCTTCCCAAAAGCGCTTACGCTGGCGCGCGGACTCCATCGCCAGGGGGTGCGGGTGATTGTGGCTGATCCCCTCAAACGGCAGTTGTGCTCCGTCAGCCGCGCGGTGGCAAAAACGTACTCTGTGACCGCCCCCAACCTCGATGCCAGTGCGTGGGAAGAAGACTTACTCGATATCATCGAGCGTGAACACGTCACTGATCTCATTCCAGTATCAGAAGAGGTCTGTCACGTGGCGCGACTGGCAAAGCGGCTCCCGGCGCATGTCCGTTACGCGGGTCCTTCGGAGGCGTGGCTACATCAGTGGCATGACAAACTGCGATTCGTTGAGCATGCCATCAGCCGCGGGGTGACAGCGCCCTCGGTATTCACGACCGCGGATCCGGAATCGCGAACCCTGATTCGACAAGCCGATTGCGTGCTCAAACCGCGGCGTGGCTGCTCGGGGACAGAAGTTTCCTTTATCGATATGGGCAGCACCGTACCCGCACCCTCTTCTGACATGCTGCTACAGCGTAAAGTCGAGGGGAGTCCCCTATGCACCTTGAGTTGGATTGATAACGGTGAGGTCATCGCCACCGCCAGTTATCGCGGCAGCACCCATAGCGGTACCGTCGCAGTCGGGTTTCAGTGCGCACCCACTCCCTTTTCTGTCCGACAGTGGATCGAGCAATTTCTGGCGGACACGGGCGTCACGGGCTTTATCAGCTTTGACTTTATCCTCGACCGCAACGGTGTGCCCTGGGGCATCGAGTGCAACCCGCGTCTAAGTAGCGGCATACACTTCTTCGACGAATCGTGGCTCGGCGCCGCCGTCATGGGTCAAGCCCCGGGGCCGGCGACGATCGCTCCCGCGGGTAAGCGCGCGCAGTGGAGTTACTCAACCCTAACCGAGGCATATAAGCATCTGCTGCGATTCGAGCTTCGCGATCTGCTGCGCTGCTGGCGCGACCTATTAATGTCACGCGACGCTGTGTGGTCGTGGAGCGACCCGTTGCCGTTCCTGCTGATGACGCCCCTGTGCTGGGAATTTATCTGGCGCTCAATTACCGAGCGAATGTCCATTGGTGATGCCAGTCAATGTGACATCGCCTGGCACTGGTTCAAACCTAATGAAAGCCCTCGCTCAGCTCTGATGGCGCACGGTGACGAACGTGAAGCATGACCTGATCGGCCGGGCGCGTTGTCATCCTAGCCGCAGGTCGGACCGTCTGGCCGGAGCACAGCTCCCAGTCGAACGCGCGCACGAGCTCCGCCAGTATCAACACGCTTTCTGTCTGCGCGAAGCCCGCGCCAACGCACGTGTGCGGCCCTTGCCCGAACGGAATGTAAGCACCCTGCACCAAACTCGCTTCGTTCTCGGGCAAAAACCGCTCTGGATTAAATGCATGCGGATCTGGCCACCACTTCGAATGCCGCTGCAGCGTCCAGGGCGCAATCATGACCAGCGCGCCCTTGCGCAAACGCCGACCAGCGACCGTAGCCTCGCGCAGCGCCACTCGCGGCATGAAAGTAATCGGCGGGTACAAACGCAAGGTCTCTTTGAAAAACGCCTTGGTCAGTGGCAGCTGACGCGTGTGCTCGAACGAGACGGGCGTATCGCCGACTACACTGGCTATTTCTTCGCGAAGACGCCCCAACCAGTGCGGCTGATCGGCCAAAATATAAAACGCCCACGTCAGTGCGCTAGCGGTCGTCTCGTGGCCAGCGAGAAAGAAGACACCCAACTGATCAATGAGCTCCTCACGGGAGAACGGCTGACCAGATTCACGATCCTGCGCGGCAATCACGCTGCTCGCAATATCATCGAATGCGCCCGGCGCCTGCAAATGGGAATCGACCAATGCGCCGAGGTGATGTCGAATGCGCTCGCAGGCGGCCAATACCTCCGGAGGCTGGGGTATATCACTCCATGCCGGTTTAAAAATCAGCCGCAACACATCAACCTGCACGGCCGAGCGCTCGAACAGTGTAAAGTCCTCAAACACATCCACTGCTACACCCGATTGCAGTGGCGTAGAGAACACCGTGCGACAAATAATGTCGGCCGTCAGATGACTCATCGCGAGGTCAAGAGAGAACGCCTCGCCCGCATCGGCTTTGACCCGCAACGTCGCCAAGTGATCAGCCACGGCTGCCTGCATGGCGCCAAACGCATGACTGATCCGCATATGGGAAAACGCGGGGTCGATCATCGCGCGCTGCCGCTTCCATCGCGCACCATCAGTCACGAAGATACTGTCGCCAATGAGGTGCTCCAGCGCGCTGACCATCAGATCGCTCTTGGGAAAAACACCGCCGTCGTCGCGCATGATCTCGCGCACCGCCTCGGGGTCATTGAACAACACCGTGGATCGCCGGGAATAGCCGAGATTGCCAACATCAAAGTGATAGGCCGCAGCGGGCAGCAGCTCGAGCAAATTGCCATCGCCCTTCCACAGCACGCGCGCCAGAGCAACGATCGACCAAAGCGACAATGGCTTGGGAGGTATGTAGGGAACCGACGCCGTCATCTCGCGCTTCCTGAAATCTCACCTCAGTATGGAGCCGTGCTTTGATGCTGTCGACCCACACACTATTTGAATGGCTTGTGGGCCTGCATATCGCCACGGGTAGCGTTGGCCTGATTATCATCTGGATACCGATCGCCGGCAGAAAAGGCGGTCAGCTTCATCGGCGCGCCGGCACTTTGTTTGTGCAATCGATGATCGCAACGGGTTTCACTGCCGTCGGCATCAGTCTGACGACGCTCTCTGACCCCACCGGCACCCATCCGCATCTCGCGAGTCACCCTGTCTTTTCTGACCCCGCTGCCATCAGCAATATCTTTGGCTGGATGATGCTGTATCTTGCCACGCTGACGATTAACCTCGCCTGGCAAGGCTGGCTCAGCATGCGCAATGGCCGCGACCACGCGCGTAACCGCGCCTGGCACAACCTCTTGTCACAGGCCATTTTGCTGGCAACTTCAGTGAACTGCTGCGTGCAAGGCATTTCCGCTGGAGAGCCCATGATGGTCGGCATCTCCGTCGTTGGGTTTGCGACGGTCGCAACCAATCTTTGGTTTCTTTACAAACCTCAGCCGCTGCCCACCGACCGTATCAAGGAGCACATCAAATGCCTGGTAGGCGCAGGCATTTCTGTCTACACCGCGTTCTTTGCTTTTGGCGCCGTGCGACTATTCCCAGAACTGGCGTTAACTCCGGGGCTATGGGCTATCCCGCTCGTCGTCGGCCTGACGCTGATTATTTACCACCAAAGGGCGGTGACTCGACCACCCGCCCGTAAATGGCGGATCGCATGACGGCGCGGCACGCCATTGTTATCGGGGCTGGCGCGGGTGGCCTCGCGGCGGCGATCGATCTTTCCCGATCGGGCTTTCGCGTCACGGTCCTCGAACGCGCCGCGGCACCAGGCGGAAAAATGCATACGCGTGAAGTCGACGATCGCGCCGTGGATGGTGGCCCTACCGTCCTGACGATGCGCTCCATTTTTGAGCAGCTGTTTAGCGATGCGGGAGCGAACCTGGAAGACCGACTGACGCTTGTCGAGAGCCCCGTCATCGCGCGGCATGCCTGGAGCGATGGCGGCACATTAGATCTATTCCCCGACCCTCGTCGCTCACGCGACTCCATCGAAGCGTTCGCCGGCAGCGCGAACGCCTGTGGCTTTGATCGGTTCTACTCACAGAGCGAAAAGATTCATCAAACGCTGTCAGAAACATTTATGACAGCGTCAAAGCCCGACCCGCTGACGCTCGTCAGTCGGGTCCTGTCTCGCCATCATCCCAGCTCGCTTTTGGCGGCCAGGCCCGCGCCAAACCTCTGGCGTGCGCTAGGTGGCTTTTTCTCCGACGAACGTTTACGACAGCTGTTTGCGCGCTATGCGACCTATGTTGGCTCATCGCCTCTCAGTACCCCGGCGACCTTAATGCTGATTGCCCATGTCGAGTTGGAGGGGGTCTGGCTTGTCGACGGCGGCATGCAGCGACTCGCGCAGGCGATGGCTGATTTGGGCCGCGATCTTGGCATGGATCTGCACCTCAATACCCATGTTAGCGAGATACTCGTCAAGAAAGGCCGCGCAGCGGGGGTCCGCTTGGAAGACGGCACGACATTGCCCGCAGACGCGGTGGTCTTCAACGGTGACACCGATGCCATCGCAACCGGCCAGATGGGTCAGGAGGCCTCACGAGCGGCGAAGCCGCGTCCAGAGAGACAGCGCGCGCTATCAGCGCTGACCTGGTGCATTAAAGGCAAAAGTGCCGGTTTTGAACTCGATCACCACAACGTCTTTTTCGAGTCCAACTATCCCAGCGAATTCAACACGATATTCGAGGAGCGCCGGGTACCGACCAAACCCACGGTTTATATCTGTGCGCAGGATCGCGGACCCAATGGCGCTCTCAACGGGTCCGAACGGTTACTCATGCTCGTGAATGCGCCTGCAGACGGCGATAAGCAACGCTGGACAGCTGATGAGGTGAATCACACTCGCGATAATGCGCTGGCGGTTCTGTCACGATGCGGGCTGAATCTGAGCTTCCGTGATGCGGATTGCGTTAGCACGACCCCGACCGACTGGCACGGAAGATTTCCCGGCAGTGGCGGCTCGCTCTACGGGGGTGCATCCCACGGAATCTGGTCGAGCTTTACACGACCCGGCGCCCGCAGCCGACTGAAGGGTTTGTATTTTTCGGGGGGAAGCGTGCATCCGGGGCCCGGCGTGCCGATGGCCACGCTATCAGGCCGACTGGCGGCGCGCTCCGTGATCGGGGATATCGCCTGAACGCAACGCCCCCTGATCCGGTGGCGACCAGAAATCTTCCAGCGCTTCGATGGTCTCAGCGGTGAGCTCCCAGTGTGGCAACCCCAGGCTGGGCGCTAATTGCTTCGCAGCCCAATGACCATAGACCTCCACAAGCTCAGGCAAGCGCTCAAAAGCAATATTGGGATCTCGGTCATAAAGGACCAAACAGGGGAGCTTGAGTCTGCTGTATAAGCGCGACACCGCCTGCTCGGTAAATAAAGAAAACGTTAAGAACTTCAGGGGAACAAAATGCGCCCCCGGTTGGCGAGCGGTTTCCCACGCGTACTGCACCAGATACTCGGGTGTCGGCCCCACAAATCCCTGCCCGAGAAACCAACGAATACTGGGCTTACTGGTTAAGGCCCTGAAGAGCGGCTGCCCCACCCAACGAGACGACAGCAGCCTGTCGACACCAGAACCAGTGGATGCCGCCGGCGGTGTACGCAGGCCCATCCCCGTGGGCGAGATCAAACTCAGACTGCGTACTTTTACGCCCTGCTCCAGTATCGCTCGCGCCATAAATTCGCCAGTAAGTGACAGGGCGACCACATCGGCGGGCTGCTCGAGACTATCGAGCCACTCAGCGAGCCAGCGTGCATAGAGCCCACTGCTGTAGGGCAGATTCGGCCGATCAGAAACACCAAAACCCGGCAGATCGGGCGCAAGGACCAACCGCTTGTCACGGTAGTGTTCGAATAGCGGGCGCATCTCCATGGCGCTGGGCGCGGCATTGATGCTGTGGAGTAAAACGAGTGGAACACCCGTGGACACTTCGCCGCGATAGCCGCGCAAAGTCACACCACCATTGAGCGTGAATGCAAATTGTTCCGCGTCCAAAGCAGGCGTCAGCGGCTTAGCCATGGTATAACCATCAATGACATTTGACATTTATCTAGTATAAATTGTCTGACAGTCGCAGGGGTAGCCCCTTTGCCGGACTTTATACCGGTATCCGGGGAGACACAGGTGATCGCAAGAGGGGGCTTGCATGAGTATCGCGTATCCGTTCACCGCCATCGTCGGCCAAGACGACATGAAGCGAGCGCTGACCATTGCGGCAGTAGACCCGGGTGTCGGCGGTGTATTGGTCCTGGGTGAGCGAGGCACCGGCAAATCGACCACGATTCGCGCACTCGCCGCGCTACTGCCAAAAATCGAGGTCGTAAAGCACTGCTTGTACCAATGCGACCCGCACGCCCCTCGACCCGGCCTATGCGCACACTGTGGCAAGCCGTCACAAACGCCCGATATCAGCGCATCGACGATTCCGGTTGTTGATCTGCCACTCGGATCGACCGAGGATCGCGTGGTCGGCGCACTCGACATTGAGCGCGCGCTGGTTAACGGCGAAAAAGCGTTCCAACCCGGACTGCTCGCGCAGGCAAATCGCGGGTTTCTTTATGTTGACGAAGTCAATCTGCTTGAGGACCACATTGTCGACGCGCTACTGGATGTCGCCGCATCGGGCGAAAACGTCGTGGAGCGCGAGGGGCTGAGCATCCGTCACCCAGCACGCTTTGTGCTGGTTGGTAGTGGCAATCCTGAAGAGGGCGAGTTGCGCCCACAATTGCAGGATCGATTTGGATTATCCGTTGACGTCAGAACACCCTCCGATGTCGCGACGCGAGTCGAGATTATTCGGCTGCGTGAGGCCTTTGACCGGGATCGTGCCGCTTTCAGAAAAAAATGGGCGCGCAAAGAGAGCGCACTCCGACGTCGCATTGAAGCCGCGCGAGACAAACTGGACGACATCGATACTCCCGCCATACTGCTGGAGACCGCCGCTCGCCTATGCCTTGCGCTGGGCACCGATGGCCTCCGTGGCGAGCTTACACTGGTGCGCAGTGCGCGTGCGCTCGCTGCGCTCGAGGGCGCTGATGCGGCCAGCCTGACGCATCTTCGCGCGATTGCACCCTCGGTGCTGAGACACCGCTTGCGGCGTGACCCATTGGATGAATCCAGTGCCGACGTCAGAGTAGAACGCGTGATTGCCGAGCTCTTTGATGGCGGCGACGACTGACGACTCTCCCGGTTGGGCGGACGCCGAGTGGGCCGCCGCCCTACTGGCACTGATCGGCACGCCCCTCGGCGGCGTGCACTTGTGCGCGCCACCTGGCCCCGTCCGGGACTATTGGATAGAGCGAGCAACGCGACTCGCTGGCCAAACGCATCTCCGTAAGATTCCCGCGAACATCCCCGAGGGCCGTCTGCTGGGTGGCATCGATCTGAGCGCAACCCTCCAGCAGGGTAAGCCCATTGCAGAACGTGGATTGCTGGCTGAGTGCGACGGGCAATGGGTGATCGCCGCCATGGCAGAGCGCTTGCCACGCACGACGGTTCATCATCTGTGTCAGGCAATCGACGAGGGACAACTCACCATTGCTCGTGACGGAATTACCACCATTTCGCCCAGTCGAATCGCTCTCATCGCGGCCGACGAAGGCCTGGAGGATGAGGGTTGTCACGGTGCGCTCACCGATCGCCTTGGCATCGCGTTGAGCCTGCAACACATGGGCATTCATGACGTCGGCGACGAGCACTTCGATGGCGCGGATATCGAGCGCGCGCGCACCTCGTTGGCCGAAGTCACAATCAGTGATGTCCATCGCCAAACGCTCGCGAGACTGAGTTTATCGCTGGGCATCGATTCACCGCGCGCCTTACTGGCCTCGCTACGTGTGGTCAGAGGATCCGCCGCCCTGTCGGGGCGAAGCGAACCTAATGATGAGGATATCGCCAGAGCATTGCGGCTGTGCTTGCTGCCCAAAGCACAACAACTCCCCGAGGTCGCTCAAGAGCCCGAACCTCAGACCGACACCGAAACGTCGGAGCATGAGCCCCCACCCCAAAGCGCGCAAAAACCGCCGCCCGAGGAGGACCGATTACTGGAGGCGGCCATGGCGCGGCTACCACCGGGACTGCTGGAACAATTGCAAACGCGAGCCCTGCGACAGCGCCAGAGCAGTACGGGCACATCTGGCGCACAACATCGCCACAACACTCGAGGCCGACCGACCGGGGTGCTTCGGGGCGACCCCCGTCGCGGAGGACGGGTCAATATTCTCGCGACACTGCGCGCGGCCGCGCCCTGGCAACCACTAAGACGACGAGACCGTAGCGGCAGCGCGCGCCGCATAGAGGTCTGCAGGGATGACATTCACCTGACCCGCTTTCAGCAGCGCAGGGAGTCTCTGACCCTTTTTGTCGTCGACGCGTCAGGCTCCGCGGCAATGCAGCGCCTCGCAGAAGCCAAGGGGGCGGTAGAACTGCTGCTGGCGGATTGTTACGTGCGCCGCGACGAAGTCGCCCTGATTGCTTTCCGCGACGAGGCCGCCGAATTACTGCTGCCACCAACACGGTCCTTGGTGAGGGCCAAAAAAGCGTTGGCGGCTCTACCGGGTGGCGGCGCCACGCCGATGGCAGCCGCGCTTGATCTCACACGAGATCTGGCGCAACGCGCCAACAAGCTGGGTACGACCATGCAATACGTGCTGCTCACCGACGGAGCCGCTAACGTTGCGCGAGACGGCGTTCGCTCACGCGAGGCCGGGACGCGCGACGCGTTGCTGGCTGCGCAGGCGTTGTCGATGATCTCTGCAGAAGGCCTCGTCATCGATACCGCGCAACGACCTCAACCCCGCGCGCGCGAGCTCGCTGATGCGCTCAACAGTCGGTACGTGGCGTTGCCCAAAGCCGACGCACACGCCCTCAACCGTGCCGTGCGAGCCGCGATCCGGTGACACCCGCCGAACGATGGCATAAGACCGAATCGAGCTGGCCATTAGCGGCTTCAAGTCGCTTTGTGGATGCGGGCGAGTTGACGTTTCACGTGCAAATCAATGGCCAAGGGCCTGACGTTTTGCTCCTGCACGGCGCGGGATCTTCCAGTCATTCCTTCGCCGGCATCACGAGGCTACTGGCTAAGGATTATCGCCTGATCGCGCCAGACCTACCGGGCCAGGGTTTCTCCTCCCTGGTTGACCCGGGTGCAGCTGGGCTCGCGCAGTTTACTGAGGCACTCACGCAGCTTTTGACTCAACTCGATGCCCACCCGGTTGCCTTAATCGGCCACTCCGCGGGCGCCGCTCTCGCCGCGCAGTTCGCGCTCAGCACGCGTCGCCCGCTAAAAGGCATTCTCGGTATTAACTCCGCCTTTACACCGTTTGGCGCGACGGCGGCCCCTTTTTTCAGCACCGCAGCCCGATGGCTATCCCGAAGTGAGTGGCTGCCAAAGATCCTCGCCTCGCCGGCACTGCGGTGGCGCGCCACGGCGTCGATGCTCTCGGACACCGGCTCGCGGATCGATGCGGAAATGTCTCGGTGCTACGAGACATTGCTATCAAATCCAGAACACATTGCCGGTACGCTGCGGATGATGGCCGGCTGGGATCTTCCACCCCTGCTCGCGAAACTGCCGGAGCTGCCCTGTCCCATGTGGCTCATCGCGTGTGAAGCCGATAAAACCATCCCGCCTGCCCGCGCGCTGTCGGTAGCCAGCGAATTGCCGATCGCCGTCACGCGGACGCTCGCGGGACTGGGCCACCTGGGCCATGAGGAAGCGCCCGAGCGCTTTGTGACGCTCTTTCAAGAAATGACAACCCTCGAGCGCTAAAGCGCAAAGGGCTGGGGCGGCCGTGGGGACCGTGGCGCGCAGGGTCACCCTAAACCGTCAGTGAAAGCGTGAGTAGGGGAACCGCAGAGAGAGTCGCTGAGAGAGTTGCCGAGAGAACTGCTGAGAGAACCGCTGAGAAAGCCGCTGGGGACAGCAACCTAGGGCTTCCTCCCGTGGGTTCGTCAGCAATAGAAGAGCTGCCCTCAGTGGGTTCCCTTCATTCAGCGCGGGCCGACACGCACCCAACTCAATCCCAGTCACCCGCGAGCTCCAAAAGCCGCTGAGGCGCCAGAAAGTGGCTTTTAGCGCCCGCCAGACCGTCAATAGTCGCCCTAAAAAGAATGCTGTGAACCGAGCAACGCCACTGCTACACTGTCAAATAAGTATGACATATATAACTGTCTAATTTTATGAATATTGCGCAAGCCGCCTTCGATTCGATCAATACGGCCGATCCACGTCCAACCGCACTGGTGATTGGCGCGGGTTTCGGCGGGCTTGCAGCAGCGATCCGCCTGGGGGCCAAAGGCTATCGGGTGCGCGTGCTCGAAAAACTCGATGCGCCGGGTGGCCGCGCCTATGTCTACCGCCAGGATGGCTTCACCTTTGACGCAGGCCCCACCATCGTAACAGCGCCCTTTTTGCTGGAAGAGTTATGGGCCTTATGCGGGAAGCAGTTTACCGACGATGTTGATTTACGGCCGATGGATCCGTTTTTCCGATTGCGATTCGACGATGGCCGAATCTTCGATTACTGCGGCGACAAGTCTCGCAATCTTGAGCAAATCAAGACCTACTGCGAAGCGGACGCCGACGGCTATGAGCGCTACCTTAAAGCGAGCGAACAACGCTATAAAGTGGGCTTCGAGGGCCTCGTCGATAAGCCTTTTGACTCGCTCTTGGCGCTCTTCAGATTTTTACCCGAACTGGTCAAGCTGCGCAGTGACCGCAGCGTATATCAGCTGGTGTCCCGCTACATTAGCGACCCTCAGCTACGGATGACCATGAGCTTCCACCCGCTATTGATAGGCGGCAATCCGTTTTCTGTGACCAGCGTGTACACGCTGATCTCGTTTCTCGAGCAACGCTTTGGTGTGTGGTCTGCGATGGGCGGCACCGGCAGCATCGTGAAAGGCATGGCATCCCTCATCGCCGGGCAAGGCGGGACCTTGGAGTGCAACGCCGCCGTGGAGGAAATCCTAGTCGAGAACGGTCAGGTGCGCGGGGTTCGCCTGCAGGATGGAAGAACAGTCC
>Ga0181584_10002969_pt1 | contig 13018 bp, 6 predicted proteins | sample 071ome_30_FD_132462 | JGI IMG/M metagenome (GOLD analysis project Ga0181584, IMG submission 132462) | Coastal salt marsh microbial communities from the Groves Creek Marsh, Skidaway Island, Georgia - 071406AT metaG (megahit assembly) | ecosystem: Environmental > Aquatic > Marine > Intertidal zone... | reverse complement strand
CGCGGGAAGACCCGAGGGAAAACACACCAACCCCTCCTTTGCCCCCCCACCGCACCCCACCTTTCCCCCCCCTTCCCCCCCCCCCCCCCCACACACACACGACGACGACGTATGCTCACACACACGTATACACGTCATCCGTCGTCCTTCGTCGAGCGCAGCAGTGTAGTGTAGGGAACGAAATTCCCGACTCGAAGAATCCCGGTTGGTGGGAGTAATTTGACAGACACGCGGGACAGCACGCTTCGCAGGCGATACGTATGTTGGGTGAAGGTCCGCCGCCGTACGGTGGCAGGTCCGGGGACTATGGGGACCCGGAGAGCCCTCGTCCGGACGGTTTTTTCGGCGGGGCAGATCGAAATCGACTCGAGCGGAGTTCGTCGTTGAACGCACACCAGTCTCACCAGTCTCGTCGGAGCGTGGAGCAGTTGCGGCCTAGTGGGTTGAGCGGTGGGTATGCGCCGCCGCCGCCGCCGCCGGCTCCGAGTATGGGGCTGCCGGGAGGCTTTGGCGTGGGTGGGATGGGCGTCGGCGGGTTTGGGGCCAGAGGGCCGGGAGGGTCTGGGGGGTTCGAAACCAGGATTCCGGCTGCTCCTCCTGCCGCTGCGCCTGCTCCTGCTCCTGTTGCCGCTCCTTCCCTGGGCCAGTACGCACCGCCTCCTGCCGCCATCCCGCAACCGGTCTTTCCGAGCATGGTCCCCCCGCCGGCTGCGAAGAAGCCGCCGCTGGATCAGTCGCACGTGAGCCGGACGTCGAGTTTGCAAAGTGACGGATGGGGCAGGCGGCAGTCGACAGACGGCTACGAGCAGCAAGGGGCTCCCGGCCGGACATCGTCCGACGTTCCCGCGCCGCCCCCAGCGACCACGACCACGACGGAAGGATGGGGTGCGCCGGCGGAGATGCCGACCGATGACGATAATGTGGAGTCGGCGGCTGGTGGGTATCCCCAAGAGCCGCCTCACCAGTCGTACCCGCCGTATCCATCCCAGGAGGCGAACGAGACGGGGCGGGTGTATGGCGACCAGAGTGCAACAGACGGCGGGGAGTACGGAGGCGGAGCTTCGGGCGGGTATGCCCAGGAATATGATACCCAGGAGCATAACGAGCACAGCGGCTACGGAAACGGTGGCTATGTGCCGGGGCAGGGACCTTTGCAGCCGGCCGGCAAGCGGAAGCCGCCGCCGGCCATCGCCAAGGAGTCGCCGCTGAAGGCTCTGTACGCCAAGGGTGCAGAGAACTACGATGGGAACAGGCGGAAGGTCAGTCTGAGCGCTCTCATGGATACCGTTGCCGAGGCGCCGAAGGATGAGGGATTCGAGGCAGGACAGACCAACGAGCAGCAGCCAGCGGGCCAGTACCAGTCGGAGTATCCGTCCGACTACCAGTCGGAGTATCCGTCCGAGTATCCGTCTGAGTATCCGTCCGAGTATCCGTCTGAGTATCCGTCCGAGTTTGCTGCGCAGGCAGACTACCCGGCCGAGGTGGATCCATCGCTTCCGTCGCATCAGGGATACGGGGCAGCTGGATACCCCCAAGGCTACCAACAACAGGAGTACCCGTCCGAGTATCCGTCCGAGTACCAATCCGAGCAGCCTTCCCAGCTGGAGTCCACGTCGTATCCGCCGGGAAGAGACGCCGGCGAGCAGGCCAACCTGGCGGGCCAGGGCGCCGGGGGGAGTGCTCCACAACTGTACGGGATGCCTGGCCAGGGGAGCAACCAGGGAAGCTCGCAAAGTTTCAATGCCAACGACGCATCGACCTCTGAGCCGCAGGAGCCTTGGAGTGCCGACGGCTCCCGGCAGAGCCTCGATCGGGCTGGCAACCCGGCACTGGGAAGTCAAGTGGGACGCGTGTTCCAGCCGATGAACCCCGGTTCGCCGGGTGGGGCGCTCAACCCGGCTCCTCCAACGTTCGATGGGGCCAAGCCGTTCGTCCCGGGCCAGGGTGGACCCCAGCAGCAGTCCGGACTGCGGCCACAGCAGCAGGGCATGCAGGCGCCTGCCGCCATGGCGCCCAAGGCGTCCAAGAACGGCAAGGGGAAGAAGCGCATGTTCTTTTTCAGGCCGTTCTCGCTCTTTTACCAGCTGGTGTTCGTCGCCTGTCTGGTGCTGAACCCGGCGTGGACCGTCACCAGGGTGTCCGTTGTGGGCGCGATCGTTCAGGCGGGTGTCGCCGGCTTCACCGGCATGAACGCCGATGCGTTCCAGTCGACGCTCGACAAGCAGTACTCGGGAAATCATCGGGTGAGCGAGTATAGAGGCTCAATCGAGGCCACGTTCGCGCTCGTGAGTGGGGCATCTGGAGACGCTTGGGCGACGACGACCGCCAAGGTCCCTTGTGCGTCGGCGTCCACCGCATGCATTTTGGCGCGCAAGGCCCTTCACGCCGGGTTGACCGCCGGAATTGTTGGGCAGAGATCGGCTATGGCAGGATACAGACACGTGCCTGCGATGGTGGGGCACGTTGGGGGCGTTGCAACCGACGCCAAGACGTTCCTGGCGAGCGCCGACACGTGGAGGTTCGACAGACTGCGAGCCAACGCTTTGGGTGTCGGCAAATCGACAGTTGATATGGCGGTGTGCTTCGCCAAGAACGCCATCCACAGCTCGAGCGTGTTTGATCTGACGAGCAAGGGGGTCGAATGCGGCACCCTCTCGTACGACGCCATGCTCACCATCAAGGACGACGGCGGCGTGCGCGGTGGCGAGGATGGTGATGGGGACGATGAAGATGATGGTGGAGATGATGCTATCGATCGTGGTGTCGACGGACACGATGAAGCCAACGAAGAGGAGGTTGACGCTGACGCCAAGCCCGACGGCGAGGAGCTCGACGAGTATGAAGACCCTTATGCGGCAGAGCTCGAGGCCATGGAGGCCATGGCGGCCAGGAATGCAAGCGAACCCAACTCTGATAACGAACCGGCCGTGCATGACGAGGCGGACGAGGTGCCGGTGGAGGACGAACAGGAGGAGCAGGAGCAGGTCGCAGAGCCCGACACTGAGACCGAGACCGCGACAACGGAAGAGGAAGCCGTCAACCTGCCGCCGGTTGTGCTCGAGGATGTCCCGGAGGAGCCGGCCGATATCCCCGAAGAGTCTTTCGAGCCCGAGCCGATCGCACCGGACGAAATCCCGCCACTGACCGACGAACACCTGCCGAAGGAAGTGCCGATTGACGAGATGCCGGACCCCATCGTTCCGGAAACCGAAGTGCCTTCCAAGAGAGGCAACGTCGTGATCACGCCGATTGTGACGGGTGAGGACGACGGCAAGGACGACGGCAAGGACGACGGCAAGGACCAGGCTGACGGAAACGATGCCGACCCCGGCGACCCCGACCCCTACCTGGAGGACTATCCCTCGCAGACCGAGTCCCCCGAGGAGATCCATGCCCGCGCCCAGCGGAGGCTCGACCACGAGAAGAAGCTGGCCGACCGGAAGAAACGGAAGCCAGCTGGCAATTCCGGCGACCTGCGCTCCGCCCTGGCGACGCCAGGGACGACCGATGATGATGGCGAGGCGGTTGCAACGACGGATCCTCTGGCCACAATCGCGGTGTCGTCGACCATGCAGCCCTTCCTGGAGATGACTGAGATGTTGGCCGAGCTCGTCAAGGCCAACATGACGCACATCGTCACGGCGGTTGTCAGCGCCCTGGCGGCCTCCTCCGTCTTTATTATCCAAGGAATCCGGGCGAACGGAGCGGGATTCAACCTTTCTGCACTCTCGGATTTTCTCAACGCGCTTCCCCGGACCCCCCGCCGGCCCCGGCGTGCCGGACGATCCATCGATGAAGAGGACGACGACCGGGACGAGGCACCGGTGCCCAAGCGCACCGCCCGTTCCAAGACCCCGAGCTCGCGGGGCCGCAAGGCATCGACGACCGTCGACTCGAAGAAAAAGTCAAAGGCGCCGGCGGGTGGGAGCGCCAGTGAAACGGCAGCGACGACCAGGCGGTCGTCGAGGTCTCGCAAATCAGTCAAATGATCTCGATGATTCGGTTGAATGAAATACTATTGGTTGATCAGTCGGTACAGCACGATGCTCAGCAGCACAGCACTACTCGTGGCCATGACGCTCGTGATCACCAACAGCGGCAGCTCAGACTCGCGCTGCCTGGCCTCCAGCTGCTGCCTGACGAGCGTCTCGACGTGTACGTCCCTGGCTTTCCAGCTCTTCCGCACCTCTGCTGCGATTTCCTCGAGCGGAATATCCTCACCGATGACGATGTCACCGACCGGTAATTTGCGGCGCTGCTCGGGCGTGAGGTCCTCGCCGATGCCGGGCACGGGCGACGCACTGCCGTCTCCAAAGTCGTTCTCATCGTCGCCACCGGCGCCCTGGCCAGGCAGGCGATCCATCACCCAGCCAGCTGCCATTGTCCACCATGGCGCCTTGCCCTCCTCGGCCGAGGACGACGACGAGTCCGACTGCCCAGAGGCCTCTGCGGGGATGCCTCCGGCCGTCGACCGTGTGGCGTCCGCCATCTTGCCGGCGGCCACGGGCATTGCCTCGGCGCCAAGAGAGTCTTCGATATCGGAGGCAGAGGAGATCACCTGGTATCGTCGTGGCTCACCAGACGACGACGCGTGATCGGGAACGTCGGCAACGTCGGGAACGACCTCCAGGGCGGCGAGAGCTGCCTTTGCCGCCGTGAGGGCCATCTTGGCCTTCTCTTCGCCGGAAATCTCCCGCGAGTTCAGTACCAGTGCCTGCTCGTGCGACTGGTAGTCGTCGCCAGAGGCTCCAGAGACGCCACCGAGGCCGTCTACGCCAGCAACGGAGGGAGAGCCCGAGTCGTCAGCTTGATGCCGTTCGAGGGACAGCGCCGCCTCGTGGAGGACTTCGTTCGCCCCGTGCATGTCCCCTCGGGACATTGCAGACACCGCCTCCTGCTCTGCCTCGGCAAGCTGCAGCATCTCGATACTGTTGAGCGACTTGACGTCGTCCGTCAAGTGGTGCAGCGAGTCTGTCAGGTGCGACAGTTCTTGGATCATCGCCTCGTCCTCGGTAGCCCGATCGACAGACAAGGAGTCGGCTGTGGTGGCTGTGGTGGCCGTGGTGGTGGTGGTGGTGGTGGTGGTGGCGGCGGTGGAAACGACGGCCTGCTTGTCGCCAACGGCTGCTTCACCCGTCGTTGTCGGGTCCGTTCCCGGCTCGCCAGCCTCTTGCTCCTTCTCCTTCTCCTCCTCCTTCTTGGCGGCCGCGTCGCTGTCGCCGTCGCCGCCGACCCCCACGCCTCGGGAGAGCCTGGCAGCCGCTCGGGCGGCCGCTGCCTTGGTGACCGCCACGGCAGCGGCAGCGGCAGACGCAGCCACGGCGGCCCTGGAGGACGCGTCAGCCGCCGACTTGATGTCGATGATCTTGTCGCTCTCGATCTCTTCCTCCTCGATCAGGAACGCCTGTGCCGCAGCCTCTCTGTACCCGCTATCGTTCTCGTCGTCCTGGAACGGCCGATACGTGAGCGAGAGTCGGACGGACCCGCCCGAGCTCTCGGCAGGCATGCTGCTCTCCAGGTCGAACCAGGCCTCGATGTTGCCCTTTGATGGAATGTCAGTCAGGGGAATCTTGGCGTATGCGACGTCCGTGCGTCCCGTGATCGGATTGTCCATGATCCAGATCTCGAGCGCCTGCACCGACTGGTCCTCGACCAAGAACTGGAACTCCTGGTTCCACACCGGTCCCCTGTGGCGACTCCGCTGCGACGTTTCGTTGTCCTTCCTGCTCCGAACGGCCTGGTCGCCGAGCGCCAGGCGGCAATACGGATTGCTCTGCCACGGGAAGCCCCATACCGGAAGGTTCTTGGCGCCTTTGAGGACGACCTGGAGCTCGCCGCGGAAGAGGTCGGGCAGGCTGATGCCGCCAGCAGCCCCCTGCGGACCGAGCGGCAGGGCCGCTACGAGGGCGTTCTCGAGCGCGTCCGCCTGCAGGACTGCCGTCGCCACGGCGCGCATGACAGCGTCGCGCCCGATGGCCGCCTCGGCCACCGCCGTCACCGCGGGCGGGATGGCAAACTCGAGTCGCTTTGGCAACGTCATCAGCGTCGGCAAGTCGACCGTGAACAGCTTGGTGAGGAACGGCTGAATGACTGGTATCCGCATCAACTTGATCCGATCGTACGGCGAGAGCTGAACCTTGATGGTCGGCGGCCCCACGAAGGCCATGCTCAGCGTCCCGACGTACGGGCACATTGGCGCCAGTCGGAGCTTGATCCACAGCTTGCACTCCAGATCCAGTTCCGAGACCATCACCGGCACCTTGAGACGATACAGCCTGTTCTTCGAAAAGCCCAGCTCGACCGACAGCACCATCCTGGCGCCACCGGTGTACCGCACGTCGACCACCCCGGTGAGGTCCGAGTCCTTTCTGCTGCTTCGCCGCTTCATGTTGGTGAAGTACGGCGCCTCGTGGTCCAGTGTGAACTCGGAGATCTTCAGCTTCTGCACGAACGCCGGCACCTTGTTCTCCCTGACCACGTTGTCAAACACTGGCTGCAGCAGCCCCGCGAGCCACCGCTCCAAACCCCGCTGGTAGACCCTCCACGCCTTCCTCCAACACATGTTGACCCACTCCACAGGCTCTCCGCCCTCCTGGTCCACCCCTTGGCTCGCCTCCCGGTCGTCGTCCTCGTCGTCGCTCGACAGCTCGAGCGAGATGAGTCCCGTCTCCCCGTCGGCCTGCACCAACAGGGCGGGCGAGGACGAAGAAAGGGGGGACCGGGACGTCGACGGCGATCCGCTCCGCGAAGCTGCCCCCCGTTCTCTGGATTCCGATCGAGACCCTCGAGACCGGGATCGGCGCCGGCGCGCATGTGCGTCCCGACCCGTGCCCTCCGCCAGGGCGTCTTCCGCGCCGTCCACGGACAGCCCGTCCTCGCCCTCGTCAAACGACCCCGAGCTCAGCATCGACAGGTAGTCCCTCGACCGCATCTTTGGCTCCGCCCACCACAGGTACCGCTTCACAAAGTACTTGACCACCGGCAGCGTCCCAATGAACCGCACCATATAGTGCAGACCCACCGCGGCCGCGCCGCCCAGTACGAACATCGCCAAGTTCGACTCTTTGATCTTTTCCCGCGTGGTCGTGATGATTTCCGATCGAGAGCGGGAGACTGACTGCCCGTGCTCGACGGCGCTGGCCGCATTCGGAGAATGCGAAATGTCGTACTGGGAGACGGAGAACCTTGACCTTGGCATCGTTGCCGTCTTTGTCGTCGACGTCCTCAGGTCCGCTCGCTCAACGGTGCTCGAGACGGCCAGGGCATCGCTGCCCTCGAGCATACCCTCACGTTTACCCTCGTGTATACCTTCGTATATACCCTCGTCCATCCCGACTGCGCCCCGTCGATACGCCCACAGCTCCAACGGCGCCCGCCGAATAGGCCCCGCGTGGCGATAAACCCGGGCATGGTGCCTTCGCTCTCTCGAGCGAGAAGACGCCTGCAGCTGTTGCCGTGCGTGCGCCACGGCGATGACTCTGTGTCCTATCATCAGATCAGATCAGACTCTCCAGTCCCGGCGCACGCTGGACGCCATGCTCCGACAAGTTTCGGCAATCTCGCTCACGTGAGCGTGCACGAGGAAAATGACAGCCTACCTGGGTCGAACGCCTTCTGGGTCGAACGCCAATGCACGTATTCTTCTCGGGATCTCTCGGGGTCTCTACGTACTGCTAAATCCTGTTAGTTACTGTCCTAGGAAAGGAGAGAGACCACTATTCGTTCGTCCGAGATGGGATGTCGGTGATCACCAGTCCTTCTCGAGTTTGCCGAGCTCGCTGGCCATCCTGGCGAACGAGCGTTGCGTCGCGCGAGTGAGACAGTGAGACAGTGAGACAGTGAGACAGAGTGAGAGTGAGAGTGAGACAGAGTGAGCCAGAGTGAGCCAGAGTGAGACAGTGAGAGAGTCGGGGCGAGCGCACGTCGCTCGAGCACCCGAAAGCCCCCGACGTCACGACGACGCACCGCTTGGCCACGGCTCGGTCGTCCACCTCGACGCCCACGACGCTGACCGGGATTGTCCAAATCGCACTCGAGCAGTAATGCTCGATGAGATCCTCGTCCAGCGTCTCCGTACTCGTATTCTCGATCACCTCTCGTGGGGCCAGCACCGTCCACGGCACGACCTCGGCCAACGCGCGGCGGTCGAGCGCCCGAAAGCCCTCACCGACTTTCGAAATGCAGTCGTTGATCCGATCGGTCACTGATTCGGCGATGACGATCCCGTGCTCGTCGTCAACTCGCCATCGCCGCGTGGTCGTCTGTTCGACGAGGAGAATGTTGCTCGTTCCCGCCAAGAGCAGGTTTACGCAGGGCACGGCGTTCGCGTCGCAGTACTGACGGTAGATGTTCGCCAGCGGCGCGCCCTTGCGCTCTTTCCGGTATCCGGTGCCTTTGATTGTGAGGTATGACTTGTCCAGGGCGAGGGCGTACTGTTTCCGCTCTTCCGCGTTGAGGCGGTGCGGGGTCTGCCTCGAGCCCCAGCCCCGCGTCTTGGCGGCGCGTCCCTCGCTCAGGCGCTGCACGTCGTCCAATGTCGGGCGCTGAATGCGCGTCGCGGCCAAGACCGAAGTTAGAGAGGCGGTTAGGGAGGTGGAGGGCGATGGGGTGTGTTGGCCAGCACTCGCACGGACGTGTACCGCGCCACGTCGCAATCGCAATGTGGCGGTCGGCACCCGCATCTCCGTGTTTCAGATCGCTGTTCGTGTCAGGAGAAAAGCGCTGGATGGCTGGATGCGTCCCCAGGGAACGTGTTTGCTTCTGTGGTGGTCATCCGACACACTCGGAATCACCCGACTATTTCCCACACAGCACATCATATTTCGGTTCTCTATCGAACACGGACGAACACATTATGACGATGTTTGACGAGAAGGTTCGTGTCTTTCTCCTGTCTCCCTCTCTCTCCTTCTGGCGGGGGAAGGGTTCTGTTCCATTCATAGCCTGAATCAAATTCGCAGCCGTTTCCGCTCTCTTCACCCCGCCCGACGCCAGTAGGCGCACAGCGGGCCGGTACAGACCCCCCGAGTCCGACAACAGGGGCGAGCGCGTGCTTCCAAGGCCGCTCTAGGCCGGAATGACGAATGATGAAGACGTTGACCACGTGCCCCCCCCTTCCGCCCTCACTCGCCCTCACCCGCCTGCCCCCTCCCCCTACAGATCCTGCTCGTGTCCAACGACGGTGTGGAGGTGGAGATCGAGAAGAGCGTGGCGTCTCTCTCGAAGACGATCAGCAACATGCTCGAGGAGAACCCGGACGACGAGGACAAGCTCCCGCTGGCCAACGTCACCGGCGCCGTGCTCAAGCTCATCATGGACTACTGCAAGAAGCACGCCGACGCTGTCAAGAAGGCGGGCGTCACGGAGGAATCCAAGCTGCCGTCGGAGGAGAAGGCCGAGCTCGACAAATGGGACAAGGAGTTTGCCAACGTGGAGCAGACCAAGCTCTTTGAGCTGATTCTCGCGGCCAACTATCTCGATATCAAGAACCTGCTCGATCTCATGTGCATGACCGTGGCCAACATGATCAAGGGCAAGGATCCTCATCAGATCAGGGAGACGTTCAACATTGAGAACGACTTCACCAAGGAGGAGGAGGAGGAGGTCCGGAGGGAGAACCAGTGGGCATTCGAGTGATGTTGCCGATTGTGCGGAACACCAACCGAAGCATCCAACCACACGACTCGACGGCTCGACGATTCCATCACGAGCGTCGACCTGAGAGACAAGAGAAACCACATGAGACGAATGAAAACATCGAGTCGTGCCACGATTCAACGTTTAATAGCAACCGCCATACGAATATTACATGTACTACTCGTCCTTGCTGCTGCCGCTGCCTGCGCTCTTGCTGGCACCCGCCTCGTCGTCGTCCTTCAGTTCCTCCTTGAGCTCCTTCTCAAACTCCTTGGCCGCGGTCTGGAAGCTCTTGGCGGTTTTTCCTGAGAGTGAAAGAAGAAGAACAGTACGCGAGCGAGCGAGTGAGCGAGCGAGTAAGCGAGCGAGCGTCGAGCGTCGATACCAACCGAGTCCCTTGCCGAGCTCTGGCAGCTTGGACGGCCCGTAGATCAACGCGACCACACCGGCGATCACGGCCAGCTCCGGCACACCCAGTCCGAACAGCCTAGCGGAGGAGGGTGACGAGCACGTGAGAGACGAGAACGGGAGAACGAGCAAACGGGACGGTGGTCTGCAATTCACGACGCACCCCTTCATGGCAACAGAGCGGGAGTCTGCCTTTCGCGTCAGGACCAACGGTGCCGGAGCGATCCCACGGTATCCGTGCACGGACGACCGCGACGGCGCAGCGGCCCGCGTGACGTGTGTGGTGCGAACTTTGAGCCCAAGCATTTATCCTCGCGGTTGCGTCGCAAGTCCAGCCCAAGTTCGTTCTCTCTGAGGCTCGCACTATGCCGATCGCCGAGCGTATACGTCGCCGAGTTGATCAAAGTCCCACGGACAAATGAAAACGCCCAATTTGATTCGAGCGTGGGCGAAGAGCCAAGAAGAGCGAACCCGATCTTCGGGTCGCTCCCCCCTCGCCACTTCCTCGTACTTACACCATGGCTCCCGCCTTGAGCACGTCGACCATATCAAACACCCGCTTGTCTCCCCCGTCCCCGTTCCTCCCCCTCCCCACCACGCCGGCCAAAAACACGGCCGCATCCACGGTACCCTCCGCGTACACCTTCCTCCCGTTCACGTTATGCTTAAACTCCAGCCGCACCGTACCGTCCCCGGACGTCAAACTGTACGTGTGGTACGCGTGGCCAGAATCGATAACCTCCGCGGGGACCCCGAACGCCAACTGGTCGTCCACCTTGCGAATCTTGGTGATGTCCTCCTCCTTGAAGTCCGCCAGCCCCATCGCCTGAAACGACTGCACCACCGCTTTCGCCGTACCCGAGGTATCGACCTTGGTGCGCTGGTGACTCTCCCGCACCTCCAGCGTGTACCCCTCGAAACACCCCGGAAACTGCTCGGCCATCATCTCCATCATGCTCTGAAACGCCACAATCTGCTTGCCCATATTGGGCGCAATCACCGCATAGCACCCTGCCCGCTTCGTATCCTCCACCAGCGCCACGCGATCCCCCCCGGTCGTACCCATCACGAACGGAACATCGTTGCTGCAATAGAACGCCGCATTGCCGTTCACCGCCATGGGAAGCGTATAGTCGATCACCACCAGGTTGGAATACGTCGCCTTGATCATGTCCAGGGCCGACTGGCGCTCCTCGGGCGTCACCCGCTCCACCGGCACCCCAGACACGCCAATCTTCCCCACAGCCACCCCTCTCGACTTGCCACAAAACGTGTAGGGCACCAGCTTGACGTTGCCGTACTTTTCTTGGCGAGCGACCACCTGTTTTGTGTTTTTGTTTGTGTTTGTGTTTGATGAGCGTGATTCGTGAGGGAGCGATACAAAGAGGAGGCGAGCGAGCGACGCACCGACTCGGCCGTCGCGTGACCCATCTTCCCCGTGCAGCTGTTCACGAGGATGTGGACCGTGTCGTCGGCAGCAGCGCAGATGACCCCGATACGTGACGTGTGGATACGACGACGTGGCGTCGTCCGAATAGGACTCGTCGCGAGCGTCGTTCTTCCCGCGAGCATGTTGGTATTGGGCACCGTGACGTCGATTCCGTCGTCGATTCCGTCGTCGATTCCGTCGTCGATTCCGTCGCCGTTCCTTCCTGCTCGTTGCTGCCTCCTTCTTATGTCGTACGTCGTACGACCACTGCGACCGCCGTGGAAATACGTGTGTGTGTAGTGTGTTTGATCCCAACTTTGTATGTGGGTCTTGCGAGGCGCAAATTGCGCTTCGCCTCCGGATTTCCTCACTTGGTTTGTTGCCTGTTGACTGGTACCGTGCTGCTCAGTGACCATTGACCATGAACGAAAACGATGAGGGAGACCAAACCCGCGAGGCCTCGCTGGCTGGCGAACGGCGGAGGTACACGAGGGAATTTTTACTCGAGATGAAGCCTCGGCACACTGCGTGGCTCGGTGGGGCCGACAAGTTGGGGTATGTTTCGTATTGGGGTATATATTGGTCTTGGTGAGGTGGCGCGGGCGGGTTTCGGGGATACGGACGGAATCGGGCGAATCGGGGCAGCGATTCGTTCGGGCAACGCGGTGGTGGTTTGGTTGGTAGAGCGCGGGTCTCCTTTCCAGTCGTCCAGTCGTCCAGTCGCCCAGTCGTCCAGTCGTCCCCCACCCTCGCGCTTTGCCGCTCACGCAATATCCGTTCACACACAACCGCGTCGACAGGGATTTGCATATCGACGCCGCCAACCTGGGAACGCAGCAGCAGCGAGAGAATATGCTCCGCTCGCCGTCCTCGTCCCGGTACCAGTTCTCGCGGCTGATCAATCCGCTCCCGGACGATACGCTGGTCCGTTCGCCGACTCGGGGGGGTTCCGTTGGGCGGTATGGCTCGGGTTCGTTCACGCAGTCCCGGGAGCATTCTGGGAGGTGGGATGATGCCTCGCGGTGGGACGCGCACAAGTCGCTCGACCTGGGCAAGCGGGACGGGAGTAGCGAGTATGGAGGGGGCGAGTCGCTTTCGAGCAGTCTGCCGAGCAATAACAGCAGTCGGTGGGTGAAGACCACCACCGAGGGGGACGGCGAATGGAGGCAGCGCAAGGGGGGGTCGGTGGGGGGTACCGCAAAGAGTAAGCATGCGTGGCAGGACCAGGGTGGGGGTGATCCGGTGTGGGCGGATGTGAGTGTGGATCCCGGGCAGCGGGTGGAGATGCACGGGGCGGACATGATCGAGGAGGAGCGGCGGAAAATGAAGGAGGTGTGGAGGAGGGAGGCGGAGGAGAAGAGAAAGGCGGCAGGGAGTCGGGTGCAGGATGAGGAGATCGGGGACGATGAGATCGAGAAGTGGAAAGTTGACCAAGAGCAGGAGGACGGGCGGGATCACGCGGCCGGGGTGCGGGAGGCGCTGCAGCTGCGGGCGAGGGAGGTGCGGGAGCGGGCCGAGGGGAAGACGGCGGTGGGTGATGAGCGG
>Ga0181584_10002961_pt1 | contig 13036 bp, 8 predicted proteins | sample 071ome_30_FD_132462 | JGI IMG/M metagenome (GOLD analysis project Ga0181584, IMG submission 132462) | Coastal salt marsh microbial communities from the Groves Creek Marsh, Skidaway Island, Georgia - 071406AT metaG (megahit assembly) | ecosystem: Environmental > Aquatic > Marine > Intertidal zone... | reverse complement strand
CGCGGTGCTCGCGTTAACGCTGAGCGAAAGTTTTTCCCCGGTTATATCTTGATTAAAATGGACTTGACCGATCAGGCTTGGCACATCGTCAATTCACATAACCGCGTTACAGGTTTTCTTGGGGCAGGCGGTAAGCCTATGCCTATCTCAGATGCTGAGGCAGAGCGCTTAATCAAGCAGGTGACCGAAGGCATTGAACGGACACATTCCGATGTGATCTTTGAGATTGGTGAATGGGTTCGCGTGGCCGAAGGCCCGTTTGCATCGTTTAAGGGTTTGGTGGAAGAGGTTGATGAAGATAAGTCACGGCTTAAGGTGACAGTTTCGATTTTCGGTCGATCAACACCAGTGGATCTTGAGTTTTCCCAAGTTGAAAAATCAACCTAGCATTATGGTTAGATAAGGATACCGTTATGGCAAAGAAGATTGATGGATATATAAAGTTGCAAATTCCTGCAGGTGCGGCAAACCCGTCTCCTCCAGTGGGCCCAGCGCTTGGTCAGCGTGGGGTCAATATTATGGAATTCTGCAAGGCGTTTAACGCTGCGACCGATAGCATTGAAAAAAATATGCCTATTCCGGTCGTGATTACGGTTTATTCTGATAAATCTTTCACCTTCAACATGAAAAAGGCACCAGTCAGCTATTTCCTCAAGAAAGCAGCTGGACTTCCTAAAGGTAGCCAGACTCCAGGTCGTGGCACGGTAGGCAAGGTGACAATGGATCAGGTTCGTGAGATTGCTGATCAGAAAATGGATGATTTAAACGCAGTTGATCAAAACGGCGCGGTTCAAATGATTAAAGGATCTGCCCGTTCAATGGGCTTGGAAGTGGTGGAGTAAATCATGGCTGGAAAAAAACTTAAAGCAGCTTACGAATCATTTGATAGAGAAGCGGTCTTCGCTCTTGAAGATGCTGTTGGCATGGTCAAGAAAAACGCCACCGCCAAATTCGATGAAACTATTGAAATCTGTATGAACCTTGGCATTGATACGCGCCATTCAGATCAAATGGTGCGGGGTGTTGTCGCGCTTCCTCACGGCACAGGTAAGTCCATGCGTGTTGCGGTTTTTGCTCGCGACGACAAAGCTGAAGAAGCTAAGAAAGCTGGTGCGGATGTTGTTGGCGCAGAAGATTTGGCAGAAGCCATGCAGTCAGGCAAAATTGATGTTGACCGTGTGATCGCTACCCCAGATATGATGGGTGTGGTTGGACGTCTTGGTAAAGTGCTAGGCCCCAAGGGCCTGATGCCTAATCCAAAGCTTGGCACAGTCACTCCAGATGTGACGAAAGCGGTTGAAGCTGCCAAAGCTGGTGAAGTTCAGTTCCGTGCAGAAAAATCAGGGATTGTTCATGCTGGTATTGGCAAAGCAAGCTTTGGTGCTGATCAGTTACATGAAAACGCTTCTGCGTTTATCAGAGCTATCAGTAAGTCGCGCCCAACTGGCGCCAAAGGCGTATTTGTTCGTAAGATCGCTATCAGCAGCACAATGGGTGCTGGCGTAGCTGTTGATCCTACAGAAGTCAGCAAAATCGCTGGCTAACTTATTCAACATTCCGGTTTTGCCGGGATGCTGAAGGAACCGAAAGGTTCCACCTGTCCAAGAAGGTAGGTGCTGAAAGGCTTAAATATCCTACTCAGACGGAGATAGCGATTTTTCGCTTGAACTAATGGGCAGGCCTTGGTGGTTGTTTTTTTTCATCGTGGTGGAAAAGAACAATCTCTACGTGCAACCGGATATGGCTATGTTGGTCATATCCATAAACTAGCGGAGACAATCGGTGAAAAAATCCGAAAAAACCAAGCTGGTCGAAACGCTGCACGCGACCTTTAGTGAGGCGACATCTGTCATCATCACTCATCAGGTCGGGCTGACTGTCACCGAAAGCAATCTAATCAGGGAAAAAATGCGGAATGCTGGTGCCCGCTATAAGGTCACCAAAAACCGTATTGCCAAGATTGCATTGCATGGGACGAAATTCGAGGGACTAAATGATCACTTCACAGGGCCAACGGCAATTGGTACGTCCGATGATCCTGTCGCAGCGGCAAAGACCCTCGTTGAGTTTGCCAAGTCAAACAGCAAAATGTCAATTATCGGCGGTTCTATTGACGGCCAGATACTTGATAAATCTGGCGTGGAAGCGCTGGCGAAATTGCCGTCACTTGACGAACTTCGTGCCAAACTTGCTGGCTTGCTTTTGGCACCAGCAGCAAAACTGGCAAGAGTTACCCAAGCTCCAGCATCCAAGCTGGCACGGGTGGTTCAGGCCAGGGCAGATCAGTTACAGTCGTAGCAGGGTGTTAGCCCAGTTAAATTAAATCGCTTAGTTCAAGCCCAATGGAGAAAAACATGGCTGATATTGCAAAACTCGCAGAAGACCTTTCCGCTCTTACTGTTATGGAAGCTGCCGAATTGGCAAAACTTCTTGAAGAACAGTGGGGCGTATCTGCTGCTGCAGCACCTGTTGCTGTTGCTGCCGCTGGTGGCGGTGGTGACGCAGGCGGTGCCGCTGCAGAAGAAAAGACCGAATTTGATGTGATCCTCGCCGGTGCAGGCGACAACAAGATCAACGTCATTAAGGCTGTTCGTTCGCTGACAGGTCTTGGCCTCAAAGAAGCCAAAGACCTTGTTGAAGCAGCACCGAAGCCAGTCAAGGAAGGCGTATCTAAGGATGAAGCCGAAGCTGCTAAAGCAGCCCTTGAAGAAGCTGGAGCATCGGTTGAGCTCAAGTAACTTGAATATTCTTTGAATATTCCTTCCCCCACATCGGTTTTCCGGTGTGGGGATTGCCCATTCTCGGGCGAAATAAAATATGTTTCTGTGACCAGATCATAAAAGACTGGCACATCAGACACTTGAACAGAGGTACCACCAATGGGATCAAGCATCACCGCACTCAACAGTCGTCGTCGTTTTCGCCGTAACTTTGGTTCTATCGCCGAAGTAGCAAAAATGCCAAATCTGATTGATGTTCAAAGAAGCAGTTATGATTTGTTTCTTCAAAGAGATGTAGAGCCTTCAAAGCGCGAAAGCATAGGCCTTCAGGAAGTCTTCCAGTCGGTTTTTCCCATCAGTGATTTTAATGACAAATCCATCTTGGAATTTGTATCCTATACTTTGGAAGAGCCTAAATATGATGTTGAGGAATGCCAACAGCGTGGGTTTAACTTTGCTTCATCGCTAAAAGTAACTTTGCGTTTGGTTGTCTGGGAAGAAGACGAAATTACAGGCACACGTTCTTTACGTGATACCAAAGAACAAGAAGTGTATATGGGCGATATGCCGCTCATGACTAAAAACGGCACTTTCATTATCAACGGCACAGAGCGCGTGATTGTCTCACAGATGCACCGTTCCCCTGGTGTCTTTTTTGATCATGATCGCGGCAAATCTCATGCCTCTGGCAAATTGCTGTTTTCAGCTCGCGTAATTCCTTATCGCGGCTCATGGCTAGATTTTGAGTGTGATGCAAAAGATATTATTAATGTTCGTATTGACCGCAAGCGTAAGCTTCCTGCCACAACATTTTTGATGGCGCTGATTGACGAAGCTTCTGAAGCTTATGTTGCGGAATGCAAAAAAGAGGGCATTGATCCTGACCGGACAAAAGTCAATGGTCTATCTCGTGAAGCCATCCTTAATCATTTTTATGAATCTGTTGATTATAAGCGCAGCAAAAAAGGCTGGCAGACGGATTTCGACGCTAGCCGTTTGCGTGGCGCACGGTTGAGCCATGATTTGATTAATGCTGGAAACGGGGAAGTGGTTGCGGCTAAAGGCGAAAAACTGACCCCTCGTTCTCTCCGCAAGCTTGAAGAAAGTGGGATTAAAGAAGTCTTGGTCGGTGATGAGCAGATTGTTGGTCAATATATTGCCCATGACATCATTGATATGACCACGGGCCTTGTGTTGACTGAGGCTGGCGATATCGTTACCGAAGAAATTCTACAAAGCCTGCAAGAAATGAAAACGGATAAAATCCGTCTTCTAGCGATTGATAATGTCAATATCGGCAGTTTCTTAAGAAACACTCTAGCCGCTGATCGCAACAACTCACGCGAAGATGCGCTGGTTGATATCTATCGCGTGATGCGCCCGGGTGAGCCCCCAACATTAGAAACAGCAGAAGCCCTCTTTAACGGCCTCTTTTTTGACAGTGAGCGCTATGACCTGTCATCGGTTGGTCGGGTTAAGCTAAATGCGCGTGTCGGGTTGGATGTTGATGACCAGATGCGGGTTTTGCGCCGTGACGATATCCTTGGAATCATTAAGGTTCTGGTGGATTTGCGAGATGGTAAGGGTGAGATTGACGATATTGACCACCTAGGAAACCGCCGCGTACGTTCGGTTGGTGAATTGATGGAAAATCAGTACCGTATCGGACTTGTCCGCATGGAACGCGCGATCAAAGAGCGCATGTCTTCGGTTGAAATCGACCGTACAATGCCAACTGATCTGATTAATTCAAAACCTGCGGCTGCGGCTGTAAAAGAGTTCTTTGGCTCTTCCCAGTTATCCCAGTTTATGGATCAGACAAACCCATTATCTGAGATTACCCATAAGCGGCGCTTGTCAGCCCTTGGGCCAGGCGGTTTGACCCGTGAGCGTGCTGGATTTGAGGTGAGAGACGTTCACCCAACCCATTACGGCCGGATTTGTCCAATTGAAACCCCTGAAGGTCCAAATATTGGTTTGATCAACTCTCTGGCTACTTTTGCCAAAATTAATCGCTATGGGTTTATTGAAACTCCGTATCGCAAAGTTGAAAATGGAAAAGTCACAGATGAAGTGATTTACATTTCAGCCATGGACGAAGGTCGCTTTGCTATTGCGCAGGCCAATGCTGAGCTTGACGATAAAGGACGATTTGTTGGGGAATTGATTCCAATCCGCCGCGCAGGTGAAATTGGTCTTGGGAATCCACAAGAAATCGACCTCATGGATGTGTCGCCGAAACAGCTGGTATCAGTTGCGGCCTCTTTGATCCCATTTCTTGAAAACGATGATGCTAACCGTGCGCTAATGGGATCAAATATGCAGCGTCAGGCTGTGCCTTTGATCAAATCCGAAGCTCCGTTGGTTGGAACGGGTATGGAGGCAATTGTTGCCAAAGATTCAGGTGTGACAATCATTGCTCGTCGTAGTGGTGTAGTGGATCAGGTGGACGCAACCAGAATAGTGGTGCGTTCAAACGAAACATCCGAACAAGATGTATCCCCTGTTGATATTTATTCCTTATTAAAGTTTCAGCGTTCAAATCAGAACACTTGTATCACTCAGAGGCCTTTGGTGCGGGTTGGTGATGAGGTGCTGGCAGGTGATATTCTGGCTGATGGCCCATCAACTGAAGACGGGGAATTGGCGCTTGGACGTAATGTGCTGGTGGCGTTTATGCCATGGAATGGCTACAACTTTGAGGATTCCATCCTCATCTCGGAACGAATTGTCCGTGATGATGTATTCACTTCCATTCATATTGAAGAATATGAAATTATGGCACGTGATACAAAACTTGGCACCGAGGAAATCACCCGTGATATTCCCAATGTTGGTGAAGAAGCGCTGAAAAATCTGGATGAAGCTGGCATGATTTATGTTGGTGCGGATGTTCAGGCTGGTGATATTCTGGTCGGTAAGGTAACGCCAAAAGGCGAAACCCCAATGACCCCCGAAGAAAAACTGTTGCGCGCCATTTTTGGGGAAAAAGCCTCAGATGTTCGTGATACCTCTTTGCGTGTTCCACCCGGCGGGGCAGGGACAGTTGTTGAGGTTCGGGTATTCTCACGTCGCGGCGTTGATAAAGATGAGCGTTCGCGCGCGATTGAACGCTTTGAAATTGAACGCCTTTCCAAAGACCGTGATGATGAACGTGAAATTCTTGAACGCGGTTTCTACAACCGTTTGTTGGAATTGATGGTTGGTCAAACCGTGGCCTCTGGTCCAGCTGGCATCAAAAAAGACAGCAAAATCACTAATGATATGCTGACAGAATTGGCGCGGAACAGATGGAATGAGATTGCGGTAAAAGACGACAAAGTCCAGAAATCCATCGAAGCACAGATTGATGATTTTGAAAAATCAATCAAGAAACTCGAAGCTAGGTTTAATGATAAAGTTGATAAGCTTCAGCGTGGTGACGAACTGCTTCCTGGTGTCATGAAAATGGTGAAGGTGTTTGTTGCTGTTAAGCGTAAGCTTCAGCCTGGTGATAAAATGGCTGGTCGTCACGGAAACAAAGGGGTGATCTCGCGGATTCTTCCGGTCGAAGATATGCCTTATCTTGATGACGGTACACCAGTTGATATCGTTCTTAATCCGCTTGGGGTGCCATCACGCATGAATGTGGGTCAGATTCTAGAAACACATTTGGGATGGGCATCTTCAGGGCTTGGCAAAAAAATCGCTCGTGTGGTTGATGAAGCTGTTCAGAAAAATAGTCCGAAATTAATCAAGGATGAACTCAAACAGATTTACAGCCCTGAACAATTTAAAGAATCTATTGATAAATTGGATGATCAGCAGCTGGTTGAACAAGGCAGGCTTTTGTCAAAGGGTGTGCCTATGGCTACGCCTGTGTTTGATGGGGCAAAAGAAAAGGATGTCCGAAACTTCCTGACCTATGCTGGATTGAATGAAACTGGCCAAGAATGGCTAACAGATGGCCGGACAGGGGAAACCTTTGATCGCTCGGTCACGGTTGGTTACATTTATATGCTGAAACTTCATCACCTTGTTGATGAGAAGATTCATGCCCGTTCGATTGGCCCATATTCTCTTGTCACCCAGCAGCCGCTTGGTGGTAAGGCGCAATTTGGTGGTCAGCGATTTGGTGAGATGGAGGTCTGGGCTCTTGAGGCTTACGGGGCCGCCTACACCCTTCAGGAAATGCTTACGGTCAAGTCTGACGATGTGACCGGCCGGACCAAGGTTTACGAATCCATTATCCGCGGTGATGATGATTTTGAGGCCGGAATTCCAGAGAGCTTTAACGTCTTAGTGAAAGAACTGCAATCGCTCGGCCTTGATGTCGATCTGCAGTCTTCAGAATACTAAAAGAGGAGAGATCATTATGAATGATTTGATGCACAGCTTTGGGCAGCCGCAGAGTTCACAAAGTTTTGATAAGATCAAAATTTCAATCGCCTCTCCTGACACCATTCGGTCATGGTCGTTTGGTGAGATCAAAAAGCCAGAGACGATTAACTATCGTACCTTCAAGCCAGAGCGTGACGGATTATTTTGTTCCCGTATCTTTGGCCCAGTAAGAGATTACGAATGCCTATGCGGCAAATACAAGCGGATGAAGTACCGCGGCGTCGTTTGTGAAAAATGTGGTGTTGAAGTCACGCTTTCAAAGGTTCGCCGTGAACGGATGGGGCATATTGAGCTGGCTTCACCTGTGGCGCATATCTGGTTTCTGAAATCCCTGCCATCACGCATTGGCTTGTTGACTGATATGACGCTCAAAGATCTTGAGCGCGTCCTGTATTTTGAGAACTTTGTCGTCATTGAACCTGGTTTAACCTCTTTGACCAAAGGCCAACTGCTAAGCGAAACCGAATATTACGATGCGCTTGATGAATATGGCGATGGATCCTTTGAGGCTGATATCGGTGCTGGGGCTATTCGCACAATCCTTGAAGCGATTGATCTCGAAGAAGAGCGCGTCACTGTGCGTGAAGAATTGCGTGAAACAGGAAGTGAAGCCAAACGGAAAAAGCTGGTTAAACGGCTTAAGCTGATTGATGCGTTCCTAGCATCAGGGTCTCGCCCAGAGTGGATGATCCTTGAAGTGATCCCGGTGATTCCACCTGAACTGCGTCCTCTGGTGCCGTTGGATGGTGGCCGCTTTGCCACTTCTGATCTTAATGATCTGTATCGCCGTGTGATAAACCGGAACAACCGCCTTAAGCGTCTGATTGAATTGCGCGCGCCGGATATCATTATCCGTAACGAACGCAGAATGCTTCAGGAATCAGTTGATGCTCTGTTTGACAATGGGCGTCGCGGTAGGGTGATTACAGGGGTTAACAAACGTCCGCTTAAATCACTTTCGGATATGCTGAAAGGCAAGCAAGGCCGTTTCCGTCAGAACCTTCTTGGTAAACGGGTTGATTATTCTGGTCGTTCCGTGATCGTGGTTGGGCCTGAATTGAAATTGCACCAATGTGGCTTGCCTAAGCAGATGGCGCTGGAGTTGTTTAAACCCTTTATCTACTCCAAGCTGGAAATCTATGGTCACGCGACAACGATTAAGGCCGCTAAACGGATGGTGGAAAAGGAACGCCCAGAAGTCTGGGATATCCTAGAAGAAGTGATTCGTGAGCATCCTGTTATGCTGAACCGTGCGCCAACCTTGCACCGGTTAGGGATACAAGCTTTTGAGCCTGTGCTGGTTGAAGGCAAAGCCATTCAATTGCACCCGTTGGTCTGTACCGCCTTTAACGCGGATTTTGATGGTGACCAGATGGCAGTTCATGTGCCGCTGTCCCTCGAAGCCCAGCTTGAAGCTCGGGTCCTGATGATGTCTACAAACAACATCCTTAGCCCAGCTAACGGCAAACCAATTATTGTGCCATCACAGGATATTATCCTTGGACTTTATTACCTGACCATGATGCGTGATGGTGAAAAAGGCGAAGGCATGATCTTTTCTAATCCGGGTGAAGCTTTGTTAGCTTATGATGCCGGTCATGTCAGCCTTCATGCCAAGGTGAAAGTCCGGATTCATACATGGGAAAATGAAGATCGCGTCTATAAGGTGGTTGAAACCACCCCAGGCCGTGCCCAGTTGGCAAATATTCTGCCGCAGAAATCAGCAGTTCCTTTTAGCGTTGTCAATAAACTGATGACGAAAAAAGAGATTTCTAACGTCATTGACCATGTCTATCGTTACTGTGGTCAGAAAGACACCGTGATCTTTTGTGATCAGTTGATGGGAATAGGTTTCCGCAAGGCGTGTGAAGCTGGCATTTCTTTTGGTATTGATGATCTGAACACACCTGAGGCCAAAACAAAGTTTGTTAATGAGTCTGAGGTGGCCGTTAAAGAGTTTGAACAGCAATATCAAGATGGTCTGATCACCCAAGGTGAGAAGTACAACAAAGTGGTCGATGTCTGGTCGCGTTGTACAGATCAGGTGGCGGATGAGATGATGAAAGTTATCTCAAATGAAGTCAAAGGTCAGCCTGTGAACTCCGTATGGATGATGGCGCATTCAGGTGCTCGTGGTTCTGCGGCGCAAATCAAACAGCTCGCAGGGATGCGTGGCCTGATGGCAAAACCATCAGGGGAGATTATTGAAACACCGATCATTTCTTCCTTTAAGGAAGGCTTAAATGTGTTGGAATACTTTAACTCTACCCACGGTGCGCGAAAAGGCCTTGCGGATACGGCTCTGAAAACCGCTAACTCCGGTTACTTGACTCGCCGTTTGGTTGATGTCGCTCAGGATTGTATCATCACTGAGGTTGATTGCGGAACGACTAATGGTCTGACCATTCGTCCTGTTGTCAATGATGGTGAGGTTGTGGATTCGTTAGGTGAACGTGTTCTTGGCCGGACCGCGGCTGAGGATATTATGGCTCTTAGCAATGATAGCGTCATTGTTGAGGCAGGCCGTATCATCACTGAAGAAGATGTTGAAAAAATCGAAGCTGAAGGCGTTGATATCGCCTTGATCCGTTCAGTTCTGACTTGTGAAACAAAGACTGGCGTTTGCGGGGCTTGTTACGGTCGTGATTTGGCACGGGGCACCTCGGTTAATATTGGTGAAGCTGTTGGTGTTATTGCTGCCCAGTCTATTGGTGAGCCGGGAACACAGTTGACCATGCGGACTTTCCATATTGGTGGAGCTGCTCAGCGTGGGGCAGAACAGTCCAGTATTGAGGCTGTGATTGACGGTACGGTGAAATTGCAGGAAGCCAATCTGGTTGAAGTAGACAAAGGCCAGCATATTGTCATGAACCGCCATACCCAACTTCTGTTGTTGGATGGTCAGGGGCGTGAGCGATCCAATTATCGTCTGACCTATGGGGCTAAACTGATTGTCAAAGATGGTGAAAAGGTACAAGCCGGCCAGAAAATGGTCGAATGGGACCCTTACACCTTGCCAATCATTAGTGAAGTGACAGGCGTTGTTGATTATGTGGATTTGGTTGATGGTGTTTCCATGCGGGAAGTTACTGATGAAGCCACAGGTATCACCAACCGTGAGGTGATTGACTGGAAATCACAGACAAAAGGCAAAGATTTGCGCCCACGTCTAACGATGCGTAATGAAGCCGGAGATGTCATTATTCTGCCAAACGGTCAGGAAGCTCGTTATTTCCTCTCAGTCAGCTCCATTCTGTCTGTGGAAAGTGGAACAACCGTAAAGGCTGGCGATGTGCTGGCACGGATTCCGCGTGAGTCGTCAAAGACCAGAGATATCACAGGTGGTCTGCCACGGGTGGCAGAACTGTTTGAGGCAAGAATGCCCAAAGATTTCGCCATTATCAGTGAAATTGATGGCCGTGTTGAGTTTGGTGCTGATTATAAGACCAAGCGCCGGATTCGCGTTGTGCCTGTGGATGAAAGCCAAGATACCGCCGAATACATGATCCCAAAAGGCAAGCTTTTGGCTGTTCAGGAAGGTGATATGGTTCGTCGGGGTGATCTGTTGTTAGATGGAAGCCCAGTTCCGCATGATATCCTTAATATTCTTGGGGTTGAGGCTTTGGCTGAATATCTCGTGAATGAGATTCAGGATGTGTATCGCCTGCAAGGGGTGAAGATCAACGATAAGCATATTGAGGTGATTGTTCGCCAGATGCTGCAAAAAGTTGAGGTCACCAATGCGGGGGGAACAACCCTACTGAACGGGGAACAGGTGGATAGGGATGAGTTTAACGAAGCTAATGCCGTTGCACGTTCTGAAGGTGTAGAAGAAGCCACAGGGCATCCTGTCCTTCTTGGGATTACCAAAGCGTCTCTGCAGACGCGTTCCTTCATCTCTGCTGCGTCATTCCAAGAAACCACCCGTGTGCTAACAGAAGCAGCGGTATCGGGTAAGGAAGACACCCTTAACGGCCTTAAAGAGAATGTGATTGTCGGTCGTCTGATACCTGCTGGTACTGGTAGCATTATGTCAAAACTGCGCTCTGTGGCTTACAGCCGCGATAAGCAGATTGAAAAGGAAAACCGTGAAGAACGTGACCGTTTAGCCGCAGAACAAGCCGCTTCGGATGCACAAGCACAGATTGAAGCCGCAGAAAGTGCTATTTCTGAGGCATCTGAATAAAGCATTTGCTACGATAAAGACTTGATATTGGGAACAGGGTAACCTGTTCCCAAGGTCAAAATGACCAAAATGAATAAAAATTAGCAAAAAAGTAAATATTCCACTTGACCTATGGGTGTGGAAATCTTATTTTTCGCCCACTCCAAGGGCTCTTGTCGTGTAGATATTACAAACGCATTGGCTGAAATCTTGGGGTGAAGTCGTCGAGGAAGCGTCATGCACACTCGGCCATCCTGTCATAGGGATGAATTACGATAACTTTTTAACGTGCAAGCTGGCAGGCTTTAATTATGCTCTGCTATGCTGTGATGGAAAGCGTCTGGTATGCCAACGATTAACCAGCTTATTCGCCATGGTCGTCAAAGACCTGTGAGTCGGAACAAAGTCCCTGCAATGGAGGCTTGTCCACAAAAGCGTGGTGTATGCACCCGCGTTTATACAACAACCCCGAAAAAGCCGAACTCAGCTCTGCGTAAGGTGGCTCGTGTCCGTCTTAGCAATGGCTTTGAGGTCACTAGCTATATTCCGGGTGAAGGTCACAACTTGCAAGAACACTCAGTTGTGATGATCCGGGGTGGTCGCGTAAAAGACCTTCCTGGTGTTCGTTACCATATTATTCGCGGCACGCTGGATACCCAGGGCGTGGCCAAACGCAAGCAGCGTCGTTCGAAATACGGCGCCAAACGTCCTAAATAGGTTCATATCATGTCACGTCGCCATAGAGCCGAAAAACGCCAGCCCATGCCGGATCCCAAATTTGGTGATGTGGTGGTTTCAAAATTTATGTCCTGCCTGATGTATGATGGCAAGCGCTCAGTAGCTGAGCGCATTGTTTATGGTGCGTTTGATAAAATTCAAGAACGTACAGGCATGGAACCCGTTAAAGTTTTCCATGATGCCATAGAAAATGTGCGCCCAAACCTAGAAGTACGCTCACGCCGTGTTGGTGGTGCAACGTATCAGGTTCCGGTTGAAGTACGTTCCACACGCGCTCAAGCTCTGGCCATTCGCTGGTTGATCGATTCTTCGCGCAAGCGTGGTGAAAACACAATGACTGACCGCTTAAGCGGTGAACTGCTTGACGCCATGAATAACCGTGGTGCTGCTGTTAAGAAAAGAGAAGACACGCATAAAATGGCAGAAGCCAACCGCGCCTTCTCACACTATCGCTGGTAAATTACAGGGAATTATTCGTTATGGCTCGTGCTTATCCTCTCACTCGTTATCGTAATTTTGGTATCATGGCCCATATTGATGCGGGCAAGACCACTACGACTGAGCGTATTCTTTACTATACAGGCCGGTCACATAAGATCGGTGAAGTTCATGATGGTAACGCCACCATGGATTGGATGGAACAAGAACAAGAGCGTGGGATTACCATTACCTCAGCGGCAACAACCTGTATGTGGTTCCGCACTGAAGATGGCAAAAATCCATCTGGCGAACATGGTGATGATTCTGAAGAAGCAAAGTTCCGTTTTAACATTATTGATACTCCGGGCCACGTAGACTTCACCATCGAAGTTGAACGTTCGCTTGCGGTTCTTGATGGTGCTGTATGTGTGCTGGATGCCAACGCTGGTGTTGAACCACAAACAGAAACTGTATGGCGTCAGGCAGACCGTTATAAAGTTCCGCGCATTGTCTTCGTCAATAAAATGGATAAGATCGGCGCTGATTTTTATAACTGCGTCCATATGATCAAAGATCGGACTGGTGCCATTCCTCTTCCTGTTCAGATTCCTGT
>Ga0181584_10002951_pt1 | contig 13065 bp, 14 predicted proteins | sample 071ome_30_FD_132462 | JGI IMG/M metagenome (GOLD analysis project Ga0181584, IMG submission 132462) | Coastal salt marsh microbial communities from the Groves Creek Marsh, Skidaway Island, Georgia - 071406AT metaG (megahit assembly) | ecosystem: Environmental > Aquatic > Marine > Intertidal... | reverse complement strand
AGGAGACGACGGCGAAGCAGGAGAAGGAGGAGAAGGAGAAGAAGGAGAAGAGGGAGAAGAAGGAGAAGAAGGAGAAGAAGGAGAAGAAGGAGAAGAAGGAGAAGAAGGAGAAGAAGGAGAAGAAGCGAGAGCGGGATGCTTCATTCAGTTCTTAAACCCTGCATGACTGACCCCGAATTGGCCCAAGAAGGCTCGAAGGCGTCAACCCTGGGCGACCTTCCGAGTTTTCGGAGTCCGCATCCGGAATTTAGCGTGGATGAACGAGTGCTGTCGCGGCTGGTCTCAGAATGCCACGACCTGATCGAGCCCGAACCGAAGCGCAAGCCTCTCGCGGCCGCGTGGAACTGGTACCTGTCGTGGGCCATTCCGGGCATGGGCATGTTCTCCGAGGCGTGCGGATTGAGCTCCACCGACGTGTGCTCGCGCTGACACGCACGCCCTGACTCTCTCACTCGCGCTGCACGTTTCGCTCGTTCGCCAGGTACATCCTCTTTGCCATCGGCAACATCGAGCCCCTGCTGTCGATCATGTACCCAAACTGCTGGGGCGAAGAACAACCGGCCGACTGCAACCAGGATGTCGTCCAGAACGTTTCCACGATCGAGATTTGCGGCATCGTGGCGGGAATGCTTGTCATCAGCTTCTTCGCAGACTGGATGGGTAGAAAGAAGGGCTCGCGCCTGTGCACGTCAATCATGTTCATCGGGGCGATTCTCTTGACGGCTGCAGACGGCAGTGCCTCGACGTACCTGACGTTGTTGTGTATCGGTCTCTCGATCTTCGGCTTTGGAGTGGGCGGCGAGTATCCTCTCGCAGCCTCTTCGGCGGCCGAGCGCGCCGAAGGCTCGGTCGAGATGAGGAAGAAGCGCGGTCAGACGATCGCGTTGACCTTCACGCAACAGGGATGGGGAAACTGGTGCGTATAGGAGGGCTCCGACCACCGTGCGCTACGCGCTCGCGCTCGCGCTCGTTCTCACTCGCGCTCATTCGTTTGCCAGGTCCAACACGCTCGTCATTCTGATCCTGTTGGCGTGTGTTGGCGCCACCGGGCGGGATCCCACGGACTCGGAAGCGATGATCATCCTGCACGTCCAATTTGCCGTCGCCCTGGCCATCATCCTCGGGCTCCTGGTCTACAGGTTCACCAAGCTGGAGGAGTCGAAGGTGTGGGAGGCGGAGCGCCATGGCGTCGACCAGGAGCTGGAGGACGAGGGCTCCGAAGACAAGAAATGGCGCCTGTATACGGTCATTTTGGGCCGCAACTGGTCGAGATTGTTCGAAACGTCCTTCGCGTGGTGAGTTGCTGACCGCCGAATCGTCGGGCGAGTCGGCCGACACGCGCTCGCTTCCCTCGACTCTCACACTCCTCCTCCCTCATACTCGGGATACGCTCTTGGCTCTTCGCCAGGTTTCTGAATGACTTCGTGTTCTACGGCAACAAGCTGTTCCAGGTACGGACGTGAGCTCGACCGCCATGCAGTACTCCTCTGCTCTCCACGCCCCGACTCTCTCACTCGAGCTACGCGCTTCGCTCGTTCGCCAGTCCCGTTTCATCGAAGCGATGAGTGGACCCGACGTGGGTATTGAACTCCGGCCGCCACGCGCTCCCACGCCCTGGCCCTCTCACTCTCTGACTCTCTTGCTCTCTCGCGCCATGCGCTTTGCTCGTTCGCCAGGCACCGCTCTTCACCCAGATGGGATGGACGCTTCTGAACTCGAGCGTCGCGCTGTGCGGGTACTTTGCGTCTGCAGCCCTCATTGACAAGCGCTGGTACGGGCGGTGGGTAGTTGACCTCGTCCCACGTGCGCTCCCTCTCTCTCTCACTCGCGCTACGCGCTTCGCTCGCTCGCCAGGTTCTGGATCCAGACAAACGGTTTCCTGATGCTGGGCATCATCTTCTTGGTCTGCGCCAGTACGTATTGAACTCGACCAGCGTGCGCTCGTACGCCCTGACTCTCTCTCTCACTCGCGCCGCGCGCTCGTTCGTTCGCCAGTCTGGTACGACTGGCTCCTAGCGAATCAGCTCGGCCTCTTCCAGTTCCTGTACTTCTTCTCGTCGTTCTGGGGGCAGTTTGGACCAAACGCGACGACGTACGTGGTCCCGGGCGAGGTCTTCCCCACCGACGTCCGCGCCTTCTTCCATGGCATCTCCGCGGCCACTGGAAAGATCGGCGCCATTGCGGCATCTCAGGTGTTCGCCACCGCATCCATCACGACCATCTTCTACACGTCGGCCGGCTGCGGCTTTTTTGGCTGCCTGTTCACGTGGCTGCTCCTCCCAGACACGACCGGACTCGACCTCGGCGAGCTCGATCGCTTCAACCGCTACCTCCTGGCCGGCGAAGCGTCCAAGTATCACGGCGAAGCGGTCAACCCGCTCTACCTGAGTGTCTTCGAGCGCCTCCTCGGCTACGGGAAGCAATACGACCCGGTCAAAGACGAGGCCCATCGGCGCGTACAGCTCGAGACCTCCGTGAGAAAGTCGATGAAGGCCCGACCCTTCGACGCCCCGCCCGCCGACGAAAAGTAGCCGATTGCGATCGGCCAGTCTCGACGACAGCCCGTCCGTCCTTCTGATATTTGCCATTTTGCATGATACGAGCTATGAAACGTTCTTTCTGCGGATTAAATACCTAGATACCCCTCCTACTCGTCGGCGCTGCTCCAGTCGAGGAAGTCCTCGCCAGCCTCGGCCCTCACCTGCTCGCCGACAGAGCGGCCGAGGGCGGCGACCGCCTCCTCGTTCATGTCGGCAACACCCTCACCGCGAACAACCCTCGATCCGTCGAGGGCCGCCACGAGTCCCTTGAACTCCATCTTGCCCTCCCCGTTCTCCCGCGCGATTCCGGCAATCGGGGTCCTGCACGACCCGTCGAGTGCGCGCAAGAACTCGCGCTCGCAAACAACAGCGAGCCTCGTGCTCTCGTGGTTCAGCGCAGCCAGCAGCGACATCGGACCCTCGTCGTTCTCGCGGCAGGCGATCCCGATGGCCCCCTGGGCGACGGCGGGCAGCATCTCCTCCTCGCTGAGGATGGACGTTGCCTTGTCCGCGAGGTCCAGGCGGCGGAGTCCGGCGTATGCCAGGAGGGTCGCGTCGCAGTCACCCTCCTGCAGCTTCCTCAGACGGCTCTGGACGTTTCCACGGAAGTTGACCAGCTTGAGCGTCGGGTTGCGCGCCAGCAGCTGCGCCTGCCTGCGCAGGGAGGCGGATCCGACGACGGCACCGTCCGGCAGCTCATCAATGCTGTTGTATTTGGGCGAGATGAAGACATCCCTGACGTCCTCCCTGGGCAGGTTGCACGGGAGGATGGTCCCCGGCGGCAGGTAGGTCGGCACGTCCTTCATCGAGTGCACGGCGATATCGATGCGTCCGTCCAGCAGCGCGTCGTCGATCTCCTTCGTGAAGAGTCCCTTTCCACCGATGTCAGCGAGCGGCTGGCCGAGGACCTTGTCTCCGGTCGTCTTGATGATGATAATCTCCAGCGCGCCCTCCTCGGCGAGGTGGGGGAACTGGGCCTTGAGCAGGTCGCGGGTGAGGTAGGCCTGGGCGAGCGCCAGCGGGGATCCACGAGTTCCGATCTTCACCGTCTGGGTCTGCACGGACGACGCGGCGTAGACCCTGACCGACGTGCAGCGGGCCGCGCGAGGTGCAGAGACGCTGGGGGAAATTATTCGGATGAGCGAGAGTGAGTGGGCGGCGGATTGGAGGGCTGCGGCGTCGCGCATTGGAAATACAGCCACTATATAGTGCACACGGGGGGCGAGAACGTACCGCAGGCTCATCTTGTTGAACGAAATCGATTGCATTCTGACGTGACTGCTAAAACTAGAGCGTTCTGGCTGGGGAGTATAGAGAGTCTTCCCGTACTCTCTCTGCGTACACGTCAAGAAGTTCGACGTCGAGAATAATAATGTGCCTATCAATCGGATCTCGATGTCGCAAGATTTGTGCTGGAGCTTGCTGATCATGGGGGGGTCATGACCCTTATCATCTTATCCGCCAGGCATGGCTCGGGCCCTGAAGGGCCTGAGCTGCTCCATCTCCATCTCCGCAGATGTCTCTCTCCGAGGTCGATCGATACGCTCTCTATAACATTTCCACGCTCCAGACACTCAACAAATTGTCGTAGAACGAGCACGTCGCCGTCAGCCCCTCGAGGCCGGGTTCCCGACACCACGACGCCCCGTAGGCCAACGTCTTGTCCGTCTTTTGCGCCGGAAACTCGGCCAACTGCTCGAGACGCACGCCCCCGCCGTCTCCATTGACCCGCACCACCTTGAACCCGTCGTACATCGTGGCGGCCAGCAGGACGGTCGGATCGTCTGGCTTGGGCTTCAGCCGCCACACGCCACCGCCCAGGTCGAGCGACGCCTGGACCACCGGCCTCGTCGAATTCCGCCAGTCCCATATCCGCAGGGTGTTATCGTACGAGCCAGTCATGACCATGTGGTCGCTGCCGAGCTCGCCCACAGACGTCACGCCAGCGCCGTGCGTCTTCCGGTCAACAAACAACCGAGAAGGCTCGCCGGAATCGCTCCGTTCCCGCACGTCCCACGCCTGAAACACGGCGTCATCACCGCCCGTGTAGACGACGTTGCCAGCCCGGGACGGTGCCGTCGACCACGTGGCCATCCACGCCTCCAGCGTGTGGGCCGCCCAGGTGCGGCCCAGGACCAACGCGCCGCCCGGCGCAACATCGAAAATTTTCACGGATCCATCGCTGTACGACGCAGCAATGGATGTGGACGACGTGGGCGACGAGGAACGCGTGTCAACGGTGAGCGCCATTGCCTACAGGGGGGTTGGAGCAGCGTGAGCGAGTCAGTCCTCGGACGTGTCGGTATTCCACATGCGTACCTCGTCAGGACCCGTGGTTGCCCCCTGCATCCCGGTGCTGACGTCGATCAGGCGCACCGAGCCGTCGGCCAGGGCGAGCGCGACGGTCGTGGGGCAGGTGGGCGACTCCAGGCAGTGCAGGTCGAAGATGCCCGGGAGGTCGACGGCGTCGTACTTGCACTCCAGACAAAGATCATCACCGACATCACCGACATCGCCGCGGACGTGGTACGCGTAGAGCTTGCCGTGGCGGACCTGGGTGGCCTCGTCCAGTTCGTACGTCCCGACGACCAGGGTCCTGGCGTGTGTCGCATTTGGGTTCCAGCTCGCGACGTCAGCGTGCAAGTCGAGCGTCACATCCTCGTGGTGTGTCGTCCTGAGGGGCATTCGGGTCGTACGTACGGCGCTCGGCCCCCGAAAGCTTCCGAAAGGTGGTCGGCATGCAAATAGAAAGTGGGAAAAGCCGATTTGCGTCGTCCATTGGCCAATTTCGCGGCACGGACTTACAGAGATGATGATTGCTACCACAATGCAGGTGCGCTGCGCGATGCTGCCCCGCCGATGCCGCGCCATTGGTACCAGCAGCGGCAGGGCGATCGTCGCGGCGCGCGCCTGGCCGGGCAAGGGGAACAACGACGAGGCGGCGAAGGAGGCCTTGCGCCAGGCGTTCGAAGGGAAGAAGGACCCGTGGAAGCTGGACGAGGAGCGTGCGAAGAAGCGTGGCGGGGGAGGGGGCGACGGTGACGGTGGGAGCGGCGGTGGGGGAGGCGGCGGCGGCGGTGGCTGGGGGGGCTTTGGTGGCTTCGACCCGTCGGACTTTGGTGATCAATTCCTGAGGTGGCTGCGGAAGTTTGCGCAGGCGGTTGCGGCGGCCGGGGCGTTCTTCGGCGTCATCCTCGCCTTCAGCTTCTGGGAGCCGCTGCTCAAGCTGATCGCGACCATCTTCAGGACCGTGCTGCGCCTGGACGCAAGAGGTAATCCGACGCAGGTGACGGCGTCGGATGCACAGCCGAACTTGGCGAACAAGAACGAGCTCGGGGACGTCGAAGAGGCCGTGATTGGTCAGTGGGCGGGGGAGGATGTTGGTGCGAGCGATGAGGATGACGAGTAGGCGTTGCATGTTGCGTGTAGTATGAACGAATGTAGTATCAGTCGATGTATTCGATATCTTCGTCGTCATCGTCGTCGTCGAAGATCTCGATGGTTGTCGATTCGGAAGCCCAGAGCTGGGTGCGGACGTGCGTCACGCCAGCGTTGATCAGTTTGGCGAACGCTTCATCGAAGGCTCTGCTGTTCAACTCGGCGGTGATGTATTCGGTGACGTCTTCGGGGGACAGTGGGCTGACGTCATATACACTATTCACCCTCGTATCCTTGAAGAGGTAGGCGACCGGGACAGTCTCGACGGGCAGGTAAGACGGCGGCTGCTCGAAACAGCTGGGCCACGCCCACCCTGCCCTCACCTCTCTGGGCCTCGCGTTCAAATAGCCGACAACGTCATGGAACATGACCTTCTTATACCCGGCCGCCTCGTACCTTTTGAGCAGCTTGGCCGTGGTACGTTTCCAGTCCCGCACCTTGTCCGTGTACGCCGTGTAGGTGTCGTACACATACTCCGGTTCACGGTACTTCTTGTCTGGGCGGATCCCGTAGTAGCGGAAAACGTCGGCGATCGTCATGGTCACGATCGAGGCCTTGTCATATATGCCCTTGTCCATGAACGTACTCTCAAACGCCCAGCCGATGTTGATCTTGCCGACCGAGATGCCGGGAGGCGCCCTGGCGATCTCGTACTGGTCCATGTCGTCGTCCTCGGAGCCGAACATATCTCCCCAGTAGTCAACTGAGTCATCTGAATCATATTCCGAATCATATTCCGAATCAGAGGTTCCGGAGTTGTCCGAGTCGGTCTCGAAGAGCATGTCGTCGGCGAGATTCGAGCCCGAACGGGTCGGCCCACCCGGAACGAAGGACTTCAGCCAACTCGGCTCGTATTCATTGTACGGTATGAGGTACTTCCGCACCCGTCCCCTCTTGAGCCTCAAGATGATCCCCGGGAACACCCAGCCGTATCCGTTCCAAGTGAATTCCCACTCTTTGGAGACGATGTCCGCCTTGTTGACGTCCTCGGGACAGTAGAAATGGCATTCCCACATTTGGTGATCACCCTGCCGGACGAGCAGCTTCTTCAGGTCTTCAAGCGACAGTCCCGCTTTCTGCTGTCGTGACGCCCTGAACGGTGGGGCCTCGTTGACGTCAATGCCCGTCACGTCCTTGATCAGCGCGTCGAGCTCGTCGAGCTCGTCCTGCTTGATCTGCTCGGGAGTCTTCTTCTTGGCCTTCTTCTTCTTCTTTTTCTTCTTCTTCTTTTCGTCGTTGTTGGGCTCTGCGTCGACGGGCTGTGCAGGCAGCTGCTCCTGTTGCTCCTCCCGCTGCTGCTGCTCACCCTTCGTGTCTTGCTCATCCTTGGGAAACCGCTCAGTCGGGGCCTCGGGTTCGGGTTCGGGCAGCGCGTTGTCTCTCGTCCGAGCAGTCAGCAGGGGGCTGCATTCCCTGTCGCTGTGGCCCTGGGATTCATCGCCCGCAGGCACACACACGTCGTTTGGGTCACCCAGTTGTGCCTCAAGGGCCTGGACTCGAGCCTGAAGGACCGCATATCGAGACTCGTTTGCCGTCTTGGCGGCAAGCTGTGCTTCGAGGTCAGCGATACGACCCTACAGCGAGAAGTGTGAGCGGGCGAGAAGCGCGAGTGAGCGTCGTCGGGCCTGGGCGCACGTCTGTCGAGCTCAATACCGACCTCGAGGGCCGCATGCATATCGTCCATCATGGAACCCAGATTAGGCTCTCTCTCTGCTCCGCCCTCTCTCCTCACCCTTCCTCGTCCAACCGGCTTCTGTTGACCCGTTCGACATTGGCTCGCCGTATGGCCACGCTTATAGCATTTCCCGCAGCGTCCTGGGGGAGACGACGACGGTGCGGCAACGCAACGGGGAGTGAGTGAGTGCGTCGAACTCGAATTCGATCCGCGAAAATTTCGAGATTCGTACGCACCTTTGAGCCTCCTGGCCTTTCTCTCGTCCTCCGCCGTTTCCCCCTCCACATGCAGGACGTCATAAATTGTCCTTTCAGAAAACATTGCACAAGAGTCGAGAAGAGAAAGTGGGGGGGGTTTCCGGATTTCGTTCCGCGTCACCCTATCGCAGCTCCCCGGCCGGTCGCAGGCCACGAACGATACCCAGAAACCCCGGCGTCTCGGGACCGATCAGCCCGTGGCGAACCAAGAAGTCAATCACGACCAGGTTGCAGTTGTCCTTGTACGTCTCGTCCCCGTGGTCCTCGTGCCGCCGCTTGACCACCTCGATCACCTCTTCGATCGGCATCCTGTAGAACGTCTCGACCTCGCCGTCCACCGCCACCGGCTCAAACTCCTCCGGCAGCTCCAAATCGTAACAGAACAGCACGTCGCGTTTCAGCCCGTACTCGTATTCGCTGCAGTACGACACCGCGCCCACCGCCACCGCCTTCTTCGCCAAGCTCTCGGGGATGCCCGCCTCCTCTCCACATTCCTTGATCACGTTGTCCGTCGGCGAGATACCGTGCGGCTGCCCGCCCGCGACGATATGGTCGAGCCGATTGGGCCACGTGGGCTTGCTCTTGGATCGCCGAGCCACCCACATGTCCATCGTGCCGTCAGCCCGCCGCACGTACCCGTTGACGTGCACGCCGTACGCCTTGATGCCGAAATAGACCGACGCCGCCCGCTCGATCAGCAGAACGGGCGGCTGCTCGAACGAGGTCAGCACGGGATACAGCTCGTCGCGCCACCCCGTGATGATGCCCTCGTCCCGCAGCTGTCGGAGCACGCCCTGCACGATCTCGCTCCGTGCCTCGAGGTCGTCTACGGCCTCGACGCGCTCGTGCAACCGAACCGCGGAACCGTCGCCGTCGGTACTGAAGACGTCGGGGAACCTGCCGAGGTGCTCGCTCGCAAACGACCGGTCGAGGTACCCCACGACGTCGTGCCCCACCACGAACGGCGTGTACTTGCTGCCGCTGACGCTGATGCTGTCGAGGCCGTTGTTGCACCGTCGAATCCAGTAGTCGAACGGGCTCGAAGAGGTCGAGGAGGAGGTCGACATGGCAGACACGACCGGCGACGAAGGTCTTGCTCTGGTTGTGTTGTTTCTGGCGTTCCCCGCGCGCGACTGTGTTGATATGGACCGTGTCAAGCGGTAGCTCAACGCCGATCGGACGATTGACGTCGGGAATGACGGGCAGCGGACGACGAAGTTTCTCCCCATTCGAATTTTTTTTTCGAGCTCCGAGGCTCCGATGCTCGAGCATTCTCTCAGCAATCAGGGTAAGCAACGCACGGAGCTAGATACGTAGATACGTAGAATCGTAGGAGAGTATGCGTATGAATTCAGAGGCAAACGGCGCGGTACCGGTACCGGTACCGGTACCGGGCGAACGCGAAGTACCCACCACGACCAACCAGGCGACCAACCAGGCTTCTTCTTCTCAGCTCAACAATGCCGACTTACCGGCCCTCTTCTGGGACGAGTTGCCGGACGAGGCCGACCTCAAGGGCAACGCCGACTTGGCGGCCATCAACTCGATCATCGACGAGACGACGCCGTACGACAGGCTGATGAACTTCAAGGACTACGGCAACCGGGCGCTCAAGACGGGTATGGAACATCGGAGAAAGTACTATCTCCGGCAGGCGATCGATCAGTACACCCAGGGCGTCAACGTGGAGCTGGACCTCGGGGACGACGTCGGGCCCGACGAGGACGGCAAGACGGTGGCAGACCTGAAGAGGCTCAAGTCCATCCTGTTTTCGAACAGGGCGCACGTCCACTTGCTGCTGGGAAATAACCGGAGCGCGTTTCTGGACACCAAAGACGCCCTGCTCTACGACCAAGGGAACATCAAGGCCCTGTACAGGGCGGCCAAGTCGACGGCGGCGCTGTCCCTCTGGAAGGAGTGCCGGGGCTACTGCGAGCGGGGGCTCGAGCTCGACCCCGACAACCAAGATATCAAGAACATCCTGAACGGTCTGGTGGCCGAGGAGGAGAAGCGGCGGAAGGCGGCCGCCGCGGAAGCCGCGCGGCAGTTCCGGCTCCGCGAGCCCTTTGTGCGGACCGTCGACGTCCTCGAGTCTCGGGGGTGGAAGATCGGGAGGCCCCAGTTTGCGATCGGCAACAGGAAGCCTTCCGTCGTGTGCGGCGATGGTGACGTCGAGCACGGGAATAATGACCAGGACAACGAGGTCGTCTGGCCAGTGCTCTTCCTCTACCCCGAGGCGAATTTCTTGCAGGACGCCATCTTGGAGTTCAGCGAGCTGGACGCCTTCGCCGATCATCTGGACGTGATCTTCGAGGAGCCTCCCGAGTGGGATACTGACGGAAACTACACGCGCGACGCCGTCGAGGTGTACTATCTGTCCAACTGTGCCCGCCCGCTCCGCCGGAACGAACTCGTCGAGGCCCTCTTCGGCGGCTGGCCCTCCGTCTCCAACGAGGGTCCCGACCGCCTAGAGGCCAAGTGGGTCAAGGTCAATCCCAAGCATACGCTCGGCCAGGTGCTGTCTCGGAGCGATCACGTCGTCCCCGGCATCCCGGTGTTCTTCGTGCTGGCCAAGAATACGCCGGGCAGGGAGACGTTTCTCAAGGGCGAGCTGCCCATTTTCTAACTCGCGGATCGTGATAGTGACGGTTGTTGTAACCACCTCACACACATACATACAGAGAGAAGACTCCCCCAAAATGGCGTCGCAAGGGATGATATTGCGCAACAACAACCTCGTCGGAGGCAGCAGCAACATCGTCATGCCCGACGGGATGCGGGCCGCATTCGAGGAGGGCGTCTATCTGATCTTCATGCGCTGGACGGCCCTCCAGCTCGCCATCATCAACGAGTGGGGCGGCAGCGGGAGCAAGGACAAGGCCAAGAGCCTGTTTGACGAGGTGCTCGACTGGTTTTACACTTCGAAAGGTACGGTTCATCGGCGGTGGTACCCGACTCGGGACCCCGACGGTCACCTCGACCCTCATTCCCGACCCTCATTCCCGACCCTCGCACTCCCTGCAGACCACGAGCTCTCCGACTTGCAGGACCTACTGGACGAGGCCATTCAGGTGGATTTCAACGTGCAGGCGGAAGACGACAGCCCCTACATGGTGGCACGGTCGCTCTACAACACGTACAGCCAGGTTGCCAGCGGGGACACGACCTACGTCCAGACATTAAAGCAGCAGTTTGAAGCCAACGGGACCAACCAGATTGTGGCAGAGAGCATGCGCAACTCGGCGCAGTTTCTGGGTGCCGAGGAGAGCAGCAGCAGCGACGACGACGACGACGAGGATGGGGACGGGATGGACGTCGACGAGGAGGAGCAAGGTCCGCCGCAGCCGGTCGTGGACGAGGACGGTTTCCAGGTGGTCCAGCGGCGCGGGCGGAGATGAGAGGAGCGAGATGATGCCTCCTCGGAGGAGATGCCCATTTTTGTTTGTGTGTTCTAAGGGATGTTTACGAGTCTGACCAAGTCAATGGCCTCGCTCGGCCTCGTGGAGGACCCCGATGCGGTGGTACGTGCCCGTGAGGAGGAAGTTTCGGCGCCCGAATCGTTTCGTCTGTTTGATCGCATCGCAACCCGCCGCTGCCAATCGTCCCTCACTCGCCAACCTCTCAGCTCCTCCCTCCTCAGGACATGACCGACTGGAGCGAGGAGGACAGAGAGGCGTATCGCGACTGGAAAGTGACCATCGCGGAGGAGGACTTGCTCATCGAGCAGCTCCGGGACGAGCTCGACCTCGAGGTGGAGCTCGATCACTACTGGGATCACGAGCAGTTGAGACGGTTCCTCAGGGCACGGAAGCACGATATCCTCAAGGCCAAGGCGATGGTGAAGAGGACCGCCGAGTGGCGGATCGAGAACGAGATCGACACCATCCTCGAGGACTTTGACTTCCACGAGCGGGAGGCGTTCCACGCCCACTACCCCGAGGGCTTTTTTTGCACGGACAAGTTCGGGCGGCCGGTCTACGTCCAGAAGCCGGGGGACATTGACTGCAACGCGCTATGGAAGTTCACGGACCTGGAGCGGTCGGTCAAGCACCACATCCAGCAGCAGGAGCGGTATGTGAAGATCATCGCGCCGTCGGCGGCGCACAAGGCCGGCGACCGGCGGGCGTTCCAGAGCGTGGTGATCATCGACATGGACGGTGTGGGCGTGTCGACGTTGACGGGCGAAGTGCGGACCATCATGGGGAGAATCATGCAGATCGACCAGGACTACTACCCGGAGCTCATGCACAAGGCGCTCATCATCAACGCGCCGACGTCGTTCCGGATAATCTGGGGCCTCGTCAAGCATCTGCTTGACACGCGGACGCAGGAAAAAATAGAAGTGATCGGCACGGACTACGAGTCCGAGCTGCTGCGGTGGATCGACGCGGACAACCTGCCGGTCAGGTACGGCGGGACGAACGACGCGCGGCTGATCGACGCCCCGGGCGTCTGGAACGAACCCGACGTGCGGAAAGCGGTCCTGGAGAAGTACGCGCATCGAAAAAGCGCCATCGACCGCTTCTTCTCCGTCAGCGAAGGCGGTCTCAGCGACGACATCGGTGCTGGCGCCGAGGACGACGACGACGAGGAGGAGGAGGACGAGGTTTGAAGTTGTTATAGCGCTCATTGTTATTGTTATAGCCGTCGTTATACGACGAAAGAATCACCGTCACCGTCACCGCCTCACCCACACCTCACGCCGCCTTCCGCATCAGACGTTCCTTCTTCTCCCGCGCATAGTCCTCGGGATACAGCAGCGTGCCGAAGATCCGATCCATGTACCAGAAGTAGTGCCCGTGATTCACGGTGTACTTCAGATGATGCAGCTTGTGGTACCCCGCCCCCATGATGGGATCCATCCGCACGTGCACGCAGTCGTGGATACTCGTCGTCCAAATCGCCGTCAAAAACAGCAACAGCTCGTGCGTCATAAAGTGCTGCGGAATGTAAAACAGCGTCCACGTGTACGGCACCGCCTGCAGGATCCCATCCAGCGGATGGAACGCCAGTCCCGCAAACGGACTCAGCGTATTGTCCTTGTTGTAAATGTGGTGGTACTTATGCAGGTACTTGTACCCTGTCCGAAAGTCGTGCAAATTCCGGTGCTGCCAGTACACGCAAAACTCCACCGACGCCATGTACAGCGCAAAGT
>Ga0181584_10002944_pt1 | contig 13088 bp, 11 predicted proteins | sample 071ome_30_FD_132462 | JGI IMG/M metagenome (GOLD analysis project Ga0181584, IMG submission 132462) | Coastal salt marsh microbial communities from the Groves Creek Marsh, Skidaway Island, Georgia - 071406AT metaG (megahit assembly) | ecosystem: Environmental > Aquatic > Marine > Intertidal... | reverse complement strand
TAGTTAGTTCTGGGCGCAGCCTTGCCTGCGCTCAGAGTCCAGGCGTGGTCTCGACATCCCTACAGTCTCACGAGACTCTTCTCGTCCCGTCTCGTCTCCTGCAGGAATCAATGATCGCGATGGTGGATAGGTAGGTAGGTAGGTGTATTGCTTTCACGGTCGTCCTCCGTGTTGCCGGCGCCGGTGCCGGCGCCTTTTTCTTTTTCCTACCACAGAGAGTGCGATGATGATTCCTTTGAGGCTGTTTCCGATCCCTGACGAGACTCAACCACAAAACGACTTCTCTTTCCACCGAGCACTCTGTACTTATTGATGTTGTCCTTCGTTCTCGTTCTCGTTCTGGCTGCTGATCGACGTTCGATGACGAGTGATGCCAACCGCGTCTGAGCATGGGCGCGCGTACGTTGCCTCGCAGTTTACGCTGCGGGGGTGAACCTACGTGCTTTGCGTGCCCGTCGCAGGTGATTAGTTCCGTTGAGCTGTCTGAGAACTCGAGCCGGCCGGGCGCAGTGGGTGGGCGAGTGTGTGCCTACCGTCTCACACGATATGTTTGCCCTCGTCGTCGCTCTCAGGCGTTTTCGGGTGTGCAGTTGGCGAGCGAGCGAGAGAGAGAGATCCGGGGGCTTTGTTTCTCCAGACAGACCTGTCGTCGGGTCGGCGCCGTGTGACCAGGGTGCCCGGCACGGAGGCGGCCTCCGGAGATTCCCTCCAAGGGAATATCGACAGCATTTCCCTTCTTCTGTGCCCGCTTCCTCGGCAAATGCAATGACCTCAATTCATATATATACCGGTATAGCATTTAAGCCCACAGGCGCGGAGCGCGTGTGAGTATCGCGAAGAAAGGGCCCACACACGGCGCGGCTTCCCACGCCCTACCCTCAACCGAATTGGCCAGCCTGGCAACCACCACTCCCCTTCATCGTCGTCATGAAGTTCGCCGAGCGCCTGGCTCGAGAGAGCGATGGAGCCTGGAGCGAGCACTACGTCAGCTACGACACGCTCAAGCGGATCATCAAGCGGAGAGACGCGGACGACTTCCCGGCCGCCCTCGTCGCCGAGGTCTCGCGGGCGTCGTGGTTCTTTTACGCGCAGGAGGACCTCCTGCAGCACACGATGAACGAAATGCTCAAGTCAAAGTCACGGGGCGTGTCCGTTGACGTTGTCGCTCTTCACGAGATCAAGGTCGACGCCGCCAAGCTCCAGAAATTCCAAGTGCTGAACTATCTGGCGGTCGTCAAGGCTGTCAAGAAGTACAACAGGTGGCTTGCTGCGCCCGAATCGGGCAACGCGCGCCTGTCGGCGATCCACTTCATGTAGGTATTGCAGACAGCGACCCCGCCGTTGTTCGCCCCATACCCTCCTTCTGACTCCCTCACGCGCTTCGCTCGTTCGACAGGGAGGATGCATATTTCTTCAAATCGCTCACGCTCGCTTCCGTCAAGACGCGGCTGGACGTGCTCGAGTCGGAGCTGACGCTCTCGGGCGTCTCGTCGAGGTCCACCGTCGACCAGGAGCGTGAGAAGTACACCTGCCCGATCTGTCTCTGTGTGCTCAGGCAGCCGGTGGCGCTGTCGTGCGCGCACTTGTTCTGCTGGGGGTGCTTGCTGTCTCTGACGACGGCCGTGTCGCTGTCGTCTTCTGCCAACGACGACGCCATTGACGACGCGAAGGAGGCGGATGCGGACGTCGACGCCATGGACGTCGTGGGCGTCGTGAATCCCCATCCTCACACGACTTTCAAGTGCCCGTGCTGCCGGAAAGAAGAGCTCCTGGACGTCGACAGGTTGCAGGTCGACCCCGTCCTTGACGAGTACCTGATGACGATCAAGAGCGAAGACGAGGCCATGGCGGATGCCTGCATCCAGGTGGAAGAGGTGCCCACGTTGCTGCCGCCGCTGCGGCCAGAGTTCAAGAACAGGCTCACTCTCTGCCTCGACCTCGACGGCACCCTCGTCACGACCGTGAATCCTCGCCGTGCGCCGGCGCTGCCCGAGGGCATGGTGACCTACACCGTCGGTGGGTATTGGACTCGACCGAGACACGCGCTGTGCTCCGCACGCGCTGCAGACGCTCTCACTCGCGCTCCTCGTTCGTTCGTTCGTTCGCCAGGCAAAGGCGGGAAGCTCAACCCAGGCGGCATCTTCGTCATCGAGCGCCCGGGACTGGGCGACTTTTTGAAGCGCGCAGCCTGCCTGTGCGAGGTCGTACTCTTCACAGCGGGCCTCGAAGACTATGCCAAGCCGATTTTGGACGAAATGGAGCGTGCGTTGTTGTTGTCGTTGCCCCCTGGTCGCTGCCCAGCTCCCCGTCGTCCATCCACCTCCCTCGCGCCCTTCTGGCTCTCACTCTCACTCTGACGCGCACCTCCACTTGCGCTACTCGTGCCACGCAGGCCGCTACGGGAGCGTCTTCCACCATCGGCTCTATCGCGATGCGACGACGCCCACAACGTCCTATCCATGCGTGAAGGACATGAGCAGGCTCGGAAGGAGCCTCGACAAGTGCATCCTGGTGGACGATACGCCTCTGGCGTTCCTCAAGCAGCCGGATCACGGCGTCCCGGTCCTGCAGTACCGCGGCGACGTCGACGACAGGCTGCTCCCAGAGGCCGTCGAGCCGCTGCTCTTCTCCCTGATCAAGGAGAGGAACGTCCCGAAGGCGCTCCGGCGGCGTTTCAACATGCACAACTGGTTCGAGTCCCAGGGAATCTCCAGCGAGGCAGTCGATGCAAGGCCCAAGGTGCCGAAGACCGCCGATGTCTGCGTGACCGCCGACTCGAGCACGAAACCGCCGTTCGTCTGCGTCAGGCACGGCGATCCCATCCATGATCAGATTGCTGCGCACGAGACGATGCTCGTCGCTGACTTTGACAAGACCATCACGGACTGGGACGCGGCGGAGAGGCTCTGCGACGACCTGTGCCCGGAGCTGACGTCGCTGCTGAGCGCCGCCGACGAGCTGGCCTGCTACGTGCCGATGACCAACGCCGTGCTCTCGGAGATGACGCGCCGTGGCGTCTCGAGGGACGCGATCGTCCGATCGCTGGCCAAACAGGGCAAGGACGTGCCAGAGGGTGCCCGCAAGCTGCTGCGCCTCGCGCAATCGAACCGCGTCGACTGCTACGTGCTCTCGGACGCCAACGAGACATTCATCGGTCACGTTCTGGCCGCAGCGAAACTCAAGGCGTGCGTCATGGAGGTCGTCACGAACCATTGCTCGTGGTCGGGCCCCAACCTCGTCGTCGCGCCTCGGAGCGCGAACGACCACGGATGTGCCAACGGCTGCCCTTCGAACATGTGCAAGGGCCGCGAGCTCGCGGCCATGATCAGCCGCAGGATGCGCGTGACGAAGCGCGTGGTGTACGTGGGCGACGGCGCGAACGATCACTGTGCCGTGCTGTCGCTGGGACCGAACGACGTGGCCCTGGTAAGACGAGGGTACCCGCTCGAGCAGCGCATCGCGGCGGACGCGGGGTCGGTCAAGTGCCGTGTTTTGCTTTGGGACTGGCACGCCGATCTGCCAGATTTGCTGCGACAAGCGACGTAAGGAGGCGCGCATGGGCGATCGGTCAACGCGATGATCAGCAGTGTATACCGGTACATTTCATTTTTGTTACGTATTACGTTCACGATCACCAAGAAGGCCACTGAATCTGACGGGCTGTGGGATGAGGAGGGGGGTAGTATACCGGTGGAGATGCCGCCATCTGTACAATCTGGACAGCGACGAGAGCCATCTCACGACTCCCGTCGCAACGGATGCCCCCCGCCTCTTTTCTAATCACCACCCCCGTCTCCAACCTGATCCTCTCCGTCAGCTGAGCGAGCTGAGGAATGACGACCGACTCCTGGGCGGGCGTCAGTGGGACGACGAAGGAGAAGATATGCTGTGGCCCTCCTCCTTGTCGCCCTCCATACTCAGGCACAACCCCATACACGTCCCGAGAGTAGTAACTATACGGTATAGAGCCTGGAGAACGATCGAAGCGCGTAGCGCGAGTGAGGGTCGAGTCTGGGCGTGCGCGCGCACGTTGGTGAGATCAATACCCACCGTAGGAAAAGTACTCCGGGTCGTCAGCCTGCTTGACCATGATCATGGCCATGGCCTTAATGACGTCGTCCAGACCCCCACGAATCGAAACGACCTGCGGAGAACGAGCGAGCGCGCAGCGCGAGTGAGGGTCGAGTCTGGGCGCGAGGGCAGTCAGCGCGCAGTCGTCGGTCCAGATCAATGCCCACCTGATGCGTGAGGCAGCTAACCCCATTCGTTGGCTGGGGGAAGACCTTCACCTTCACTGATGCCGTCTCGCATATCGAAATGACATGCTCACCTAGCGAACGAGCGCGCAGCGCGAGTGAGGGTCGAGTCTGGGCGCGAGCGCACGTCGGTCGAGATCAGTACCCACCCTTCCGGCCTACTATTATCCCGATAAACTGTTCAGGCACCAGAATCTTGACTTGCAGCACGGCGCTTGGGGTGTCGAGGTTCGGCGACACGTTGAACGGCGAGAGGGAGCCCGGGGTGCCCGGCGTCCCTGCTGCCGGCGCGTCTCCGCCGCCCTCGGCTCCGCGCTCCGGCGTGCCCTCGCGCGACGAGCCACCAGACGTCGACGGAGACGCCGGAGACGAATGACACGAATCACACGAATGAGACGAGCGAGATCCGGCGGCAGCCCTCGTCGACCCCTCGTCGTCGTCGTCAATCTGCCGGTAGACAGGCGCACAGTCTTCGAGAAGAAGACGAGTGTAGACGGCGTACACTGCTGCCGTGACCTGAGAAAGGGTACCCCGGATCAGCAACGTGCGTTCATTCGTACCGGGGAAGACTTGTTGCGGCTTACTCAACTGCATGCGAGCCCCTGCGAACGAGCGAAGCGAGTAGCGCGAGTCAGAGAGTCGGGGCGTGCGAGCGCACGTCGGCCATGATCATTACGTACCCGTCGACGCCTGCGTCTGATGTATATTGGCGCCTCCTTTGCCTATAACGCTCCCCGACGCCGCATTGGAGACGAGCAGTTTGACATAGAGCCTCGAATCGTTTTTCCGTCGGGCGGGGGCGTCCGACGAAGGCTCCTGCCGCTTACGTGCCTGGACGAGTGTGCGGGTGCGTGGAAGCGTAAGCGTAAGCGTAAGCGTAAGCTTGAGCGTGCGTGTCAGCGCCGTGGCCGTCGTGGAGAGGCGCGCGACCGTCTCGACGGCCGGGCGTCCCTCGACGTCCAACCCACGTATTCCGTACGTGCCTTCAACAAGCCGAGCTCCTCGACCCACTGAGCCAGGTCTTCTCCCATCGTCGGTACCCTGGTGTTCGATTCTCCTGGTTCAGAGGATGAGCTCAGCGTCAGGGACGCCATCGTATCCACCACCCGCGGGGTCGTGTCTGTCGAATCGGGAGTCTGCAATTTCGAGTCTTGGGCCGGCGTGGCCTCCGCGGCAGACATCCTCTCGAATCTATCTGACGGAATTAAAAGATACCGTATTATCGCTAGAGTACGATTACGAAACGATAAGGGTCGTCCACCAGGTCGACCAAAGCCGAACAAGGAAGCGCGCGCTCTAGGAACTGTCGCCTACCTGGGACGGCTGTCCGGGTCGCTGCGCGGGTCGCTGCGCTCCCCACCCGCCCTCCCGGCCGTGTGTTACCGTCATTTCTAGCTCCCGGAGAGGCGACCGGAGAGGCGACCGGGCGAGGTCTGGGCGGGCCGGAGGCATGCCGGTGTCGGGGCCACGAGCGGTGGCGGTGCGGCGGCCGAGGGGCGACGACTGAGCAGCAGCGACGACGACGGAGGACTGCCGTGGATGCCCATGCCCATGCACGTGCACGTGAACGTGCCCCCGCGACCGCCGTAATCGGCATCGTGTACTAGTCGTAGATCTGTCTGGCTCGATCACCCCCCATTCGGGACTCGGAAAGAATTTCTTTCTCCCACACTCCACACCTTCCACACCATCACGGTATCCACCAACACAACGGCAACGGCAACAGGCCATCCGCCCGCCCGCCCGCCCGCCCGCCACGCGAAGGGAAGAACTGATGGCAACAACGACTCGACGGCTCATCAACGCCGTCGAGTTCGACGCGGCCGTCGGCGGTACAAACCTCGGGATCGTGCTCACAGCGCATGGAAACGGGTCTGTATTCGCCGTCGTCGTCGATGACGACGTCGGGACGTTCGGGACGCTGGTGCACGCCCGGCGAGAGGCGTCGCTGCACGGCCGGGAGACGGTCGACTGCCGCACGCTGTTGGGGGATCGGGGGAACCGGATGCCGGAGCTTTGGGCGCGGATAGTGCTCGAAAAGTGCACCAGGGACGACGCTAAGGACGTTGTGTTTTGTTTCGGCGTCAAGAAAGACTTTGGGAGGGACGCGTCGATGGAGGCCGGGAAAGCCCTCTGCGAGGTACTGGCGCAGGGCATCCGCGATCTTCGACTGCCCGCGTAGTATAGACTCGTCTTCATTATACAGGTGTACAAATACACGCGTACCACGCGTACCACGCGCACCACGCGCGACGAACGCTACCGGGGCCTGGCGGAGCCCGGCGTCGAGGCGTCGCCGGCCGGGCTGTTGACCATCGGGCTCGCCATGTCCTGCAGCTCTTGCATTTCCTGGAGCTCCTTCAGGGACAGTTTTGCCACCTCGCGGTGCTGCGGGGCGCCGTAGTCCAGCAGCTTTGAGTACATGTCCTGGCTCACGGTCAGGTCGCCGGTGTTCTTGTGGTACTCTGCCAGGAACGCGAGCGCCTGTGCCGCGTCCTCCCTGGAGCCCGCCCCTTGCTGCTCCGACTCGTCGAGAATCATCTGGTAGTACTTAGCAGCCTCCTGATAGTGACCTGCATCTTTCTCCGACTGAGCGAGCAGACTGTGGTGGTGCGCCAGCTGCCGGAGCGAGACGCGCTCCTTGTCGTGCGGAAGCGCCCGGCGGTAGCACCTGATGGCAGACTCGAGCTTGCCGACGGCCGGCGAACTGTAGCAGTGACCCATGGCGTTCCACATGCGGCTGTCTTCCGGCCGCAGTCGGCAGGCCACGGCAAAGTTGTGCAGCGCGTAGTACGGCATGTTGACGAGCTCGTACGTCTGTCCAAGGCCGTACCAGGCACGGAAGTCGCTCGGGTTGAGCGACACGGCGCGTCGGTACGCCTCGATTGCCGCGGGAGGATTCTTCAACTCAATCATTTCGTGCCCCATCAGGGTCCATGCCGCCAAGCAGTTGGGGTTGAGTTTGAGCGCCCGCTGGAAGTAGACGATGGCCCGCTCGTGCGCCCCCCGGAACGAGTAGAAGTTGCCAATCACGCAGCACGTCTCCGATCGGTACGGGTCTTCGTCCGCCAGCCTTCTCGCCAGCAGTGTGAGCTCCACGTGGTCCTCCTTGACGTACAGAATGTTCGAGTAGACGTCCATGCTCTCGACGGTGTGCGGGTTGATCGCCAGCAGCTTTTGAAACTTCTCATGAGACAGATCGTAGTTCCTCTTGTAACTGTACGCGACTGCCTGTGTCACGATGACCGCCGGACTCTCCGGAAAGTCCGACTCCAGCGAGAGACTCACCCCGAGCCCCTCGTCGGCGTGCTGCAGGTCCACGAGGACGTGCGCTCGGAAAAAGCGCGCCATGAAGTGATCCGGCAACGCCGGCTGTACTTCCCTGATGATGATGATACGTATAGCGAAAGAGTGAGTGGGCGAGTGAGGGAGGGAACGTGTCGTCGCGGGGCGCTGCACGCGCATTGCTACCCGCTGCCGCCGGGAAACGACCCAAACAACACAGCACGTACTTGAACGACGAGATATCCGGGCATGACGCCGCCAGAGCCTTCCAGGCCGACCAATTGCAGGGATACCGCCGGACCGACTCGACGAGCACGCGCCGGGCCTCGGGCAGATTGCTCTGGTCCATGAGTGTCAACCCCAGCACGTACGACAGGAACGCGTCCCTGTCGATCCGCTCGAGCTCCCCGCGCAGCTCGCCAAGCTCCGACTCGGCCATGAACGCGTTGTTCTTCATCGCGCTCTTCTGCTTGTTCACCTTGAGCTTCTGCAGCTTCAGGTAGCGCGCGTAAAAGTACAGGAACGTCGAGGGCGAGCTCGCCCCCGTCTTGTACGGCTCGAGCGCGTGCACGGCCGCCGAGTACTCGCGCGCGTCGAACGACGTCGACGCGAAGAAGTACGTGTCAGCTTCGTCCACCGGCGCCTCGTCCAGCTCCCTGGCCAGGCTCTGCCGACGACGACGACGATCCGGGTCCCCGTCTTCGTCCAGGTCCTGACGACGACTGCGCGCCCGTCTGCCCATGCCTCGGAGCTGCGTCGCTGCCCAATGCGCAGCCTCGTTCAGCTTCAGCAGCCTCAAGTCCGCCACGGCCCGGCGAAGCTCGCTTTCGGCGCACTCCATAAACTGTTTCCGAATTACGAATTCCCTGACTGAATGATCGGGGGCCGAGAACGAACGAGAAGACGGGAGGGGGCTCTTCGGCACGGCGTCTGTATGTATCTGTATGTAACTGTTTGCAAAGGATCGCGAGACACTCTGAAAAGCATTCTTTTGCTTTCTGACGTACCGCACGGTTCCGAACCGAGAGAAGTTCTCTTTCAAGAAGAAGGCCGATCCCACCTCGTTTCGTTTGTCTCTCGATTCCAGAAATAAACGGCCCCCTCGTCCGTACGCAACGCCTCCCAACGTTGCGCCGCCGGTTGCGGCGACTGCACCACCGGAGCACTGGCCTCGTCCATGAGATTGACCAGATCGGGCGCGCCCGTGCTCGTCACAGGCACGGGCGACTGCCGCACGGCGCTCGACTGGACCCGCCGAGCCCCCGCCACGCCGCCATCATAGTTCACGTTGGCAATCTGTATCATCTCCGGAAGCCGCTGCTGCTCTGCGTGGACCCCACCGGCGGCAACGACAGCGCCGTACCCACCGCCACCGCCTCCCAACCCATACGCCTGCTCCTTCCGCTCGACCACCGACGCTGGCTGCCTGAACCGATCAACCATACTCACCCGTTGTATACCCTGACCCTGCTGACCCTGCTGACCCTGCTGACCCTGCTGACCCTGCTGACCCTGCTGATCGTGACCACCGTGACCACCGTGACTCATCCGACTGTAGCCCCTTTCCAGCCGCTCGATACAGCTCCCCACCGGCCGCTCCGCGTCCACCCCGGCAACTTTCCTCAGGACGCTCGCCACCCCCTCCTCCAGCGCACTAATCCACCGCACCTGTCCTTCCTCGTCCTCTGCCAAAAACCGCACATCGCCCTTCCCCGTCCCCGTCCCCACCCGGATCCCGTGTGTATCCTTGGCCTGCCCGTCCGCGCTCACTACAGACACCGTCGAGAGGTCTAACACCCCCCGCGGCGTCGCCTCCGGACCCACCTGCTCCGGGCCAGAGAACCGAAACAGGTACCCGTCCTTCAGCACGAACCACCGCTTCCGCCACGTCTTGATCACCTCTCCCTGGCTGTACATGAACCCAGAGAAATCCGGCTCGTGCCAGAAACGGACACTCGACGACGCAGGGTGCACGTACGCCGGACGACGCCGCGCCCGACGATCGCTCTCTTCCTCCTCGTGCTCCAGTATCTCTGCCAGCTGCATACAACAAGACGTGATCGTGTCCAGGACTGCCCGCAACGTGTAGGCCGAACCCAGCAGCACGACCACGTCGTCTTCGTTCTTCGACGAGACGGACGAACACTGCGGACGACAACGGGTGTAGAGCAACAGCCTCCCGTTCGACAGTGTCCACTTGCTGATCTCTTGGAGCTCGATCGTGTGCCTTTCCGAAGGACTGGCTTTCGAAGACATGACCAGCCCGTTCTGGATGTCGACGTTCAGAAGCACGTCGACGGGCCGAGGCTCCGCCGAAACCTGGACATGAAACTGCTCCGCGGCGCCCGTCATCGCGGAGAGAGACGGAGAGAGACGGAGAGAGACGGAGAGAGACGGAGAGAGACGGAGAGCACTCGAGGGTCGGGGAATCTCGAAAACCCGAGATTTGAACACGGCGAAATTGGCGTTTTTTTTGCCGTTTTCACTCCGCTCGCCCTGTTCTGGGAACCACGGTGTCGAGAGAGAACTGAGGTCGGAACGAACCACGGCGTGTTGGACCGTCGAAAACTATACTTGTGCCGGGCCCGCGGGCCACACAACCATTCGATCGTTCGTCTCGCGGTCACCATCGCCATCACCATCATCGCATCCCCTCAATACGACCATGTTCTCCTCGATCCAGTCAGGTCCCAATGCGAGGGCAGTTGGGTGCCCGAACAACGCGTTGCGTGCGGGAGGTCGCGGGTCCTACACTGCCCAGAGACGTCCCCGCTCGTTCCTCGCCCGTGTGGGTGCGGTATCGAACGGTGACGCGTGCACCGTGCACTACGTGGAGCGTCTTGCTTCGAACGACGCGGTCGTGCGCGACAGTCGAGCGCGGAAGGAGGCGGAGCAGGACGACGGCGACCGGGAGGAGGTACGCTTCGAGATCTCGGCAGGCGCAGATTTTTCATGGGTATCGCGTCGCTCACACGCGTATTCGTTCGTTCGTTCGTTCGTTCGTTCTGCAGGTGCCGTTGACGTTCATCGTGGGGAAGAACGCAGTGATTCGCGGGATTGAGTCTGCGGTGGGTATTGCGCTCCCCCATTCTGGTGTGCGCATGCGCTCACTCGCGCTGCGCGCTTCGCTCGTTCGTTCGTTTGTTCGTTTTCCAGGTGGTCGGGATGGAGGTCGGGGAGGTGAAGGACGGGGTGCTGGTGTCGGCCGAGGACGCGTATGGAGCGCGTCGGGAGGACCTGACGGCGACGATTCCGAAGGAGAATTGTCCGGAGGGTATGAAGGTGGGGCTGACGGTGAGTCTGAGTAACGGGTTGCAGGCGTTGGTGACGGAGGAGGATCCCTCGGGGTTTACGATTGACGCGAACCACCCGCTTTCCGGGTGTGAGATGAAGTATACGATCGAGGTGGTTGAGAACGTGCCGAGTGAGCAGGTCAAGGAGGTGGGTGCTGTTTATTTCGATTGCGGTGTTCGACGACGACGACGACGATGACGACGACGACGACGATGACGACGACGGAAATTTGTCTGCTCGGCGTTCGTCGCTTCTCGCTCACTGGCGTTTCGATGATCGTCTCTTTGTCTCGCAGGTTTACTTCGGGGCGGGGTGCTTCTGGGGTCCGGCGTTGCGGTTCAAGCGGGTTCCGGGGGTCATTGATACGGAGGTGGGCTATTGCAACGGCCAGGTTCCGTCGGTGACGTACGAAGATGTGTGTCGTGGGGACACAGGGCATAACGGTGGGTATTGATCACGAGCGACGTGCGCTTGGTCTTCGGTCTTTGGTGTTGCTCACTCGCGCTTTGCTCGTTCGCCAGAGGTCGTGCGGGTCTTGTACGATGCGGGGGCGGTTTCGTTGAGGGAGCTGCTGGAGGAGTTCTTTTTGAGGGCGCATGATCCGACGTCGTTGAATCGACAGGGTGGTGATACCGGGACGCAGTATCGGTCTGGGGCGTACGTGAACACCCCGGAGGAGCTCGAGGTGGTGCGGGAGGTGATGGAGGCGCTTCAGCCCGAGTTTGGCGGGAAGATTGTGACCGAGGTGGCTCTCCTGTCGCTGTGGAACAGGGCGGAAGAATATCACCAGGGGTACCTGGAGAAAGGCGGGCGGTTCGGGAAGAAGCAGAGCGCGGCAAAGGGGTGCAGCGACCCCATTCGCTGCTACGGATGAGGTGTGGTCTCAAAGTGTCAAATTCGTAGTATAGTATAGTAGTACAGTGGCGGTCGTCAAATCGTCGATCATCGTCGGCCTTCCCCACCGACACGCGACCCCGCCAAGCCGCCAAAGTAGTCGCTCGGGAGGACGGGCGTGGTGAAGGACGAGAGGCCGGCGCGGAGCAGGGTCGGCGCACCCGTGTTCCGCGTCCAGGCCCCTCCGCTCTCCTTGTAGAACGTCTTGCCAGAGGTCGTGAGCAAGGAGATGAAGTCTCCGTTGATGCTCGCAATCACAGCCGACTCGCCAGACGGGGCGGTAATCTCCGCCCAGGAGCAGGACGTCGACACGTCTGCACAATACCAGATCGTCGCGTCTGTGGCGACACCGACCACCTTTGTCGAGGAGACGGAGACCTGGGTCAGCGTCTTCGAGGTCGGATTCGCGACTGTCACCCATGTGGGGGAGGCCTGGGTGATGTCGGCGGTGTGCTTGATAGAATTGGTGTCCACCTCGAGGCCCAGCACGCGCGTGCCGCTGATGGCGGCTTGGCTGAGTTTGAGGGACGCGTCGGTCTTCAGGACCCAAGAACACGAGCTACCGACCGTCTCGCATAGGTACACAGCGCCAGGGGGAAGGATGGCGACTGCCCTGGCGCCGTCCATGGTGTAGTACGAGACCCTCCCGGCTATCTGGACCCACGACGGTGAAGCCACAGAGACGTCGGCGGTGTAGAACATATGACCCTTGGTGTCCAACGCGCCGGCGGAAGAGCCCGCCGTGGCGATTGACACGGACGCAATGTTGTAGCCGTCCGTCGACACGTACGGGGAACTGTTCGTGACCCAGGTCGGACCGTCGATGTGGGCCGCAAATGAAACCGACAATCCGTTTGTTCCCAGTGCCGCGGGACCATCAGGAGGCGGGATCGCCGTCGTGAACGACCCGGTGCCCGCGCTGCTCGAGCTGCCGGCGTTCGTGGCCACAACCGTGATCGAGTACGCAGTGGCCGGCGTCAGGCCCGTGTACGTCACGCTCGTGGTCGAGGTGGTCTGCTGGTTGCCACCATTCAACTTGACCGTGTACGTCACCGGGCACAACGCAGGCGATGAAGAAGCCGTCCAAGAGACGACAGCGCCCGAGCTGGTCACGCTGCTAGCAGCAACAGAGGTCGGGACAGTCGGGACACTGCACAGGGTGACGAGCGAGCCCGAAGCCGGGCTGGACGAACCCCCCGCATTGGTTGCAGTGACTTGGATGGTGTACGACGTGCCCGGAGCGAGGCCAGTGAAGGACGCCGTCGTGCCGCTGACCGTCTGCGCAAAGCCGCCGTTCAGCGTCACCCTGTACGTCACCGGACAATCTGGATCAGACGTCGACGCCGACCACGTCACGGT
>Ga0181584_10002937_pt1 | contig 13102 bp, 11 predicted proteins | sample 071ome_30_FD_132462 | JGI IMG/M metagenome (GOLD analysis project Ga0181584, IMG submission 132462) | Coastal salt marsh microbial communities from the Groves Creek Marsh, Skidaway Island, Georgia - 071406AT metaG (megahit assembly) | ecosystem: Environmental > Aquatic > Marine > Intertidal... | reverse complement strand
CCAGGATTCTTTTTTGCATAATCAGCTAATTCTTTAACAGAATTAAATGAACCTGATTTTACAGCAAGAACTGGAACTTCAATTGACATTGCTGCAATTGGAGTGAATGCTTTATAATTGAATGCAGTTCTACCTCTATAGTGAGATGTGCTCACAGAGTTAGAATTCCAAACAATATCATATCCAGATGCAGGTCTAGATTGAATATATTTATATCCAACAGCTCCTCCACCACCTGGTCTAGAAACTGGTACAACAGCTCCACCTAGTTCTTTTTCAAGACCTTGTGCAACTAATTGACCAACGCTTTTTGCAGTTCCACCAAATAAAACAGTCATTTCGATAGTTTTACTTGGAAATTTTGAATGGCTTCCTGCAAATGAATTTGTAGAAGCGCCTGCGAACAATAAAGTAATCGCTGCTAACGCACCTACAATTTTTTTTGTTATTTTCATTTTTCCCCCTTGTGTTTAGTGCAAATCATTTAATAATTTATTTATTAATTGATATTGCGACTTCCGTTTTGTTTTTTCTCCTTAAGAGCATTTAAAATCTTTTCTGGTGTTGCCGGTAACGACTTAATCCTCACTCCAATGGCATCATAAATAGCGTTCATGATTGCAGGAGAAGTTGGTACCATAGCGGGCTCACCTATTCCTTTAGCTCCTAAAGGGCTTAGAGGATCTGGATCCTCAACAATTTTTGATGTAACTTTTGGAACATCCAAAGAAGTTGGTAAAATATATTTTGCAAAACTTCCTGATTTTGTTCTTCCTTTATCTAACTCATAATTTTCCATTAAAGCTTGTCCTACTGCTTGAACAACACCGCCCTCGATTTGTCCCTCAACACCTTTTGGATTAATTGCTTTTCCAACATCATGACAAGCCCAAATACCTAAAAGTTGAACTTCACCAGTTGCAGTATCTACTTCCACTTCTGCCACCTGTCCTCCAAAAACATATGCTTGCCAAGGTCGACCAGAGCCATCCACTGGATCTAATCCAGTATGATGCGATGTATAATTCTCTCCAGCAACAGGAATAACGCCATATTTTTTTTTACAAATATGAATTGCTTCGCTCATTTCCATTTTATAATTTGTACCTTCGCTCCAAATTTCTCCATTATGTGCCTTGATGGTGTTTGCTTCAACTTTCCATTCTTTAGCCATCACATCAAATAATTTTTGTCTGGCTCCTCTGCATGCTAACGCAACTGCATTTCCAATCATGTAAGTTTGTCTCGTTGCTCCAGCATGTGCAGCTTCTGGGCTTCTTGAGGTATCGTTTTCACCAATCATCACATTTTCGGGTTTGACACCAAGTTCATCGGCTGCAACCTGAGCCAATACTGTCAAAATTCCTTCACCAATTTCAGTTACACCAGTAGAAATTTTAGCTGAACCTCCATCATCTATTTCCGCCCAAGCCCCAGCTTGATCCATTGCAGCAGTTCTCGCAATTCCGTACCAAGCCGCAGCAACACCTCTGCCTCTTTTTTTTGTTAAACTCATCTGTTTACCCTTTTGCCGTTACCATTACTTTTTAATCTAGCTCCTAATTCGCATGCATCGCGGTTATCTTTGCTAAAAGTATCTTTTCTAATTTGGCCTCTTGATTGTGGAGGACCTTTTTCCCAATTAGATAATTTTTCAAGTTCATTTAAAACTGTATTGATGCTTGCAGAATTTAATTCTTGTTTAGTATGTGTTAGGTTACCTTTAACAAAAGCATTAATTCTTCTAATTTCAAAAGGATCCATTTGTAATTTTTCTGCAGCAATATCTAACATCGACTCAGTTGCAAATTCTGTTTGCAAGGCTCCAAAGCTTCTAAAGGCTCCACTAGGAGTATTGTTTGTATAAACTCCTCTTGTATCCATTTTTAAATTTTCAATATTGTATGGCCCAGCTCCGAGAATTGCCGCTTTTCTCATTACCCCTTCAGTTGAACATCCGTATGCCCCACCATCAGCGAGCATGCTAATTTCTACTGCGAGTATTTTACCTTCTTTAGTTAAACCCATTTTATATTTTGTACGACTTGGATGTCTTTTGGCTGTAGACACAATGTCTTCTTCTCTTGTCATAACGTATTTTATTGGTTGTCGAGTTTTTGTTGCAAGTAAAGCTAACATACCTTGGTAAATCATATCTTCTTTTCCACCAAATCCTCCACCCACTGGAGACATTATGAATCTAACTTTATGAATTGGCAAATTCATAATTTTTGCCATCATATGACGATGATGAGTTATGTTTTGACTAGGGGAAACAATGGTCAAAACTCCATCTTGATCAACGTAAGAAACTCCAGCCATAGGTTCTAGGTAGGCATGTTCAACAGGTTGAGTTGAGAATTCATCTTCAATAATTAAATCTGCTTTCTTAAACGCCTCCTCTGTATTACCTTTTCTGATTGGAATATGCTTAACTAAATTTGTTTTATAATGTTCGTGAATTAATATTTTTTCCTTTAAAGCTTCTTCTGGATCATAAATAGCAGGTAAATCTTTGTACTTAATTTTAATAGCATTGATCGCATCCCGAGCCTGCTCAACAGTATCAGCAGCAACTGCAACTATTGCTTCCCCAACATATCGTACCTTGTCTTTAGCTAATACTGGTTGATCTTCTATGAATACCCCAAAATTATCAATGCCGGGTACATCATCACAAGTGACTATTCCTCTAACACCATCAATTTTTTTCGCTTTAGTTAAGTCTATATTTAAAATTTTAGCATGGGGTCGGTCACTACGTAAAACTTGCATATGAAGCATGTTAGGCAACTTCATATCCGCTGCATATTTCAATCTACCTGTAACTTTGCTCGGTGCATCAATCCTTTTAACATTAGCTCCAATAAAAGAATTTTTTGGCTTTTCATACTCATCGAAAACTTTTTCTGATTTCTCTTTATTAATGACATCTCTTGCCATTTCAACAGCATCAAAAATTTTTTGATATCCTGTGCATCTACAGATGTTACCGCCCATCTCTTCTTTAATCTGCTCTAGATTTGCTTTTGGGTTGTTTCTTAAAGTTGATGTTGCAGCCATAACCATTCCTGGAATACAAAAACCACATTGGCTAGCTCCAGTAGCACAAAAAGCTTTTTGAATATGAGACATTTGTTCAGGATTTCCAAGGCCTTCAACAGTTTCTATTTTTGCACCGTCTGCTTTTGCAGCGGGAACTAAACAACTTTTAACTAATTTGCCGTTAATGAATACAGAACATGTTCCACATTCTCCTGCACCACATCCTTCTTTGGTTCCCGTTAAATCAAGATCTTCTCTTAAAAAATCTAATAATCGGTAATGCGAAAATGTCGTTTTTTTTATTTTTCTTCCATTGATAGTAAGTTTTAATTCAAGATTAGGCATGTACAGTCTCCAAGTTTTGTTTAACTTTATTGTCAAATTTTTGTATTTCTTCATCAATATTATTTTTGCCTAGAGATTTTAAAATTGAACGAATGATAAAGTTTTGTAAAACTTCTGTTCTATATTCTCTTCGTGATCTTGATTTTATTACATTCAAATCTAACATAGAGGCGGCATAAATATTATTTTCATCTATGGATTTTCCTTTTAAAAATTTTTCTGTCTTTAATAATCTTGTAGGCACTTCGCAAACACCACCAACTGCAACTCTTACATCTTGAAAAGTGTTTTTATTAACTTTTACAAGGGAAGCTACGCATACAGTTGATATGACCAAAGATCTTCTATGACCAACCTTTTCAAAACAAGCGCCGTATCCATCAGTATTTTCAAGCTCAAAGTCTACTAATAGATCATTATTTTTCAAAGCAACTTTGTTTCTTCCCTTTACAAATTTTTCTAAAGGCATTTTTTCTTTTACTATTTTTTTATTTTTAAATCTTGCTACAGTAACTTTTGTATTTAATGTTAGTAATGCTGGCATCCCATCTCCTGCTGGAGATGCATTAACAATATTTCCTCCAATAGTTGCAAGTTCTCTTATTTGGTCGTCTGCAAACCAAACTGAGACTTGAGGTAATACTTTTAAACTTTTTCTGATCTTTTTATCCAGAAATAATTTTTGATAATTAGTTGCAGCACCCATTAGAATTTTTTTTGATCCAAATTTAAAAGTATTAAGTTCTTTAATTCGACTAACATCTACAACATTTTTTAAAAAAACATCTCCGCCTCTTCCCTCTCTGGCCCAAGGTAAAATATCCGTGCATCCAGCTACGATACGACAATCCTTAACCTTTGAGGTAAGTTCAAAGTATTCTTTGAGTGTCTTGGGTATAAAATAATTGTCGTATCTAAGCATAAATTACTAAGCTAATCTTTGATCGTTTCTAACTACAACCTTGATTGCGTCTTCGATCCTTTCTTTGGTATATTTCAATCCAGTTTCCAAATCTTTCATTGGAAAAGTATGAGTATGAATCAACTTTGCATCGAATCTTTTTTGAGCCATTAAAGCCATAGCTCTATGACACGCAGATTTACCTTCTCCTCGCGTTGCAAAAATATATGCGTTATTTCTAACTAAGTTTGCTATATCAACGGTTACTGGTTTTGATGGAAAAGCAGCTAAACCGATTTTACCACCTCTTCTAATCATTGAAGATGCGTCGTTAATTGCATTTTCTGCACCTGAGCATTCCAGGACATAATGTGCTCCAACTCCACCCGTTAACTCTTTTACTTTTTTTACTGCGTCTTCGTTTCTCACATTTATTACATGAGATGCACCGAGTTTTTTTCCTATTTCCAATCTATTATCTCTAGTACCTGTTAAAATAACTTCAGCACCAAGTGAACTAGCTACTCCAACTGCACATAAACCGATTGGTCCTGGTCCTGTAATAACAATAGTCTGACCGGCATATAAACCGCCCATTACATCTAAAGTGTACATACTGGTACCTGCGGTTACACATAATGTTGCTTCTTCATCGGACATATCATCAGGAACTTTAACTAATGTTTGAGTTCGATTTGTCATATACTCTGCAAAGGCACCGTCTGTTGTAAAACCATTAGCCTTATGTCCTCTGTCAGTATAGCTATAATTTAAACATGAAGTGTACCAACCTTTTCTACACATTTCGCATCTACTACAACCTGCGTGAATTTCTACACAAACTCTATCACCAGGTTTAAATTCGTGAACACCCTCTCCTAACTTCACCACTGTACCCATTGCTTCATGGCCAAAAGTAAAATCTTTATTAAAAGGTAACTCTCCATTTATCATTGCAGGTAAACCGTGAGACATAATTTCTAAATCAGTTGCGCATATTGCTACTGCATCAATTTTTAAAAGAACCTCACCTTCTTTTGGTTCTGGTATAGGTTTTTTCTTTATTGAAATATTATTTGGATCATTCAGTACCCAAGCACCCATTTCCTTTGGTATTTCAAATTTTTGGTTGTGACCCATCATACTCTCATCACGCGGCATGTTTATCTCCTTTTTTTCTAGTTTTTTTAAAGTATTTTCCAATTTCAAGGGCAGAAAATTTCACAGAATTTTTAATTTTTTCTAAATATTTTTTATCAGTTGTTATTTTAAATTTTGGAGACGAGCAGCTAACAGAAGCAAAAGGTCTTTGCTCATCATCAAAAATAGGATAGCCAACACAAAAAACACCTGGCTGAAACTCTTCATCATCAGTAGCAAATCCATTTTTTTTAATTTTTTTTAATTCAGTAGTTAAAAGATTAATATTCGTAATTGTATGATTGGTAAATTTCTCTAATTTAGCTTTTAAGATTTTTTTTTGACTTGCTTCACTCATATAAGCTAACATCGCTTTACCTGATGCTGTTGCATGAAATGCATTATCTTTGTTTAAGAAACCATGGTCAACTCTGACTGGATGAACAGACTCTAGCATACTTAAAGTTATTAATTTTGTTCCTTCAAATGAAGCAAGGTGAACAGCTTCGCCAGTAGTATCATTAATTTTTTTAATAAAAGGTTCGGCAAAATTTATAAAAGAGTTAGCATTTAAATCTATAACTTCGCCAAATTTCTTTAATTTAGATCCAAGAAAATATTTTTTTGATTTTAAATCTTGATACAAATAACCTTGATCACATATAGTTGATAGCATGTGATGAGCAGCAGATTTTTTAAACCCCAAATGATCACAAATTTCTTTTAGACTAATTCCTTTTCTAGAATCAGACTCCAAGAAATAATCCAAAGTATTTAGAGTTTTAGATATAGATTTAACAGACATGCTAACAAAATAAGTAGAGATCTATAGTTTGTCAATGATAAATATAAGTTTATTATTGATAAACATTAAAGTTTGTTAATAAGAAACTCAAATTCACAATAAATAAATGAAAAAAGTAAACCAAAGGTTGAATTAGAAATTTAAAAATTCAATGAATGCGCGAATTGAAATAACTATTAAAAAAATACCAAATATCTTACTTAATAAATCTTTATTAATAGAATGTACAAGTCTTGCCCCAATGGGTGCCATGGTCATAGTAACTGGCACAAAGACTAGAAAACCAGGAATGTTTACATATCCAATAGATAATGGTGCAGAAAAATTTGAAAACATAAATCCACTAAATGCCATTGATGATGCACCAAAAATTGAAATAATAAAGCCGATTGCTGCAGATGTACCAATTGCTTCTCTAATTGGATATCCAAATAATCTCATGAAGGGGACTCCTAAAGACCCTCCCCCAATTCCAAGGGGTACAGACATAAAGCCCATAAATAAACCTGTTAAACTTTTAATTAGAGGTCCAACATTTTTTGGTTTTTCTCCCATTTTTTCTCTAATGAAAATAAAGAATAGACCAACACAGAATGAGAAAATTGAAAATATCAATAATAGTTGAATAGTTTTTAATTGGGTTGCCATGAATGTTCCAATAAAAATTCCAATCACAACAGAAATACCAAAAGATTTAATTAAATTAAAATTTACAGCTTTAAATTTATAATGGGTTTTAGCAGACATAATCGAAGTGGGTATTATAATTGCTAAAGATGTTCCTAAAGATAAATGCATAATAATATTTGGGTCAAACTCTAGAATTGAAAAGGCATAATATAAAGCAGGTACCATTAAAATTCCTCCACCCACTCCTAAAAGTCCAGCAATAAAACCTGATGCAGTTGCTGCAATAGCTAAAACGATCATCAAGGTAGCTAACTGGTTAAAATCTAAACTTACCAATTTAGTTTACCATTTCAACTTTTTCATTATTTTGAATAACTTCGAGAATATGTTTAACTTTTTGAAAGTCAGAGTCTCTTGCCATCATATTATCAGATAAGTATCTTTTCCATTTTCCAGCACCTCTTTGTCCATGATATAAACCAACCGTATGTCTCATTATTTGATTTACTCTAGTACCGTTTTCAACTTCTTTATGAACATATTCGACTAACTTTTCTACAATTTCTTCTCTTGATAAAATATTATGATTATTGAAAATTTCTTTTTCAATTTCTGCCAAGAAATAAGGTGACTGATAAATTGCCCTACCTATCATAACACCATCAACTTGGTTTAAATGAGATTTAATTTCTTCTACATTTATAATCGCTCCGTTAATTATGATTTCAATTTCTGGGTTTGATTTTTTTATATCATATACCATTTGATAATTTAATTTTGGGATTTTTAAATTTTCTTTAGGAGTTAATCCTTTTAGAATAGCTTTTCTTGCATGAAGAATAATTGTTTTTACCCCTGTATTTTTAATTTTCTCAATAAAAGAATTGAGGTAATCAAAATTTTCTACATCATCATACCCTATACGAGTCTTTGCGGTTACTGGAAGAGTAGTTGAATTAACCATGGTATGCAAACAATCTGCAACTAAATCTGGCTCCTTAATTAAACATGCGCCAAATTTATTTTTTTGTACTTTTTTACTGGGGCACCCTAAATTCAAATTTACTTCGTCATAACCAAAATCTTCTACAATTTTACAACATTCAGCTAATTCTTTTGTATTAGAGCCGCCTAATTGCAATGAAACCGGTTTTTCAAATTCACTAAACTCTAAAATTTTTTTACGATCACCGTTCATTATTGCCCCAGTTGCAATCATTTCTGAATATAAAAAAATATTTTTACTAATTAACCTTAAAAAATATCGATCATGACGATCAGTGCAATCCATCATAGGAGCCATGGAAATGGTTCGATTTAGGTTAGACATATTTTTTTATTTTATCAGAATAAGAAATAATACCTTTGGTAAAAAAATCTTCATGAATTATTTCTAATTTATCTAGTTGGTATCCATAGTTAATCATAACTCCAAAAGATTCCTTGTAACCATAATCTGTTATATTTCCATTAATCAATATATTGTGAATACTAGCACCATTTCCAAGATGAAATCTCGATACTTGATTAAGTGGCTTGTTATTAATTTTTTCATTAATTAAATAATGAGCAACTAATTTCTTAATTGCTGTTTTTTCCTCTAATATCCTTGGATCACCAATTTTTAGATCAACCGATTTCAAAAAATCTAATTTAGAAATATCATAATTTTTTAGTATGTTTTGAACTTTCTCTTTTTCTAAAGATAAAAACCAATCCGCAAACCCTGGTAGTGGAGATAGTGTACCAAAATTTTTAATTTTAGGATTTTCTTCTTGAATTTCAAAAACAACTCTTTTTATCAAAAAGTTTCCAAGCGTGACTCTCATTAAACCTTCTTGACAATTACTGATAGAATAAAAAGTTGCAGTATCATAATCAATTATATCTTCGGTTTTAGGTTTAATTATCTCTTGAATTGAATTTCCTATTCCTTTAGTAAAAGCTACTTCAACAAAAATTAAAGGTTCATCAACTAAGATAGGGTGAAAATAAGCAAAAAATCTTCTATCTTCTTGTTGCAATCTTCTTTTAAGATCATTCATATCTTTAATTTCGTGTACTTTTTCATATTTAATTATTTTTTCTAAAATAGCAGCTTTAGAGTTCCAGGTAATCTTTTCCAATCTTAAAAACCCTGGATTAAACCATGACTTAAAAAGATGCCTTATATCCTCGTCTAAAGTTATTAAATCTGGATTCGTTGAAGTAAACTTCAATAAATCTTCTCTCATAGATACCAAAAATTGCGTTCCATTAGGAGCCATGTTTAGTCTTCTAATAAATTCTTGTCGATTACCTTCTATGACCTCACTTAATTCATTAAGACTTTTTTGATCCTTTTTTTTTAAATAATTTTCGATTCTTTCTTCAACTTTATTTGAATTGGGCGAGAATTTTTTATTAAGTTGTTTGAAAAAATCTAATTTTTTATTACTATCAAACGAATTGTAGATTTCAGTAATCTCCCTTGCAATCGCAATTCCAGATGCTGCTCCTTTGAAAGAAATTAAATCATCACAAAGTTCTATGATATCTTTTTTTTTATAAGAAAAATTTTTTTCTAACAGCTCTCTTCCAGCATCTGCTATATTTTCAATTATTTTTTTTAAAAACATTTAATTAGTTTTTAAAAAGCTGCTGCGGCAACCAAGTAGCAATCTCGGGAAAAATACAAAGGATAATTATTCCAAGAACCATGCATAACATAAAAGGTAATGACCCCTTTAAAATTTGAGGTAGTGATATATCTGGAGATATCCCTTTTATTACATACAAGTTAAGTCCGACAGGAGGTGTTATTAGTCCAATTTCCATATTGATTGTTAATATTACTGCAAACCACACTGGGTCAAAACCAGCTTGTTCAATTACTGGAAGCAAAATTGGAGCTGTCATTACTATAATTGCAACAGGAGGTAAAAAGAAACCGGCAATTAATAAGAAAATATTAATCATAAATAGTAATACCCATTTATTAACCTCTACGGAGGTCATGAGTTCAGCAACACTTTGTGTTATATAAAGATTTGAAAGTGTAAAACTAAATAAATATGATGCTGCTATGATCATTAAAATCATAACACTTTCTTTCATTGACTCTGTAAGAATTCCCCAAATTCTCTTAGGATTATAAATTTTATAAATAACGGCTACTAAAATTATACAAAAGAATGCTCCAACTCCAGATGCTTCAGAAGGTGTAGCAATTCCTCCATACAAAACATATAAAACTCCAACAACAACGAGAAGAAAAGGTAAAATTCTAGGCATGACTTCAAATCTTTCTTTCCAAGAGAAGCTTCTTCCAAAAATTGCCGATCCTTCAATATTTTTATCATCTTTTGTAGAAATCCAAGTTTTAAATATTGCCCATACCATGAATAAACCTGTGAGCATCAGACCAGGAAATATACCGGCCATAAATAACTGACCAATCGATGTTTCTGTAGAAATACCATATACAATCATTGTAATGCTTGGAGGAATCAAAATCCCAAGCGTTCCGCCAGCAGCTATTGTTCCAGCAGAAATTTCTTTTGGGTAACCTCTTTCTCTCATTTCAGGAATTCCCATTTTTCCAATTGCAGCACATGTTGCTGGAGATGAACCGCTTAATGCCGCAAATAAAGCGCAAGCTCCAAGATTGGATACTACTAGCCCACCTGGAACTCTATTTAACCATCTATCTAAAGCTGAATATAAGTCCTTTCCTGCGGGCGATGATGCAACAGCGATACCCATCACAATAAACATGGGTATTGAAACAATTGCAAACTCTTCTAGTCCAGAAAAAAAAGTTTCTGCAACAACTCTGGCCATTCCAAAACCTTCAAAAGTAAATAAAAACATTAGAGCGACAAAGCCCAGACCAAAAGCAACAGGTATACCGGTTGAAAAAACTAATAAAGTAATAACAACAACTAGTAATCCAATTTCTAATGGTGTCATGAATTAACTTCTTCTGTAACTTCAAGTCCTGGAAACGGCATTTCTCTTTTAGTTATCAAAGATATAATATCTGCGATGTATTGAAGTATGGTGATGAACATTCCAATTGGAAAAGATAAATATAATTTCCACATCTTTGCATTCCAAATCGTTCCTGTTGTCCAATTTTCTGTATAAGATTTCCACCACATTTCTGCACCAAGAACAAATAAAACAATAAAAAATAATAATGACATAAAAGAAGCTAATAATGCTAAGAATAACTTTCCTTTATAATCAAAATAATGAGGTAAAAGCTCAACATTGACATGCCCCTTAACTAATAAGACATAGGGACATCCAATAAAAGTTGCTGCTGCGAGCGAGTAAATTACAAATTCAGTTTGCCAAGATGTTGAAAGATTAAAGACATACCTTTCTACAACCATATCAATTATAACCAAGATAGCGCTAGCAATAAGCGTAGTGGCGATAACGCCACAAAATTTCGAAATAAATTTTACAAAATTTATATATTTATCCATAAATAAAAAACCCTAGGCAATTAAGCCTAGGGTTAATTTGTATTATTTTTATTTTACTGACAAAGCTTGGTCTAATAATTTTTGACCACCCGGAACCTTTGTTGCAAAATCTTTGAATGATGTTTTCTTAGCTATCTCTAACCAAGCTTTATAGTCACTCTCGTTCATATAAGCTAATTTAACACCAGCTTTTTTGAACGTGTTTTCCATTTTTGAGTCTAGTCCAGCAACCTGCTCTAACATCCAGTCTTCAGCTTTTTTTCCTGCTGCTTTCAAAGCTGCTTTTTGTTTATCACTTAGCTTGTTGTAAGATTTTTTGGACATTAGAATTGGCTCATACATAAACCATAAGCCATATTTTCCTGGAGGAGTTAAACACTTCACTTGTTCATAGATTTTGTAAGAAACAAAACTACCTGAACTAGTATTCGCACCAGTTAAAACACCTGTTTGAAGCGCAGAATATATTTCTGAACTTGGCATAGATGCAATAGATGACCCAGCTCCTTCTAACATTTTGTTAAACATAGGACCCGCAGCTCTCATTGCTTGGCCTTTTGCTGATGCAGGACTTGTAATACATTGAGTTTTTGAAGCAAAAGCTCCACCTAACCATGCGTCAGCCACAACCATAACACCTGCATCATCCATGATTTTTCTAATAGAATCCATGAATGCAGATTTATTAATTCTTTTTGAATGATCGTGGTTTTTAACGATCCCTGGCATCAAAGTAATGCTGAATTCTGGATGGAATTTATTTGCATAATCCAAAGGAAATGCAGTCATATCCAAATCACCAGTTGTTAAAGGCTGCCACTGCTCTTTTGGCTTGTATAAAGACTTACCAGGATAGATTTGAATTTTAAAACCTACATTAGCTTTCTCTACTTCTCTTTTAATTATCTGAACCATTTCATCTCTAGGATCACCTTTTCCGCCCGGCCATTGATGAGATGCTTTCCACGTAACTTGTTTTTCAGGTTTATCACATTGAGCAATAAACAAAAAAGAAGTCAGTAAAAAAACACCAGATAAAAAATAAGTTGAAATTTTTTTCATTAGTTTTCCCCCTGTTAGTTAAATTATTGGCTATTAGACTATATTTTGATATCAAGATCAACAATGAATAAAGGGCCATTATCAGGATTATTAGTATTAGATCTTACTAGAGTTTTAGTGGGACCATACTGCACTATGATTTTATCAGATTTAGGTGCAAGAGTTATTAAAGTGGAGGCTCCAGAAATAGGTGATGACTCGAGAGGATTTGGTCCATTTATTCAAGATCAATCTGCGTACTTCATGTCTTTGAATAGAAATAAAGAAAGTATTGCGCTAAATCTAAAGATTGATGAAGATAAAAAAATTTTCGAAAAAATTTTAGCTAAGGCAGATATTTTGGTTGAAAACTTTAAACCTGGCACTCTAACCAAGTGGGGTTACGGATGGGATAATCTAAAAGATAAATATCCAAAATTAATTTATGCATCTGCATCAGGATTTGGTCAAACAGGGCCTTTAAAAGAATTGCCGGCATATGACATGGTTGTTCAAGGTATGGGTGGATTAATGAGTGTCACGGGCCAACCTGATAGCGAACCCACAAGAGTTGGAACTTCAATTGGTGATATTACAGCAGGACTTTTTACAGCGATTGGAATTAATGCTGCTTTATATGATAGACAAAAAACAGGAAAAGGAATGTACATTGATGTTGCAATGTTAGATTGTCAAATTGCTATTTTAGAAAATGCGATT